>Ga0180438_10000935_pt1 | contig 53267 bp, 59 predicted proteins | sample SS_ome_12_FD_132455 | JGI IMG/M metagenome (GOLD analysis project Ga0180438, IMG submission 132455) | Hypersaline lake sediment archaeal communities from the Salton Sea, California, USA - SS_3_D_2 metaG | ecosystem: Environmental > Aquatic > Non-marine Saline and Alkaline > Hypersaline >...
GTCGGAGCCCTCGTGAACTGAGCCTGCATATGCTACATGTTGCCCATCGGGTGACCAGGCTATGGAGTTAGCTTCATCACTATTACCAGCCCAATCTAAGGTGTAGGTTAACTGTAGCGCAAGAGTTGAAGCATCTAAAACCTGGACTATAATATTGGAGTCGGAGCTTTCCTGAACTGAGCCTGCATATGCTACATGTTGCCCATCGGGTGACCATGCTACGGAGTTGGCTGCATTACTACTATCAGTACCACTGTCCCAATCTAAGGTATAGGTTAATTGTGGGTCAAAAAAATTTGTAAGTAATCGCATGCCATACGAATCGCCATTTCCCAAGCATTCTATTTGATTTGCCAAACTGTTTACAATCTGGCTTTCTAGCTCATTGTCTCCCAAAAAAAATCCGGTTGCATTAGTCATATTACTGCTTGTTATCTTACTTAGACCATCGACTATATCGTTTAGGAAAAGATTTCCTTTCCCATTGGTAGATGCAAAGCCGAATATAGAGGTATCTGGATCATCATTCTTAATTTCTAGGACCTCACAATCGATACATTTATTTAAGCTGCTATGATAAAGTTCAAATCCTGATTCTTTACATTTTAAGGCTTCACAGCTTTTAAAAACACAGCTTTGTGCGTAATTGAGAACGACGGCTTTTTGGCAATAGGTAAAAAAGCAGTTGGTTGCTTGGCAATTTTCAATACTATTTGTTTGTATGCCATCAAGGAGTATTCCATTTTGGACGTCGCTGATACAGAGATTATCGACATTTACTCCACATGCACCGGGGTTAATATAAATACCAGATGCAGAACTGGTATCTCCTGAGCCTTTGAGGCTTCCGTTTTTTATAAAAATATTATTTGTATCATTTTCTATAGTAATTAATGTTGTTGTTCCTGTGTTATCATACAGCTGAAACTGATTTAAATTTAACGTAACATCATCTGAATCAATGGTGATACTGCCTTCAAAAGTATCACCAAGCAGATAATATCCTGGGGATGTGATTGTAGTTGAAGCAAGTATGATTTCTCCAATTGTTGCTCTTACCTGGTTGAGTGTCTCACCAGTTTTTAAAGCTACATCGGTAATAGTATCTCCTATTTGTGGATCTACAAATGTTCTAGAATCTATTTTGATAAATGACATAACAAGTATCATACATAGTATTGTTTTTAGGGTAATGAGTCGTTTATTCATTTTTATTTCCTTTTTTTAAGGTCAATCTTTACTACTCTTATTGCTAGTATGGAGGTATTTGTACATTTATTAAGTTTCCAGGGGACCCACTTGTTCCACCCGTATAAATATTTGCAGGGGTGAGGCCTACATATGCAGTATCATTTTCATATGAGATATTTTGCATAATTACATTCTGTGTATCATCACCTTCTATGCCAATGCCATCTGTTTCTCCAGTTATATTACTTATGTCATTTTGGATTACGGAGTTTTGGGTGCACGTTGCTATTAAATTGATTCCATAGGCTTTTCCACTACCAGAAACTTCAATTTTATTAATCAAGTTATTTGCGATATAACTTTTGGTTTCTTCTTCAAATAAAAAACCAGTTGCATTAATTGATGAGTTACTCAATTCTTTTTGCACCCCTTCAACAACACAACTTAGAAATAAATTACCCGATCCGAGTGTAGAGCTAAAGCCAAATATTGGTGTATCGGGATCATTATTTAAGATAGTTAAAACTTCGCAGATTTCAAATTTATTCAGTTTACTATTGGTAAGCTCAAAACCTACCTCATTACATTTGAGGGCTTCGCAATATCTAAATATAAAATTATTTACATAATTTAAAACAACCGCTTTGTTACATTTTGAGAATGTACATTTGGTTAGCAGGCCGTTTTCTGTAGTTGCTGTCAGATTACCATCGACATGTATTCCTTTTTGACAGCCTTCTATAAAGATATTCTCTATTTTTACAGAGCAATTGCCGGGGCTGATATAGACGCCACTGGCAGAGCTTATATCGGCGCCTTTTAAAAATCCATTTGTTATTGTTATATTTTTATTTCCCGGTTGGATATTAATCAGTTTTGTTGTCCCTGTAATTTGGAAATTATTTAAATCTAACCAGATATCATCAGTATCTATGATAAGACTTCCCTCTATATTATCACCTAACATGAAGTATCCGGGGTCTGTTATGGTTTGAGATGCCATAATCACGTTGCCCAGAGAGTATCTTATATCATCTAATGTGTGGCCCGCTTCAACTGCGAGATCTATAACTCTATCTCCAAGTTGAGGGTTTACAAAATTTCGATTGATTGCATTGACTGATGCACAATGGACTATGAGAAAAGTGACTACTAACAGTAGAGATTTAAACTGATTTGTTTGTACTATCATACTACTCCTTACAGTTTTATTCGGCCTTTATCAAGACCATGCCTCAAGATTCATTAATTAAGGTAATACAATTTATAACAATTGTAAAAACTGGGAGTCAATTTTTTTCATACCCATTTTAAATTTGGCTGTGATATATATTTTTCCACCAGCTTTTTCTTCAACTTTGTGGACGACACCAATACCAAACTTTTTGTGAGAAACCGGTTGATGTTTTTTCAATCGATTGTTAGTTGTTTTTCTTTGTGCTGTTTTTTTTGGTTTGGATGCACCTTTTTTGGCAGAACCAAATGTTAACACGGACGTACGAGGGTGGGTTGGGTGATTGATGCCAAGCCATCGATAGAACGTTGCACTTATTTGATGGTCAGCGGCTTGTGTAAGATCGATTTCTCCCAATAATTTCTGGGGCATCTCTTTTAAAAATCGGGAGGGAATTTGGTAAGAGGTTTGACCAAATGCATATCGATAGTCGGAGCTGGTAAGGAGGAGGCGTTCTTTTGCTCGGGTTATTCCAACATAAAATAATCGTCGCTCTTCTTCAAGTGCATCATCCTCGTGTAATGATCGTCCACTTGGAAGTAATCCCTCTTCTAATCCAACAATGATAACGGTATCAAATTCGAGGCCCTTTGCTGCGTGGAGTGTCATCATCATAACCGGATCTTGATCTGGCATTTCATTAATCTGATGAGATGATTCTTGCATGAGTGCAACCGCATCTAAAAATTGGCTGATGTTTTTTACTTCTTGTTTTTCCATATGTTGAGTAGCTCGTATCAATTCTTTTATGTTTTCGAGTCTTGAATCAGCTTCTTCTTTTTCATAACTGTTTTTTATATGGGTCAGATAGCTGGATGCGAGAATTATCTTTTCAATTGCCTTACTTGGCTTGGTATTGATATCAATATTTTTAAATATATCCAAAAAGCTTATGAGTGCTTTTTGTTTTATGGGAGTGACCTGCTTTTCTTCTATAATTTTTTGAGCAATTTCTTTAAAGTGAGAAAAGATCTCGGTGTTCCATCTATTGTAAAAAAAATCTTCAAATTTTTTACCGAGGCCTCTGAGGGGACAATTAATAATTCGAAAAAACGAAACTCGATCAAATGGGTTTATCACAAGTCTCAAATATGCAAGGATATCCTTAATTTCTTTCCGTTCATAAAACTGTATACCACCAATGATTTTGTATGGGATCGAATTTCTAATTAATGCTTCTTCAATTGCCCTCGATTGATAGTGGGCACGGTATAAGATTGCAATATCACTTAATTTTTGTTTTTTTGATGCAATTTTTAAAAAGTGCGAGACAATGTCTCCTTCCTGGTATTCAGACGAGCATGTTATTGTTTTTATCCTATTGCTCCCTTTTTTGTTGGACCAGAGTTTTTTGGGATTTCTATTTTTGTTATGCGTAATAACTGTGTTGGCTGCTTCCAATATAGGTTGGACCGAGCGGTAGTTCTGTTCTATTTTAATTGTTTTCGTCTCAGGAAAATCCTTTTTAAAATGCAGAATATTTTGTATTGTTGCTCCGCGCCAAGAATAGATAGATTGATCTTCATCTCCCACAACACAGAGTGAATCGATAATGCGGTTTTTCTTATCTAGGGTCATATGCTTGAGAAGTAGATGTTGTACCAGGTTAGTATCCTGATATTCATCCACAAGTAGATGTTGTATATGGTCCTGAAACTCTTTTTTAAATGTTTTATTTTTTTCAAACAATTTGACTGTTTCGAGTAGGAGATCATCAAAGTCTAAGCATTTGCTAGCTACTTTTTCTTGCTCATATGCGGCATAGATATCTCTTATCATTGGATCTTGATTAAAGTAGTCTATGATATCTTCTTTTTTGTGCTGCAATCTATTTTTTATTTGGGATATAGTATAAGAAAGCCGTTTTGCTGTTACTTGTTTGCCTAGGCCATTTCTTTTTATAAGTCCACTCAGTAGTTTTTGTTGATCATCACTGTCTAGGATAGAAGTAAAAGGGGTATCAAGTTGGTCAGTATTGGATTTTAAAATTCTGAGGCAATATGAGTGGAATGTACCAAGAAAAGGGAGTTGCATTCCGCCTGGAAGGAACGTGAGGATTCTTTCTCGCATCTCATGAGCAGCTTTATTGGTAAAGGTAAGCCCAATAATAGTTCCTGCTGCAACTCCTTCGTTAATAATAAGATTGGCAATTCGCGAAGTGATCACTCTTGTTTTTCCAGAACCAGCACCAGCGACAACCAAAAAGACACCGTCTTTTGCCGTAACAGCTTTTTTTTGTTCCAGATTTAAGTTTTGCTCCAAAAATTGGTTGAATGCTTTTTTATAATCCATCATTTTTCCGCCGTTTTATAGTTTCTAGTAGCTTGTTTGTAGTATAAAAAAGATGAATCATTTATTCTAGGAGAATTTTATGTTTTTTATTCAGCGGTTACGGTTAATAATGTATCAAAAGCAGTTAAAACTTCTGTAACAACATCATCCCAATTACCCGTTTCTTTTTGTCTAAAGAGTCTCATTGAGGGATACCAGGGACTATCAGACCGTTGTTTCATCCATTGCCAACTTGTTGTTTTTGGTAATAAATTCCATACAGGAAGGTTCATAGCACCTGCAAGATGAGCAATTAAACAGTCATGGGTTATAATCAGATCCATATTTTGCATGATTGCTGTAAGATGTTCTAGATCTTCAGACTTTTCTGAAAAACCTTTACCAAACGTATGGACCAGCTTGTCATTGGAAATATTATGTAGATAATCTTTGGTGTTTCCTTTGTGTAAAATATAAGCGCTGACTTGTTCTCTATTGGCAACTGTCATAAGACTTCTTAGGGGGATGCCAGAAGCTTTTGGAGTATATATTCCTACTTTAAACTTTTTATCCTGTTGTAGAATTTCATTCCAATAGGTTAACTGGTTTTCTGGTGCTTTTAAATAGGGAGTTTTAGACGGAATATTTTTTTTTGTAGTCTTAAAAAAATGGGGAAGACTTGAGATAGGGATATATTTATTAAAATTATCAATCTCTTTTTTATTGATATTAAGAACTTTATCTATGTAGTTACAATTTTGTACTAACGGGACTAGATGAGCCGGAGCCTGAACGATAACCTTTCTTGCCCCCTCTTTTTTAAATAATGGAAGATACCGTAGAAAGAAAATCGTTGTTTTTGTATCCCATTCTCCTTGAATTAATATTGTTTTTCCTGGAATTTCGGTTATCTCCTTTAGCTGAGATGAATTTTTCTTCCTATGATTATATAAGTCGATAGCCTTAAAAGCCTGTTTATAATAGCCGAGGGCAAAGTAGCTTTCAAATAGTCCAAGAAGGGGCGCCCGATTTTTAGGATTTAATTCCAGTGCTTTTTGATACATATTAATAGCTCTCTCATACTTGCCACTATTTTTAGAAAGGAGCGCAATATTATAAGTGATTCCTGGATTTTTAGGGTGCTTTTTGTTTAGAGTTTCAAATATTTTGAGGGCTTCTGTATCATTTTTATCTAGGCTTAGGATTTGTGCTTTTTTTATGAGCATATTATGATTGGCTGGTTGCAGTTTAATTAAAATTTCACATTTTTTCAATGCCTGGCTATATTTTTTTTCTTTGATTAAAAAGTCTATCAATTTGCGTAAAATAGAGGTCTTTTCGGGATTTTTTTTAAGCGCCTTGTTGCATATTTCTATAGCTTGTTTGGTATTTCCCTTTTTTGAGAGTGCATCGATTAATCTTTCATAAGCGTTGATAAGTGTGGGATCATGTGATATAGCATTTTCGTAATAGATAATTGCTTCATCGATCTTTTTTTGTTTATCAAGCGCTTCTCCCAAAAAAAACGTTGTTTGTCCACATGTAGGATCTATCAACAACCTTTGTTGAAAATATTCTATTGCTTTATCATATTCTTTTTTGTGAGTGAGATATAGTTTTCCAATTCCTAAAAGAGTTGCCAAATGCGCAGGATTTAAATGCAATACTTTCTGATAATAGGCTAATGACTCATCTATCTGTTTTTCAGACCTTAATACTTCTGCCAATTCAAAATATGCTTTTTCTAAACGATTTATGTTGGTTTCGTTGTCTTCGCAAAATAAATTGTGCGATACGAGTAGTAGAGTAAAAAAAATGGTTATTGTCTTAATTGTTTTTTTCACGTATTCCCTTTGAGATTCGGAGGTATAGGCAAGCAAATGTAAAAAAGTTAGAGAGAGGGGCTCTTTTGCCCCCCCAGTTAGTAGGCGGCGTAAGATTTCTCTTCAACCAATCGTGATCCTAGCATATCATTAATTGCCCTTTTTACCTTGCATCTTTCATCATTGGTATAATAGACACTTCTTGCAAGCTCTATAAACTCTTGATCAAAACATTTATGTCTTTCTTTATCTCTGATATCATCTTCTATAACCCATAATTTTTTATTGATTTCGAGAAGATGATTTGTAAGATTTTTTAGCTCAACTGTCTGAGGAACCAGTTTATTTCTTGTTTTTATCAAAGATTCTAGCTCTGTATGAATATTTACTAATTTAGCTGGGTTTGTAATATTTTCTGCTTTTATCATTAAAATAGTAATCTTATCTATAAGTTCTCCTACGGATATTTCGGCTGTTACTTTATCGTTTGTTTGTTCAGTTTTTGGTTTTTGAGGTTTGGGGTTGTGATTTTGACATGCACATTGAGAAAAACTGCCTTGGGCATATGTAAATAAGATGATAGCTGAGATGACCGTAAAGGTATGTGATCTGAAGAATTTCATGGATTTCTCCTTGCTTAAAAAGGTTAAAGATATTTACGATATAGTAGTTTTTTGTTCTTTTATATGATTAGCCAATTTTACTGCAATAGTATCTAGAATATCATCCCAGACCTGTGGTGTTTTTGCTCTAAATAGTGTCATAGTTGGATACCAAGGAGTATCGGTCTTTTCAAGCCGCCAGCGGCAATCAGGAGCATAAGGTAATAGCATCCATACAGGCTTATGTAAGCCTCCTGCAAGATGGGCGATACAGGTATCTACGGTAATAACAAGATCTAAATGTTTAATTATTGCAGCACTATCCATAAAACTTCCGTGTTTTCTATCAAAATCTGGTCCAAAAGTTTTTAACTGTAAACCTTTTGGCGCTCTTTTAAGCTCTGTGTCATCTTCAAGTTTTTGAAGGCTGTAAAAGCTTACGCCTTCCACTTGAGCAAAAGATTTAAACTGTTCTATAGCTATAGCTCGGAATGACCAAGGAGATTTTGTTTTCTCATGAACAGGATCAACATGCCAACAAAGGCCAACTTTAAAGTTTTTATCTTGCTCAAGCGTTTTTTCCCATGCTTTTTCAAGTGTAGGATCTGCCTTAAGATAAGGGGTGTCCGCCGGTATAGTATCAGGCTTTGTTTTAAGTATCCTTGGCAAACTCATAAGATGTGCGTGTTCATCATATTTTATTGAATCATCAAGTTCATGAATTACTTTATCAATAAAATCACAAGAAGAAACGAGTTTTACAAGCGGCTTTTGAACTTTACAGATTACATGTGCGCCCATCTCTTTTACAAGTTTTGCATATCGTATAAATTGTAAGGTATCTCCTAATCCTTGTTCAGTTTTAAGAAGAATTGTTTTTCCTTTAATGGGTGATCCATCCCACATAGAATTTTTATATTCCATTGGTTTTATTCCAAAAAGCCCCCATCTCCACTCGTACTCTTCCCATCCTTCTTCAAAATTTTCAATTGCGATTTTTGCTTGAGATCTTGCAATGTGGGCATCGAGATAATCCGGTTTTAATGCAATAGCTTTATCCAGGTATGTAAGCGCTTCTTCAATTTCGCCTTTGATCTTTAGAGAGTATCCAAGGTTATAATTTGCATTATCAAGATCTGGAGCTATGGTGAGTATCTTTCTATACATTTTTATTGCGAGGTCTAGTTTTCCTTGTTGATTATAGATATATGCGATATTCAAAAGAGCATAAATGTTACTTGGCTTTATTTTGGCAGCCTTGATGCCAAAAGTGAGAGCTTGATCGTACTGTTTTAGTTGGTAATAGGTTTTGCTTAATTCAAGATTGGTTTCATATTTCTCTGGTTGGGAGGTGTGAGCTTGTTGCAATATCTCAAGAGACTCTTTCGCTTTTTCATTTGTTCTCAGAATGATGCCAAGCATAAGGTAAGCGCTTTTATTGTCGGGTCGTAGCTCTATAGCTTTTTTTAAATGAATTTCTGCTTCTTTATAGTTTTTTATTTTAGTAAGCGCCTTACCTATATTAAGGTGAACGAATGAAAATACTTTTTCATAGCGGAGTAAATCTGCATATAATGCTAATTCTTGTTTATAGTTTCCTTGTTTACTAAGTTCTGCTCCTTCTGCGAGTTTGCTTTTTAGATAATCTAGGTTCAGAAAGGGCCCAGTTTTTTCTTTATCTTTTTCCCCTAATTTTTTTGCTGCATAAGTCCCCGCAATACACAAGAGGATAACAAAAACCGCTATGCTATACTTATTAAGGGCAGCCGAAAGCCTTTTTTTAGATATGCTCATAATTTTTCTCCTTTAGGGCCTGATTGGGATGTTATTTTTATTAATTCTTCTTTTATCTCTTTAATTGCAGAGCTCCAATCTCCATTTTTTTTCTGTCGAAATAATCGCATGTTAGGATACCAGGGAGTAGTCGATGTTGCTTGCATCCATCTAAATTCAGAAAAATAAGGTAATATGGTCCAGACAGATGCTCCTAGAGCGCCAGCAAGATGACAGACTGAAGTGTCGGTGGTTATAACTAAATCAAGATTTTTAATAACTGCAGCAGTATCCATGAAAGGTCCATGTTTGGTGTCAAACTCTTCTCCAAAGGTATACATAGAAAAGTTTTTAGGCAGTTCATTTGGTTTTATTTGGGGTTTTTGAAGACAGTAAAAACGTATGCCTTCTATTTGGGCCAGAGAGGCAAATAATTCAATAGGTATAGCACGTGTTGGATAGCCAGCTTCACAGCAGATCCCGACCTTAAACTGTTTATCTTTTTGTAATATAGATTGCCAAAAAGTAACAAGTTTTGGATCTGCAAAAAGATAAGGTATATCGGCAGGAATAGTATCATGTCTGGTTTTAAAAATTAATGGAAGGCTTAAGTAAGGGATTTGTATATCGAATTGAGGAGGGACTTGTCCTTTTGTTATTACCGCATCTATATAGTCACATTGTTTCATAAGGCTTACCAGCACCTTGGATGTTTCGATAATAACTTTGGCATCTAGATTTTTTATACATTTTGCATATCTAATGAAATGCATATAGTCCCCTAGCCCCCATGGCTCAAATCTCAGAAAGACTGTCTTCCCCCTGAGATCCTCAGGATCTATTGTATGACACGCATATTTTTTTCGAAGGCTGTCATTATGAAATCTCCATTCAAAATGGTTCCACCCGTTTTCAAAGTCACCCACAGCAAGGTATGATTTTGCAAGACCGAAGTGTGCTTCGACATGATCAGGTTTTATCTCTAAAGCTTTTTTATAGTAGGTGATTGCTTCCTCTCTTTTATTTTGTTTTCCTAAAGCGTAGCCCAAGTTGTACAATCCATCTAAGTTATCGGGATGAGCTGTTAATAGGCAACGCATAACATCTTCGGCTTCTTCATATTTTCTTTGCTGTGCAAACGTAAATCCTAAATCAAGGTAGTTCTCAATATGCCGGGGGTTTAGCTCTATCGCTTTTTTAAGATATGATTGAGCTAACGTATACTGCTTTAGCTGTATATAGGATTTTCCAATAGTATAATAAGGCATCATTAACTGAGGATTTTGTGTTATTACTGCTTTAAAGTGATCGATGGCCGTTTGATAGTTTTTATTATTGAATTCGTTTAGTCCTTGTTTATATCTTTCATTGGGTGATTTATGGAGTGATTCAGATTTTTGAACTATCTTTAGTAATTCTTTTTTTACCGTTTCAATTGCAGATCGCCAATCGCCAGGTTTTTGTTGCCTGAACAGACGCATATTTGGATACCAAGCAGTTTTTGAGGTATGTTCTAACCATCTCCACTCGGCAGGATCAGGTATTATTGTCCATACCTTTGCTCCTAATGCTCCGGCAAGATGACATACTGATGTATCAGCAGTTATAACCAGATCGACATTTTTTATCAAAGCAGCCGTGTCCATAAAACTGCCATTAGTTTCATCAAAATGCTTGCCAAATGTATGTATTACAAATTCTTCGGGAAGCTCCTGGTCAATTATTTGATTTTTTTGTAGACAATAAAAGCTTACATTTTTTATTTCACTAAGGGTAGAAAAGAGTTCAACTGGTATAGTACGCTCAGGGTTTCCAGCCTTCCAACAGAGACCGACCTTAATATTTTTATCATTTGAGAGCTTTTGTTTCCAATAGTCCACTAATTTTGGATTTGCTGAAATATAGGGGATATCGGCTGGAATAGTTTCTTGGTTTGTCTTGAAAATTAATGGAAGACTTAAAAATGGAATCCCAATATCATAGGCGGGTGCAGCCTGTCCTTTTGCAACAACCTGGTCTATATAATCACACTGTCTCAATAATGTAACCAGGGGCTTATAGGTTTCAACAATTACCTTTGTATTAAGTTGCTTTAAGCATTTTGCATATCTGATAAATTGTATAAAATCGCCAAGCCCCCAAGGCTCAAATCGCAACATAACCGTTTTATTTTCGAGATCATTGCTATTGATATGGTGACAGTGTAGTTTTCGATTATAAATTCTCCATTCATAATGAGGCCATCCTTTTTCAAAATTCCCTAATCCAAGATATGATTGGGCAATTTCATAGTGAGCCGAGTGAAAGGTTGGTTTTATTTCCAATACTTGCTTAAAATACTCAATGGCTTCTTTTCTTTTTCCTCGTCGGTTTAGGGACACACCAACATTGAACAATCCATCCGGATTATGTGGCTCAATTTCAAGTAGCTTCTTTGAAATTGCTTCTGCTTTTTTATGTTCATTTTTTTTGTTATATGCAAGACCTAAGGCAAGATAATTATTGATATATGTTGGCTTGAGCTCTAAGGCTTTTTTTAAATAACACTCTGCCAAGTTATATTGTTTCGATTTTATATGGGATAATCCAATAGTATAATAGGGGTGCATCGTTTGAGAAGCTTGTACTATTTTTAGTAACTCTTTTTTGACCTCTTTTATTACAGAAAGCCAGTCGCCCTGTTGTTTCTGTCTAAATAGTCGCATTGTGGGATACCAAGGGGTAACCGACTTATCAATTAGCCATCTAAATTCGGCCGGATGAGGAAGTATGGTCCAGACATTTGCTCCAAGTGCTCCGGCTAGATGGCATACCGAGGTGTCGACCGTAATAACTAAATCAAGGTTTTTAATAATTGCTGCTGTATCCATGAAAGAGCCATTTGTTTTATCAAACGCTTTCCCAAATGTATGTATTGGAAATTTTTCTGTAACCGAATCTGTTTGATTTTTTTCTAATAAATAAAAGCTTATATGTTTGATTTCAAAAAGAGTTGAGAGTAATGCGAGTGGAATGGTGCGGTCTTTTTGTCCAGCCAAGCTACAGATGCCAACCTTAAATTTTTTGTCTGGAGATAACTTTTGCTTCCAAAATGAAACTAATTGAGGATCCGGATAGAGATATGGGATATCTGCTGGTATTGTGTCGTGGGTTGTATCAAAAATTGAAAGTAGACTAAAAAATGAGATTCTTATATCATATTCAGGCCGTTTTTGATCTATTTCAATAAGCGTATCTATATAGTTGCATCGTTTAAATAATGGGAATAATGATTTATACGTTTGCACTATTAATGTAACATTGTATTGCTCTTTTAGGATCTTTGCATATCGAATAAACTGTATGAAATCGCCAAGACCCCATCTGGCAGAAAGAAGAACTCTTTTGTTTCTGAGTTCTTCTAAAGTTATATGGTGATTATGGAATCTTCCGGGGCTTGCAATTATCCATTCTCTGATTCCTTTTTTAAAGTTCCCCGTTGCCAAATAGGCGCGTCCAAGTTGATAATGTGCCCTGGTATGATCAGGATTTATTTCTATTACCTTGTTAAAATAAGGAATTGCTTCTGTTATTTTTCCTTGTTTTTTTAATGTGAACCCCAAATTAAAGAGAGCATCTAGATTATCGGGATATAGCTCTAATAGCTTTCTAAAATTGGTTTCAGATTGTGTATAATCTTTTTGCTTTAAAAAAATAAATCCTAGTAACTGATAGAGCTCTATAGATTTCGGGTCTAATGCAAGCGCTTTTTTTAAATACGGTTCTGCCAAATTGTATTCTTCCTGCTGTATATAGGATTTTCCTATGCCATAGTAAGGAGCTGCTACATCAGGATGTTTTGCAATTACCTTTTTAAAAAGATCGAGGGCCTCTGCATATTTTTTTTCTGCAAACGCTTTTACACCTTCATTGTATAATGCTTGAGGTGAATCTGCCATCAGGTTGGGGACTGCATATATAATTAGTAGAAAAAGAATAAGTCGGTATCGTGTCATCATCATGAACATCCTCTATTATTGTCCTAATTGAGTTTTTAAGACTTCGAATATATCAGCAATAATTGTATCCCAATCAAATGGTATAGATTGTTTAAAAATTTTCATAGTTGGATACCAAGGAGAATCAGTTCTATTGACTATCCATCTCCAATCTGTATTGTGTGGTAGCATTACCCAAACTGGTTTTCCTAAGGCTCCGGCCAGGTGAGCAATGGAGGTATCAACCGTTATGATAAGATCTAAATGGTTTATGATTGCTGCCGTATCCATAAATGGCCCTGCTGTTTCGTCAAAATCGGGCCCAAATCTGTTGACCACAAAATGCTCAGGTAGATCGGCAAGCTCTGATGTGCCATTACTTTTTTGTAAACTATAAAATGTTACATTTTTTAGATTGGTGAGTTTTTCTAGTTTTATTAACGGAATGCTTCTTCTGGCTGCAGGGACTCGTGACGCATCATTTTTTACATCTGCTTCCCAACAAAGACCTATTTTAAAATTGTTTTCTCCTTCAAAATAGGAGCGCCATTTTTCTACAAGCGCTTTATCTGGATAAATGTAAGGGATATTTCGAGGTATATTTTCTTCTTCTGATTCAAATATAGCAGGTAGACTCATAATGCTTGCTCGATCTTGCCAATTTCTATCAAATGGTTCCCCAAGGACGATAAGATTGTCTATATAAGGGCAAGAGGATAAAAGAGGCTTAAGCGGTTTTGGTACCATAACGGTTAGATCTGCGCCCATCTGCTTAAGGAGCTCTGCATAACGTATAAATTGGATGGTATCTCCAAGGCCGCCTTCTGGCATAAGAAAGATTTTTTTATTTTGTACCTTATTTTCTTTAATCCATTTTCTTAGTTGCTCTGCGTTTCTTTTTTCTTTTTTTAATCTCCATGAGTACTGTTTCCATCCTTGTGCAAAGTCCCCTTTATAAAGATAAGCGAGGGCTAAGGCATAAACAGATGCTTCGTACTGAGGATTTAGTTCTATAGCCTGTTTGTACATATTGATCGCCTCATCGACACGGCCGGCAACTTTGAGGGAGTAAGCGATATTATGCATAATTCTATAATTGTTTGGATCTTCTTCTAAGATTTTTTCGAGCTCTTTTACTGCTGCCTCAGATTCTCCGACCATGATATAAATAATGGATAGCTGAAAGCGGGCCCATGCTTGAGCAGGGTTAAGAGCTATAAGTCGTTTGTACGTCTCTATTGCTTCTTGATATGCTTCATTGTTTTTTAGTACTAATGCAAGCCTTTGATAAGCGCTGATACAGTAAGGGTCTAAATCGGTTATTTGCCTGTAATCTTTTATCGCAGAATCAAACTTTTTTTGTTGTTCAAATAGTTTTGCTCGTTCCAAATATGCTTTTATATGATTTGGATTGATAGTAATAAGTTTGGTAAAGTAATCTACCGCTTGAGCGAGATGATTATTTTTTGTATGTATCCAGCCTAAATTATATAAGGCAGATTGATCATATGGATTTTTTCCCATTAGTTTTTGATAACAATATGTAGCCTCAGCCAATTGCCCGTCTTCAAGATATGCATTTGCAAGTTTTGATAAGATTGTTGTATTGAAGGGATCTGTTGCTAGTTGTTTTTGGTATTGCGTGACCGTATGTTCCTGTGCTCCAATCGTAAATATAACCAGAAAGGCTAGAATGATCTTCATGTTTTTCATTGGCTACTCCTCAAACGTTTGCGATAAAAGCCGGTTTTGATTATTTTGGGGCAACTTCTTTCTTTATCTGTGCTTTGATATTATTTTTTAGATTATGTATATATTGTGCCTGTCTTGTTAAATCTACAAAATCTTTATTGAATATCGATTTATTATCTAATTTTAATAAAGCTTGATCTATAAGTATGAGTTGCTTATTTGTATGATATAATTGGTCGGTAAGTTGTTCGAGATTTTTGGATACCTGAGCATTATTATAAATGACGGCTAACTCATTAATCTGTTGTTCGAATTTCTTTATTTCGTTTTGCCACTTTGGATCTCTTGTTAACTCATACTGCAGGGTTACGAAAAGAAGGTTATCGAGTATATCTTCTAAAAGAAGTGTGTCTACATTTTGAAATTGTATAGGTTCAATCGATTTATTGATTTTTGATGTATTGACCTTTTTATGGGGGCATTCTTTACCTAGTTTATCGATAAGAGCTATACTCACCTCTTTCATTAATCCTGACCAATCTCCAATTTTCGTTTGCCTAAAAAGTCTCATATTGGGATACCAAGGAGTTCGGGATGTTTTAAGGAGCCATCTCCAATCTGCGGGTTTAGGGAGCATATTCCAAACCGGTACTCCAAGGCCAGCAGCCAGATGGCATATTGAAGTATCAACGGTTATAATAAGATCGAGATTTCTCATGATGGCGGCTGTATCCATAAATCTTCCATGGGTCTCATCCAGATCAGGGCCAAATGTTTTGATTGTAAAATCAATTTCATTGAGCTGGTTTTCTCCGCACATTTTTTGAAGAGAATAGAGTGTGACTCCTGGAATTTCTGCTAATGGCTTAAATTCTTTGGGATGCATAGATTTAGCAGCAACAGCATGTTGCAATGCTTGTGTTCTATAAAATCTATTTCCTTGCCAGCAGATTCCAATTTTAAAATTTTTATCATGGGATAATCTTTCTTTCCATAGTTGTACGAGTTTTTCGTCTGCCATCAAGTAGGGTATAGTATCAGGCACCGTATCTACGGTTGTTTTAAATAATAAGGGAAGGCTCATGAGATGTGCATATGTATCAAATTGAGGTAATGGCTTACCCCGCGGTATGAGTTGATCTATATAAGGACAAAGCCCTAATATATCACAGAGAGGCTTTTGTGTTTGTACAATAACGGTTGCACCTAAGCGTTTTAAAATTTGTGCGTATCTAATAAATTGATACGTATCACCAAGTCCTTGTTCAGCACACAGTAATATTCTTTTTCCTGTGGGTTCAGTGCCGTCCCATAATGGTTGATCGAATTTTACGGGCGTTTCTTTGTATGCCTGCCAACGATATTCATACTCTTTCCAACCATTATCAAAATCACCCGTGACCAACTGGGCTAATCCAAGGCTAAATCGTGCTTGTGGGTAGTCAGGATTTCGTTTAAGAACCTGATTATAATATTCCATAGCTTCTTGTACTCTATCGAGTCTTTTCAAGGTGTAGGCAATATTATACCGAGCAGAATTTAAGTCGGGGTCTCTTTCTAAGGCCCTCTTATAGAGCTCAACTGCTTGATTAAGATCTTCTTCATTTTTACAACGCATATTCAACATATTTGCAAGCTCTAAGAGCGCAATTGTGCTATTTGGATCTATGTTGACAGCGTTTCTAAAATGTTTGGTAGCTTCATCTAATTTATCTAATGCTTTGAATGATCTTCCAATTAAAAGGCTTGTATCGAGAGAAGGGTTATATTCGAGCGTTTTTGAAAAAAAGGTGATGGCTTCCTCGTGTCGTTCCTCTTTTTGAAGTAATGTGCCTAGTTGCTTATACGCTTTTTGATAGTGAGGATTAATTTCAATTGCTTTTTTTAAATATTCTATAGCCTGGTCTTGTTCTTTAAGATGACTGTAACAGAGTGATGTATTGTAAAATGCTTGATGGCATGCGGGATTTATCTCTACAGTTTTTGTATAGTATTCTAGTGCCTCTTGTACATTTCCTTCGTTATATAATAATCCTGCAAGTTCAAAATGAGCGGACAAGTTGTGGGGATTAAATTTCGCTGCCTTTTTATAATATTGTATTGCGCCTTCGGCATTATTTTCAGATTTTAAGCGTTTGGCTATTTTAATATATTCCTCATCGAGTGTTCGATATTCCATATCAGTTTTGTCCTGTAATGGATTTTGAGCGTGGGGAGAACTAAAAACATTTGATGAAGTAGGAGTATTCCAACACTCATAGGTAAGGTTTTCGCTTGACTGTATAGTACATGAACATATCCCGACTCCCAACAGATAAGCCCCTATGAGAAACAGTTTTTTTTGCTCCATGATTATTTCCTTTTCAGCTAAGGTTATATAATGATCACATGTAATGCATTTTTGATACTACAAAATAGAGGACCTGTAAATAGAAAATTTAATAAATATTTTGTGTAAAGGAGAGAAAATGCAAAAAAGCCTTTTAATAAAGTTATTAAAAGGCTTTTTTTGTACTATTCTTTTTTAGTGATTATTTTTTTGTAGAAAGATATCGCTGGAATCTTAAAGTGGATATATTTTTTATAGAGTGGATGGTTTGAATGAGCTTTGTTTTTTTATTTATTTTTTTTACAAGTTGTATGAGGTCGTTATCCTCTTTTAATGTATCCGGAACTGTTTTTATTTCAATATTATTATGCTTTTTTAGAATTTTTTGTAATATCGTTCTCATTTTTTCTTTGTTATATGATTTCTTTCTCGGATAGGCATCATCGGCTTGATATATCATAGTATTAGCAACACAAGATATGAGGCCCAGTGACAGGATGATACATATTTTTTTCATAATTTTCCTCTTTGTTTTTTAAGGGGATAATTAATTACTCCGTTTCCAGCTTGATAAAAAATTAATAAGTTTTTTTATTCCATCTTTTGATTTTGAACATGTTAATACATGGGGCTGATATACTTGTAACTGACTTGTAAGTTCGGTAACTTCTATCTTATCAGTTTTATTGAAAATATATAATATCTGTTTATGAATGCCTAATTCTTCTAAAATTTCATGAACTATCTGTATATGATCTTCCCAGTTAAGATCTGAGATATCAACAACATGTAATAGTAAATCAGCATAGTGTAGTTCATCTAACGTAGATTTAAATGCTTCTATGAGATTGTGTGGAAGTTGTTGGATAAATCCTACGGAGTCAGAGATTATTCCCTTTTTTTTCCCGTTGATGTATAACTCTCTTGTAGTGGTGTCTAAAGTCGCAAAGAGATGATCTTGAGCTAACACATTGCTTTTGGTCAGAAGGTTTAAAAGCGTCGATTTTCCGGCATTGGTATAGCCTATAAGGCATATATGAGGCACATTGCTTCTAAATCGATTTTTCCTTTGAACTTCACGTGTTTTTTGTATTTTTATGAGTTGTTTTTTGAGTGTATGAATTTTTCGGTTTATATCTCTTGTTTCTCGTTCTTTGATTGTCTCTCCAGAACCTCCAATTTTACCAACTACACCACTCTGTTGAGAAAGGTGGATTCCTTTGCCTGCAAGTCGTGTTTTTTTATAGGTAAGCATCGCGATTTCTACTTGAGTCTTGCCTTCAGCAGAATGGGCATGCTTTTCAAAGATTTCTAAAATAAGTTGCGTTCTATCTGCAACTTCACAATCAAGATAATCACCTAAATTGCGTTCCTGCTGGGATGTAAGAGGTTCTGAAATTATAAGTCTTTCGATCTTATTTTTTTGACAAAAATCTTTTAATTCATCTAACTTTCCTTTTGTAAGGAAATAAACAGGGTTGACATCTCTCAACTTAAAAAAGATCTCATCTGTGGGGATAATGTTGTTAGATTTGACGAGCTCTTTAAACTCTTGATAATAGGATTGTATATTTTTTATCCGATTGTAAGGTGTATGTACTCCTAAGAGCCCAATTTTTGGTAAATAATTGGTTGTAATAGCTTCTTTACGGCTCATTATTCTTAATTTCTCCCTATAACGGTGCTTATTTATTTTTTCTCTACTAAATATTCTAATAGAAAGTTTATTTTTGTCAAGGATGCTACTTTTTCTTTCGCCTCTTAGACTCTCTTCTCACGCTTTTTTCCTGTTCTTTTATTTCTTCTTCTTTCCTTTTTCTTTTTCCTGTTTTCTGCTTTTTTGTGCTGTTTAGTTTTTGGATACGCGCTAATGCTCTTTTTAATACGGCTGTATCATTCTGCTTTGATTTTATGGCTTTGTTCAATATTTTTTTTATCCATGAGTAAAAATCTGTTCTAAAGGTGGAGTTTGCAGAATCAATACTCAGTATTTTGCACATATATTTTTTTATTAATGCTATTTTTTTATTATCTTTTCTTGTTTTATCAAGTTCTAGAAGTTGGTATAGAAAGGTTGACGTAGGATCAATCTGCTTATTTTTTTTATATGCGAGATTGAAGATATCTTCTTGAAGTAAGAAAAAAATGAGCTGTTTTAGTAATTCTTCCTTAAATTCTGACTCTAAGAGAAATAACGCCATATTTTCTAGTTGTTCATCTTCCGAATACCGTGTATTATACGCAAATTGTAGATATAATCTCACCACATAATCATCTTCTTGAGCTTCTTGAATTATTGTCTGGTCAACTTTAGCTCCATTTGAAACCATATAGAGTATCGTTTTAAATGGTATATTTTTTAATCGGGTGATTGCTTTTTCTTTTTCAATAGAGTTATCAGTGATGTTGATATAATTTTTGAGGTCTTGACTTGCTTTTCGTCTACTTTTTAGCAGGAGAGAAAGTGGTGTTTTATTTTCACTATTAGCAATATTTAGATTTGCGTTTTTTGAAATAAGATATTGAATTATATCAAAAGTTTGATTTTCGTTTTTGCAAATGGCGTGCAATGGTGTTTCTCCCCATGCATCCAGAGCATTAAGGTTGGCACCTTTTTTGACCATATTGGCGATAATCTTTAAGCTTGGATGTGTATTGGCACATATCAAATGTAACGGGGTCATACAAAAGGGATCACAACTATTCATATCCTGTGTGTAGTCAATAGCCTTTGTATTTATGAGTGGTTCGGAGCAGGTGTGGTGAAGTGGTGGTATCATGGCTTGTGCGTTATGCCCTATAGACGCGGATAGAATACAGGCGATATAATACAGTTTCTTCATCATGCGCTTCTTCCTCCACAGTGATTAATTATTTATAATGCTTTTCTTTTTAAAACAATTAGATTGCGTATTCAGTCATAAAAATTATCATTTTTTTGCTTCGCTATTCATAAAGGGATATGATACCAATGTTTTTGCAGCTTGTAAATTGATTTGTTGTGGATTTTCTAGTATTATATAGGAATAAGTGTAAAGTAGGGCTTCTATTTTGCTTTAAATGCCATTTTTGCTGGTAAAAGTTTATAATTTGGTTTATTTTTATTAGAAAAAATATCACAAGGTACCTGTTAATCATAAAATTAGAGGCTATAGGATGTTTGATTTTCTGTCTCAGAAGTTTTCTTCTATATTTTCAAAGTTAACTGGGAGAGCAAAGCTGACTGAAGATAATATCCAAGAGGTTTTGCAAAAGGTTAAGGACGCTCTTATAGAGGCTGATGTCCCCTATGAGCTGGTGCAAGACTTTACTCACAAAATAAAAGAAGATGCATTGGGGAAAAAAGTTACTAAAGCTTTAAAACCAGGAGAACAGTTTATAAAAGTTGTCCATGAGAGATTGGTTCAGTTTTTAGGTGGACAAGATGATACGGCCTTTACTTTTCAAATTCCTTCTGTAACCATGGTTATGGGGCTTCAGGGCTCTGGAAAAACAACTACATTAGGAAAATTAGCACATTATGTGCAAAAACAGGCTAAAAAAAGAGGAAAAACAAGAAGGATTTTACTGGGGTCGGTAGATTTTTATAGACCGGCAGCAGTTGATCAGTTAGAAGTGCTTGCTAAACAGGTGGGAGTTTCTTTTTATAGGGCTCAAGATGGGAGTCCTATAGGGGCTGCCCAAGAAATAATGCATTATGCGAAAGCAAATCAATTTGAAATTGTATTTTTAGATACTGCCGGACGGTTACATGTTGATGATCACATGCTGGAGGAATTACAGCAAATAGACTCGAATATACGGCCAAAATATAAAATTTTGGTTCTTGATTCAATGACGGGTCAGGAGTCTTTGAATGTTGCAAAGCGTTTTGATCAAGAGGTTTCCTTTCACTCTGTTATCTTGAGTAAGATGGATAGTGATACCAGGGGAGGAGCTGCTTTTGCATTCAGATATGCGCTTAAAAAGCCGATTTTATTTGTTGGTGTAGGTGAAAAAACTGATGATATTGAGCCATTTAGACCTAATCGTGTAGCTGATCGAATATTGGGTATGGGAGATGTTCTCAGTCTTATTGAAAAAGCAGAAGAGAAAATAAAAAAAAGTGAGCAAGAATCTCTTTATAAGTCGTTTTCTAAGGGCAAGATGAATCTGCAGGATTTTGCTAATCAGATGGATATGGTTGGCCGGTTGGGTTCTCTTTCTCAGATAATGAAATATATACCCGGAATGTCAGGTATGAATGTTTCTCCTGAAATGATGGAAAAAGGAGAAAAAGAGGTGAAGAGATTTAAGGCTATAATAAGTTCGATGACTCCAAAAGAGCGATTCTATCCGCGTGTTATCGATGGCTCAAGGAAAAAAAGAATAGCCAAGGGTGCTGGTGTCAAGGTTGAGGATGTCAATACTTTATTACAGAGATTTGAACAAAGTCAGCAATATGCTAAGCTTTTTAAGAGATTTGGTCGTTTTTAATTATAATTATTGAACATATATAGGAGTAAGGATTATTCCATGGCTGTTAAAATTCGTTTGTCCCGTGTAGGAAAGAAAAAAGCTCCGTTTTATAGAATAGTAGCTGTAGATTCCAGAAAGAAGCGTGATGGTGCGTATTTAGAGAATCTAGGAACCTATGACGGGCTAAAGGGTGTTATACTAAACTTAGATTTAGATCGGGTAGATTATTGGATAAGCCAGGGCGCGATTGTAAGCGATACGGTTAAAAAGCTGGTTAAGATGCAAAACCAATCTGCTGCCCAAAAATCTGTTGGAGATAAGTCTAAAGTGAAGGTGAAAAAAGAAAAAACACCTAAAAAATCAGTAGAAACTAAAAAAACAGAGACAAAAAAAGAGGCTGAAAAAAAGGAAGTGGTAAAAGAAACAGTAAAAAAGGATGTCTAACATAAAGACATTTTAAGATTTAGTTATTTTTAAGGTTTTGACTATGCCTAAGGGTTTAATAGAGTATTTAGCAAAGTCTTTGGTTGATAAGCCAGAGGCTGTATTTATACAAGAAAGCACAGAGGGACCTAAAGTTGTTTGGTATATTCATGTAGATGAACAGGATCGTGGTAAGATTATAGGAAAGGGCGGCAAGACAATTAGGTCTATTCGCTCTGTTGTTAGTGTCATGTTTCCCAGTTTTAATATATTTATAGATATTGCAAAATAGATGAAAATTTCGATTCTTTCTGTTTTTCCTCAGATATATGATAACTTTTTAGAGACGAGTCTCGTTCGCAAAGCAAAGGAAAGAGGCTTGGTGGACTATGATTTAGATAGTTTTAAATCATTTGTAAAGCCAAAAGAGCGCATAGATGCTCCAACCTTCGGTCCTGGCGCTGGAATGGTCATAAAGGCTGATGTTGTGCAAAAGGCCATAGACGCAAAGCAAGAAAAATTTGGCTTGGCATGTAAAATTTTTTTCTCGCCTCAGGGTAAAAAATTAGATCAGGGGTTGCTTGAAACAATATATGAATCTGCTCAAAAAACAGGGCACTTGATGTTATTGCCAGCCCGATATGAAGGTATGGATGCCCGTGTTCAAGAATATTATGCTGATCAAGTTGTGTCGATAGGTGATTTTGTATTAATGGGAGGGGATTTGCCTGCTATGGTTCTTTTGGAAGGATTATTGCGTCTCATTCCCGGAGTTATAGGAAAAGCAGAATCGGTGCAAGAGGAATCTTTTTCTGGTCCTTTTTTAGACTATCCCTCCTATGCTGAACCTGTTGTGTGGAAAGGGCGAGAAGTTCCTCCAGTACTCAGGTCGGGCAATCATAAAAACATAGATCAATGGAGAGCTGAGCAGGCGGCTAAGAAAACGGTTTTGACTCACTTTGATTGGCTTCGCTCAAAAACTATGACAAAAGACCAAATGAATTTGGCTAAAACCTATATCCCAAATCATTATGCTGCTTTGATGCATACAGAGGTATTTGTAAATAAAGAGCATAGAGTGGGAGAAACGTCTGTTACTTCATTAGATATTCACGATATAGCTCGTTCATCCAAAACGTTTGGTTTAAAAAATTATCTGATAGTTACGCCTTTAGTAGATCAGCAAAAAATAGTACAAAAAATGCTTAATTTCTGGCATGGAGATGTTGGTAAAGAGTATAATATGAGTAGATCTGAATCTATAAAAAGTGTTAAAGTTGTTCCCCGCTTGGATGATGTGATAGATTTGATAGAAAAACAGGAGGGAAAAAAGCCTATAATTATTACTACGTCAGCCAAATATTGGAGTAGAGGCAAGAATATCACATTTTATGATCAAGAGTATATTTGGAAGCAGAAAAGGCCGGTTTTGTTGATATTTGGGACAGCTCAGGGATTGAGTGATGCTATTATGGAAAGAGCCGACTGTAATCTTGTGCCTATAGAGGGGTTTTCTGACTATAATCATCTTTCGGTTCGTTCTGCGGCAGCAATAGTTTTTGATCGATGGCTGGGAATTAATGTTAAAAAAGTGACGTAGAGATTGTCATAACCGCTTTTTTGTCGTATAGTAGTAATAGAAATAATGTTTTTTATGATAACTAATTTCTATCCAATATCATCAATATTTGTATAAATAAAGAATTATTAGAGGGCAGCATAATTATGAGAGCTAATAAATTAACGAAAGAGACCATTAGTCAACTGGGTATCTATGAGCGTAATTTCCCTAAATTTAATGTAGGAGACTTTATTGCAGTTTCTTTAAAAGTGAAAGAGGGCGATAAAGAGCGTAAACAGGTTTTTGAGGGTGATGTTATAGCGATTAAGAAAAATGGAAGCTCAAGTTCTTTTACGGTTAGAAAAATAGGTGCTAATGCTGTTTCTGTAGAAAGAGTTTTGCCTTTTTATTCTCCTCTTATAGATTCTATCAAGTTTATACGTTCCGGTAAGAGACGAAAAGCAAAGCTTTACTACATGAGAGATAGGATAGGTAAGGCGGCCAAGGTCCAAGAAAAAGTTCTTACGAAAGAGCAAAAAGAGCTTCAAGCAAAAAAAAGAAACCGTAAGCATAAATTAGCTGTAAAGCCACAAGTTGAAAAAACGGTGGTAAACAAGGACGTTTCTAGCGGTGATGAGGGTGCGCAAGAATAGAGAATCATTGGAGAGTTGTGTTTCTAGAGCGTTTAAATATCTTTTTTATACTCTTTTCTTTGCTATTTTGTGTGGGGTGCAAGCAAACTAGCGTGGTTACGTCTTTACCGAAAGCAAAAGGCAAAGAAAAGATATTTACTCCCATATCTGATGCAGAAGCCAAGAGGATTATTGGCTCAAGAAATACAGATAATACTCTTCTTTCTCATAATGAATTAAAAGCCTTACGAGATGTTGCGCGACAAAAAGAAGCAAAGCTTTCGGATATTCCCATTCCTATAAATGCAGATCCTATACCAGATTTTTTTACCGATTCCGACCCATTAAAGAACCAAATAGTTTTGGGTTATCGGAGTAATATGTCAATAAATGACGTTTCATCTTTTTATATTCAAGAAATGGAGCGTTTAGGGTGGCGTAAGCTGGTTGCATTTAATGGATTTGAAACACTACTTAATTTTAAAAAGCCTAATAAATTTTGTTCGATATCAATAAGAACGTGCTCTTGTGATTATCACCAAGGTCAAGAGCACGTTCTTATTATTATATTTGTTATCAAAGTCTAGTTATCAAGGTCTAGCGGTTTTTTCCTATGTACTATTTTGTTTTTTTGCTTGTGATTTCTGCAAAAGTGAGTCGCGTTCTTTTTTCAGTTTATTTATTTCTTGCATTAAAGCTTCATTGTCCGTTTCAAGTTGATCAATGTGTTTTACCGTTGCCTGTCGATCATACATTGGTTCATATTCGGTTTCCGGTTCGTATTCTTCGTCATATGCTTGTAGGTATTCCCGTTCTCTTTTTCTGTCTGCGGCTGCTCCTGCAGCTGCTCCAACTGCAGATCCTACAGCTGCACCAGCTATAAAACCACCAGGTCCTCCTCGTGAAGCTGCGCCTCCAATTGCTCCTCCTAATATTCCCCCTAAAAAGGCTCCTCTGCCGGCACTTCCGGCATTCAGAGGTCCAATATGAAATAGTAATACGCCAAGTAAGGTTAAAGTTGGAAGATATTTTTTTATCATAGTGTACTCCTTAGCCTTACATCATTTCTTCTTGTACAGCTTGTTCTTGCATTTCTTCTATTCTTCTTGCATTGTTTTTGTTTTTCTTTGAATTTTTGCGACGTTTTTTCTTCTCTTTTGGTTTTTTATCGTTGTAATCATTGTCACCTGCGGCAGCCCCTGCAGCAGTACCAACTCCAGCACCTACGGCGGCACCGACACCAGCACCAAGCGCTGCTTTTGAGCAGCAACAAGCTGATGCTGCTCCAGCTCCAATACCAGCACCAACACCGGTTCCTATAAGTCCACCTATAAGAAATCCTTTTAAGGCTTTTTTACCCCTATTACTGATAGCATGGGATGGTGTGATGATACTTAAACAAAATGCGGCAACCAAGCTGACACTCAATAACCTCTTCATATGGGTCTCCTTGTTTTTTATTTTGTTTTTTATTTTTTATCTGGTTAGTTTAATTCGCTTTCTGTTTTTTTCTCTTCTCTTCTAGCTCTTCGTTCTTCTCTTCGTTCTCTTCTTCTGGCAGCGCCTGCACCTATAACACCACCTACCACTGCTCCTGTTGCAAAGGCTCTTCTTCTGTCACCATAATCGCCTCTACCACGGTTATAGCCCCTGTTTCTGCTGCTACTGCTACGACCGGTATTGCGGCTACGACCTCCACGTCTTGCAAGCGATATATTAGCTATGCATAGGCAAAGAGATGTAAATAGCAAAAGGTTTATTATTTTTTTCATATTTTTCTCCTTTTTGTTACAATTTTTCTTTTCTTTCTAATTTTACCATCTGTCATTAATTAAAATCAAGAATTTGTATAAAATTTCATATTGTATTGGCGGGGGCTATGGATTAGATCTGCCAGAAAAATAAAAAAAGAGACTTTAGAATAGTTTACGTGAGTTTATTTGCTAAATGGGTTACTTTTCCTGCGCCGAGAGAAAGAATGAGGTCCTGTTCTTCTACAATTTTTTCGATGTGTCGTTTAATTTCTGAAAAATTATCTTCATAAGGAACGTAAGTGACAGAAAGGTGAGGATTATTTTTTTTGATTGTACTAACCAATCTCTGGCTGTTTACATGTGCAATGGGATCTTCACTTGCAGAATAAATATCGGTGATTAATAAATGATCCACGGCACTTCCTGAAAATGTAGTAACAAAATCATCCCAGAGTTTGTGGGTACGAGTGTATCGATGAGGTTGAAAAACAACAATTAGTTTTCCCTTGGAGCGTCTCTTTGCTATTTCTAAAGTATTTCTTATTTCTTTTGGGTGATGACCATAGTCATCGAATAATTCTGCTCCTTTATATAGACCTTTATAGCAGAATCTCCGATCTATACCTTTGAAGTTTTTAATTGCTTGAGCTATTTTTTCGAATGATATCCCTAAATCCAGTGCTACCGCAACCGCTGCCAAACAGTTTTGTACGTTATGTTTTCCTGGCATATTGATAATTATGTTGCCTAATGACTGGGTTAGGTTTTTTTTGAAAACAGTAAATGTCGAACTGTTGGGGTGTAATACAATATTATTTCCGTATATATCAGCATCAGGGTGTTCAATGCCATATTTTATGATTTTTATGTGAGGTATTGGAAGTATAGATTGTATATTGGGATCATCTATGCACATAAATGCTTTTCCATAAAATGGCAGATTATTTAAAAAAATTTTAAATGTGTCTTTTACATCTGCAAGATTTTTGTATGTTTCCAAATGCTCTAGATCTATATTAGTTACGACAGCTAATGTTGCCTGTAGTTGTATGAGAGATCTATCACTTTCATCTGCTTCGGCAACAAGAAAATCACCATGTCCTAATAGAGCATTCGTTGAGATGTTTTGTAAATGTCCCCCGATGATTACTGTGGGATCCATATGAGTTTCTATTAAAATATGTGAGATTAAAGAAGTTGTGGTTGTTTTACCATGAGAACCTGCAATAGCTATACTATATTTTGTTCTCATTAGTTCCGCAAGCATTATGGCTCTTGGTATCGTGGGAATACCCCTTTTTTGTGCAGCGACTATTTCCGGATCATTGGGTCTTATTGCAGAAGAGTAAACAACTATATCGATGTCGTTATTTCTACACGCTAAGGTGTTGTTTCCATGGTATATCTGACAGCCGATAGCCTTAAGATCTTCTATGCTTTTTTGATTTGTATCTAAGTCGCAACCGGAGATTTTATAACCTTGAAATTTTAAAATTTTGGCTATTCCGCTCATGCCAATACCGCCAATGCCGACAAAATGTAGGTGAGCCTTTTTTTTATACATACAAAAGCCTTACTATAAAGTATAGTTTTACTGTTTTTTTAAATAATCATAACAGATATACATGTTACAGTAATTTTTTTAATCTTATAAGCTGTTTTTTTAGATCAATCATCGTTTTTATAAGATTTTCATCTGGAGGATGTATCGTTGTTTTTTGGGAGGCTATAATTTTTGAATTGTTTGGCTTGAGTTGTTGTTTGGCTCCTGCGATAGTGAATTTTTTGGTATAGAGGAGGTTTTTAATGAGTCGAAATTGTTGAAAATCTTTTTCTTCATAAAACCGTTGCCCACCTTGAGATCTTTGTGGAGTTATATCAAACTCTTTTTCCCAAAATCTAATCACAAAACGATCAACTTGTAGTCTTTTTGCGAGATCGCCTATTCTGAATTTTCTACTCTGCATTTTCATACTGTTTTTCCTCTTCCTTTTTTTATATATTTGTCTTACCCTTTAATTTATTTATATCTCAATAGTTTCGTTATGTAAAATTATGTTTTTGATTCTGGCTTTATTTTTGTTTATCTGTTATTCTTTTGGGGTAGTTTCTCTTGAAATGACTGTTAAATAGGTCTTTATTTAGCGAGTGTGTTTTCATATGGGATGGTTTTTAAGGTAAATTCTAAATAAAAAATTCATTTTGGGGATTTAGTGCCATGAAATTAAAAGATTTAATATTTCCTATCGCTTTGGCTTTAATTACAACTATGATTATTCAGTATTTCTTTTTTGGTGGTAAAAAGACGCAAACAGATGATACACAGGTAAGATCTGGGCAAGCTTTTAAGGCTCCAAAGACAAGACAAGAGATAAAACCTCTGAATAAAGAGATCGATTTTATTGATGAAAAGCGGCTGTATCCTACTGTGGAGACAAAAATCGAGACGAAGCTTGCGACGTTTGTCTTTACTAATGATGGAGCAGCACTCTCCCGATTAGAATTTCATGGAGACCTCGACGGAGATCTACAGGCTATAGGAACTGTCTTTCCTGTTGCATCTACGGAAAGAGAAAGAAAATGTCTTCTTTTAGCTATGGGTGAAAAAACGCCTTATTATTACAAATTTATGGGCAAAGAAGAGACCGATTTAGCTATACAGGTCCGTTATAGGTATGATTCCCCAAATAATGATATAGTTGTAGATAAACTATTTACTGTCTATAAAAAAACTCACAAAATCGACCTCATGACAACGGTTACTCCTAAGAAAAAACTAGCTGAAGACCAAAGCTTGCAGGCCCGTATTTTCTTTCCTTCGCCGATTATGCCCCAATTGGGCAAGAGCAATGTTGTGTCAGCAGTTGTTGTAAATGAAAAAGGAGCCGTCCAAAAAACGCTAATGAGTAAATTGGATGAGTATGTTGGATATCTTAATCCAAAGCTTTTCGGAACTGACAGCAAGTATTTTGTTCAAGTTATGATAGAAGACCCAAATCAGTTTGTAAAAAGGGCCTATTATAAATCTGAAGATACCGTGTTATTTTCTATCTTAGAGGGGCCTGATTTTAACGAAAAAAGTTCTTGGACTGTCTCCTTTTATTTTGGACCAAAAGAAGAAAAAGCTATGGCAACAGTTGATGCTCGTTTAGAAAAGACATTAGAATACTCAGGTTGGCTTGCTCCTATTGCTAAATTTCTTCTCATGATTCTAAAATTCTTATATAAGTATCTTCACAATTATGGTTTAGCTATTATTGTATTAACGTTGCTGATAAAGTTACTCCTACTTCCATTTTCAATTAAAGCTGAATCTGGAATGAAAAAAAGGGTTGCATTTCAAAAGAAGTTAGACTATCTCCAGAAAAAATATAAGGATGATAAGGTAACTCTTGCGCGAGAGAGAGCAGAGTTAATTAAGAAGCATGGCATGCCAGGTTTGGGTGGATGTTTGCCACTACTGCTCCAGCTTCCCATATTTTTTGCTTTAACACGAGTGTTAGGAAGTTCTATTGAATTATACAAGGCTCCGTTTTTGTGGATTAATGATTTATCGGCAAAAGATCCTTATTATATCTTGCCTATCTTGATATCGATTAGTATGCTTATTCAGGCTGCAACCACAGATCCAAAGCAAAGGTTTACTATCATTGCTATGGCCTTAGTATTTGGTGCCATATCAGCAAATTTCTCTGCAGGCCTGTCCCTCTACATTTTTTCGAGTGTTTTGTTGGGGCTTATACAAACGGCTTTGGTGAAAAAAATTAAACCCTAAGTAGGCTTATGGTAGAAGATATTCCTTCGCTCAATAATCTTTTAAAATGTTTGCAACAAGTTCCCTATTTAGCATCAAAGAATCTGAATCGTGTTGCAACACACTTCTTAGATATGGATGAGCATAACCTCGAAACATTTTGCGCAATCTTGTTGGCAGCAAAGCAAAATGTTGTGCGGTGTCAAACCTGCTTTGCATGGAAAGAGCGAGAGCAAGTTTGTCGATTTTGTTCAAATTCAAAGAGAGATCAATTACTCGTCTGTATTGTAGAAACCTGGGTTCAGTTATTATCTATAGAAAAAACGGGAGGATTTGCTGGAGTGTATCATGTTTTGGGAGGCGTTATTTCTCCTTTAGATGGGGTAGGTCCAGAGGATCTCCATATTGAACAATTGGTGAAACGGGTTGATTCTGGTATAAAAGAGATAATTTTAGCGACAAATCAAACACCTGAAGGTGAGGCAACGGCTGCCTATATAGCTAACAAATTAAAAGGAAAAAATGTTACATTATCCTGTTTGGCTCGTGGGATACCGGTTGGTTCATCATTAGAATTTATGGATAGATTAACGGTTTATAAGGCAATTTCTGAGAGGCGTCCTTTTTAAAAAGACGCTTTTTTTATTTTAAAAGGATCGTGTATGTTTTTAGATGATGTTATTTCAGGAGCAAGCTTTTCTCAGTATTTAGAAAAAAGGAATCAATTAATAGATGCTATAAAAAAATCTGAAAAAGACTATAAGAATGGTCTTGTCTTGCTTTTTGCAGATTTTGAAAAGCCAGATGTGCGGTTTCGGCAAGAAAGTAGCTTTTATTATTTTACCGGTATTACAGAGCCTGGAGTAGCCTTGATAATTGATATGGAAGCTCAATCAAGATTATTTATTCCAAATTGCTATAAAGAAAGAGAAAAATGGGCCTGTTCATCGTTGCAACCAACGCCAGAAAATGCTCAGAAATTGCATATGAATTCGATCGAGCTTCTTGGAGAAAGTATAAGGGGATATAATATATACCCCTATTTTGAGCAAGCTGCCTATAAAAATTTCTTGAGTATTATACAAAGTCACGCGCAACAAGGAGGAACTTTTTTTGTTTTAAATCCAAACAATTCCTATGAATATGTTACGCAACGTTTTATATTGGAACGTATAAGAAAATTTGTACCTGAAATGAAGGATGAGGCGCTTTTTGATATTTCTCATCTCGTTGCACAAAAAAGAAGAGCCAAAAATATTTTCGAAATAGAAAAGGTTTCAGATGCAATAAATCTTACTATCATGGCTCATGAGGCTGCTGCGAGTGCAATTGAAGTTGGCGTATTAGAGTCAGAAGTGCAAGCTTTAGCAGAATATGTGTTTACGGCAACTTGTGCGACGGCTGCATTTCCGAGTATTGTTGCAGCAGGAAAAAATGCGACTACTCTACATTACAGTGATAATTCATCAGAACTACTTGATGGGCAATTGGTTATTGTAGACATAGGTGCCGAGTTTAACCATTATTGTGGCGACTTAACCAGAACATACCCGGTTTCTGGAAAATTTACCGGTCGTCAAAGGGAATTGTATGAGCTCGTGCTTGAGACTCAAAAATATATTGCAGGTATAGTAAGGCCCGGCTACTATTTGTTTAGTGAGAAACATAAAAAGAAATCATTGCATCACTTGGCGAAAGATTTTCTATTATCTAAGGGGTATGCAGACTATTTTACGCATGGAATTGGACATTTTCTCGGGCTTAATGTCCACGATGTTGGTGATATGAGGGAGCCTCTGAAAGATGGTGATGTTATTACCGTAGAGCCCGGAATTTACATCCCTGAGGAGCAAATTGGTATCCGTATCGAAGATAATTATTGGATTACTGATGAGCAGACGATCTGTTTAAGTGAAATTCTGCCCAAAGAGATAACGGAAGTAGAAACGTTTATGGAAACGGCTAAATCTGAGCAAGAATCTAGTCTCATTGATACATGATAAGCTATTTCCCAGTATATGTTCAGCTTTTCTTTTTACTGAATACATAAAGCATTAAGAGGCAGGTGACAATACTTATTGCTATAGAAACAAAGATACTTGCCAGTTCCGAATAGCCGATTAAAAATCCGGAGATAAGGTAGGCTATTGCTGAGCAAATGATGGCTGGTATGGTATATGGAAGCTGCGTATAGGTATGGTCTACAGGGTTTGATCCGGAGCTTGTTGATGCCATAATAGTTGTTTCAGAAATAGGAGAAATATGATCACCACAAACAGCTCCTGAGAAAATTGCGCCCAAAGTAGGAAGTATAATCATGACTTTATCCAAGGTAGTGGGTATTGAAACATCTGTTAAAGAAGTGACAAGTGGGACAGCAATGGGAGTGAGTAGGGCCATCGTTCCCCATGAAGTTCCGGTGGCAAGTCCAGAAATAGTGGCTGCTATAAATAGCATAAATGGCAATAATTTAATACTAAACGCTCCAACGATTACATTCGCAAGATATTGACCGGTTTGCAAATCTTCCCTCATGATGAGGCCTAGCGTTGTTGCAAGTGCGAGCATCATTATTGGTTCATACATTAATTTGGCTCCACCAAAAAACATTTTTGGTATTTTTGGTATTTTTATTTTTCCTCTTACCAGGCCAAATAAGGTGCTTACAAAGAGAGTGATAATCCCCGAAATAAATAGGGTTAAAAATGGGTTAGGGTTGCTTCTCAATGCTTCAAATAATCCTTTAGTTCCCCCAAAAAGCCAGAATTGGCCACCATATAAAATCCCTATAATTATTGAGGCTATAAGCGTTCCAATGGGTACAAAAAGGTCCGCTATTGAGCCATTAGCATGCGTCTGACTATCCTCTTTAGCTTTTACGTTTTCTTTTCCACCAAGGAGATTACCGGTATCTTGTGCTATCTCTTCATGTTTTGCCATTGGGCCAAATGATATCCTTTTGCGAACTATAAAAAAAACGGAGGCTATTGTTAAAAATGAGTAGAAAATAAATGGTATTGTTTTTAAGTAAACATAGAAAGGATCTGCCATGATATTTAGTTTTTCTGCTAAATTTACTCCAACGCCGGCTGTATCAAGTTGTCCAGTTATATAGGCACTCCAGCTTGTTATAGGAGCTATGATAATGAGAGGACCCGTAAGAGAGTGGACCAGGTATGCTAGTTTTGCTCTTGGTATTTTGAATCGATCAGTAACAGGACGCATAACATATCCTACGGTTAGATTGCTCATATAATCATCTATAAAAAGGGCTAAGGATAAGATAACAGAAGATGTTTCAGCTGCTTTTGAATCTTTCAATTTTTTGGTGATTTTTTTGGCAAAGGCATAGGCCCCTCCCGTGAGGGATAATAATGCTATAATGGATCCTATTATCAAAAGAAACCCGAAGGTAAGGATCTGATCCATATCAGTTAATCGTTCCCAAAGTCGTGCAGAGATCAGACCTGGTACTTTTATTGGATTAAAGTTTACGGCTATAAGAGCTGCAGTAACAATACCTATGATGAGAGAGGTATTAAGTCTTCTGATAGTAAATGCTGATATGATTACTATGATCGTAGGCATTAAAACAAGCCATGTATTAGTCATATTATTCCTTAAATTGGTTCTTGCTAAGCTAGGATAAACGAACTGATAGATACAAAGTCAAGTATACCGTTTTATTTATAATATTAAAATAGTTAATTTATTATAAGAATTTGACGATTTTGTATTTTTGATTTACATTGATAAAGAAGTCTCGTTCGTATATTTCATGTTTTTTAACATAAGTGGAGCTCGCTACGTTTCGTTGTTAATTATTTACTTGTATAAGGCATTTAGAAGGATTATTTGTGGAAACTAAGACCAAAAAGAAGAAAGTGCAGGAAAAAGTTGTACCCGCATATGATATGAATAAGTCTTTTTCTCTAAAAAAAGAAGATAGGAGCCCCAGTTGGCGTTTGATAGATGCCCAAGGGCAAATTCTTGGCAGAATGGCCACAAAAATAGCAGATATTTTGAGAGGTAAAGATAAGTCTTATTATACTCCACATACAGATTGTGGTGATTATGTTGTCGTAATCAATGCAAAAAATGTCGTTTTGACTGGCAATAAGATGGAAGACAAAGAGTATGTGCGATATACGGGCTGGATAGGTGGCAGAAAAGTTGCTACAGCTAAAGAGCTTATGGAAAAGCATCCCACTAAAATTGTGGAGCTTGCTGTAAAGCGTATGTTGCCTAAAAACAAATTAAGTAGGCAGATATTTAAGAAACTGAAGGTATATGCTGGGTCAGAGCATCCTCACAAGGCTCAACTAAGTAAGGTTTAGTTTCATAGGTGATCAAATAGATTAAGGCCCTCCAAACCTGGAGGGCTTTTTGCTGCTTATTTTTTTAGGAATTTTGCAAAATAAGGAGAAACTATTCTCCAAATATCTCTTGCACTAATGAGGACAAAGAGGAATATCATAAAGATCCAGCTGACTATAAAGATGTACTCTTTCGTCTTTTCTGCCAGTTTTTTTCGGGTTATTGCCTCGACAGTATAGAGTAATGCTTGTCCGCCATCCAATATTGGCAATGGTATAAGATTTATAACGGCAAGGCTAATACTTATGATAGCCAAGAACAGGAGGAATATCTTAAAGCCCTTGCTTGCACTTTTTACTGTTTCAGAGATTATAAGTATGGGTCCTCCTACGCCTGAGACATCTCTTTTGACGAAAATATATTTAAATATGAGTAATGTGTTTGCAATAAAGGTATTTGTAAGCCGTATTCCCTCTCGAATAGCTCTAAAAAATGGTAATCCTGACTTTTGTATAAATTGAAATCTTATTTTAAATGTCCCGAAAGCCTTCATGAGCTCGCCTGTTGGGAGGTTGAGAGTGAGCATATCGTTTCCCCTGGATAAAGTCAGCTTTAATGTTTTAGTTTTTGCGTCTTTTATATGTTGAAAAAGAGCCTTTGTATTGCTCCCTATCTGAATATCATTGATGGATAAAATTCTATCACCAGCCTTTAGGCCCAATTTTTCTATTTCTTGCTCTTTGGCAACTGCCTGGACAACGGGACTTGTATTGAGGGGGTATAAGAATCGAGTTTTGGGTATACCGGTAAGGAAAAGTATGCAAAAGACAATATAGGCAAAAAGAAGGTTGAATCCTATTCCTCCTCCTATTACGAGCATTTTTTGATAATAAGGCTTGGATTCAAAGGATTCCCTGTCTGATTCAACGTATCCGCCTAAAGGAATAGCTGATATGGAAAATTGGGTTTCACCAATTTTTCTTTTGTATATTTTAGGGCCAAATCCTATAGAAAAGGAGGGGGTTTTTATATGAAATAGTTTACCAAATAAAAAGTGTCCAAGTTCATGGAACCCTATGATAAATCCTATACCAAAAATTCCCAAAAGTAGGAAAAATAGATTGTTGGAAAGGGCAAAAAACGGCTTTAAAATGTGCATTGAGAGCTCCTTATGACTATTTCGATTAAAAAATGATTTTCTAGCCTCAGATAAATTAAATCTAACAAACTTCAATTATTATACAAACTATTTTATTATTTTTTCTTCGATAGTGACTGCCTTTTTACTGTTTTTATTTAATTTTCGCTTGAAAAATTTTTAGAAAAATGTAAAATACTAGTAGAGTTTGTTTTTTTCTTTGTTTATATATCGGGGTTTATAGCACGTATAGACAAAGACCTTGTAGTTATGATGTAATCTTATTTATATTTTTAATTTTGGGAATTTTTTACTATGCCAACAATTAATCAACTATCTAGATTTGGAAGAAAAAAAAGTAAGGCCAAATCTAAAAGTCCTGCTCTTAAAAGGTCTCCTCAAGCAAGAGGAGTTTGTACAAGGGTTTTTACGGTCACTCCGAAAAAACCTAACTCTGCTTTGCGTAAAGTTGCTCGTGTTAAACTTTCGACTGGTATTGAGGTTACTGCCTATATTCCTGGAGAAGGGCATAATCTGCAAGAGCACTCGGTTGTGTTGGTAAGAGGCGGAAAGGTAAAGGATTTACCAGGTGTTAAATACCACATAGTACGGGGTGCACTTGATTCAGCTGGCGTAGAAAACAGAAAGCAGTCTCGTTCAAAGTATGGTACAAAGCGTCCAAAACAATAATTTCAAGAGGATTTAGGATATGCCAAGACGCAAGAGAGGTAGCTTAAAAAGAGATATAGGGGTAGATTTAAAATTTAATTCCCCTCTTATTGAGAAATTTATCAATGTCGTTATGAGAAAAGGCAAGAAGAGTGTTGCTCGCAATGTTGTGTATGGAGCAATTGATGTTTTGGCTCAAAAGCAGGGTGATCAGCAAAAGGCTTTAAAGTTTTTTTTAGAGGCATTTGAAAAGGTTGTGCCTCTTGTTGAGGTTAGGTCTAGAAGGGTTGGCGGCAGTGTTTACCAAATTCCAAGAGAGGTTAGACAGGACCGGGGAAGAGCTCTGGCTATGAAGTGGCTCATTGGGGCTGCTAAGGCTAGATCTAATAAAACTATGGCGGAACGGTTGGCGTATGAACTGATGGATGTGCATGCTGGTCGTGGAAGCGCTATGAAAAAGAAGTTAGATGTACATAGAATGGCAGAGGCAAGTAGAGCGTTTGCTCATTATGCATGGTAAATAGAGGGACTGATGAGTTATCCATTAGAAAAATATAGAAACATAGGAATTGCTGCCCATATCGATGCTGGTAAGACTACAGTAACAGAAAGAATTTTATTTTATACGGGCATATCGCATAAAATTGGTGAGGTCCATGAGGGCGAAGCTGTAATGGATTGGATGGAGCAGGAAAGAGAGCGGGGAATAACAATTCAGTCCGCGGCGACGACTTGTTTCTGGAACGGTTATCAAATAAATATTATAGATACGCCTGGTCACGTTGACTTTACTATCGAGGTTGAGAGATCGCTGCGTGTTTTGGATGGAGCAATACTTGTTTTTTGTGGAGTTGCTGGGGTGCAGCCTCAATCCGAGACTGTTTGGAGGCAGGCTGATCGTTACGAGGTGCCGAGAATAGTTTTTGTTAATAAAATGGACCGTATAGGGGCTGATTACTTCAGGGTTGTTGATGATATTAATCAAAAATTTCATGCCAATGCTATTGCTATGCAGGTTCCTGTGGGGGCAGAAGAAAATTTTAAAGGCATCATTGATGTTTTGACAAGAAAAATGGCTACCTTTAGTGAGGGAGACAGAGGAGCTACTGTTACTTGGTCAGATGTGCCTCAAGAGTACAAAGATAAGGTTGAAGAGGTTAGGCATAAGGTTATAGAAGCAGCTGCTGATTTAGATGATGCTGTTGCGGAGAAATATCTAAATGAAGAAGAAATATCGGTAGATGAAATTAAGGCTGCTTTGCGTAAGGGTGTTTTAGATAGGGCAGTGACGTTGTCCTTCTGCGGCACGGCATTTAAAAATAAAGGTGTGCAGCTTTTGCTAGATGCTGTTATTGATTATCTTCCTTCTCCTTTGGATGTTCCACCTGTTGAGGGAACGGTGCCACGATCAGATGAAAAAGTTGTAAGGAAAACGGACTCAAAAGAGCCTTTTTGTGCTTTAGTTTTTAAAATAGCCACAGATCCATTTGTTGGTGTTTTAAACTTTATACGGGTTTATTCGGGGGCACTTAAATCGGGTTCTTATGTATATAATGCAAGAACCGAAAAAAAAGAGCGGGTGAGCCGTTTGCTTAAAATTCACTCAAACAAGAGAGAAGAAATAGATGTTGTGAAGGCTGGTGATATAGCAGCAGTTGTTGGGGTGAAAGAGGCCATTACAGGTGATAGCATTTGCCAAGAAAAGAATTTGGTTCTTTTAGAGCCTATTCGGTCGCCAAATCCGGTTATTTCTACTTCGGTTGAGCCGAAAAATAAGGGTGACTATGAAAAGATGGCTATTGCACTGAAAAAGATGATGCAAGAGGATCCTTCTTTTATTTTCTCTTATAATGAGGAAACAGGCCAAACCGTTATTGCTGGCATGGGAGAGCTTCACCTAGAGATTATTGTAGATCGACTTCGAAGAGAGCATAAAGTTGAAGTGGCGCAAGGTAAGTTGCAGGTTGCATATAAAGAGACTATTCAAAAGCCTTCTGACGCAGAGGGTAAATACATTAAGCAATCTGGTGGTCGCGGTCAATATGGTCATGTGTGGATTAAATTTGAGCCGCTTGAAAGAGGGCAAGGCTTCGAGTTTGTTAATAACATTGTTGGTGGTACGATACCAAGAGAATTTATACCTGCAGTTGAAAAAGGCTTGAAAGAGGCGATTAACTCTGGTATATTGGGTGGCTATCCGGTAGTTGATTTAAAGGCTACATTATATGATGGATCCTATCATGATGTTGATTCTTCGGAGGTTGCATTTAAGGTTGCCGCTTCTATGGCCTTCAGAGTAGGGACAGCAAAAGCGTCGCCTGTTTTACTAGAGCCAATTATGAAAGTTGAGGTTGATACTCCTGATGAATATATGGGTGATGTTATGGGAGATCTCAACAGTAGAAGGGGTAGGATCTTGGGAATGGAAGAGAAATCAGGGAAGCAGATTATTACAGCAGAAGTTCCTCTTGGTGAAATGTTTGGTTATGCTACGGAGCTTCGTTCTATGACAAAGGGTAGGGCTGGATACTCTATGGAGTTTACCTGTTACAGAGAGGTTCCTAAGAATGTACAAGATTCGATTGTCGCTAAAAAATAAGTTTTTAGTGGGCAAGCGTTAAGGGATGGAAAATAAAAGTGTGTTTGCTAAAATAATTAATCGTTTGGGAGATTAAAACAATGGCAAGAGACGTATTTGAGCGTAAAAAGCCGCACGTTAATATAGGTACAATTGGTCACGTTGATCATGGTAAAACAACACTAACCGCTGCGATAACAAAAGTATTGGCAGAGGGAGGAAAAGCAAACTTCAAGGCATTTGAAGAAATCGATAATGCTCCTGAAGAAAAGGCTAGAGGTATTACTATTGCAACCTCTCATGTTGAGTATGAGACAGACAATAGGCACTATGCTCACGTTGATTGTCCTGGTCACGCTGACTATGTTAAAAATATGATAACTGGTGCAGCACAAATGGATGGTGCAATTTTAGTTGTTTCTGCCGCAGATGGGCCTATGCCTCAAACAAGAGAGCATATTGTCTTGGCGCGAAACGTTGGGGTTCCAGCAATTATTGTTTATCTTAACAAGGTAGACATGGTTGACGATCCTGAAATGGTGGATATGGTTGAGGAAGAAATTAGAGAGCTTCTTAGTAAGTATGAGTTTCCTGGTGACGATATACCTATCGTAAGAGGGTCAGCTCTTAAGGCGCTTGAGGGTGATTCAAGTGAAATTGGTTCTGGTTCTATACTAAAATTAATGGAAGCAGCCGATACCTATATTCCAGAGCCAAAAAGAGACATTGATAAGCCGTTTATTATGCCGATTGAGGGAGTTTTTTCAATTTCGGGTCGTGGAACAGTTGCAACCGGAAGAATTGAAAAAGGTAAAATTAAGGTTGGCGATGAGGTTGAAATAATTGGCTTTGGCGAAACATTAAAGTCAGTTGTAACTGGTGTTGAGATGTTCAGAAAAATTTTGAACGAAGGTCAAGCCGGTGATAATGTTGGCCTCCTGTTACGTGGTGTCAAGAAAGAAGATATTGAAAGAGGCATGGTGGTGGCCAAGCCGGGCTCTATTACCCCTCACAGAAAGTTTAAGTGTCAAGCATACATTTTGACAAAAGATGAAGGTGGTAGACATAGCCCATTCTTTAATGGTTATAGACCGCAGTTCTACTTTAGAACAACGGATGTTACTGGGGTTGTAACATTGGAAGGTGGAAGAGAGATGGTTATGCCTGGAGATAATGTTGATCTTGAGGTAGAGTTGATTTCTCCTATTGCTATGGAAAAGGACTTGCGTTTTGCTATTCGTGAAGGTGGTAGAACGGTTGGGTCCGGAGTTGTTACTGAGATTATAGAATAATATTTGGGTGATTGATGAAAAAGCAAAGAATAAGATTAACTTTAAAATCATATGATCATCAGTTGCTCGATAAGGCAGTTAAACAGATTGTTTTGACAGTCAAAAGAACAGGTTCTCAGCTTGTAGGGCCTGTTCCTTTGCCCAATAGGGCGCGCTGCTTTACTGTATTGCGTTCACCGCATGTCAACAAAAAGTCTAGAGAGCAATTTGAGCTTGTTGCTCATAGGCGTATTTTAGATATAGTTTCTCCTTCGGATCAGACTATGGATGCTTTAATGAAGTTAAACATATCATCTGGTGTAGATGTAGAGATTAAATAAGCGTGGAGAAATTAGATGATTACTGGTCTTTGGGGTAAAAAAATAGGGATGACGCAGATCTTTTCAGGAGAGAAGGTTGTTCCCGTTACTGCTGTGGATGTATCCGGGTGGATTGTAACTAATATAAAGACAAGAGAAAGAGACGGCTATACTGCGGTTCAGGTAGGTCGCATCAAAGAAAGATATGCAAATATAAAATTTGATATGAGCTGGTTAAAAAATCCAAAAACATATTTTTCTGTGGTTAGAGAGATAAAATTAGATGATGATATCTCGGAGGCAGAAAAGGGTGCTATTACTATAGGAAAGCCGGCTAAGTTTCTTTCTATACTTGTAGAAGGCGATTCTGTAAATGTTTTTGGGACATCTAAGGGTTGTGGATTTGCAGGCGTGGTGAGACGATATAATTTTGGAGGGCCTCCAGCAAGTCACGGTTCAACGATGGGTAAAAAGCCTGGATCTATAGGGTTTATGTGCTCTGTTGGTCGAGTTATAAAAGGTAAGAAGATGCCTGGCCAAATGGGAAATCGCAAAAGTTTTGTGAAAAATCTTGAGGTGGCCAAGTTGGAAAAAGGTTCTGATTTAGTTTTAATCAAGGGGGCAGTCCCTGGAAAGTCGGGGTCTTTAGTTTTTCTCCAAAAAGTGTAATTTAGGTTTATTATGGATAAACAGAAGAATACTGAAGTGCAGCAAACAGAAAAAGCAAAAAATAGTGCTTTAGCTAGCACCGTGACATTTAAAGATTTAGGAATCAAGAAGGTTGATGAGCCTTTTTGTAGGGTAGGATATGCCACATGGGTGCGTGCTTTAATGCAAAATTGGCGCCAGGGTACAGTTGCTTGTAAGGGTAGGTCGGATGTTTCATTGTCCAATAAAAAGCCTTGGAAGCAAAAGGGTACTGGAAGGGCTAGGGCTGGCTCTGCTCGGTCTCCTATTTGGAGAGGCGGAGGTGTAACCTTTGGACCTCAGCCAAGAGTAAAGCAGCTAAGGGTTTCCAAAAAAACAAAGCAAAAGGTTTTGCGAAATATTTTTGCAAGCTTTTTGACCGATAAAAAAATAACAAGTTTAGATTGGGAGCTTGAGGCTGATAGGCCCAAAACAGCAGCAGCTTATAAAGTTATTAAAGATATTGGTATTGATACAAATAAGATTGCTTTATTTTTAAGATCAGATGATTTTTTAACTCTGGCATCATTTGCTAATATCCCCAATGTTAATATTATATTTTTTGATCAAGCAAATGCATTTGATCTATCTAATTGTAATCGTTGGGTGTTTTTGAAAAAAGACTTTGATGCTTTTAAAGAAATGGTGTCGAGATGGATTTAAGTATTTATGATGTTATACTCGGGCCTGTTATGACTGACAAGGCTTACAAGTTGAATAGAAATTTAAAAAAACTTGTTTTAAGGGTTCATCCTCATGCTAATAAGCCTATGGTGAAAGAGGCTGTTGAGCGTTTATTTAGTGTAAAAGTTGATAGTATTAAAATTATTATTCGCAAGGGAAAGATTCATCGTTTTAATCGACAGACTTCGCAAAAACCTTCTACAAAAAAAGCAATTGTAACACTGAAAGAAGGATATTCTGTAGATCTCTGGGAGCAACCAGGTGTAACAGTTAAGCCGACAGATGCGAATAAAACGGATAAGCCTGTAAAGCCTGAAAAAGGCGAATCAGCGGCCTAAGCAAGTTTAAAGGTATACAATGGGAATAAAACGTAGAAAGCCAGTAAACCCCTCTTTAAGGTTTCAGACTTTTGTAGACACCTCAGATATAACAAAGAAAAAGCCTGAAAAATCGCTTCTTGACGCAAAGAAAAGAGGCAGTGGAAGAAATGCCTATGGAAGAATAACTACGCGTCATCGTGGAGGAGGTGCTGCTCGAAGTTATAGAATTATTGATTTTAGAAGAAGCCAAAAAGACGTTGAGGGTATTGTTTCTTCTATAGAATATGACCCGAATAGAAATGTGAGAATTGGCCTAATAAAGTATCTGAATGGTGCAAAGCGATATGTCTTAATGCCGGAAGGTTTAAAGGTTGGCGATAGAATTATAGCAAGTGCCACAGCAGATGCTAAAACAGGAAATAGTATGCCTTTAAGAAGTGTGCCTGTTGGGTTTGTGGTTCACAATGTTGAGCTTACTCCAGGCTCAGGGGGTAAAATGGCTAGAAGTGCCGGAACATCTATTCAGTTGGTGGCTAAAAGCGACACGCATGCAACCTTAAAAATGCCTTCATCGGAAGTAAGGCTTGTGCCTCTCGATTGTTGGGCCACTATAGGTGTACTTGGTAACCCTGATTATAAAAACATTTCTTGGGGAAAAGCTGGAAGAAGAAGACATTTGGGCTTTAGGCCTTCTGTAAGGGGTATGGCTATGAATCCTGTAGATCACCCGCATGGTGGTGGTGAGGGAAGATCCAAGTCTGGATCCCACCCAAGAAGCCCTTGGGGAAAAGGGTGTAAGGGCACAAGAACAAGGAAGCGTAAAAGCGACTTAATTGTAAGAAGACGAAAAAGTAAGAAGGGCTAATTTAAGAGCGAGGTAAAAGATTATGGCTAGATCTGCCAAAAAAGGACCATACGTTGCGGCTTCATTGTTGAAGAAGGTGCAAAAAGTAAAAGAGTCAGGAAAAAGAGAGACCATTAAAACGTGGTCAAGAAGAAGTATGGTAGTGCCTGATTTTGTGGGATTGACAATAGCTATACATAATGGCAGAAAATTTATTCCAGTTTTTATAACAGAAAATATGGTTGGTCATTATTTGGGTGAGTTTGCTCCTACAAGAAAATTTGTTATGCATAGTGGCCAAAGAAAAGCTGGAGTTGCGCCATAATGCTGGAAAAAAAGTTAATATAAATTTGCTCCTTGGTAATATTTCGTGTACATTATATAGTATGTAAGTACTTTAATTTAGGGTGACAAAATGCCATTTGAAGCTAAAGCTAAATATATTCGTGTTTCGCCTTACAAATTGAGGCCGTTAGCAGATGAGCTGCGAGGAAAAAATGTTCGTCATGCCTTAAATTGGCTTTCTACATTATCGTTAGAAAATAGAGTTGTGCCAATAAAAAAGGTTGTTGAGTCTGCTGCTGCGAATGCAAAAAATTTAGAGAATGTAGAAGTTGATAAGTTGGTTATCAAAGCTATCTGTGTGGATCAGGGGCCTTCCTTTAGATATTATCAGCCGGGAGCGATGGGGCGGTCGAATCCTCGCACAAAAAGGTTTAGTCATATAAGTGTTGTTTTAGAAAAGATAGAAGAGGCTTAGTGTGGGACAAAAAGTTAATCCAATAGGATTTCGTTTAGGTGTTTATAGGGGCTGGTTTGCTCGTTGGTTCGCAAGAGATTCCTATGGTAAGCAGCTTCTTGAAGATTTAAAGATAAGGAAGTTTTTAAGGTCTGAGCTTGATACGGCAGAAGTTTCAAGAATAGATATTGAAAAAGCTGGAGATAACGTTCGTATTATAATTCATTCGGGGCGTCCTGGAATGGTTATAGGTAAAAAAGGGCATGGAATAGATGAGCTTAAAGCCAAGCTATCGAGCATGCTCGAGAAGAAAAATATTGAAATATCGGTCCAAGAGGTTAAAACGCCTGAATTAGACGCTCAATTAATGGCGCAAGGAATTGCTAGCCAGATTGAAAAGCGTGTCAGTCATAAAAAAGCTATGAAAAGAGCTGCTGCCGCGGCTATGAGGGCGGGAGCCAACGGTGTTAAGATTTGCTGTGCAGGAAGATTGCATGGTGCAGAAATTGCAAGATCTGAGTGGACAAGAGTTGGATCTGTTCCGCTTCATACCTTGCGCGCTGATATTGATTATGGCTTTGCAGAGGCCAAGACTACATACGGCATTACCGGTGTAAAGGTTTGGATCTGTAGAGGTGAATATAAGCATAGCTATTAATTTGCTAAGTTGAGAGAATAATTATGTTGATGCCAAAGAAAGTTAAATATAGAAAGCAACAAAAAGGAACCATGAAGGGTCTGTCTAAAGGGGCAAAAGAGTTGGCTTTTGGAGAGTATGGAATTAAAGCTTTAGAGCCTAGCTGGCTTTCTGCTCAACAGATAGAGGCTATGCGTGTTACTGTTTCACGTAGAACAAAAAAAATTGGAAAATTATATTTGCGCGTTTTTCCTTATAAGCCTGTTACTAAAAAGCCTGCCGAAACCAGAATGGGTAAAGGTAAAGGTAATGTTGATAGGTGGGTTTCCGTGGTAAAGCGAGGTAGAATAATTTTTGAATTAGCGGGCGTCTCAGAGGATGTGGCGCGAGCCATCTGTAAGGCTGCTTCTTATAAGCTTCCGTTAAAGGTAAAATTTGTTAAGAAGGAGCAATCGTGAAGGTGAGCAAAGAAAAAGAACAGCTTAGTCAAATGAGTGTTAAGGAGCTAGAAGGCAAGTTTTATGAATTAAAAAAGGAACTCTTTAGTCTTCGACTTAACTCAATGACCGCTCATGTGAAAGATTACTCTCAGTTTAAAAAGTTGAGAAAAGATGTCGCTAGGGTGTTGACTTATTTGAATCAGAAACGTTTATCCCAAAGAGGTAAGGTTTGATGAAAAAGGAACAAAAAAAAGTAAAACGTTTATTCAGAGGTACTGTGGTTTCTGATAAAATGAATAAAACTATTGTGGTTAAAACGGAAAGAGCTTATAAGCATGAGATCCTAGGCAAAGTCATGAGGGTGACCAAGAATTATAAGGTTCATGATGAAAAAGAGCTTGCCAAGGTGGGTGACGTTATAGATTTTTATGAGGGACGTCCCCTGTCAAAGACTAAATATATGTACTTGGATCGTGTTGTTAAGTCAAGCTTTGACGCTAGTAAGCAAAAAAGTTAGTTGGGGTGGGTTATGATCCAAAAAGAATCTTACTTAGAGGTAGCAGATAATTCTGGAGCAAAAAGCTTGCAATGTATTCATATTATTGGAAGTACTAGAAAAAGATTTGCTCATTTAGGTGACGAAATAAAATGTTCAGTGAAAAAGGCTATGCCTGGTGGCATGGTAAAGAAAGGTGACGTTGTTACTGCTGTTATTGTGAGAACAAAGAAAGCTAACAGAAGGCCTGATGGAAGTTATATAAGGTTTGGTAACAATGCGGCTGTTATTGTTAAAGATAAAGAGCCCGTTGCATCGCGTATTTTTGGGCCTATAGCAAGAGAATTGAGAGCAAAAGGCTATAATAAGATTATTTCACTTGCTCCAGAGGTTTTATAAAGGTATTGATATGGCTCGAATTAAAAAAAATGATACAGTGTTAGTTTTAAGTGGTAAAGATAAAGGCAAGCGTGGAACCGTGGCGGAAGTTTTGCCAAAAAAGGGTAAAGTTTTAGTGCAGGGTGTAAACGTTGTTATACGTCACGCAAAGGCGCGAAAGCAGGGAGATACTGCTGGAATAAGGCACGAAGAAAGACCGTTTGATATATCTAATGTTATGCCCATATGTCCTTACTGCAAAAAGCCTTGTAGGGTTGGAGCAAAATTTTTGGAGGATGAAAAAAAAGTTCGTGTTTGTGCAGGATGTAAAGAAATAATATAGGCTGCTAGTTTCGTAGTTATTAAGGATAGGTTATGGCCAAAGCAAGGCTAGAAGAATTATACAACGCAAAAATTCGTCCTCAACTTAAAAAAGATCTTAAGTTGAAAAATATAATGGAAGTTCCAAAAATATCCAAAATTGTGATTAATGTTGGAGTAAAGGACGCAGTTAAAGATAGTAAGGTTTTAAAAGGTGTCGAAGATGTTGTGTCGAAGGTTGCTGGTCAAAAGCCAGTGAGAACTGTGGCCAAAAAATCAATAGCTGGATTTAAACTTCGTGCTGGTATGCCTATAGGTGTAAGGGTTACCTTGCGTAGAGAAAAAATGTATGAATTTTTGGATCGACTTATAAATATGGCTTTGCCAGAGGTGAGAGATTTCCAAGGAGTTACAAGAAATTTTGATGGCAACGGTAACTATAATTTGGGAATAAAAGAGTGGATTATATTTCCAGAAATTGAATATAACGTTGGTGACAAAATGTATGGTTTGAATATCACTATTGGAACCACAGCTAAGAAAGATGAGCATGCTTTAGCATTGCTACAGTCATTAGGTATGCCCTTTCGCGAGGCTTAAAAATTTTAATTGAGGTAAAATAATGGCCAAAAAGGCGTTAATAGAAAAATCAAAAAAAACTCCTAAGTTTGCTGTGAGAGCAAGGAATCGTTGTCAGCTCTGCGGCAGACCAAAAGGTTATATGCGTTTTTTTATGTTGTGTCGTATTTGTTTTAGAAAGAATGCATTGGCAGGTTTATTGCCAGGTGTAAAAAAAGTAAGTTGGTAATTTTTTGTGATTATTAAGAAAAGAATTGAGGAAGGAAAGCAATGTCAGTAGATGCTATCGGAGATTTTTTAACTATCATCAGGAATGGATTGATGGTATCTAAGCCTTTTGTTGTTGCGCCTTATTCGAAGATTAGGTTTGAGATAGCTAAAATACTAAAGGAAGAGGGCTTTATTAAGGATTGCTTCATTATGGAAGAGGATCCTAAGAAAAAAGCTATTAAGGTTGTCTTGAAATATATAGATAGTGAGTCTGTAATTCATGAGATACAGAGGGCAAGTAGGCCTGGTCGTAGAAAATATGTTGGATCCAATAGCATTAAGCCTATTATTGGTGGGTTAGGGGTTTCTATCTTATCTACAAATCAAGGTTTAATGACTCATAAAAAGGCTAAAAACCTTAATGTTGGAGGCGAAATCATTTGTACTGTTTGGTAAATGTAAGGTATAATTATGTCAAAAATTGGTAGAAAACCGATAGATATAGAGAACGTTCAAGTCGATATAAAAGGTAAAGAGGTTCACTTTAAGGGGTCTCGAGATTCAGGTGTTTATGTTTTACCTCAAGAGTTAAAAGCCGAGCTTGAGAATAAGGCGCTTATGATTATACCTGAAACTGCAGCTTTGAATGAAAAGAATATCAACCGAATTTGGGGCCTTCATAGAGCCTTGCTTGCCAACAAAATAAAAGGGGCTGGGGTCGGCTTTGAGAGGCAGTTGAAGATAAATGGGTTGGGCTATAAGGCTGTTTTGTCTGGGAAAAAAATTACCTTAAGCCTCGGATTTAGCCATAAGATAGAAATGGATTTGCCCGACAATGTGAAGCTTGACATAGACAAAAGTGGGCAACTGTTAACATTTAAGTCTCCCAGTAAAGAATTGGTGGGACATGTTTGCAGCAAAATAAGAGCTATGAGACCACCTGAGCCTTATAAGGGTACAGGAGTAAAATGGGTGGAAGAGATTATTAGAAGAAAAGCTGGAAAAGCGAAGACAGCGTAATACTAGGATTTAAAGGTGTCTATACAAAGAAAAGTAAAAAAGAGAGCCAAAAGAAGGGCTCTTAGGGTTAGAAAAAAAATTAAGGAACGATCTGTTTTGCCAAGAGTTTCTGTGTTTAGAAGCTCAAGTCAGATTTATGCTCAAATTATAGATGACGGGGTGCATAAAACATTGGCAAGCTGTTCATCTTTGGAGTTAAAAGATTTGACTGGCGATAAAAAAGCTATTGCAGCCTCCGTTGGAAAAGAGCTTGCAAAAAAAGCTGTCGAAAAGGGTATAAAAGAGGCTGTCTTTGATAGGGGAAGATATCTCTATCATGGAAGAGTTAAGGCTTTAGCTGAAGGTCTTAAAGAAGGCGGAATTAAAATTTAGATTTTAGATTATATAAGCAATTTGGGAAAGTAAATTATGGCAGAAGGTAAGAAAAGTAGCTCAAATAAAGAGGCTTTTATCGACAATGTTATAAGCGTTAGGCGTGTTACCAAGGTAACAAAGGGTGGAAAAAGGTTTTCCTTTTCTGCACTAGTAGTTTCTGGGGATCAGCAAGGAAGAGTTGGAATTGCGCTTGGAAAAAGCAGAGATGTTTCTTCCGCAATAGCAAAAGCTACAATGAAAGCTAGAAAGAAAATGATCGAAGTGCCATTACGTGATACTACTATTCCTTATGATGTGACAGGAAAACATGGAGCAAGCAAGGTTGTCATTCGCTCTGCCTCAAAGGGAACAGGGCTTATTGCAGGTGGTGCTGTTCGCTCTTTAATGGAAGTTTTAGGAATCAAAGATGTATTGGCTAAGTCTCTTGGTTCTGCAAATCGTCAAAATGTAGTTAAAGCAGCTTTAAATGCTTTAGCTAAATTAAGATCTGCTGATCGTTTTGCAAAATTAAGAGGAAAGACTGTAAAAGAGATTGTTGGAGTTAAAGATGCCGCAGTTAGATAAATTAACACCATTGTGTAAAAAAAGAAAAAGAGTTGGCCGTGGAGGTAGCAGAGGTGGAACCTCAGGGAAGGGTCATAAGGGTCAGAAGGCTCGGTCGGGTGGCTCAATAAAAGCAACATTTGAGGGTGGTCAAATGCCTCTAGTTCGTAGATTGCCGAAAAGAGGATTTAATAATATACGCTTTCAAACAGAAGTAAAAACGGTTAATTTGCAACGCTTAAGCGATCTTTTTAATGATGGTGATACAGTTGACAAGAAGGTGTTAATTGAAAAGGGTGTACTAAAGGGAAAAGGGAAGTTTATTCTCAAAATATTAGGAAATGGTACACTTGAAAAGAAATTGACAGTGGTTGCAGATGCATTTAGTAGATCTGCTGCTCAAAAGATTAAAGATCTTGATGGTAAGGCAGAATTAGCAAAGGAGATTTAGGGTTGTGGTACTGCTAAGAAATTTTATAAATATTTTTTTTATTCCGGAGTTGAGAAAAAAAGTTCTATTTACTCTAGGGGTTCTTTTAATTTATAGGTTAGGTGGTTATATACCTGTAATAGGTATAGACTTGGGAGCTTTGCATAATTTAATGGAACAAACTACTGCTGGCCTTGGAGGTTTACTGAACTATTTAGACCTTTTCTCTGGAGGTTTCTTGGGAAAATGTACCATTTTTGCTTTGGGTATTTCTCCTTATATTACTGCTTCGATTATGATGCAGTTACTAGGGTTTACTGTTCCATATTTAGAGCAGCTTTTAAAAGAAGGTGACTATGGAAGAAGAAAAATAAATCAATATACCCGATATTTGGCCTTCATTATTAGTATAGTCCAAGCTTTTAGTTTATCTATTCTGCTTGAGAGTAACAATCTTGTTGTAAATCCTGGTTGGGGATTTAAATTCACGTTTATTCTTTCTCTCAGTGTTGGATCCATGTTTGTTATGTGGTTAGGTGAACAGATTTCTATTTACGGCGTTGGCAATGGTAGCTCTATGATTATTGCTGCTGGTATTATAGCCAGATTCCCTAGCCATTTTATAAAGACTATCTATCAAGTGCAAGAAGGAAATATGGACTTAATTGTCGCGTTACTGATTCTTTTGATTTATTTAGCAATTATTGCGTGTATAGTTTTTTTAGAAAAAGGCGTGAGGAAAATTCCTGTACAATATACAAGACGTATAATTGGTCACCGGGTATATGGCGGACAGAGTACCTATATTCCTTTTAAAATAAATACTGCCGGTGTCATGCCTGTAATTTTTGCAAGTTCTGTATTAAACGTCCCCCTATTTATAGCTTCTATGTTAAGCAGGTTTCCGTCTTTGAAGTGGTTGTCCAGCGCGTTAGTGCCAACTAGTATTTTATATAATGTCTTATTGTTTGTTTTCATTGTATTCTTCTCATTTTTTTATACAGCCCTAGTATTTAACCCGGAAGAATTAGCTGATAATATAAAAAAGAGCGGCGGGTTTTTGCCTGGAATTAGACCTGGCAGAAAAACAGCAGAATTTTTTAACTATCTGTTGACCAGAATAGGACTTGTTGGAGCAATTTATTTAGGCCTTCTGGCATTGTCTCCTAATATTATAAGTATGTTTGTGAACGTTCCATTTATGATTATGGGTACATCTTTGCTTATTGCTGTGGGTGTTTCTTTGGAGACCGCTTCCCAGATCGAATCTTATCTTATTGAACATAAGTATGAAGGCTTTTTGACATCAGGAAGACTTAAGGGGCGTGGGGGAAGATAATGAAAAAAGGAAAAATTTTAGTTTTCATTGGCCCTCCGGGTTCTGGAAAAGGGACGGTTTCTAGTTATTGTACCAAAAATTTAGGCTGGGAGCAGCTCTCGACGGGAGATCTCTGTAGAAAACATATAAAAGAACAGACTGAAATTGGCAAACAGATAGATTTTTTTATAAAATCTGGTAGACTAGTTACTGATAGTGTAATCATTGAAATGGTTAATCAGTGGCTTGAACAGCAACTTGCTTCTGGCAAAGATATAATTTTAGATGGGTATCCTCGAACTATTGCTCAGGCAGAAGCCTTGGATTCCCTGCTTAAAGAGAAGTTTGCAGGGGTGAATCTCCATGTGGTTACGTTTGAAGTTCCAGATGAAGTCGTTATAGAGAGGCTCTGTGAGAGATATGTTTGCCAAAGTAGTGAATGTCAGGCCGTCTACTCGATGATTGAAGGCTCAGGTTTAAAGCCCAAAGATGATATGATTTGCGATCTATGTGCTAGTCCTTTGAAGCGCAGGTTAGATGATACGAAGGAATCTGTTATTGAGCGGCTTAAAATATATCATGAACATGAAAACACGCTTGCTAACTTTTATAGAAATAAAATAGGCAAAATTTTAAAGCTTGATGCCAGGAAACCAATTGAGGATGTTATCTTTGATTTTAAAAAGCTAATAGGAATAGAAGATTCATGATTTTGATAAAGAATAAGTCTTCTATAAATAAAATGGAAAAAGCGGGTAAGTTATTGGCGGAAATTTTTGATGAGCTTTCTGCTTTGATTCGTTCTGGGATAACCACTCTTGAAATAAATAATCAGATTGCTTTAAAGCTTGAGCAAAAAGGACTTGTTTCAAGATCTAAGGGATATATGGGTTATAAATATGAAAGCTGTATATCCGTAAATGATGAAGTGATACACGGAGTTCCCTCTCTCTCAAGCGTTTTAGGGAAGGGAGATTTGGTGAAAATTGACATTTGCGCATCTTGGAAAGGATATTGTGCAGACATGGCAAGACAATTTTTAATAGAAGAAGCCTCTTCCGAAACTAAACAATTAGCTGATGTAGCTCAGATGGCTTTGGATGAGGGTATCAGTAAGGCGGTAGCAGGAAATCATCTTTCAGACATATCCTCTGCTATTCAGCGTGTAGTCGAGGAGCATGGATATAGTGTGGTGAGAGATTTTGCTGGTCACGGTATTGGAAAAAAGCTGCATGAGGAGCCTGAGATTCCCAACTATGGAAAGGCTGGTCGGGGGCCTCTATTAAGGGCTGGAATGACGTTTGCTATAGAGCCGATGATTACAGCTGGAGATTATAATGTTTTTGTAGCAGAAGATGGATGGACTGTTAAAACGGTTGATAAAAGTTTGGCTGCTCATGTTGAAGATACTATTGTTGTAACAGAAGGTGAACCAAAAATTTTAACACGACATCAAGTTGCGGAGAAAAAAGATTTATGAAAAAGAAAAAAGATGAGGTTGTTGTAGTTGAAGGAATTGTTAGGGAGACTCTTCCTAATGCTATGTTTCTTGTCGAAATCGAGGGCGGACATAAGGTTTTAGGACATGTTTCTGGTAAAATGCGTATGAACTATATAAGAATTTTGCCGGGAGATAAAGTTACAATTGAGCTTTCTCCTTATGACCTGACTCGAGGAAGAATCGTTTTAAGACATAAGAAGTAAAGATTTTGAGTTATTTATAGTAGGGACGTTTTATGAAAGTCAGAACATCGGTTAAAAAGATATGTAAGGATTGCAAGATTATCTATCGTAAGCGTGTCGTGCGTGTGATCTGTGAAAATCCAAAACATAAGCAGCGCCAAGGATAGAAGGTAAAGTAAGGAAATTTTATGGCTGTTAGAATTGAAGGTGTTAATTTACCTTTGAGCAAGAGAGTTGAATACGGACTAACATACATTTTTGGTATAGGCCTCAAAAGCTCACAAGAAATACTTAAAAAATTGAATATTAGTTGTGATAGGCGAGTGAAAGATCTCAGTGCCCAAGAGATTGGTGCTATCCAAAAGGAAATGTCAAACAACTATGCAATTGAAGGCGTACTAAGAAGGCAGATTTTCGATAATATAAACCGATTAAAGGATATAAAAAGTTATCGAGGAGAAAGACACAAAAAAGGATTGCCTGTACACGGTCAAAGAACCAAAACGAACGCGAGAACAAGAAAAGGGCCAAAAAGAGCTCCTGTTGCGAAAAAGAAGGCTGCTACTAAAAAGTAATGGAACATGTAATGGTTTGTAGATTTTATTACAAAGGATATAATAATAATGGCTTACAAGAGAAAGTCTAAAAAAATAAAGAAGCAAATAGACTCTGTAGTCGCGCATGTTAAATCTACATTTAACAACACTATAGTTACTATTACTACTTTAGAAGGCGATGTTTTACTTTCTTCAAGTGCTGGAAAGCTTGGATATAAGGGAGCTAAAAAGGGAACACCTTTTGCCGCTTCTCAAATTGCATCGAGTCTTGCTAAAGATATGACAACTTATGGTGTTAAGAATGTAGAGGTGAACTTGCAAGGTCCAGGATCTGGACGAGATTCTGTTGTACGTTCTCTTCAAGGTTCTGGTTTCAATATTACCGTATTAAGAGATGTGACACCTTTACCACACAATGGTTGTCGTCCGCCTAAAAAGCGCAGAGTGTAAATTTTGATAGGATTATTTGTTAATAGTGTATAATTAATTAGGTGAATAAGGTTGCCATGAAAACAAAGGCTAGGGGAACAACAGAACAATCTTCTAAAAAAGATATTGCCGGTAAGAAAGATTCTCAAAAAAGGGGGAAAAAACTTTCTGAGTATGGCAAACAACTTCATGAAAAACAAAAAGTAAAAAAAATATACGGTGTCCGGGAAAAACAGTTTAGACGTTTTTTTGATAAAGCCGTTAGAAGCAAGGGCGCAACAGGTGAAATTTTATTGAGCTTGCTAGAACGACGTTTAGATAATGTTATTTATAGGCTTAAGTTAGCTAATTCTAGAAGACAAGCGCGTCAAATAATTGTTCATGGACATGTATTGGTGAATGGAAAAAAAGTTTATTCACCGTCCTTTTTGGTTTCCGTTAACGATGAAATATCTTTAGCTTCAAATGTTTTAGAGAAGAAGGCTTTTTTAGAGCAAGTTGTTGATAAAAGATTAAATATTGGTATAAAGGTGCCAGAATGGTTGGAGCTTATGAAGCAAGACCGTAAAGGGTTAGTTGTCCGTGAGCCGGCGAGAGCCGATGTAAAAGTGCCGGTTGAAGAGCACTTGATTGTTGAATTGTATTCTAAGTAAATAATTGACCTATTTGCTTGCTTGTTGGTTAGGTTAAAGATTATCAGGAGAACCTATGGAAGTGGATAAAAAGGAATATCAACCTCTCATAATTCCTCGGTTGAGCTGGGATAAAAAAACTATTAGTGAAACATATGGCCAATTAATTGCTCAGCCA
>Ga0180438_10000936_pt1 | contig 53211 bp, 44 predicted proteins | sample SS_ome_12_FD_132455 | JGI IMG/M metagenome (GOLD analysis project Ga0180438, IMG submission 132455) | Hypersaline lake sediment archaeal communities from the Salton Sea, California, USA - SS_3_D_2 metaG | ecosystem: Environmental > Aquatic > Non-marine Saline and Alkaline > Hypersaline >...
AAAAAAGTTGGAGAAAGTTAGTTATAATAACCCCATTTCAATTATATAGTTACCTTAGAGAAGCTAATATTAATAAGGACTAATTCTTTTATCTCTAAACGTTTAAATAAACTTATTCTTCTATAGTAATCATGGATAGATTAAATGAAAAAGATGATGAATTTTTCTATTTAATTCAAAATGAAAAGAAGTACAAGGTTTATGTTAAAGAAGGGGAGGTTAATCTAGGAATAGATGGATGTAGTGAATTTTTTGGGTTAGAAGACCTTAAAACCCTAAAAAGACTCAGTTTAGATTTTTATGATGACCGATATCATAAATTAAGCATGCCAAAAAATATTGAAAGCTTATTTTTAAGTCATAGTCTTATCAATGATTCTAAGTTTCTTTCTCAATTTCCTAATCTCATAGAAATTGGATTGTTAGAGAGTACCATTAACTTTGATCAAATAAGTGGGTTAAAAAAGTTAAAAAAATTAAGACTAGCACATCAGAATATAAAGAAAATTGAAAATCTTACTACTTTAACCAATCTTGAGGCAATAGATCTCTATGGAAATAGAATTTCAAGAATAGATGGTCTTGATTCTCTTAAAAAGTTAAAAAAGTTAAACTTATCTTTCAATATGATTGAGAGAATCGAAAATCTTGAAAATCTCGAAAATCTTGAAAAGTTAAATTTGGCAAGCAATTTAATAAAAAAAATGGAGAATCTCGATTTTCTTTTAACCTTACGGAAGTTAAACCTTTCAAATAATAAAATTCAGAAACTTGAAGGCTTAAATCGGCTTAAAAAGCTTGAGAGTATAAGATTAAGCGGAAATTATTTTCCCTTTTTAACCCTTAATCAAGAAGAAGCATTAAAACTATTTGCCAGTTTAGATAATCTAAAACTCATTAATGATACAATTTATCCAGATTCAAAAGAGTATCCAATATATAAATAAATTATTATTTACCATCATTTTTATATATCTCCGTTGATTCTACAATTTTTTAAAATATAATCCCTCTATTTTTCAAGTACATAAAAATGCAAACCCAAAGATATATTCAATTATTTATCCAGCTATGCTTTGTCAAGTCATCCTCACCATCAAATTAATAATCACTTTTATTTTAAGATATCAAGTCAAATAAAGATCTAACATAGAAATGTTCCTTCTTTAGACTTAACAGGTTCATTTGAGATTTATCTAATGGGTTTAATTTCCATAAAGTTATGACTCTACTTTCCCGTGGTCCCATTGAAAAGAAATTGTCGGACGCTTTAAAATCAAAAACATCGGAGTCAATATAAATATAATATGCAATTTTTTCTGAAACAATTTTGATTTTTATAACTATCTCAGCATTCCCACTTTCGGATAGTATAAAATCCCAGGTTATTTTTGGATCTTGCATCTGAATTTTTTTTGGGGCTCCAAAGAGTTTCATTCCATGATATAAATAAGAAGTATCAGACTTATCCTTTTTAAGGGTATAAAATATGATATTTTGCTGTGCTTTCTCTTTAGAATTGTTAATATCTTCTACATTTACTATACCCAACAATTTAGAAGAGCATGGAGAGATTATTCCTTCATAAAAATCTTTTTTTAATAGTTCATTTGTCGAATTAAAGATTTTCCACTCCAGAATATAATTTTCTGATGTTCTTAAATCATTAGTTATCCAATATTCAACTTTATCATTCTCTTCTCTCACACTTGGAAAGAGAGGAGTATAAAATCTTTTAGCATAATAATGTAAAGCTTTCCATCTTCCATAATAATCAAAAGAAGACCAACTAGCTACTGGCCAACAATCATTTAATTGCCAATATAATGTTCCCATGCAATGGTATTCATTTCGATTTCGACGCCAGTGTTCCACTCCATACTCAATTGCTTCTGCTTGTGTCAGTTGGGACAAAATTACTTGCTGCTCAAACTTTTTAGGGATTCCAAATCTTTTTTTCATATATTGATGGATTTTTTTATTACCAGCTCTGTTTTTTTGATGATTTTCCATAATATGTGAATCGAAATGAAGTTGCTCTGTAGGGCAAAAATTTTTAATTGTTTTCATGGATGGAAAGCTTTCAAATCCAAATTCTGACATAAATCGGGAGTCGAAAGTTCTATAAGATTTAAAAGAAGCTCCTCCATGCCATACATACCAGTAATGGGAATCTCCACTTTCAGGGTTATTTGGATTGCTTGAGAGAATCTTTGATCCCTCAAACTTATCTAATGCAGAACTCGGCCAATATTGATGCCTTGGATCATATTCTTTTATTAGATTGGGTAAAATATCTTTAAAAAGTGTCAGATATCCCTCTTCATAATTTTTTATTATATCGGGATTAATTAATCCAGATATCTGAAGTAAAAATTTCCACAACTGCTCTATTTCATTATTTCCACACCAAAAAGCTAAACTTGGATGATTTCGTAGTCTCTTAATGTTATATATTGCTTCTTCTTTAACATTTTCAATAAATTCTTTATGAATGGGGTAAACTGCACAAGCAAAAGGAAAATCTTGCCAAACTAAAATTCCTTTTTCATCACATGTTTTATAGAAAAGATCATCTTCATAAACACCGCCCCCCCAGACTCTTATCATATTCATGTTGGCCTCAAGTGCATTTTCGATATTCAATTCAATTAATCCTTTGTTTCTACCACGAGGGATGAAGCTGTCAATTGGAATCCAATTAGCTCCTTTAGCAAATAGAGGCATTCCATTCAATTGAAAGTAAAATGTTTCTCCCCAATTATCGGGTTTTCTAATGAGTTTGATATCTCGTAATCCAACTTTTTCTTTTTTAGAATCAATGATTCTTCCATTTTGTTCTATAGAAATCTCTAAATCATATAAGTTTGGAATTCCAAGATCGTGAGTCCACCATAGGTAAGGAAAATCTATTTGGAATTCTATTGAAGGAAATTGCTCTTGAATAATGATCGTCTTTTCATGCGAAATTTTATCTGGAGCCGTTAAATTACATTTTAAATAAATCCTTTCTTTTAGATTTCTGTTTAAAGACGTTCTTAGATTTATTTGAATATTTATTTTCACAGAATTAATCATTAGGGAGGTTAAGTTTTTTGTATCAGTAATTTTTGAAGGATCGCTATTATAATTAAACTTTAAATCAATATAATAAGAATCTATTCTTATATCTTCAAAAAAGATTAAATTTACTGATTTCCAAATACCAATATCAGGCAAACAAGGGCCCCAATCCCATCCGAATGAATATTGAGCTTTTCGTAAATAAGGTACCCCAGGGACACCCTCAAAATTTTTCAAATTTATTTTAAACTCTTTAACCTTTTGAGTTGCCGCTGATGTAGGGCTTTTAATGTATACTTTCAAAATATTATCTAACGCTTTAAGCACATCAGTAATGTTAAACTCGTACCGTAGAAACATGTTTTCAGTGGTCCCAAGAACTTTGCCATTTAATTCAACCTGAGATATTGTATCTACTCCATCAAATTGAAGAATTATGCCAGAGTAATTAAGGAGTTCTTCTTCAATATCGAATTTTTTTTCAAATATCCAATTTTCATTATAAATTTGGCTGACTTTATGCTCATTATTTCCATAAAAAGGATCGAGAATTAGACCATTATTTACTAAGGCTTCAAACACAGTTCCAGGAATATTTATGGAAGTCTTTTTTGTATCATTTTCATTTTTCAAGTTCCAGGTTCCATTTAACGAAATTTTTCTTTTGGGCATCAAAGCTATTCAACCATCTTTGTTATTAATAATAAAATGAGTCATTTGATAATATAATTTAGAAGATTTCTTTAATCTTAACAATAATTTTATCTTCTTAAATTCTAATGAAAAATCTTAAAAACTTAGGAAATATTAAATTTAGAGCTTAAATTCACTCATGATTGTATCCAATTTGATATTAGAAAATTGTATTTCTCTTAATATCAATATAAAATATCATTTATATCCCTTGTTTACAAAAAAGCTTCTTTTGGATAATTGCTAAATAAAAACATGAATTAAAGTGCACTCTACATTCCTTATTCCTCCAAGGATAATGTAAGATATATTTTTCATTGATTTAAACATTTGTTACCTAGTATAATATTTCAAATGTCCATATAATGCCCTTATTACAAACTTTATGTATTCGTACACGGATTGCTTACATAATGTTTTAAATAGGCACGGTTCTAAACTTTTATTTAGATAATAAAAATAGAATTGAATCAATTTAGGTTCCAATTTTTAGTAAAACTATCTAAAAGTCGCTAAACTGAATCCAAAGAAAGGTAAATAAAAATGTTGAGATTACTCAAAAAAGAAAACCCTCGTACATATGAACAAATTTGCTTAGAAAAGTTAAAGGAACTTGGAATAGCGACTGCGAGTGAATGGGCAAAAGCTATGGGGTATGAAACACATAATGCTTTAGCAAAGGTAATAAAGAGGATTAAAGAAGAATATCCAAGTCAGTTAATAATTGTATATAATAAGAAACCCCGAAAATATAAAGCAGCTTAGAAATTGCTCTATATTACATATCTCTTTTTTATAGGTGGAAATCTATAGGACCTTAGCTACAAACAAATTTAAAAATTATTTAGAATAAAAATAATTTATAAACTAATACAATTGGTCAGTATTCGTACACTATTCAACGACATCATTCTTTATAAAGCCAAAAGATTATTTTTCATCAATAAAGAAAAAGTATAAAAAAAATTGATTGGTGAGCAAAAAAATTGTTTTTAAAGTTAAAAAAAGAAGTGCCTCGTACATATGAACAAATTTGCTTAGAAAAATTAAGGGAACTTGGAATAGCGACTGCTAGTCAATGGGCAAGAGCTATGGGTTATGAAACGCACAATGCGCTTGCAAAAGTAATTAAGAGGATTATTGAAGAATATCCCCAAGATTTAATTGTAGTATATAATAGAAAGCCTAGAAAATATAGGGCTGCTTAACTTATTTTTTTTTCTCATATAATCTTTTATTTTTTAAAATAGACTCTACTTTAGAAAAGACTCCTAAAATAAGACTTAATTCCTTCTTAGAGATTAAACTGCGTTCAAATACGTTCTTGAATGCGTATAATACATTTTCTTTTTTATGAGTACGAATTTTTAATTTTTCAATCAAATTTTTAATGATATTATATAATATTTTTCTATCTTCCTTATCAGCTAATATGACTGGATTTTCACCACGACCAAGAGAAATATTATTAATTTTTTTAAATATTTCGTAAAGAATAATATTACAAGCATGAGATAAGTTTAACGTAGGATATTTATCAGAAGTAGGGATTCTTATTAAAATGTCAGCAAGTTCAATTTCTTCATTAGTTAAACCTCTCGATTCTTTACCAAATATCAATGCAACTTCTAGTGGTGCTATAGATTTAGGTAAGTTTAAGTTTTCAGGAAAAATTGACAATCGCCGCAAATTCCGATAATGAGTACCTTTTGCTGTTGATGCGATAACGAGGTCAAATCGATTCATTAATTTGCTAAATTGAGTTGAATGTGTTGTTTGATCACTTAATGTAATTATTTCTGAATTTCTCAATATTTCTTTACCATGCATGGCAAATCCATCTGTTTCATAACTAAGAATATTTTCTACTGTTTCTTTTGGATTAAAGATTACTAACTTTTCAAAATCGAAATTCTTCATAATCCTAGCAATGGCTCCAATATTCCCAGCAGTTTCTGGTTGCACTAAAATGATTGTAAAATTAAGATTTTGATAATTTTCTTTAATTTGGGTAGTTTCAAATGATTCGATCTCCTTTCTTAATATTTTCTTGTTCATTTTGCTCTAATTGAACTTAAAATGTTAATATAATGAATCAGATTGAATCGTGAATTAAAAATTTTTTTTATGGGTTATTTTAAAAATTAAATTCAGTTTAATTTTAAATATAAGCTGGTTTTTTGTCTTGCCAAGGTGCAATATCTTCAAATGCTTTAGATACTTGAAGAACCAACGACTCTTGAAATCTCTTTCCTATAATTTGCATTCCTATTGGTGTACCTTCTGAAGACCATCCACATGGAATAGATGCAGCGGGATTTCCTGTGAAATTAAAAGGAAAGGTGAATGGTTGCCACCCGATTGGGGGAACTCCTTTTCCTTCTATCGTAGAAGGTGCTGGAATTCCTAATTCGAAGGCAGGGACTGCTGTTGTGGGAGTAATAAGGATATCATAATTTTTGAATCCATCATAGATCTTTTGATAGAATTCACTTCGCATTTTCATCGCTTTGGGAAGTGCAGATGCATCCAAATCTAAACCTGCTTTAACCCACTGAACCAGTGTAGAATCCATTTTATCTTCCCAGTTATCTAAATAAGGTTTCAAATCATAAGCAAAAGTAATCAACCAGTTTGTACTGAATGCTTCTGCAATTCTGGATCTTTTAAATTTTATCTTTTCAATTGACCAATTATATGTTTCAAGTTTTTCAATAGATTTTATCACCGCTTTTTCAACTTCACTATGAACCACTCTTGCAATTCCTAAATCTAAGGAGTAACCTATCCTTAATTTATCGGGTATATTATTGTACTGCTCAAAATAACTTTCATTTTCTTCAGGAAGTGAAAAGCGATCCCCTTCAAAAGGACCTTTCATAGCATCAAGCATCAAAGCTGCGTCACTCACATATCTTACGATCGGTCCCACTACAGAAAGATCTTCACCGGAAATAAATAATCGTGGATACATTGGCACCCTTCCAAAACTTGGTTTGAGTCCATAAGTGCCACAAAAACAGGAAGGATGACGAATTGAACCCCCACCATCTGAACCTTGAGCAAGATGCCCTAACCCAGAGACTATTGCGGCTGCGGCTCCACCACTCGATCCTCCTGACGTCCTTTCTAAATGCCAAGGATTTCTGGTTGGACCAAAAATTAAATTATCAGTAACACCTTTATGTCCAAATTCAGGTGTGTTAGTTTTCCCTAAAATTACGCAACCGGCATTTTTTAAACGCCTTACGACTTCAGCATCATCTTCTGGAATATAATGTTCAAAAATTTTCGATCCATAAGTTGTCCTAACTCCTTTAACTGGTACTAAATCTTTAATAGAAGTAGGAATTCCATTAAGCAAAGGGATTTTTTCATTATTTTTGATTCTTTTATCAGCTTCTTTAGCCATTACTCTAGCTAATTCGAAAGTTGTGGTACAAAAAGCATTGATAACCGGATTTATTTTCTTAATTCTTTCGATTGTAATTTCTGTAATCTCTTCTGAAGTAATTTCTCGTCTTTTAATTAATTCTGCTATTTCACAAGCAGGCATAAAGCATAATTTTTCTTCATTCATCATAATTCGAATTTTTATGATTAATATACATAACAAAATTTCTTGAGTATTTAATTAATAATTTAGAAATAATAAAAAATTAAAAATTAGTGTTATTTATTTTCCGTTGATCGTTCTCTTAATTTTCTCCTAAAAATTTTGCCCACTGCTGTTCTTGGTAACACATTGACAAATTCAACTTGCCGAGGATATTTATATCCCGCCAGTCTTTCTTTGGACCATTCTATAATATCTTTCTCTGTAATTTTACCTTGGTATTCTGGTTTGATTGCTACATATGCTTTAATAGTTTCCCCAATATTTGGATCTGGAGCAGATACAACACCTGCTTCAAGTATAGCAGGATGTTCAAATAATTTTTCCTCTACTTCCTTCGGCATAACTTTATAACCTTTATATTTTATTATATCTTTTGTTCTCCCCTCAATATAGAAGTATCCCTCTGCATCCATTTTTGCAAGATCACCTGTTCTTAACCAATCTCCGATAAAAGTTTCTTTTGTCGCTTCAAGGTTCTTCCAATATCCTTTCATGACTTGAGGTCCTTTAATTAACAATTCTCCTATTTCTCCAGTTTTCAATTCTTCTAATGTGTCTGGATTTACAATTTTAGCATCAGTATCGATAATTGGAACCCCTATACTCGTAGGTCGAATTTCAGGCATCCAATCTGCTGGTGTATGCGTAATTGGTGAGGTTTCGGTTAAACCAAACCCCTGACCGACTTTAACACCAACAATTTCTTCCCAACGCTTAGCTAGTTCATGGGGTAATGCCGCTGATCCTGAATTTGCTTGCTCAATGCTAGAAAGATCTCTTTCAGTAAAATCAGGATGATTGATAAGCATTTGGTACATTACTGGTACACCAACATAATTGGACACTTTATAATATTCAATTGCCTCCAATATTTCAGCGGGATTGAAAGATGCGAACATTACAAGCATAGCGGCTCCTATTGATGCTATAATTAAGACTTGAAATCCAAAGGAATGACATAAGGGTAATACTGACAAATTTACAGTTTTACCAAATTCTTCTTCAGCTTCTTCATCCTGACCATTTGCATAAAGAGTACATAATGCATCTGCTACTAAATTACTATGGGTAAGCATTACTCCTTTAGGTAATCCTGTAGTACCTCCTGTATATAATAGTGTTGCTAAATCATTGTCAGGATCTATATCAACATCAGGAGGTTTAGCGGCTTTACCTTCAATTAATTCTTCTAAAGTAATTGTGCCTTCTTTTGCTTCATCTGCTCGTATTAAGATAATATTTTCAACCTTTACATCCTTGAGAGCTTTTTTCATTGTCCGATAATTAGCTTTATGAACAAAAACAGCTTTCATATTGCCTGAATCTTTGATTATATGAGTAACATCATCCTCTTTAAGTAACGGATTTATAGGAATTACTGTAGCTCCGGTTTCCATAATCCCAACACAACAAAAAAGAAATTCGGGGCAATTAGAAGTCATTAATCCAACGCTATCACCTTTTTTTATTCCCAATTCATATAATGCATTGCCAATTTTGTCAGAAATATATATTAATTCTCTATAAGTATACTTTTTATCATCAGGTTTATAATAGACACATACGTTATTAGGAAATTTGCTAGCTGATAATTTAATAAGTTCATGAGCCGGAATTGGTTCGAAGATAATATGATTTGGAACATTTTCTGGTCTGAATTTTAGCCAAGGGCGATTCAGATTTTCAATATATGGAGATGGATTCTCAAAATCTAAAGTTGGTTCCCAATCCGAAAAATCTTTCACATTTATCACTTTAAGATATTAAATTAGTTATGTAATAAACAATTCTATGATAAACCTATAAAAAGATTTTCCTCAATTGTTTAACTATTTAAAAATTCAATTAGTATTTTATTAACTTCCGGAGCTTTAGACTGTGTCATGAAATGACCAGAATTTTGAATAACTTTTAAAAAACTATTTGGAATTAGGTTATTTATTTCTTGCATAACAGATAAGGGAATTAATCTATCATGGGATGCTGCTATGAGCAATGTTTTATGCTTTATTTCTGCTAACTTTTCTAAAGTATAATGAGTTTTCATAGCATTTGCTTGATTTATTACATCTTGTGTTCTTGGTGGATTAATGGTAGTAGATTTGATTAAATCCTCCATTGAGAAGAGATTGAAGATTTTCTTTTTTGGATTTTCTTCCATTTCTTTCCTAAATTTTACATGATATACCAAACGTGCTTCTTGTTTAAATGCTAAGTAGGGATCTTTTCTAAGAAGTTGTATACGCTCTAAGTTACTATTCTGAATTAAATTAACCCATTCAGTATCAGATTTGCCATAATTTGTGGCTATTAAGACTAGTTTCTCGACCTTTTGGGGGTATTTTAAAACAAAATTTTGGGCGATCATTCCCCCAAAAGATCTTCCTATAATGTGAGCTTTTGTTATATCTAAATATGTCATAAGACCCAACACATCATCTGCTAGCATATTCATAGTATACGGGATGTTAGGTCTGTCCGATTCACCAGTACCTCTTATATCAAAAGCTATTGTTTTAAAAAATTTGCTAATATCGATAATTTGAGGGCTCCAAAATTCTTTATTCCCTCCATAGCCATGTATGAAGATTATGGGAAAACCCTTACCTTGACAAATATATGCTAATTTTAAACCATCGATATAAGCATAACTCATTATTTTATCATTAAAAGCTTGATTTAATTATTAAAAAATAAATAGAAAAAAATAATAAAAATTTAGGTATTTCTTATTCGGTCAAGTTTTTCTTGATGTAAATCTCGGGTTTTAGTTTTTATTTCCTCATATTTTTCTTTAGTAATTGGAAATCTATAAATTGAGATAATGCCAATCACTAATGCTATTGCGGGAAAAATAACCATAAGGCTCTTCAATCCAAATATTACTTCTTCTGCTGTTCCTAATACAGGATCAAAGATCCTCCATCCCGTACTATTAAAAACTAAACTAATGGATAATATTACAAAGATTGTCGATAATTTTGTAAAAAGGGCATTAATTCCATAATATCCTCCCTCTCGGCGTGTACCTGTGGTTAACTCATCTTGGTCTATTACCGCAGCAAGTAAAATATCCGCGAATAGTAGGGCTCCAGAAAGACCTATTCCTACAATAAAAAAGCCTAAAAAAGCAAATGTCCGATCATTTATGAACATAAAAGGGATGAGTGAAAGTATAAAAATCGAATTTGAGAGCATATATCCTTTACGCATCCCTATCTTCACTGCTACATATCTCCATAAGGAAAGAAAAATAGCTGCAGAAATAAATGTTGTTGCTAACATCAAGCCTAGTAATATAGATTCTCCTTCGGCGATATTTAATACAAAACTACCGTATAATGGTGTAATAGTGGGTAATATTCCAATTACGTACCAATAGCATAAATTTGATATAATAAATGTTCTAAAACCTTTGTTTTTTATAGAAAATTTTAATGACTTTAACAAAGAGGGGGCAGTCTTATAATCCTCTGAAAATTCTTTTCGTTGCTTTATTCCAAAGAAAATTAGGATGATGATTCCACCACCAATAAAAATAGCCATAACAAATGCTGCAATACTATAATTTGGTAAGTATGTAGGGTCATCTAATTTAGGAATGAATAATGTTGGTAAAATAAAGGTAAAAATCAACCCGATTACAGTAAAGAATTGTTTAACTGCATTAGACTTTGCTCTCTCTTCTAAATCCTGAAACATTTCCGGGAAAAGACTAGCATAATTCAAATCAAAAGTAGTGTAACTTATATCAAAAATAATGGCAGTAATTATAAAGTAAATAAATGTTGTAAGAGTAGATTCTAACCAGGGGGTATATAATAGAATTATTATAATACAAAGTGGTAAAGTTGCTGCGATTATAAATGGTTTTCTCCGTCCCAATTTAGTGTGGACACGATCAGAGAGTGCTCCCATCAATGGGTCGTTAATTGCATTCCATATTGACCAGATTATATATACAATGGTAATAAGGTTTACATCTAAGCCCACAACAGCAAAGTAGAACGTAAAAATATAGAATGAAAACATTTGGATAGCAATCGTATCAGAAAATTGACCAATTCCGTAAGCCAAAGCTCTTTTTAGTGAATACATTTATTCAACCAATTTTATTTTTATTAGTTAAAATGAAATTAATTATAATTTCTATCTAAGCATATAAAAAAATATCATAATTTATATAAAGAGTTTGAATCAATACATAATTAATTACAGAAAAGGATTATCGTAATTTAAAAATCTACATTAAAGTAAATTATAAAGGTGAGTCTTTTGGTTAATGAAATGCTTGAAGAAATTACGGAAGTCACTACAAAGGGCTTTTATAAGATGGTAGGTAAATTGGTAAGAAAGGCTAAGCGGGCGGGTATTTCTCAAGAAGCCATAATAAAAGCACTTTCAGCAGGTTTAACAAATGTCAGTGAAAAATATAAATCAAAAGGGATGTATCTTGATGACATTATCAAATCAGCTGGCACGTTTGAAGCAGGAATCCAATCATTAGGATTATCTGATGAAAAAAAGATACCAGAAGAAAGAGTTGTATTAGGAGTTATGGGAGGTCCTTGGACTATTGGAACTAGAATCGTAGCTGCTAATCTTAAAGCCCAAGGATTTGAAGTAATAGATGCTGGATCAGATATCACCCCAGAACAACTAGCTCAGGTCGTTAAAGAAAATAATGCTAGATTGATAGCTTTTGCTATATATTTAATGCAAACGGAAGGTGATGTACAAAAATTAGAGGAGGAACTCTGGAAAATGGGTATCCGAAATAAAGTTCGTACAATACTTAGTGGACCAGCAAGCTCCCAAAAAATGGCAGAAAAATACAATATTGACGGTTATGTTAATGATGTAAATAATTTAGTAATGAAGTTAAGAGAATTTTCAGAGGAGTTAAAATCAGAGATGACTTCATATGATCGAGTTATGCTTTCCGTCAAACATAAAGAACCAGATCGAGTTCCATTTATGCCATTTGCCCAAACATTTACAGCTAAATTTGCGGGTATTCCATTTTCAGAATATGTAAGTAAGGCTGAGAAATTCGTCGAAGGTCAGTTAAAAGCTTATAAAGCTTTTAATTGGGATGCGCTATGTTTCTCTTCAGATGTAGGAATGTATGCTGGGGCATTAGGTGCCAAAATCGACTTTCCTTTCGATGATGTCCCACGTATTATAAAACCAGTTTTAAAACATACCTCTTTATATGAGGATTTTCAAAAACTAAACATGCCTGATCCCATGAAATCAGAGCGATTATCAGAGTCAATTAAAGCAATCGAAATAGCTAAAAAAGAAGTACAGGATGAAGTTCCTTTAATTGGATGGACAGAAGGGCCATTCCAGGGGGTGACATTATTATCTGGTGCAGATCCAATGCAATTTTTCTACATCTTGGATCATCCCGATGAATTCAAAGAAATATTAGATTGGTATGCTGATTTTGAGATAATTGTTGCAAGAGCAATGTATGAAGCAGGAGCAGATATTATTGGTGTTGGTGAAACTGCAGCGTATTTTATGTCTCCAAATTTTTTTAAGGAATTTTGTCTTGAACCAGAAAAAAAAGTATGCACCGCAATAAAAGATCTAGGTATGATACCCTTAATTCATTGTTGTGGATATGTCCCTCAATGTATACATTTTTCAAAAGAAACTAATTCAGGGGGTGCAATTCAATTTGATTATCAAGTAGATTTACAATGGGCTAAAAATCTTTTAAAAGATAAGATTACAATAATGGGAAATCTAAATTATAATGAACTTACCAAAGCAGATCCCCAAAGAGTTTATGAAGTGTGCTCAAAAAGTATTAACTTGGCTGCACAAGGAGGAGGCTATTGGCTTGCATTTGGTTGTGAGATACCTCGGGAATTACCAATAGAAAATATGAGAACAATAATGAGAGCTACTAAAGTAGTGGGCAAATATCCTATTCAATAGATTTTTATCAATCTTGAATGATAAAACTCAAATTTTTTTCACATTTGTTTTATATAAAACATAAATATTTGTGTAATTTTAATTAATCTAGAGTTAAACATAGCTAACTCAAAATTCTGCTATAATAAAAATTTGTATATAAATATTTTATATTACATAGATTAACCCTGTTGGTCCATATGCCTAATTTAAATAAAATACTCCAATCCGATCTTGAGTTTTTAAACATCAGTACTGAAGATTTTACACTTTTTGAATACAAACCACCTCGATCCTTTAAAAGCTTTGCATTAGACTTAAATATCGTTAAACAAAATACTAAGAGCAACATCTTTTTTCATCTTTTTAGAGGCAATCTAAAAATCGTTAATATTAGATTAGATGAACTAATATATACTGCAGGATCTACTAATAAAATTCAATATCAATTATTAGAAGCTTTAATTGAACAAACTGCAAAAAATTTCAATACTGTATATGATGTAAAGTATATTCTTTCTTATGGAAATTTTGATAATTCAATTTTTAGAGATTATAAGGATGAAATTGTTAAACTAATTCAAAATTTCGATGAGTTAAAAGCTGTAAAAGTGATTAATGTTCCGTGTACTGTCTGTGATAAAGTATTACCATTAATCGTCAAAAAAAGTTTTATAGAAAATGCTGAATCTTACCCCGCTCCCCTCGTGTATATGCATGAAGGCCATTCAATTTTATGCTTTATTGATAAAAATTATGATGTTAGAGGAGTAGAATTAGTCAATATTACAGGATAATTTTTTCTTAAAAACAAATTAGCATGATGTAATTCAAAATAATTAATTTGAAAGATTAAACTAGGTGCAATTATGGAAGAAAATAATAAACCTGAAAATCCTACTTTTTATGAAGAGATAATAAAGAAAACAAAAACAGGGATCACTTTCCCTAAGGATTTAAGGGATGCTCTATTTGGAGACGAGGAGGAAATTTATTTCAAAATTATTGTTCCAAATCAGAGGGATAAAATTATACTAGAATTTATCGATAAATCAGAAGCTAATAACTATATAAAAAAAGAAAGAGAAGTAAAAGTTAAATCTGGCAAAGATTTGAAGCCTAAGACATCTGTTAAAGCTAGTAAATCAATTGAATTTAGTCCCAATTGGGGTGGTTATTTCATTTATGATTTTAAAAACCAAGATAAAGTTCGACCAATTCTCGAATCAGCTTTTTATAAATTTTCAGAAACACCATTAAATTTAGAAGACGCAATGGGGCGGGTGAAATACGCATTAGTTTCATTTTTAACTTCAACCAAAACAGAAAATGCAAAATTATATTTTTCTGTAATAAGATTTCTTTCTGATGTTATTGAGAAATTCAATCTTCCAAATTTAATAGATTGGATTTTTGAAAAAATAATCCCTAATGTTGAGAGTAAATTCCTTTATGAACAAGCCCTACTCGAATTATTGGAATTAAGCTTGAAGATTAATCGATATGAAAAAGCAGAGCTATTTATTTTTTATATTCTAAAAAACATAGATGATTATCCTCGATCAGAGTTATATAATATATTTAATTCATTCAAAGAATTAGTAAAAAAAGTGAAAAACATCGAAAGAACAGAAAAAATTGATATTTTATTAAAAGAAAAATTAATAGAATATGGTGAAGGTGTGTCAGATAGCGATTATAAGATACAAATTGTTGAATTTCTCGAGGATTTAAATTATATTGAGTTGGCCTATAAACTTGCTAAAGATATTCAAAATAGCCTTCCTGCTGACAGTGTGAAAGTTGAAGAAATTCGAAAAATAGTAAAAAGATTGTATATTACCCCAATTACAGAAAATAAGAAAGAATAAATGTTTTACTGATTATCTAATTGCTAAAGCTATAATAATTTAGTTCTCTTCTTTATTATTTTCACCTTTTTTAGCTAATCGATCTAGAGATTCATCAGCGTACTGGAGTTCATCTTCTAAAATTTTTAGTTCTTTTTCTCTGATCTTTTTATGTTTTAATTCAAGTTCGACTTGCGAAAGCTCTGTTTCTTTTTCTAATAATTCTTCTTTCATTTTTAACGTTTTTTCTTTTTCTTGAATAGCAATCTCCTCAATCTCTCGTTCTTTTAACTCTAATTCTAATTTCTTCTTTTTAATTTCTAGATCTTTCTTTTTTAATTCAATAGCTTTGTCTATAATAGCTTCTTCTTCTTTTTTCATTTTTTTTATTACTTTTTTAGGAAAGTCTTCTGAAGTTTGGGGAATTTTGCTTTCTTGTTCTATCAAATCTTCTTTAATTTTGAGTGTTTTCTCTTTTTCTTTAATTATTTTTTCTTCTATCGCTTTTTCTTTTTCTTCTATTTCTAATTTCTTTTTTTTGATTTCTAATTCCTTCCTCTTTAACTCTAATTCCTTATCAACAATTTCAGCTTCTTCTCGTTCTAATTTTTCTTCCTCTGTTAATGTTTCTTTCTCCTCATCTTCTACAATTTCTTCTATTTTTTCAACTGTTACAATTGCTTTCAATATATTATCAACTGCATTCTTAAGATTCTCGTCTTCTGGATGCTCTTTGCTATAAGAAGTGATTATTTTTGTAACAAGAGACGGAGTATTCCGACCTATGGCTTTTAAAGCTTGAACAGCTTTTTCAATAACAAACTCTTGGGTATCACTTAATAGTTTTGCAATATTTTTTATTAATGACTCATCATCAATTTTTTTATCTCCTCCAGCCATAAAAATAAGTAATTGGAGATCAGCTTCTCTAACATTTGGATCATCAGAGCTTAATAAATCTTCACTATATGGTAAAAATAAGTCGCATTCATTTTCACATAAAGATTTAAGTAACAAAAGAAACGAATATCTTAAAACTGAGTCACGTTTTGAAAGATTTTCTAATATGGAGGGAATATCGATAATTAATTGTTCAATTAGAAATCTTAGAACTATTCTGCCACCATGTAATAATAACAGAGTTTCAATAACATCTTCTAATCTATCTAAGTAATTAACCTCTGTTGAATCACCTAAATATAACGCAATGATATTAGCAGCATCGTCGAACCTTTTATCATTAACAAAATCTTTAATTTTTTTAATTTCAGGATTTTGACTTTCTTTTTCACTCATTCAAATCACTCTTTAATAGTTTTTTAAATAACCTCTTTCTCTTTAAACCCAAAGAATATAAAAATCTTCATATAGACGATAAAGAATGTTAAAGATTAATCTTAAATCCCTATATCTTAACATACCTTTCATTTTTTTGTCTAAATAATAATCCGATTCAATTCCAATTCTGATTTTGATTTTAAGATTATCTAATTTATCATAATAAATATTAATTTCCTTTGCAAATTGACAGAGAGCGTCTATATCATTAGGAAAGACATTCCAGAGATAGTTATCTTTTTTTGAACTATTCTCATCAGGTGGGACCTCACTGATTTTAAATAAAGTTTCTTTGGGAATCATTGTAGTAAGTTCTATGCAATCGTTTGTGATCGTCTTTAAGGAAATTTCAGGAAAGTAAATTTTAGCGAATAATTTAGTTAAAGCATGCAATAATTCTAAGTCCTTAATACTTTCACGAGTGGCATTGCATAATGCGTAGTTTTCTTCGATAAAAATGACGTGAAGTTTGTCATCATATTTAATAATCATAAATTTTTTTTGTTCTGAAAGTAAATAATCAAAATTTTCCTCTCTATTATTAATGCGGTCGTTAAAAATTTTGTTAATCTCTTTGAAATCTTGTTTTGTGAAATATTTATTGAGCTTTCTGTAATCTCCGTGGAAAAAAACGTCTAGAAAATCAATTAAGTAAAGATAAGAATCATTTGGTTTGTAAACTACAGTTTTATTCCTAAAATCTCTTAAAACTATATTTTTATGTACATTATAACAAAAACCTGGTTGATCTTCTACTTTTAGCCCATTTAATAATCTTAATTTTAAAAGGAACCTTCTAGAGCATAATGGAGTTAAGGTACATTGAATTCGGTCGATCTGGCATTCTTCAAAACAGAGTTTATTAATTCTTAGGTTTAATAAATCTAAGAGTTCTGATTTGAACTTCGAATCAGTCTCCGTATCTAGAAAATTTGAAATATGCTCCGGTAATAATGGCATTTTGGGTAATCCGTGAAATATATAACTTTAACTAACTATTCTTTAATAATTATTGATTTCTAAAAATTTTTAGTATTTCAGTAAAAGAGTTCCATATTTAATTTAATCTTAATGAAATTATCTAAGTCAAAAAGGTTTAGGACTATAAAAGGAATTAATAATATCAATTTTAAAATTTATCAACTTAAAGAGATTTTTCATTAATTACCACAATATGGACAAAAGCGAAAATCAGGTTCCATTTTATGTCCACAATAAGGACAGAAATTTCTTGGCTTGGAAGCGGAATTGGTTGATACTTTTTGGGGAGCGTAATTCTTATTTAGATAATTACCTTTAGTAGTGTAGCCTTGAAAAGAAGGTTTATCACTCATATAATTGAGACCCTTATTGATTCTCGTTAAGCCTTTAGTTTTCAAGATTAAGGTTTTAAACAGTAGTATTGAAGAGAGTATTAATACCGTTGCAAAAAGTATAATCCAACCAATAGTAAAAGATAAAATGCCAATTCCGTTCATAAAAATGATAAAGATCATGCTTGATAAGACAATTATGGCAGAAATAATACTACAAAAACTGTCGACGATTATCTTATGACTATCATCTCTTTCGGGAGGCAGATTAAATTCACCTTAATCTAATTATGCTCTCTATGTAAAATGATAAACAATTAAACTTATAAATACTTGTATCTCTTAGATTTAGATTAATTTTAAGTTTCCTCCTCTCGGGTCTAAAAAGAAAGATTGATCATTTGGTATTTATTACAAATCAAGATAAATGAATTGTAAAGTATATTAATAAGGATTATTTATATTTTTATTAAAAAGAATAAAAAGTATTGCTTCATTATATTAAATCTCGAGAAAAATGATAAGACAAGTTCACGTTTTCTATAAAGGAGATAGGATTTATAATTATTCATATGCTATTGGTTTATCAGATGAGGATTTAAATAATGTAAAAAAAATTATTCAATCATTCTTAGATATGCCTATTTCTGGGAAAATTTTTCAGCGTCCCGTTTCAGAAAACTTTCAAATTTTTCATAAATCTGAACAAAGTATCTTATTTTTAGTTATTGCTGATTTAACGGACCAGATTGAGTATGTTAAGAATATTATTAGTAAAATTATAGTTAAGTTTAATAACCTTTTTCCTGATCCTAGTAGCATTCATCTTGAGAGTGATAAAAAGTCAGAATTTGATCATTATCTTAGAGAGATTCAATATGATTTACATTCAAAAATTACAATTATAGGCCCTTTTAATTCTGGTAAAACAACGCTATATAACCTCTTAAGGAGTAATAATGAGAAATTAATTATGAATTTCGCAAAATCATCTCTTTTTAAAATTGAAAATTTAAAATTTGATTTATGGGACTTTCAATTAGATGATAATTTTTCACTATTATGGTCTAAATTTGTAAGTGGTTCTGATTTAATTATTCTTCTATTTGACTTATCAAATTATCATTTGAAAGTTATTGACCACTTTTTAAATTTGATCAAACGGGAAAGCAAATTTTCAAAAGTTATTATTTTAGGGAATAAAAGAGATTTAGTGGAAGAAATAGATATAAAATTAGTCAGGAATGAATTAAATTTACCCCATTTTGATGAGATATCGCTAATAAATGATAATGTAAAGGACCAAATCCTATTTTTAATCTCAAAAACCTTAGCTTTGAGAAAATTTTTACCTCAAAACTTTAAAAATTTAATGAAGGATGCAATAGATACAGAAAATGAAAGAAAATTAGTTTTAGCTATTGCAAAATATAAAGAGTTAATTAAAATTTGCAATGAGTATCAAGATTTCACATATTTAGACACATTTAAACAAAAAGTTGATGAACTGCAAAAAATGGTTGAAAAGCAATCAGAACGAAGAAGAGCTGAAGAAAGCAAGAAAAAGTTTGAAATACCTGGTAAAATTATATTTACGAAAAAAGTTTTAGTAAAGCCCCTTCCTACTTCAGAATCTGAAATTACACAACCGTCTATTGAATTACCTCAGATCCCTAAAAAGTTTGAGAGTGAGAGTACATATAAAAAAACTGCTGAGGATCTAACTTTATTTAATAAAGAGGAAAAGATTCAACAATTAAGAAAAGACTCATGGCAACCCCAGGAAATAAAAACGGAATTTAAAGTAATTGCACCTATTGAAACCTCAACTTCGTATAAAGAAATGCCAGATTTGTTAAACTACCCTAAAACTCTTCAAAAATTAATTGAACAAAAAGGTAGTTCCCTTAGTTTGAAATTATGTGAACAATTAGTTAGAGAATTGCAAAGTACTCTAGCACGAGGCCTAACCATGGAAGATATACAAATGGCTGCAGAGGTTTTTGTAAAACAAGAATCAACCACAATTTAATCAATCCCTCAGAAATCTAGTTATTATAGGGTTGTATAACTTACCTCAAATCGTTTAAGATAATGTACAATTGAATTAAGTTTCTCTATTACAACTTTTTTACATTTTAATAAACTTATTTTTTAGTAGAACTAAAAAATTCTAAAATTATAATTCAATTACGTATTTATTATATAGGTTATATTCATTATAGACTTATAGGTGATTAAAAATCGAACCAATAAAATTAGCAGAAGATATTTATTGGATTGGTGCAAATATTCATACAGAGGATTTATTTGAGGGAATTTGGCCAATACCAAATGGAGTAGCACTTAATGCATACGTTGTTAAAGGAAAAAAGCTTGCTATTATTGAATGTGTACGTGAATGGGGCGGCGCAGCACTCACTTTTATGGAGAATTTAAATCAACTCTCAATTTCACCACAGAATATTGATTATATCATCTTAAATCATTTGGAACCTGATCATACTGGATTCACTTATATGCTAAGAAATCTGGCTCCTAATGCCCAATTTGTATCTACTTCAAAAGGAGTAGAGTTATTAGAAGAATTTTATGGAATTAAAGACGGTAGTATCAGCGTTAAAACAGGTGATAGTTTAGATTTAGGAAATGGAAAGAAATTTTCATTTACAGAAATACCCCATGTTCATTGGCCAGAAACAATGGTTAGTTATGAGGAAAAATCTAAAATTCTTTTTTCCGGCGACGCTTTTGGAGCATTTGGAGTACATCAAGGGCCTATTTTTGATGATGAAACTCCAAACGTAAGTAAAGAGTATTGGGAAGAAGAAATGATTCGTTATTATGCTAATATCATCGCGATGTTTTCACCTAACGTCATCAAGGCTATAGATTCACTAAAGAATCTTGAAATCCAACAAATTGCTCCATCCCACGGTCTTATTTGGAAAGGCAAACCAGATGTGGTAATTCGTAAATATAAAAGGTATGCAAGTTATAATCAGGATTTTGCTGAGCCAGAGATATGTGTAGTCTGGGGGAGTATGTATGGAAATACTGAAAAAATGTTAAATGCGATTCTTCGAGGGATTTCTCTTGAGGGTATTCCTGTGAGTGTTTATAGGGTGCCAAATGACGATCCTTCATTTATTCTTGCCAAAGCTTATAAATCAGCAGGTCTAATAATCGGAACTCCCACGTACGAGTATTCAATGTTTCCCCCCATGAAATATTTTATGGAATTACTCCAAAAAAAGCATGTTTATTACAAAAAAGTATTATTTTTTGGTTCTTTTGGTTGGAGTGGAGGAGCCCAGAAAGATTTTGAAAAGTTGTCTCAAAATATGAAATGGGATGTATTAGAACCTCTTTCTTTTAAAGGGCATCCTACAAAAGAACAGCTTCAAAAGGGGGTCTCTTTAGCTATAGAACTAGCGCAACAAGTGAAAAAAATTCCTCCAAAGGTTAAAGATGAGGACTATTAAAATTAAAAAATCGATTAATTTTTAGATTTACAATTCATTTTTTATCTTATATTTAAAAAAATTTAAAATATGGTTTTTAGAGTGAATGCTGTTAAAGAACTAAGTGAATATTTCAGTGTAATTATGCATTTAAATTATATCCAAGCACTACTCGGTTGGGATCAGCAAGTAAACATGATGGGATATAAGTCGGTAGTAGGAAAAGGAGATCAAATTGCATTAATACAACAATTGCTTCATAAGAGATTAACATCCGAAAAGTTGGGGAAATTAATTAATGACGCTGAAAAAGTTAAAAATCTTAGTGATATAGAGTCAGCGATAATTAGAGAATCTAAACGAGCTTACGAACAAGAAATAAAATTGCCGGAGGAATTAGTAATTGAAATAGCAAAAACCACCACATTGGCACAACAAGTATGGCAAGAAGCAAGAAAAAAAAATAATTTCAAATTATTCCAACCTTTACTGGAAAAAATTATTGAGTTGCAAATTGAAAAGGCTAAAAAACTCGAAACACATCCTGATTTATATTCTACATTGATTGATTTATTCGAACCTAGTGGTACTTATGATTGGATAAATGGTGTTTTTAAGCCTATAAAGTCAAAACTTAAAGATTTTGTTAAGAAATTAGCTTCTTCTTCAAATAAGCCAGATGACTCAATTTTCAAAAAACATTATAATCCCGACAAACAATTCGAATTAAGTCATAAAATAATTGAAAAATTACAGTTCGATTTTAGTCGTGGACGTCAAGATCGATCAACGCATCCTTTTACAACTTCATTAGCAGCTTTAGACACGAGAATCACAACAAGAACAACTGAACCTTTTCCTGATTGTATAACGAGTACTATTCATGAATGTGGCCATGCACTCTATGAAATGGGGATTAAAGAAGAATTACACAATACAATTTTATGTCAAGGTACATCTATGGCAATACATGAATCCCAATCTAGGATGTGGGAAAACTTTATAGGAAGAAGTAAAGAATTTTGGACTTATTGGTACCCTATTTTCCAGCAATATTTCGCTGAAAATTTGAAAAACTATCCCCTCGAAGAGTTTCATAGGGCTATTAATATTGTTGAGCCTTCATTCATTAGAGTGAATGCAGATGAGGTAAGTTATGGATTACATATCATCTTACGATTCGAATTAGAAAAAAGCCTTATCGATAGAAAAATACAAGTAAATGAATTACCAGAATTATGGAACTCTAAATTTGAAGAATTATTGGGAATTATCCCTCCTGATGATACTAAAGGTGTTTTACAAGATGTTCATTGGTCATCGGGATATTTTGGGTATTTTCCTACATATTTTCTGGGAAATCTTTATGCGGGACAAATTTATTCATATGCCTTAAAGCTTAATCCAAATTTTCCTCAAGATTATGAAAAAGGTGAATTTTCTGGCTTGTTAACGTACTTAAGAGAAAATATTCATCAATATGGAAGCATTTATCGTGCTAACGATTTAATAAAAAGGGTAACCGGTGAAGCATTAAATCCAGAATATTTTCTAAAATACATTGAACAAAAATATTATCCTATCTATAAAATATCATAGTTTTTGAATTCTAACTTTTATAATTTCTTTTTTTATTATTTTACCATATAAGGATTTTAAATGATTAATATTAAAATTTTTTAGTAAACTCTTATCTAATATCATAAATGTAATTACTAAATACATATGTTAAATGGTTAAATTATGTCTGCAATCAAGGAGCTTTGGATCTATTTCAATGAAATTAAGAGATTAAAATATATTGAAGAACTATTAGAATGGGATTTAAATGTTAATATGCCTAAAGGTTCTATCAAAGGTAGGGCTGAACAGCGTGAATTAATACGAGGTTTAATTCACAGAAAAATAAAGTCAATTAAAGTTGAAAAATTGATAAAAAATACTGAAAAATCAAATAATCTTACTCATATTGATTTAGCATTGATAAGAGAAGCAAAAAGAGAACATGATCAAGCTAAAAAAATACCAGAAGAACTAATAAGTGAAATTGCAAAAACTGGAGCATTAGGACATATTGAATGGGAGAAAGCAAGATTAAAGTCTGAATTCTCAAGATTTGAACCATATCTTGAGAAAATGGTTTCATTACGTACTAAATTTGCTGAACATTTAAACACCGGTCCTAATCTTTATTCGAGTTTAATAGATTTATTTGAACCGGGGGCAACATATGAGTGGATTGCACGAATTTTTGATAAAATGAAATCTAAATTAGTTAAAATAATAAACAAATTAGTTAATTGCTCTCAGAGTCCGAACCAATCAATATTAAGGAAATTCTATGATGCTGAAAAGCAATGGCAATTAAGTCTTGAAATTATTAAAAAATTAAATTTTGATTTTAATACTGGACGTCAAGATAAATCGACTCATCCTTTTACAGCTTCAGTATCCTCAATAGATACTAGAATCACAACAAGGATATGGGAAAATTTTCTTCCCACCTGTATTTTTGGAACGATTCATGAATGTGGTCATGCGCTCTATGATATGGGTTTTGATACACAATTAAAAGGCACTTACCTAGCTGATGGATGTTCTATGGGTATGCATGAATCGCAATCACGATTATGGGAAAATATTGTAGGACGTAGTAGAGAATTTTGGGTATATTGGTATCCTATATTACAGAAGTTTTTTCCAGAAAATTTGAGAGATTATTCATTAGAAGATTTTTACCGTTCGATAAATGTGGTCAAACCTTCATTTATACGAGTAGAAGCCGATGAAGTCACTTATGGATTACATATTATATTACGCTTTGAATTAGAAAAAATGATGATTGAGGACAATCTTCCAATAAATGAATTACCTCAAATATGGAATAATAAATTTGAAGAATTATTCGGAATTGTACCTCCAAGCGATACAGAAGGAGTTTTACAAGATCCTCATTGGATTGGAGGATATGGATACTTCCCTACTTATGCACTAGGCAATCTTTATGGAGCACAAATTTATCATAACACATTAAAAGATCTTCCTAATCTGCCTTATGAATATGAAAAAGGAGAATTTTCGAATTTATTAAAATATTTGAAAGAAAATATTTACCAATTCGGCAAAATTTATAGAGCTCCCGAATTACTCCAGAAAATGACGGGAGAAGTGTTAAATCCAGACTACTTTATAAAATATATTGAAAATAAATTTTATCCAATTTATGGATTATGATCTTATATAAATTGATAAATTTAAGGGATTTAATCTAATATGCTCCTACAAGTAAAGAAGTTTTCAGAAAAACTTTTACTCCCATTAGCGAAAAAAATAAAGAAATTTCCTGCTAATTATCTTACAATTTTAAGTTTATTATGTGCTGTAATGGTATTTTTAGGATTTTTATTAAATTGGATTTTACTTTTTTTAATTTTTTTATTTTTTACGGAATTATTTGACCAACTTGACGGAATCGTTGCTCGTCTTCAGGGACCTACAAGATTGGGAGCCTTCTTAGATTCTACTTTAGATAGATTAGGGGATTTTTTTATTTGTATTGGTATAATTTTAGGTGGTTATACTGATGTTTATATTGGTTTAATTGTATTAATCGGTTCTTTTATGACTTCCTATACTAGAGCAAAAATAGAAGCATTAGGCATTAATGAGATGTATGGAATAGGTTTACTGGAAAGAACAGATCGTATTCCAATCTTATTTATAGGATCTATTTTTCAATTATTATTTCCTAAGGCAATTTTCTGGACAATGATTTTTCTTGCATTTGGGACAGTCATTACATCATTACAACGTATAATTTATGCTTATAATAAACTTTCTAAAAGACATGAATAATTTGAGATTGGTATCGTTATTTTTGTTGAAATAACCAAGATTCTTCTCTTTTTTACCTATATAATATAACTATATTTATATACATCTCTTGTTATAATTTAATAAATATTTCTTAATGTATATAGATTTAAACATGCTTGTTTCTGAAATCAATATTAAACTAACAATTCTTGGCTACTGGGGTGTCGGAAAAACTTCAATTGTAAACAGTTTTATTGGTAAGAATTTTCCAGATATGTATATTCCAACAATAGGTTCTAACATACTTAGAAAAGAATACAAATTAGGAGATAATCATATTAGACTTAACATTTGGGATATAGGAGGTCAAAGATCTTTTAATCCACTGAATCCTGTTTTTTTTAGCAATTTGGATGCTGCATTTTTAGTTTTTGATTTATCGAATCCAAAAGAAACACTTTCAGAACTTTATAATACTTACCTAAAAAATCTTGCACAATATTCTCCAGATTGTTTAATATATGTTATAGGAAGTAAATCAGATTTAATAAAACCTGAGGATTCAGAAATTCTCTTGAATAATATTCGAAAGCAAGAGATAAAAGATTTTCCCGTAATTTTTGTATCTGCAAAACATCAAGATAATATCTCAGGAGCATTTTCTCTTATGATATATGACTTCTTGACAAAATTGTTGAAGGAAGAAAACAATAGAGCTCTTGATGGGATCAATACAGCATTTTTAAAGTATATTGGAAAAACTGAGCTTGAATTGAAAGATTTAGTCATAAATTTAGAAGATATTGATTCAAGTACGCTTCACAGTAAAATAACACCTACAATCATCAAAAAAGTAGTAAAATCTGATGATTCAGATTTGTTAAATTTAAAGGAAGTCAAAGAAATCAAAGAGTTAAAATGGAAATATGCAAATATTGAAATCTTAAAAAAAAATATTATGGATGCCTATGCAAATAATATGATCATCATTACAGATTTAATAAATAATTTAAAAAAAACGCCAATCAATTCACTTATTACAAATATTGATAAGTCTATTGAAGATTTAATCAATTTAAAGAGTGATTTCGATTTAAAGGTAAAATCAATATTAGAATTAGATTTAAATGAAGCTACTTTACCAGAATTCAAAGATTTAACCAAGGAGAAGAGAAATGCCTAAGAAAGATAAAATTGAAGAATTTTCAATTAAGGAATTTCAAAAATTAATTGATGATGTTTATAAGTTAGAATCAGATTTTTCCACACTTCAAGATCTACCGAAAAATATGCAATCCTTGAATGAACAAACTAAAAAAATTAAAGGAAAATTAGATGATTACAAGGATACCGGAAAAACAGTACAGAATTTAACAGATAAAGTCATAAAAATAAATGAAGATCTCAGTTATATTACAAAAGAAATCGATCTTATAAAAAAAGATATTATTTTAAGCCAAGAAAGAATCGAACAAACCATAAAAACTCAAGAAGAAATAATAATGGATATGATAAATAGATTCAATGAAGAGTTATTAAATCATAAAAAAACAGTTTTAGAAGATATTCAGAAACTCAAAACCCAACAAGATGTTTTAAAAATCTCCAATACTGTAAATGATAAAAAACTGATCGCAAAAATGGATGATATTGTTGTAAAAGCTATTAATCATAAATTAGAGGGAAAAGAAAATGAAATTCTAATGAAAATTTGGTTAACAGATCTCAAAGAAATTATTCTTAATTTTGAGAAGCTAAAAACTCTAAAACCTAAAGAATTTAGTATTAAACTTAACGAAATCTCAGAAATTCTTGAGATTTACAAACAAAAACTTCAAAATTATTAATATAAAAAGTAAAAAAGTAGAAGTTTTACTTTAATTTAGGAGGAGGAACATAAACTTTTCTCACTCCTTCTAATAGTACAATGGCATTCTCTGAACAAAAATGTGCACAAACGCCACAACCTATACAGTATTGATCATTGACTTCAGCTTTGTTATTATCATTTAACTCTATAGCATCAACCGGACATTTTTCTATGCAAGTGCCACATGCTACACATAATTCTTCATTTATTAGTGATAAATAATTTGTTGAGTTAATTAATGCTGTTAATCCCATCCTCCACCATTCTAATGTTCCACAACAATCTTTGCAGCAATTACAAATGGAGGTTTCTTCTTTAGTAATATCTGAATTAGGATGAAATGCTTTATGTACTAACCCATCTGCTTCAGATAATTTCATTAATTTAAATGCCTCTCCTTTAGAGATAAGCCTACCAAAACCTTGCTCTGCTACATATTTTGCAGATTTACCGAAAGTAAAGCAATTTTCTCTAAGTTTTGTCTGTTTACATGGTTTTCCTAATATATCTTTATGATGACGACAAAAGCAGTGTCCAACAGCAATATCATCAAATTTATCTATTAATTCTTCAACTTTTTGAGTGAGAACTATTTGTTCCTCAGGTACTTCTAAGATTTTACCCAGTTTTATTTCTATCTCAGATCCTTCAACGCTCTTATCTAAAATTGAGAGGGTTCTATCATAAGGACGCATATTTTCAAAAATAGGTAATATTGTATCATAGTTGGATTGTATGAAATCACTAACATCGTGAAAATATTTTTCGAATAATTCAGCAATCATTTTTTCTTCTTCAGTATGATTGATTTTTTTCATAAATATATATTCAAAAGCACCAACCATTAATACAGGCATCAACCTAAAAACCATTACTCCTTTAGAGTTAGGTTGATTAAAGATAAAGCCTTTTTTAGCTAAAATTTTCACATAATTCAAAATCTCATTTTCCTCTAACTTACTGGATTTTTTTAGCTCTTCCATTGTTTGCGAAGTTTTGCGTTTAAATGCATCTATAAAAGTTAATTCATCTTCGGTCAGTAAAAGTTGCAAAATCCCAATTAGGGTATCATTAATTGGAAAGGGTAAGGTTCCTGCTTTAATAATTGTTCTCGCAGCTTGTTTATAAATATCTTTTGACATTCTAAATAAAATTTAGTATCTACTAAAAAAGTTATTTATTCTCTATCTGTTTAATCCACAAAAAATTAAACCTATAAATAAATTGATGATTAGAGTTATTACTAGAGAAATACAATATAATTTTTTAAAATAAATGTGAATATAAATGGAAGAATTTCCATTCAATATAGAATTTAGCTAATATTTCATAAATAATCATTTTCTTTTTTTCCTCATAATTATTGGTTAATAAACATGTTAAAAATCGTTTTAAAACAATTTTTATTAAATTGAAGTGATTATTTATTATAAATCCAAAAATTTATTAAATTGAGGTTTATTAATGGTTAATGCATTAGTTATTGGTCATGGAGCCCGTGAACATGTAATTGGAGAAACTCTATCGCGATTCGGAGCAAAATTACATGCTTTTATGAGTTTTAAGAATGCGGGGCTTGAAGATTTAAGTCAAGGAAGAATTAAGATACATTCAGAAACTGATTTTAAAGAAATTATTGACTATTGTAAAGAAAACTATATTGATTTTGTTGTAATTGGACCAGAAGCACCTTTGGTTGTGGGTATTGTAGATGCTATCGAAAAAAATGGAATTCCTTGTGTAGGCCCTAAAATTGAAGCTGCTCAATTAGAGGGATCAAAAATTTTTACCAGAGGATTATTACAAAAATATAAAATCAATTCCAATATTCTTAGTAAAAAATTTAATAGTCTTGAAGGAGTCGAAGAATACGTTAAAGAGATGGGGATAGATAATATCGTTGTTAAACCTGATGGTTTAACTGGTGGTAAAGGGGTAAAAGTTTATGGTGATCATCTTTTTTCATTAAACGACATTTTAAATTATTGTAGGGATCTAGTAAAAGGCAGAAACTCTTTTTTGTTGGAAGAAAAATGTGATGGTGAAGAATTTACACTACAAACATTTGTTGACGGAAAGAACGTAGTAGGGACACCTTTAGTTCAAGATCATAAGAGGGCTTATGAAAATGATGAGGGCCCGAATACAGGAGGGATGGGATCTTATTCAATGGACGATCATCTTATGCCCTTTATTTCTAAGAGTGATATAGATGATGCGATAAATGATATGAAAAAAGTTGTTGCAGCAGTGAAAGCAGAAACTGGAGTTGAGTATAAAGGATTCTTGTATGGCCAATACATGAAAACAGCAATGGGGATCAAATTGATCGAGTTCAATGTGCGACTTGGTGATCCTGAAGCTATGAATGTGTTACCACTTCTTGAAACAAACTTTATTGATATTTGTTTAGGAATTATTAATGGAAATTTGAGATCAAATATCTCCTTCGAAAGGAAAGCTACTGTATGTAAATATTTAGCACCTGAAGGTTACCCCATAACTCCTAAGAAAGATGCTCCTATAATAGTCAATCAGAACAAGTTAGAGGAAATTGGAGCAAAGTATTATTATGCTTCTGTTTATAGAGAAAATGGTAAAATATTTACCACAAGTTCAAGAGCAATGGGAATTTTAGGTATTGCCAATGATCTAAAACAAGCCGAGGAAATAGCAGAGAAAGGCGTTAATTGCATTGAAGGAGAATTATTTCACAGGAAAGATGTTGGGACTATGAAATTATTACAAAAAAGAATTGATCATATGAATTCGATACTTAACAAGTAAAAGTAGATAAGAACTTCTTGATCTGATGTTTTGATTATGATTATAAAATATAAAAGTTAGATTCTAATAAAGCTACATGTTATTTTTACATGAATTATGGATTGGCAAGCTAAAAATGGTAAGTTCAACCAATTAATTAAACAAATCTTCCATGATAGTGAACCCGAGAATAGAGCTAAAGCAGCTCGACAATTAGGTTTTTTAAAGGATGGAAGAGCCGTTAACTTATTATGTCGTGCTCTAAAAACTGAAAATGAAGCTTTAGTAATTAATCGCATTATTGAAGCATTGGGGTTGATAGGAGATGGAAGAGCAACTTTGGGAATAATTGAAAAGCTAAATGAAGAAATAAAGATCCCTGAGATTGGTTATGATAAATTGAGATTAACTTATATCCTAGAAAGTTTAAAAAGAATCAAGGATAAAAGGGCATTGCCTGCAATTAGTATATTTCTTAATTCCTCCGATGATAGGTTGAAAATTTTAACTCAACAAGCTTTTGACGCAATCGAACCGAATTGGCGTCAAATTATTGAAGAACAACAAAGAAAAAAATCTATCGAAGAGATCTTTAACTCTAAAATATAAAATTCTTAATTTTCAAGTAAAACATAACCTTTCCTATAGCGTAAATAATTAAAGTTAATACAATTATCTTCTATTTTGTAACATAATTAAAATAACTCCCATATAACTAATTCTAGAGGAATAAAAATGTCATCAAGTTCTAACCTTAATTATAATATTGCTAATATATTTACGGAAAATTATGATGGATTAATTTATGTTTTAAATTCTGAATTTATATGTGAATATGTTAATGAGCGAATACACAATGAGCAATTAGGGTATTCATTATCAACAAAAAAGATGCATGATGCTATTCATTATGCAGATTTGAAACGTGGAACTAAATTTCTAACTGATGTATTAAAATACGGGAAAGGATCAGAACAATTAAGAATAAAACAATATAATGATTATGCGTTTTTTAAGTTTAATGGAACTAAATTTCTTGATAAAAACCATAACACTAAAATACTCCTAATTGGTACTGATATCTCGCCCTATATAGAGTTAGAAAATGAGTGGGCTGAAAGAGAGAAAATTTTAAGAAAATTAGCAGAATCTATGCCAGAAATTAGATTTTGGAAATTACTTCAAACAAAAAGCGAAAAAACATCATTTCAAAAATCTAGGGAGATGCTTGATTTAGTCATTGATAATATTCCCCATTTTGTTTATTGGAAAAATAAGAGTTTCGATTATGTAGGTTGTAATGAGAATTATGCTTTGATCAATAATTTAGAGAATCCTTATTATATAATGGGAAAATCTGACCAACACCTTCCTTGGACAAAATTAAATTATCAAAAATTATACGAATCAGAAAAAAGGGTAATGGAAACTAATAAAAGTGAAGAAAAGATTGAATCTTGGGAGACCCCAAATGGTGATATTGAATATTACGAAATAAATAGGATTCCTTTACAGAATTTAAACCAGAATGTAGTTGGTATTCTTTGTACTTATAATAATATAACTAATCGAATAGTTGCTGAACAAAAACTAAAAGCATCTGAACAAAAATATCGGAGTATATTAGAAAATATCAAAGAGGGATATTTTGAGGTCGATTTAAAAGGCAATATTACCTTTTGTAATGACTATTTATCTGAAATAATGGGATACCCTAAAAATGAGTTGCTAAGCAAAAATTATAAATTTTTAACGGATGGTGATAACCAAAAGAAAATTTTTGAAGTGTTTAATCAAGTCTTTAGCACTGGAGAAAGCATAAGATATTTTCAATTTGAGTTTTTTGACAATAAAAATAATAAAGTTATTGCTGAAACATCTGTAAATTTAAAATATAATCAGTTAGGTGAAATTAGTGGTTTTTATGGCATTATTCACGATGTTACAGAAAAATATCAACTAGAACAACAATTAAAGTCATCCGTTTTAAAATTGCAGAAATCTGAAGAGGAATTGCTAATTTTAAATAAGAAGCTAGAGCAAATGGTACTTGAAAGAACTAAAGAGTTAAGAGAATCTGAAGAAAAATTTAGAAATATTGCTGAACAAACTTCTTTGGGTATCGCAATATTACAAAATGGATATGTAGTTTATACTAACCAGGCTTTAGCTGATATAGCAGGATATTCAAGTCAAGAAATAAATAACTGGTCTCAGAATAAGTTTGCTAGTAAAATCCATCCTGATGATCTCCCTATTGTTTTAGAAGAATTACGCAGAAAGTTAAACGGAGAAAAAGACTTAGTATCTCATTATTCATGCAGGATTTTAACGAAATCAAAAAATTATAAGTGGATTGATTTGCATTCAAAAGCAATTACTTTTAAAGGAGAATTTGCCGATCTTATAACATTTATCGATATTACCGATAAAAAAGAGGCGGAACAAAAACTTTTAGAGTCTGAAGAAAAATTTCGTCATCTATATCAAAATTCACCTTATGGAATCGCTCTGATTAATTTGAATGGTACCATAATCGATATTAATTCTACCATCCCTCTTTTATTTGGATATACCAAAGAAGATTTAATTGGGAGTAATTATCTTAATCTTATTGGGCTCTATCCTAAAGAAACGAAGTATGCGATAAGACCTTTTAACCAATTAATGGCGAAGAGTAATAAAAAAGAAGATTTTTATAAACCCCAAATTACCCAAATCTTAAAAAAAGATGGCTCAAAAGCGTGGATCGAGTCTGAAATTTCTGTAATAAATGTAGGAGTGGAAAAATTAATACAAGCAATTATCCAGGATATAACAGAAAAAAAAATAGCTGAAGAAAAACTTAGAGAATCTGAAAAACTATTACGTCAACAAAATGTAGAATTAAAGGAACTTGATAGATTAAAAACTGATTTTATCAGTATTGCTGCTCATGAATTGAAAACACCACTTATTTCGATTGGGGGATTTATTGATCTAATTCTTCTACGTGAAAAGGAATTAAAGGAAGAAATTAAAGAAGACTTAGGGCGAGTATTAAGTAATGTCCATAGATTAGAAGAATATATCAATAAGTTATTAGATATTATGAAAATTGATGCCAAGAAAATGCAGTTAGTCAAGAAAGATGAAAAAATTTATCATGTCATCAAAAATTCACTTTTAGAGTTAGATTTTCAAATTTTACAGAAAAATATTAACGTATTTGTGAATGTTCCTCAAAATCTTGAATTAAAAATTGATTTTTTTAGAATGGGACAAGTTTTATCAAATATATTATCTAATGCTGTAAAATATACATCGGAACAAGGATTCATAGAAATTTCCTCAATAGAAGAGGAAAATTTTTATATTATTAAAGTTAAGGATAATGGAAAAGGCTTAACTCAAGAGGAAAAGCAAAAACTATTTGGTAAATTTGTTACCCTTGGACAGGGAGCAGATAATTTTTCAACATTTAATAAAGGAAGTGGCTTGGGATTATATATCGCTAAAGGTATAATCGAAGCTCATGGTGGTAAAATTTGGGTACAATCAGATGGAATTGGAAAAGGAACAGAATTTAGCTTTACTCTACCGAAAGAATAGTTAAGTATATCATCTAAACTGTTTAGTGTGCTAAACTTTTTGTTCTTTATTAATAAATAAGAATTTTATTATCAGTAGTCTTTTATATATCGTTTAATAATTAATTAGATAATTATATCATCATTATTCGAAAAGAATTTTAAAATGACAACGATTATTGTCAGTGAAAAAAATAAAGCAGCAAAAGCAATAGCTGAAGCGCTTGGTGCTATAAAAACAATAAGTATTTCAAAAATGATAGACATATATTATGTCTCTATCAAAGATGTTTATGTAATACCCCTCAGAGGTCATATCTGTGAATATAAAAATTCATCTTTATTTAAAAGCTGGACTAAAACAAATCCTCGTGATATTATAACAAATCCTAAGGCTATTGAAAAGGTACCGATTAATTATGCTTCTCCCTACATCAAGATATTGAAGGATTATTCTAAAAAGGCTGATTTATGTATTATTGGAACAGATGCTGACATAGAAGGATGTAATATAGGATTATACGATGCCTTGCCTTATATTATGCAGGTTAATGCAAAGATAGCAGTAAGTCAATTATGGCTAAGTTCATTACAGAAAAGTGAAATCCAACAAAAATTCAACAATCTTATCCCTCCAAAGTTTAGCTGGGGTGCATCTGGAGAAGCTAGAGCAATTATTGACGCAGTCATTGGCTTTTCTGCAACAAGAGAGCTCACGAATACTCTAAGACCGCTACTAAATAAATTTAAAATTAGATTTACTTCCATAGGTAGAGTTCAAACTTGTTTATTATATTTAATATATCTTAGGGAAAAAGAGATAACCAAGTTTATTCCTGAACCTTATTTTAATATTGATGCAAATTTAATTCATCAAACAGGGTTCTTTAATGCCCATCATGAAAAAAACCCATTTAAGAAAGAGTTTGAAGCAATAGCAAAAATTATTTTTGATAAAATTAAAAATGAGAAAATAGCGAAAGTAGTTGATAATTCAAGTAAAATTATTCAGCGAGGACCACCATCTCCATTAAACACTTCAAAAGCTTTGGTCTTATTAACTAAAAATTTGAAAATCACAGCAAATATGGCATTGAATACTATGAATGCATTATATCTTAACCAAATAATCTCTTATCCAAGAACGGATAGTGATGTTTATAAGCCAGATTTTAGCCATCGCCCTATATTAGAACAAATTAGTTCACATTCTAACTATGGACCTTATACTCAAAATTTGTTAAAAAAAAAGCGAATCTTACCCACCAAAGGTTATAAGGATGCGGGGGATCACCCTCCAATCACTCCACTTGAAAGTTTGGAACCTTCAAATCCTAAATTTGAAAATAAATTACAAGCAAAAGTATATGATCTTCTCACAAGACATTATTTAGCACTATTTGGAGAAAACGCAACAGAATCGAAACAAATTTTAAAACTCTTGATAAAAGATGAACCTTTTAAATCAGAAATTGTAGCACTTATCACCGAGGGGTTTTTAGAAATCGCACCCTTTTTAAAACCACATTATGATAAAATGATACAAATTATTGCTACTGATATTCCTATCAAAAAAGTAACTTTAGAAAAGAAATTCACACAACCTCCTCCAAGATATACAGATGCTTCGTTATTAAAACTAATGGAAAAAAATAATCTTGGCACAAAATCAACAAGGCCTCTTATAATTAAGATTTTACAAACACGAGAAGTGATAAAAAGAATTAAAAGACAATATTTAATTACTGAATTAGGAAATTTTATTATTGAAAATTTAACTAAGGTTTGGTTACCTTTTTTAAAACCAGAATTTACTAGAAAAGTTGAGGAAAAACTTGAGGATATTAAAGATAAAAAACGAAATATGGCAGATGTTGTAAAAGAGGTGAAAAAAGATTTTTTAGATTTATTTGATAAGTTTTTATCTAATAAGAAAGATCTGCTTAGGGAAATCAATAACTATGATCCGATTAAAATACCAAATACAGCTATTAAGTTGTCGCAACCTAGTGTTACTAGTTCATATTGTCCCGTGTGTAAATCTGACAAAATGAAGTTTATTAATTTAAAAAATAAGCGTTTTCTTGTTTGTAATAATGATACCTGTAAAAGATTTCTTTCATTACCTAAAAAGGGAAGACTAATCTTGTTGGATAGCACATGTTCTATATGTGGTTTTAATGTGTTTGAAATATCCCTCCGTAGAAATAACAAATATTATAAATATTACCTTTGTCCGAAATGTTGGAATGAGAGTTTTAATTCAAACAATGGAAAAGGATTTTGCTCAAACTGTGAAGAATATTGTATTATTGACGGTAAATGTGTAAAAAAATAAACTTTTTTCTAAAATTAAATAAAAAAGTAAATAATGATATGCTTATCTAATGATAAAATTAGCATTCATCTTGTTGTAATATCTTAAAAGACCTAAATTATTCCATTTGAAATCTATATTTGTTATAAGCCGCTCTAGTTAATCCAACATAATTATCTGATATTTTATAAAACATTTTTCCATTTATTACTTTACGCTCAACGTAATCATTCTTTAAGGTATGATTTAACGAGTTAACCATAGTTCCTAAGGTTACTGCGCCCATATATTTTTGTTTTTTCTTGGCTATTCTAATTAAATCTAATTCTGAATGCCATATTCCATCCAATAACCCTATTAGGATATCATTTTTAACAGGTGTCTTAATATCTTTTATTTTATTAAATAGTTGAGAATAATCTGGTCTATAATATTTCTTTAAAAGATTAGTCTGTTCATATTTATTATTTAAGGATTCTTCCATGTTCCATTTCCACTTAGATTAGATTATTTTACTATGTTATAATATCAGTATGATATTTTTAATGAAATGTGTTATGCTAGTAATATGGTCCAATCAGTTTATAAGTAATTTCTAAGTTTTTTAATCATGATTTAAAGTAAATCCTCAGGAATACCTTCCTTATAGTATTGAGCTCTGGTTATCCAATGATCTTGAAATTCAGGTAACATCGATAAGATAGACCCTCCAACCCATACAGAGAAAACTCGCTCACGTGGAGCAATAACTTTAATCGATTGATTTTTTTTCTTACTTCTTGCTAATTCTAGTTCTAATTCCTTTATGATTCTTGATTTCAAATTGGGGAACATAGAGGACCCACCTGATAAAAAGATATTATTTAACAATTCTGGTCTTACATCTACATCACACTGTTCTATCACGTCCATTATTGCTTTTGGCAGTGAATCCTCCTCCAATTCCCTTGAAGGATCAAATAATAATTCGGGGACTTCAAATCTTTCTCTACTTAGGGAAATAGTAGAACCATCTGGAAGGGAATAAGGCTTTTCATATTGTTCTACTCTTTTCAAATCTTCCTTGTAATCAAGTGAGACGAAGCATGCTTTTTCCTTTAATGCTCTTACTAATTCTCTTCTAATAGAAGAATCTGCCGAATACCCTTGCTCCCCCAAAATTTTCTCCATATAACGTGTTAATGTTCTCCCCCCAATATCAAGGATCTTAATAGCATGATTTAATTTATATCCCTCATAAATGGGTACAATTCTAGTAATACTATCTCCAATCTCAATTACCAACCCTGTTTGAAATCCCCCGGAATATAATGTTAACATAGAGTCTAATACTGGATAGAAAGCCATACACTGATAATGTTCTAAAAAAAGCTCAAAGACTCTTTTTAAGTCACCATGTGGAAATAACGGATGCACAGCAAATAACACATTAACAAGACTTGGATCAACTCTCAAATTATAAAAAATATAATCTATAATTTTTTCGAATGAAAGCCAATCTTGGATAATACCTTTTTCTATAGGATATATAATCTTATATAACCCTAAAGATTGGATCTCATCTCCAACATAATATTCATCTTTCTTAATACCAGAATATTCATAATCGATTTGTCTGTATTTAGGTTTGCCTACCATAGTGAAAAACACTTGAGAAGGAAAATCTTCTCCAGCATATCCACATTTGCTCGAGAACTGTCCAATGTCTAGAACAACAGTGATATTCGCCATAATTTAATATTAAAATTATTTTTATAGCTTTTTAAATTATTTATAAATTTTTTATAAATCTTTTAATTAATTTATCCTTCTAAAAAGGAAATTACAAAAAATGCCCCAATCTGATTGAATATTTGATTACTTATACTAATAATATTTTTAGTGGTGTATAGGTAGTGTCAGGTATATAACTCTCTCCATATTTGGAATTAATTTCATTACCCCTTAATATTGCAGTATCTTCAGCCCAATCAAGAACTCGTTCTAATACTTCTTTTTGTGATTTATACACTTCAGTAAAAATAGTTTTTTTCTTCTGCCAATATTTTTCAATATCTACGATAATGAATACAGAACCTTCAATATATTGAAATTTACATGAGGGAGATTCATAATAATAAACCCCGAGTGGTGTCCAGTTCTTCTGATCTCCTCCATATGCTTTTCCTGAAGCACAATGATATATTGCCTCTCGTGCTATTAGGGAAAGGTTTCGGTGTACTCGATGGAAATCAGAGAAATGAGGAATTAAAATTATCTGTGGCTTATAATCTCTAATAAGATTAGTAATATTAGCAACCTTATTTCTATTAATCGCTAAATCTGAATAGTCTAATTCAAGAAAAGTGCAATTTAACATTTTTGAGATCATCTCTAATTCATTCTTTCGTTGCTTAATAATGGTTTGTTTTTGTTCTTCTTTAGCATAGCCCCCTAAACCGCTAGTAGCAACGATTATAATAATCTCAGATCCTAATTCTTGATATTTTAATATTGTTCCGCCGCAAGAGATGATCTCATCGTCAGGATGACCTGCAAAAATCATCATACGTTTAGGCACTACAATTGGAATTTCATTTTCCCCAATAAGAAAATTCATCTTTTCCATAATAGATCCAGTTCGATGTATTAATTAAAAAATATAATAAATGAAGATAGGATAAAGTAAAAACAGAATATTAAGTATATAAATTTTAAATATTTAATTGAGATTTTAAAAAAGAAGAAATCTAATTATTCTCCTCTCATTATTTTCTTTAATCGGTTTAACTCTTCTAACATCTCGTCACGTAACGAACTTAAACCTCCTCCTGGCTTTGGTGCTGTTGCCATTGGGCTTGCAGGACCAGAAGGTGTTGCAGGAGCTCCGGGAGGTCGAGGAGGTGCGCCTCCAGTAGGTGCTGCGGGAGGCCCGGGACGTTTCACAAATGTAGGTGATTGAGTTACTCCAGCTATTGGTGCTGCAGGAGGAGCTCCTCCAGAAGTTGGAGGTAATTTTGGTGCTGGTGGAAGGTTTGGTCTTGATGTAACTCCAAGGGGTGCTTTCGGGGGCGCCCCAGATGATGGAGCTTTGGGAGGTCCAGCCCCTCCAGGTCTCTTTGGGGGTCCACCTGTACTTGGGGCGCCGGATGCTACTGGAGCGGCGGGAGCGGCTGCCATAGGTGATACTGGAGATGCTGGTTGAGGAGGTCCTCCACCACTTAATAAATTGAATAATGTACTTGCGGCTGCTGTTTTTGCAGTAGTATCTGTTGGAGCAACCACTTTTTTAGAGGAGGTACTTACAGTTTGGATTTCCTCTTCGACGGATACATCTTTTAAATCCTTTTGAGCCTTATTTAAAGATTTAATGAAATCATTTATCCCCTTTACCGTTTCTTCGAGGTCATCCGAAAGGGATGTTAATCCTTTTTTCATAAAATTTATAACGCGCTCGATTTTTTTCTGTTCTTTCGAAACCAAGATAAAATCAATTCCTCTAATATTTTTTGAAAAGTAGATTATATTATACTTATAGTAGTAATTGTATTATATTAATTTATATTTTTATTTTTATTTTTTTATAATATTTGAATCATAGATTCTAAAAAGTCAAAAAAATTAATATTCTATCCTATCGATGGTTAAACTTTAGAAAAAAAATAAGAATTAAAAGTGCTAAATCTAATAATATTATATATTATATTTCATTTGATAATTTTAATAATTATTTTCCAATATGAATAGGTGGTAAAATATCCCTAAACGTGAACTTTTTATCAAACGCGTCTATGAAATAGTCAATGAGTTAAAAATTCCTTTAATTGATGAAAGGGTTTATGATAAAGTGAGTTTTGGAACTAGTGCTGCTATTGCGAAAGTAGTATTTAAATTCGAAGAGGATGAATCTGTTATTCGTGGCTTTCTTGGATTAGCAGAATATTTTCATACAGTCGTAATAAAGGCTAAAGATAACTTCTATATTCCACATGCGTCAATTTTGTTCCAATTGATTAGCTCATAAATATTCTTTTTTTTACTTTTCTTTTTAAATCTACTAATTGTACTTAGGACAATTCATTGTATCAAGACGCTAGTATAAATATGTGAGTCTTATTTTAATTAATTTTTCATAAGTTCTAAGTTATCTAAATTAGCAAGTACTGATAAAATAGATGAAAACTTCTTTTTAATTGACGTGCTAAATAAGAAAAAAGCTATTTTTGGAATTCTAATCTTAGGTATATCATTAAGTTTATCAATTATTTTAGGTTTGAATTTCTTATATCAGGATAATAACAATTTAGAAAAATTAAATTTCCCAGACTTTATAACTAAAAATGAAGATTATTTTATCACTAGAATCAGTAGCATTCCTCAGATTGATCCGAATGGTTATAAATTAGTTGTAAAAGGAGAGATTGAACATCCTAAAAATTTTTCTCTCCAAGAATTGTATCAACTCAATTTAACTGAGATTCCCCTCACTACTGAATGCATTGGTAATAATGTTAATGGTCCACTCATATCTACCGCATATTGGAAGGGATTTAATGTTTATGATTTGATAAATTCACTAGGAATTAAAGAAAATGCAACAACAATTCGATATACCGCAGCAGATGGGTATTATGTTTCTAATACATTACAACAAGTTAAAGATAACGGTACATTAGGAGCGCTTTATATGAATGGAAAAATTTTACCAGAGGCACAAGGATTTCCTCTGAGAATTATTAATCCCGGTGCTTATGGTGCAAAACAACCTGCATGGGTTATTGAAATGCAAATTATTAACACTACACTTGTAGATTTCTGGGATGGATATGGCTGGGATACATCCCCTCCTATGCCCCCCGATTCAATCATTTTTTTTCCAAAGGATGAGGTTCTAGTAAAAGTTAATGAAACTTTAACAATTGGTGGAGCTGCATTTGGAGGGAAAAGAATTTCTAAAGTTGAATATACCCTTGATAGAGGTATAAGTTGGTCTTTAGTTAATATTATAAAAAGCATTGATAATGATTACGTTTGGGTTTTTTGGAAATTAGAAATAATATTTTCTGAACCAGGAGATTATTTTATTAATATTAAAGCCACTGATATTTATAATAATACTCAGCCTATGATAGATTATGATAGGAGAGATGGGACTAACAATTGGCCCACTCTTACGATAAGTGTCTCAACTTGAGAGATTTCTTTATAATTTCAAAGATGCTACTAAAAATGTTTTCTCCCATCATGAAAAAAGTATCTATTAAAATTTTATAGTCATTTTTATGGAATTGATTTTTAATTTTAATCTTTTTTGGTAAAAACCCCAAATCTGATATTAATTAGTATTTAATCGATATAAGGGTATAAACATTTAGAGTTTTCTATTTATCTCCAAGATAATAAATTTTTGTTTTTAGACATCTTTATTATTTTTAAATAAGCCTCTTCCAAATCTTTAGCCTTAACAGATTCAACCACTTCTTGAGGAGTTCCTTCTACTAACAAGATTCCATTATTAATAATTCCAATTTTATCACATAATTCTTCAGCAGTATCGAGTAAATGAGTACAGATGAAAATTGTTTTATTTACTTTTTTAACTAAATCTAATACTAGATCCTTAACGGTTCTATTTGTTTCAGGATCTAAGTTTACAGTGGGTTCATCCAAGAAGAGAATTTCTGGATCATGCATTAATGCAGCACATAATCCAATTTTTTGTTTCATACCCCTTGAATATCGTTCGATCAATTCATTCTTTCTATCAATTAGATCAAATAAAGCTAATAATTCATTTATTCTTTTTGAAATCTTCTCAGATGAAAGGTAATATAACTCCCCCGCAAATTCTAAAAATTCTTTCGCAGTGAGTTTTTCATATAAACTTGGTGTTTCAGATAAATATCCACAATTTAATTTAACTTTCTTTTGTTGATTGATTATATCAAAACCCATAACCTTAGCATTACCACTACTAGGTTTAATCATTGAATTAAGAATTTTTATGGTCGTAGTTTTACCCGCTCCGTTTGGTCCGAGAAGACCATATATAACACCATAAGGAATTTTTAGATTTAATTTTTTCAATGCTGATGTATTTCCGTAATTTTTGGAAAGATCATTTGTAATTATAGCATAACTGTTATCCATGTTTAATATCCCACTTTTATCGAAAAAAATAAAACGCTTTTAATTTTTGAAGTAAATCTAAAAAAATTATTACACGTCAATATATAATATTGAAATAAGTATTAATTCTTAAAATAATATTCTGCTATTCTTCTAAAATTACCATTTTACAAAAATTAATCTTAGGTTAAGATTTTTATTAAGTTTAATTTAAGGCTTATTAAACCATTATAAGATATGTTTAAATAGTTAAAGTATTATAATGTTTTTATAAAGCAATTTGATTTACAAAATAAAATTGGCTAATCTAATAGGGGTAATCATAAATGCAAAAAGTTAAAATTGCAAGTTTACTATTAATAAGTACTTTTTTTCTAATTTCAGTGGGAAACTTCACAATTGCGCAGAATTCGAATTATGTAGGTATTTCTGAAGGTGAAGAATATGTATGGGATTTAGGATTAAACAAAGATGGAGTCAACTCTCTAAAAGATGATTATGAAATATTAGTTCAAGAATCATTAAACGATCTTGCGACGCTCGATCTAGGTGCTTATACTGATTTAAACCTTTCTGAAGCTATTGTACTCGCTTATGATGATTATTTCGACCTAATCAACAACATTTTCCCTCCTGGTTTAATTCCCGATGATTGGAAGACTGTTAATATTTCAACATTCATAGATAATCTAATTGATCAAGTTATCAGTACCTTTAATAGTACAATTCTCTCTGGTGCAATTCCTTCTAATTGGAAATCAGAAAACATCGTTAATTTTTTTGATCACGTAATTGAGGGATTAAATTCAACAATCCCCGGGTTTGAGAACTTCACATTAGGGGAAATCTTAGAATTGATTATCAATACTATGAATAATAACTTTCCTATTGAATTACTTCCAACAGGATGGGAAGATATGACATTTTCCAATCTTATTGAATTCTATCTTGGTGAGGGGTTTAATTATATCAATACAACTATTCTTCCCGGAATGATTCCTTCTGATTGGTTACACATGAATATCTCTCAATTATTACAAAAAATATTTCCAATACTTCCACAGACACTAATAGATCAATTGGCTGCAACCTATGCAGGATTTGATGAATTCAGCATCTTTACAATTATTGAAATGTATGTTCAATACAATCTTAATTATTCTTTCGGTGGGGTTATTCCTGGCGATTGGGAAGATTATACCATCCCAGAGCTGATATTTCCATTTATATGTCAAGGATACGAAAATGATAATATTTCATATGTTTTAGATTTGTTTATTGAAAGTTTAAACAGTTCAGCGCCATTTGATTTATACTCAGTAAATATGAGCTACCTAATAAACATGACAATATATGGTATAACATCCAGTTTGCCTCTTGAACAACAAACTATGCCCACAATTGAATTAATTAGGGAAGGAATATCTTCAATGCTATTTGCTATTAATTCATCTTACCCAACAGGGATATTTCCTGAAAATTGGTTAAGTCTTACAATTGATGAATTAAGAACATACTATATAGATCAGTTCCAACTAATGTTTGATCAATTTATGATTCAAGTTGACAGTTATCTTTATCAATTTGAATTATTAGGCGGATTCCAAAAATTTAGTTTGAAGGCGATCGTAGATCATATAGGAAATGAAGTAGAACTAATCTCTGGAGGCCCAAAAGGGGTACCTATAGATATTACAATTCAGATAAAGCTTCCGATGAGCGATTGGGTTAATTTAACAGATATAATTGGGTTCAATCTATTTCAATATTACCAAATCTATGTTTTAGATCCAGCATCATTTCCAATAGATACAGGAGCTTTAATAGAGCAATTTTTGTCAACAGGAGGACTATTTATTGGGAAAGGCTACGATTGGAGTGGTATTGTGACAACATATGAATTTCCTGGCCCTGACTCATCTAAATTTATCAATTTTGATATGGATTGGAACGACAATGGTGTACTAGATCACATCCGATTAGAGTATAATGGACAAGAAGTTGCATCTATTGAACTACAAACTGTCCCCATTGAACCAGGAGTTATTTCAGGATATCCATTTTTAATATTTACCTTAGTAATCCTATTTTCAATAGGCGCAGTAATATATTCAATGAAGAAAAAGAAAACAAAATTTTAATTTATTTTTTTTTTATATTAATTTAATATTATATGTAGTTACCACAATTATGGAATATATCAATGCAATATTTTTTATTTTAGTTTTATCAGGGATATTATGGAAAATGAAAGCAGACTATTTATTGGTATTATTTGGTTTTGCTGCATATTTATTTTTACTATTTTACATATTTAAATATAGTGCTAGTGAGCTATTTTTATCCATTTTAAACCTTATTGTAGTTAATCCGTATATTCTTCTTATATTTATAATTCCGCCTGCTATTAATTATATATACATCCGGATAAAAAAAAGATCTATTAATTCAAGCACATAATAGTAATATTTAATAACTTCTATGATTGAAATTTTGATATGCAATATTATCAATCCAGCTCGAAAAATTATAAATTCAGAAGAAATTAAAACTCTATTCAAATCGACTAATTTTTCTAAGGCCTAAAAAAAATAGCATTATTGCTATAGCTAAAGAAATTCCAAAATGGATCAAAAAGATATTTAATAATGCTAAGGTAGGGTTGATATTATGAGCTACATTTGGAATAAATAGGTTAAAGGTAAGAAATAAAGAAAAAATTTGTATGAAAATTAAGATATACGCATTTACCATAACCATCGATTTTCGATCTTTAAAAACTGGCTTTAAGCATTGAATTCCTATCATTTCTAAAACAATAATTACGTTCACAATAAAATAAGTAACCATAAATATTAATAATAGTAAAAAATCTAATTGAAATATAATAGTAAATATCCCTACTGAGATTAAAGCACTAATAATAATTAAGTATACTAAGAAGTATAAAACCGAATAAACTAAAGCTTGAGTACCCCTCAAAGATTTTTTATAGGTGTTTAATAAACCTTTTGATTCAATAAAGATATAGAGTCCGGACATTGAACCAAATAAAATGCTTCCTATCCAAGAAATGATCATAATTTCTAATAATTTATAGATTTGAATGTCATAAGGGAGTCCCCATTCAAATTCACCAATAGATATAGCCAAAATTATACCTAAAATTATATTTAATACAAAAGTGTAGAAAAATTTTAATATATATTCTTCATTCCTAAAAAATTCCTTAAAATGAGTTTGTACCAATAGCTTCCACTTTTTTAGTGTTATTTTTCTCAAGAAGATATAAAATTTTTTATCTTTTCCTTTTTCTAATCCAGAAGATTCACTATTTCTTCTTATTGTATAAAATTGATTAGCTTTTTTATAAGATATCGCAAAGATTAAAAAAGGAATGAAAATAGCAAGAAATATTATTAGCCAAATATTAAAAAAGATTAATGATTGCATCGAGGGATCTATAAGATATATTATAATACTTGAATACCAAAATGAAGGAAAAAGAATTAGCCAATTTTTTAATTCTGGGGTAGATAAAAGCAATGTTCCCAAAAATCGTAGGATAAAATAGACGATTATCAAGATTAGAGAAATGGAAAGTATTCTAATCCTACGTGCATTTTGTGATTTTTGACTTTTATTTATTTTATATTCGATAAGGTTTGAAACAATAATACCAATTAATTGACTGATAACTAAAAGCCCAAAAATGCATAAATAAATCACAATATAATGATAAATGGTCAAATTTCTAATTTGACTCAACAAACTGGTAAATAATGGACCAATAAACAATACAAATAATATATAAAAAGGTATTTTCCAAATAAACATTCCAAAAAAGATTTCCTTAGGGGTAATGGGGGACACCATAATAATTTCCTTTAATACATGTTCCTTTTTTTGGTATAAATTATATAATGGAAGCATTATGTTTAGCAAAAAAATAAGGGCAAAAAAATACTCAAAATATAAAATTAGCTCATCTATATATATATAAGCATAATAGCTAAGAAATTCTGGGAGAATTATATTTAAAACATTTGGACCAAAGAATAACCCCCAAAATGCTAAAATAGAAAAAATATAAATGAAAAATAATCTTCGATTTTTTCTGAATCGAAACGTTACCAACCGAATTTCATTTTTAGCTATTGTTTTCCAAAGAGCCATATCAATTTTGTTATTCCTATAATATTATAATAATTTTATATTACTAAAGGATATTATTTCTTCACAACTGTACCCTAATTCTTAAATCCTTTATATATCCTTTCAATTTTTTCTTTGAAGTTTAATTTTTTTTTTAAAGTTTTTTTTGTATAATATATGATAACTATTATTGGTATACAAACGATTCCAATAATAAATATTATTAAAATTAGATACATCAATTCAAAATTTATGGTCATTGGAATACTATATACTATTTCTTCTATAATTTGACCAGAATTCCCTTCAATTTTCACTTTCACAATATAAGTATTTTCACACGGTAAATTTTTGCAAAAATTACCTTCCCATAAAGGTTCGCTTTCAAAGCTTCTTTGCAAAGAGGTCCAATTTTTTAATAACTTACCATCTTTGATATAAACACTCCATTCAACAGAGATAATTCCTTTCGGATCCCATGCAAGAACTTGAATTTTATTTAAATTGATTTCAAATTGAGAGTTATAGAATTCGTGATTTGGGGGATATGTGATGATTCCTTGTGGCCATTTTCCTATTTGCTCAATTGAAGTAGAAAGTTGATTATTATCAATTACTACAATTCTATAAGTACCATTATTATCATTAAAATTATCAGTTATTATCGAAGTTAACCCATCCTTTTTCTGAATATAATTAGAGTGAATATGACCACAAAAATAATACTTTACATGAAATTCTTTGTTTAAATCAGAAAATGTCTTTCCTGTTGAGCTTAAATTTGATACTATTTGATAGAATGGGGGAAAGAATGGGGGATGATGACCGAAGACAAATATATGATCATAATCTTTGTACTTTATTAATTCTTTTTCATACCAATCTAATTCTTTTGTATTTAAATAACCACCAAATGCAAAATCAATGAGATTCTCGTATAAATCTTTTGCAGTATTAATTCCAATAAAAGCATAATTCCCAAAAGAAGAAGAATAATTAAATGAAAGATGAGTTGTGTTATATTCACTTCCAGTAATTGAGTAATTAATAAAAAAGCTAAATTGAGGATCCTGCGAACCATCATGATTTCCAACTAAGTCTATATAAAATGATGAATTAATTTTATTTTCTTTTAAGGATGTATTATATTTTTGCCATTCTTCATGACTTTGACTTCTGCCATTATTGGCATCAACTATATCCCCCGTATTAATTATAAATAGGGGCTTTATTATTTTATTTGTCTCATTAAGAAATTTATAAAATATATCTAAGTTGTTTTGATTAGCCCAAATAAATTGAGTATCAGTAATTTGGATGAACCAAAAAATATTCTTTGCCCCAGGATTAGTAAAACCATTTTTTAATGTATCAAGATAAGAAAAGTCTTGGTAATTATTTCTATTATTGTTTATATAACCAATATCGCAGTCTCTTATGCAAAATTGAAAAACTGATAAACATAAAAGGTAGAATAAAGTAAGAAATATAATATTTTTATTTTTAATACATTTCATATTCATGTATATTTTTCTAATTGAGGAATGAATTTATTAAATTATTTTTAAAAAAACCCCCCTTATTTATTTTATGCTAAATAAATTTCTTTTATCTAGTGATCATAAGAAGAACAATGATTTGTCTAATTGAGTTTAGAAAATTTTATTTTTAAATTTACTGTACGCTTTAATAACATTTACTTAAAATAAGATTTTGGATTAAAAGTAAAAAAGAAATATTTAACTATTTTCAATATAAAATTGAGACTTTTTTAGTATGTCTAATACCTCAGAGTCATGAACATCATACCAATGCTTATAAGCATCAGCTACCGCAAACCATCTCGTTTCTCTAATATTAGGACAAAAGATTCTATCCACATTCTTTTCAATTTTTTTAATGGTACCTAAAGGTGCTGTTGGAATCGCGACATAAATTTCCATCGGATTGTACTTCTTAATCATTTTAATCCCCGCAAGCATAGTGAAACCCGAAGCTAATCCATCATCTATTAAAAAGATGTATTTATTATAAATATAATTTCGATATGCATCGTCCGAAACACTTTTTTTACTATAAAACTTAATTCTTCCTTCTATTTCGAGTTTTGTAGTTTGTATTGCGTTTTCAATCTGCTCTTTAGAAAGGCTTAAATGAGACAAAAGGGACTCGTTAAAAAGCACTGTTCCATCGGTTGTTACAGATCCAAATCCTGCTTCAGTATTATATGGGATTTTTAGCTTTCGAACAATTAAAAGATCATATTTTATTTTTAGACTTTTACAAAACATTTCAGCAACGGGAACTCCCCCATTAGGTATTACGTATAAAAAAAAATCAAGAGGATTTTCTTTTATGTTTTCAGAAATCTTACTGTCAAGGCTAAGTATAAAATTTGCTAATATTTCACCTGCTTTTTGTCTTGAATCATAGGGAAAGAATTTCATAATTATCTATCTATAGATGCATTTAAAATTTAATTATTTTTAGATAATGAGTTTTCTGTTTATGCTTTTACGTAAAAATAAAAGTATTGACTTCATTCAATAGATAGACTTCATTATTGCTTTGTTAAAGCAAATGATATAAATTAAGGATGCGAAAATGGAGATAATTGAATGGAAAAATAGATATTTAAAAGAAACTATTTCAAATAAAAAGATAGAATTGCTTAGATCTTATTCAGATGATTTTAATTCCAACTTTATTGAGTTTTTAACCTCTCAATATAAAAATGAACCAGATGGAAAGGTGAGAGCAACAATAATAGACATCATTGGATATCATTTCTCAGATATAGGCATTACAACCTTAATTGAGGCTTTAAAAGATAACACAATCGAAATAAAGAGAGCCTCCGTGATAATCTTAGGAAAAGTAAAATGTAAAAGTGCGTTGAAACCATTATTAAATACGCTTTATAACCCCTCTTTAGAAATAAAAGATGAAGTTATAAAGTCTGTGATGAAAATAATGGAAATCAGTCCTTTAAATACCATTGTAGATTATTATCAGACAGCGAATATTCATGTAAAAAGAATAATACCAAAAATTTTAAGCCAAATAAGAAATGAAGGATCTATTGAGTTTTTAAAGCTAATTGTTCATGATGATGATGCTTTAATACGAAGAAATACGATAACAGCTTTAGAAAAGGTAATTTCCCTAAAGGATGCAAAAATTATTATTGATTTTCTTAACGATCCAGATCTAAGGGTTAAAAAGGTAGCTATTAAAGCCTTAGGTAGACTAAAAAGTAAAAGAGCAAGTAAATCACTCTTAAGGTTGTTAAAAAGTAAAAATAAAACTATTAGGAATCTTGCCACTAAATCCCTCTACAAAATCTTTTCAGATGGGAAATCTAATGATCTAATTTACGATTTCATGACATCTAAAAACATCCTTGTACGAATCCAGATAATAAAATTGTTAGGCTTGCTTTTAGATTATAATTCACTAAATAATCTACTAAATTCTCTTAATAGTAATAATGCACAAATAAGGAAATCTGCATATAATGCTCTCCTACGCCTTTGTAAAAATGAGATTCCTGATCAAATAATAGACGCTTTAAAAGCTAAGGAATGGAAAATTAGAAGATTAAGTGCAAAAATTATAGGAACGATAGGAAACCAATCTCAAATAGAACTACTCTTTAATCTTTTAAGCGATCCTAATAATAGAGTAAGAGAAACTATAATTAATGCATTATCAAAGTTATCTGATGACGTTATTATTAATAGAGTAAAAGAGTTTATTAGCACACCAAATTGGAAATATAGAAGAGCAATAGTCAAGTTACTTATAAAAATTAATTCAAATAGCTGTTTTGAATTATTAGTTCCATTAATTAATGATGATGATATCTATGTAAAAAGTTGGACTGCGATGGCATTAGGAAATTTCGATAATATAAATGATCTATCTCCCTTTATTGATATGTTAAATGATAAAGATCCAAAAATTCGTATTTCTGCAGCGAAATCACTTGGACAACTAAGAAGGAGAGAATCTATCGAAGCCTTAGCTAAAGTATTATGGGATGATGATTGGAATGTAAGAAAAGAAATTGAAAATGCTTTAGCAACAATTGATCCCAACTGGATCAAATCAATATGAAATTATCAATTAATTTTGTTAAATTTCGACAAATAATTACTAAAATTCTAGTTTTATCAGCCCTTTAATTGATTATAGCTTAACCTACTTCAATCAATTTACTTAATTTTTCTAGGCTTACCTAAATTCATAAAATTTGATAATTAATTTTTCTAACTAGTTTCAAAAATGTAAGGAATCTATTGCTTTATTTTCAAAATGAAATCTCTCTTACAAGATTATAACAATTAATATATAATCTCTTAAATTAAAATCATAATAAGAACTTTTATATAATAGTGATTCTTAATAACGATAAAAAGTGATGATTATTGCCTTAAATCTTGAATCATCGGAGATTGATGGTTATATATGGATCAGCAAGATAGTAAAGTTAAAATTATTAGAGAAACATATCCCTCTGAAATCTTTTCAATTATTTTGGACATTATTGCTGGCACTTTACTTACAATTTTAATTTTACCTTTTGAGTCTTTTATAATATTAATTTTAATTGTTCCTGGTTTATTATCTGTTAGAGGAAATACAGGCGGAGCTTTTGCAGCAAGAACATCGAGAGATTTAATCATTGGAAATTTTAATAAAAGAACTTGGTTTGAAAATATCTCTGCCACATTGATTCTTTCACTTTCTTCTGGATTATTATTAGGAATTTTAACTATATTTTTAAATAGCTTTGTTATAAAAATACCTTTTATAAATGCCATAGCATTATTTTTTTTACCAATACTTACACTAACATCTGAACCTATTGTATCCCTTCCAATTTCAACCTTTTTGAGTTATATTGTCTTTAAATTTGGGCTTAATCCTAATAATATAGTAAGTCCTATTATGACAGGTATCGATGATATTTTGATAATAGTTTTTTTCTATTTTTCAACAACTCTGTTAGGTGTTTCCTAAGCTTGGAATATTTTAAAAAAATTATTAAGGAATCCATAATAGTTATTCTAATAACAGCTGTCATAGGATTTTGTACAGGATCATTTCTATCGGCAAATGAAGATATTTTATATTATGTTCCTGTTATATTAATTATTTTACCCGCATTAAACGATACAATTGGAGATGTCTCAACAATTATTGTGTCTCGATTAACAACACATCTTTTTTTAGGTATAATTGATCCAAAAATACGAATATCAAAACGATTAACGGATGATTTTTTTAGTTTACTAATAATTATAATTTTATGCTCTATTACGATATTAGTTTTAGGTTATATAATAGCATTTTTCACTGGAATTCCTCTAGCAAATCCCTTCTTAATTATATTTATTATTCTTCTAAGTGGGATGTTCCTCTTTACTGTATTATCTATATTTCTTTTTGTTGGTGCAATATATCTTTTTAAAAAAGGACATGATCCAAATAATTTTTTAATACCAATTGCTACAACATTAGCTGATTTCTTAACTCCAATCTCGGTTATTTTTTTAGTGATAATATTTATATAAAAGTAAAAAATACAAATTTATTAGTGATTTATAACTAAAATGATAGTAAAAAGAAAGAAATTTAGATATCAACCTTTATCATTAAAAGATATCCTACGAGAAATGAAAAAGAATATCGATTTAATGATAGATCTAGCATATAGTGCTATAAAATTCGGTAATAAAGATTTTGCCGATGAAACTACAAAAATCGAACGTCGTGTTCATGAATTAACCTTTTTATTGAACTTACAGATAATCCAAACCCAAACTGGTGGATTTAAAGAAGCAAAAAGATTAGAACCAATTGTTGTGCTGGGGTATTCCATCGATAAAATATCTGATGCTTTGGCAGATATAGCTAGAGTTGTTTATATCAATAGTGATATTATCGAATTCACTCAATTATTCTGGGATTATGTTCCCGAGCCTATAATTAAAATTACCATAAACCACGACTGTGAATTTATAGGTTTTCCAAGAAAAGAAATCCATTTTCGTTCTAAACATGGAGTTGATTTGATTGCTATTGTTAGAGGTGATAAATTATTATTTGATAAGAATCAAGTAATGCAAGAAGGTGATGTTCTAATTGTTAAAGGTTCAAAGGAACCTATAAATGAACTTAAAAGTAAATGTTTGGATATGGAACCAATTTCTTTTGATTTAGAACCTGAGGAACGCGATTCTGTATTTAATCTTGAAAATGATGAAATAAAAGAATATCTAGAAGATTTAAAGAAATCCTATGTTAAAATCACAGACATTTCTGAAACAATGACAGAATTGGCTTTAGCAGCACTATTTTTTAATAATTATGAACTTGCTGAGGATATTTTAGAGATGGAAGAACTTATGGATGGATTGAATATTAATTTTGAAAAGGATCTGTTAGATTTTGCCAAACTCATTGAATCTCCCAGAAATCTTACTGGTATAATGCGAATTATCTTTTCATGTGAATTAATAGCGGATGCAGCAGCTAATATTGCTGAAAATGTATTACGCGGATTTAAAGTTCATAATATTTTGCAGCAAGCCATAAGTGAAACATCTGAGGTCGTTGTCCGTGAAACAATATCTGAAGATTCTTATTTTAAAGGTAAAACTTATGAACAGCTGCAGGATCGCAGATATAAAAGAGGTTTTAACATTATTGCTTTGAAGCGCGATAAAAAATGGATATATAGTTTCAAGCATAATTTTTTCTTTGCTGTTGGAGATTTAATTATCGGATTAGGGCCTAAAGAGACACTAAACCAATGGAGAAAATGTGTGCATCCAGAAATTTTTGAAGAAGAATAATCCTTTAAGGGTGATTAAAAACTATGGATGATCTATCAGATTACTTTAATAAGACTCTAACCGAAATCGCACATCAGATTCTTAAGATTTCTAAAGTTATCAACTGGAATGATATCTCAAATTTAATTGACCTGATTCTTAATACTAAAGACAATGGAAAAATTATATTTGTTTATGGCGCAGGAAGATCTGGATTTATAGGTAGATGTTTTGCGCAACGTTTAATGCATCTGGATCTAAAATCATGCTTTATATCAGATACAATTACTCACCGTTATACAAAGGATGATCTCCTGATTATAATAAGTGGAAGTGGAGAAACAGTTTCACCCTTTGCTATATCTAAAAAAGCTAAAGATATAGGGGGAAAACTCGGATTACTTACTAATAATCCTAAAAGTTCTATTGGAAAACTTGCGGATATCATCATTAAGGTTGAAGCCAAAAGTAAAGATAAAGCAATTGATTTAAATTCT
>Ga0180438_10000937_pt1 | contig 53143 bp, 2 predicted proteins | sample SS_ome_12_FD_132455 | JGI IMG/M metagenome (GOLD analysis project Ga0180438, IMG submission 132455) | Hypersaline lake sediment archaeal communities from the Salton Sea, California, USA - SS_3_D_2 metaG | ecosystem: Environmental > Aquatic > Non-marine Saline and Alkaline > Hypersaline >...
TCACCGGCGTTATCGAGGGTGTAGGCCAGACAAGGCGTCTTGGCGCGGAAAGATTCACACCGAGTCTGGATGCGGCACTTACGAGATCAGGAACCATGCCGGATGATACTGCAAGTACCAGAAGAAAAGTCTCCTATTATACTAAAGTGGCCAGGAGGGCAGCGAGAAGGTATACAAGAATACTGAATGATCGTGACTGGGAAGCGACTTACAGGCTTAACTTTAAACGCGGCAAAGTCCTGGAAAGACACCTTGCGTATTTTACTGACTATCATCTAAGGCTGCTTCTTACGCTTATTCGTGAAACCGGCAGGAGAAGCATCGTTTCGCCGTCGCTTATATGGCAGATGATAAAAGATCCTGCTACACCCAGAAGAAGGGTACCGGAACTGGTAGAGCTTTATAGCGCACTTTCCAACATGCCGGATTACGGTGAGTTTGCTACGGAATTTATACTTGGCAGGATGACTGAAGCTAATTTTATCAAAAGACTCATCCTGGGAGAATTTGAGCGACTTAACGTACCAAAGAACGGACAGGGCCGGCTTTCACAGGACAGAAACGCCCTTTCGAACCTGCCATGGGTTACCGGTGCCTTTTTCAGGGGAGAATACTCAAGCTGGTACGCGGCCGGTTGGGACGGCTTCCATGCAGTACAGGATACATTTAAACCCCTCGGCGGAACGACGGGTTGGTTCTGTACGGAACCTATAGAAGAAGTCATATGGGAAGATATTGAAGAAGCCGTGGCAAATCCGGAGTACCTTGCCCACATAGAAAGGGGATATAACCGGAAGAACAAACTGCTCTCTGTCGGTGCGTGGGATGAGATGCAGGTTGCCGAAGACTATGAACTGGGGCTTGTATTATGGTTTAACGGTCTTAACGTACCTAATTTTTATACTCTTACTTCAGAGGACCCGGGATCCGCTACGTTCCTTACGTTTGAGGTAAGAACGCTTCAGACCTCAAGGTGGAACAAGGGTTATATAATAGGACTGCTCCAGATCGTTGGTAAAGGGTATATGTGGCGCCTTATCCGTAAAAAAGGAATGATAGGTGCTATTAATTTCCTCGTTCCGACTTTAGCAAGTGCGATATTCCCGTTCTTATTCAGGATATCCAAACTGTTTGCGCTATTCTGGTGGACTTTCTATATACCTGTACAGGCTATAGGCAGCTTGGTGCTTAACAGCCAGCTTGGCCCGGTTGGCGTATGGCTGCAGAATAACCTCGCCATAGGCACTATAGCGACTGATATGCATGAGTTTGTCTCGACGGTAGTACCTATTGCGCTTAACTTTAACCCCGAGGGATGGGGCTGGGCGGTGGGACCGGTAATTTCACTATCGATGATACTTATACATGCATTTTTCACGGTTGCCTCGATTTTCCAGGGCCCTGATGACGAGTTAGGGCTTGAGACTGCAGACGGTATGTTTGAAGAATTTATTGATAAACTGGAAAATCCGGAACTTGATCGTATCACTGATATAAGGCAGTGGGCGATGAAAGAATTTGGGTATACGCCTGCAGAAGAAGCAGCGCTTACCGACGAGGAGCGACTTAACATTGTTGTTTCTAATATAGGACAGTTGTCATTGGTGGAAGGATTCAAAATAACGCAGGAGAAAGTAGATGTCCTTACACCGGGAGAAGAGGACTACCTGAAGTGTGCCGCATGGGGAGCAGCGAATTTGGGATTAAACCCGAGAGAAGCAGTAAGGCGCGTGGATGATATCGGAGGCGCTATGCAATCCGCGATAGAAGAGTTAAAGGAGTCACGCAGGCATGTTCAAGCTGGACGCATTAAGAATATAACATTTGTAGGTGGCAGGATCGTTAAGCTTAGCCTGGTTTCGCCTGCTTTGTGGATAGTGTTTGCAGGCCTTTTCTTGGGTTCTGTTGTGGCGGTGGCCTCAGCATGGAGTTTATTCTCTTTTGGAATGATTACCGCCGCTTTTACAATCGGGTTTACAGTTGTAGCTTTAGGCTTAGGGCTTGGATATATACATCTTGCTCCGGCAGGATCGATGCAGCGTTCCATAAGGGCAATGCGATTCCGTCTTGCTATGATCAACATGTTCATACCGTTCTATCATATGCTGTATCTTTATGGCAACCGTGTCGCCTGGGGCGAAATAGGCCCGAGGATAGGGTACTGGCATTTAACACCGCGTGCCGCCGATATTCCCGCGGAAATTGCGAAAAAATACCTGGCCAAAGAACCGCAAGCGCCAAAGTTTGATCTCTTTAAAGGCACGAAAGCTATAGATAAAGAACTTGAAACTCCGAGAAAGAAGTTGCAGGCGGTACTTAATTATACGTTTTTAGGTGCGATATTCTATGCGATAGCCTACGGGTTAAGAGCCGACCTAAGCGATTTTCGTCTGGGTACGATGATAACAGAATGCTTAAATATAAGCTTTGTCGAACCCGAAGCAGTTCAGATTCTCGGCATGACCCCTTCAGCATTTTTCCTATGGGGAGTTGCAATAGGGCTGTTTATTTTAGTGACGGGGGGATTGATCAAGTTTATCAAGAAAGTATGGAGTTTAAGCCGTCCCGAACCGCTTATACCCTGGGATACAAATAGACTAGGAAGAGGCTGGGCGGCAGTTTCTCCGACACGGCCGCTGGTGCCTCCTAGAGAGGCTCAGATCAACGGAGAGGCGCCCCACGCATTCCGTACGATATCCGGATGGTCATTTTTCGGTCTTGGAGGGGGATATGACTGGCTTTTCTACGGCCTGGTTTTCGGTCTTGGAATAATCCCCGCTTACATGATTGCAAACTGGCAGGGGCTTTCCTATATAGGTACAGGGCTCGGTGTAATGCTTGCTATTATTTCCTTGATATTTGCAGTTACGGGCCGTGACAGGGCAAACGCTGTTAGAGAAGCTATCCGCCAAGCCCATCCCGAGTTTAACAAACTGGAAGTCTTAACGCATAATATTGGAACCGACGAGGAAGCACTTAAAAAACTCCAAGAGATCTCTCCTGAAATTTATAAAGACATAAAGGAACACGAATTCTACGAGACGCCTTTTATCGGCCATGTGCTGGGTTTGTGGCCGTTTGTACGGAGAGCCTTTGTTCTTACCTCGGTGATATCAGCTATAGAAAGTATTTTTATTGCAAAACCACTGCGTCAGACTCCGGTTATTGAAAGAGAAGCCGGTGAGGAAACGCCTGAAGAGATATTTCGAGTGATAAACGTTACGGTACGCGGTGAAAAGCAGAAGATAGACCAGCCAGTTAAAGCCGCAGTTTTAAGGGTTAAGCCTGCCAGTACAAATATAACATTAAGCAGAGAGCCGGATTTGAATATCTCATCAGGAGTAAAGCGCGACGGTAGATACGCGTATCGCGTAATCGCCGGAAAACGGGTTTATGATAACGAACCTCAAGATGCTATGCGCAGGGATATGCCGACTGTTGGCGACCATATCCGCCGGTTTAAAAAGGATCATCCGGATGAAGAGATAATCGCCATGACGGGGTTTGGGAACCTCTTCATGAATAAATACGTCGTGGCCTGGGAGAACGGCACTTTGTATCATTTAGACGGGGAGGATACCGGCTCCCGCGAATATTACTGTATAGTACAGCATAAGGAAGATGCCCGCATGTCGCTTGAGAAAGTCAGATTCGCAAGTAACGCTGACGGCACTTATGACATTATAAGAGTGGATGATAACAGGAACATCTCCGATGATATAGTCTGGGCCGCCAGCGGGCAGCCGGCTATATATAAAGGTGAGATAAAAGGATTCAGCGATACATGGCAGTACTATTACGACATAAGGCAGCTTGTGAGCCTGCCGTTTATTGCCGGCACGCACCTGGGGATCTCACAGTTCTTTGAGGACAATGAGGCCCAGGATATAAAGAAAGAGATATTCGAAAAAGTCGCCGCGAAAAAGGTAGTTGAGATCGATATACAGGATCTGGATCTGGCGGAGATAAAAAAGGCCCTTGCGGAGAAAGCATATACCGAAGTGAGCGCGGACACGATTGCCAATCAGGGCGAATATTACATAGAAAACGGGAAGCTTTACATCATCTTTTATTTCGGGGTATACCCGCATCATCTCTTGTGTCTGACCGAAAACGGGGAGTATCTGGATGTGGAAATCGACGGTAAATCGAATGTACGCGGCCTGAACACGGAAGAACTCGGCAGGTGGCTGCGCGAAAACATAGACCCGGCTATAACCGATGCACTTGTCGTGGATAACGGCGCGGATATTTTCATGAGATATAAAGATGAAGAGGTGCTAGGGGCCAGGGACCGGTTTACCACGATGGTAATATACTCGAGACCGGTTGAGCCGTCTCTTGCACCGCAGCTATTGGAGATGGCGCCGGAAGATCTATTCCTGATGCATAACGCTGCGTATGTGGAGAACCATGCAAGAAGAGTTGTCAGGGTATCTGAACTGATAAGCCCCATAGCTATGCGCTTGGCGGAGAAGGAGCTTTCAGAAGACCTCGTTAGCAAGATCAGGATTGTTGCTGCAGCTCATGATCTAGGCGGTCCGGCGACGCTTGTTCATCCGTCTGAAGAAGCTGCTATTAGAGAGAGCCTGGAAAGTAAAGGCATTAAAGTTCCAGAAAAGCCTTCAAGGGATATCGAGGCGTATGAGAGGACAAGACGGGAACTTGAGGAAAGAAGGGGCGAATTTTCCCTTAAAGAGATAAATTACGCGCTTGACTTTTACCAGGGGCCGTCGAGTTTACGCGCATTGGATGAAAAAGGCATCATGGTACCGGAGAATATACGCACTGCGATACTTTTCCATCATCACATAGAGGAATTGGAAGGGTACTTGGCTGAGCAGCCCTGGAGCGATGTAGAAAAAGACGAGACTCGGCAAATCCTCGAGGTACTTGTCGCTTCCGATATAATCGAAAACGGTATAAACCGTTTTAAACGCATTTATTATAGAGGCAAAAACCAGATCGAAACGCCTAAAAACACTTTAGGTTTCATGACGAGAGTGTACGGAAAAGTCCTGCCGCAAGAAGTGATAGAAGCTTACAAATCGCTTGTTGACTGGCAGACAGAAGAAGGCGAGTACGAGGACGAAACCATGCGAAAAATAGTCTCTGACGCTAAACAAATCGATACCGCCGAAAAGAACTGTTTACTTGATGAGAACATAAACCCGAGGAAGAGGTCCATTATGGAGGTAGAAGAGGAAGAACTCCTTGGTCTTGCCACAAACGAGCTTAATAGAGAGCATATTCGAAGGATCATCGCGATGTTTGATATCCTGTGGCCGCTGGGAAGAGAAGCCAAAACAAAGCAACAAAAAGAAGACCTCCAATATTACCGGCGCGTCATGCACAGATTTTTTATAGTCCATGCTATGGACAGCCCTTACGGGACAGACGCAATGGTCACCGGCATGGACCATGCAGAAGACCCGTACCGCGTGTTAGCGGAAAATAATATCGTCAGCGCCGATGAAATAGACGCACTTCTCCACGACAGCGCTTTTAGGAATAAGAAAGCAGCATTTAGAAGTATCGACCAGTCAAATCTGGATCCCGTCAAAAAAGAATGGCTGAGAGCCATGTATGTCTATTCCACTATAGCCGACTCTATAGAGATGGGTTCGGATTATTTAAGGAAAGTTGAAGTAAGAAGGAAAAAGGGAGAAGCTGTACGCGCTTTGGAGACACCTCTAGAGGCGTTTACTTTCACAAAGAAGAATTTTAAAGACAACGGTATAGAGGCAGCAGATTATCTGACTAAAGAAGCGATTGCCGTGTTTGAAAATACAAATTCCAGCGAATACAAAGCATTGCAGGAAGTGATATCCTTCGGTACGGAAAGCACGGTTACACTAGGCATCCCTGAGAATGTATGGAATGCCCTGACGGAAGAGCATCTAAGGGTTATTAGCCGGATGCAGGACGTCTTCAGAGTCGTAAAGATAGAGGTAACTGATAAAGAAGTGCAGGAGGCTGGCGGAGATGTAAGAGAAGCACAGCTTAAGAAACTGGAGAACCTTACCATGCTGCACAGGGGTATAGACGTTCTTCTCGATATAGACGCGGAAGGCATGACAAGCGCGCAAATATTAGCTCAGGCCGGCGATGTTATCGAAAAGGCCAGGGAAAATGTTATTGGGCTTATGCATCCCGAAACCGCTGCATTAACGGAAGAGAACGTCGCAAAGATCCAAAATATAGATAAACTCGCGAATATAGCAGGAATACTGGCACGCATGCCGTATTCCGACAACAAAGCTCTTATAGGCGAAAAGAGTTTATACGAGATAAGGATAGAGAAGATCCATGCTAAGCTGCTTCCCGGGGAAATGATGGCCCAGGTTCGAAAGACTTTTATGTCGAAGGATACGAATGAGCTTGGCGCAAAATACTTCAACGTAACGGCCAGAAGAGTAGCTGACTTAAAACTCATAGCCGATGCTATAGAAGGCATGGGTATGAGCAAGGAAGAAGCGTCAGAGCGCATCATGGTGACGGTAATGAACGAAAATATAACGGAAGAGAACCTGGATGAGTATATGAAAGCTATGGCTCTGGATGCTTGCTTGGAGAGAGAGAACATAAAAGTGCTTACAAAAGATGAGATCGGCAAAGTGACATTTACCAAGCTTATGGAAGTGGTTGAGAACGCCTTCGCGAAGAAGGGGATCAGAGTAGAAAGAAACCAGATCGCCATAGGCGATACGGCGGAGGATCTAGTAAAACCGGATGAGGAGACAATCTTCACGGATGCTGATGCTCCTCTATACGTCCAGATGCAAGGCGAAGGCATAGTATCACAGCTATTACTCACGCTGCTTGAGATCGCATCCACCGAGACTATACCGGAAAGCCTGGGTAAGGCTACTGTCAAGGACGGCTATAAGAGATGGTATATATACATGCCGAATATAGAGAAAATAGACTTTGAGGACTTGAGAGTGGAGCTTGAGAATTATGAACAGGTTCTGATAAGGGCTTAATTGATAGGTGTGGCGAGCAACCGAAAGGAGGGGATAGTAAGAAAAAAACTAGTATGACCTAACCGAAATAAGAGGTGCAAAAACCTTCCTGCATCTCGGAGATGTCCTCACCGCCTGAGTCGTAACAAGCTTAGGGGTGGGGACATTCTTTTTCTGGCAAGCAGCCAGTTTTATATTAATTTACATAACATATTATAAATATTAGACTTGAGAATCCAAGGAAAAATTATTTTACAATATGTTAAGATTCAAAAAAGCTTGCAAAGAATTATTGACTAGAATTAAGCATGTGTTATAATAATGTAAACTTACAAGTTAAGAAATAAAAAAGTTTAAGCTAGGTTTTTGTTTATTCAATCATGGCGGGGGAATATATAAAACAGGGAATTTGTATGGATATACAAAATAATAGAAAAAGTCACTTCCATGAAAAAACTTTTCATTATAAGGAAGTTTGCCCATTCTTCTCAAGCACAAAAGAAGATAATTCCAACTATGGCATAGCGGACTGGAAAAAGCGCAATGCCTTTTTTATTAAATGCGTAAGTATTTTGTTATCAATCATTTTCTTCCACCAGCAGGCCGGCTGGACCCAGGAAGGCAAACCTGTCTGGACAGAGATCAAGAGCTATGACGCCTATCACGAAAAACTCGACAACACCAGTATAGACATTCCTTACGATGTCGCAAATACCCAGGAAGCTCTCGCTAACGGCGGAGATGAAGTCATAATCAATATCCAGGACGCTCATGCATCATTGGCCGCCCAGTACTCAATTGCCAAACTCTTAGATTCACTTGTCGCGAATTATGACCTGGAATTTATTGCCATAGAAGGCGGAAGCGGATATATCGACACTTCGCTATTAAAGACGTTCCCGGATAAAAAGGTGAGGGATAAAGCAGCCAATATTCTTATGGAAGAAGGCCATATGAGCGCAGGTGAGTTTTTTGCTGTGACGCATGACGAAAGCGAGATCGATCTCTATGGAGTCGAAGACGACGCGCTTTATAATGCCAACGTCGAAAGTTTCAGGGCAGTCGCGGGGGACAGGATAGAGCGCGTTGATAATATCAATAAACTGCTTAAGGAGCTTGAGAATATAGAGAGGAAAGTTTCTTCGAACGAGCTTTATACTTTCAGTGAAAACTGTGCCCGGCATAGAGATGGCGAGTTTTCCTTCTCAGACCACTGGAAATATATCGAAAATCTTGCCGAGAACAAAAAAATCAAGTTTAATCCCGAACCGGAACTGGCAAAACTGGTCGAGGCTATAAGACTCGAAAAAACAATAGATTTCTCCAAAGCCAATACCGAACGAAAGCGATTAATAGACAGCTTGAGCGATATCATCGGGAAAGCGGAACTTGAAGCGCTTGTCAAGAAGTCGCTTGATTTCAAAGAAAACAGGATATCGCAGGCAACGTTCCACACTTATATCATAGACCTAGCGGCAAAACACAATATTCCCGCCGACGGATACACTAACCTTATAGCCTTTGCCGAATACGTGGATATTTATGAATCTGTTGACATCGTAAAATTGTACCGCCAGATGGCGAATCTTGAAAAGACGGTTAAGGAAAAGCTTTACCGCACGGGCGAAGAAAGAGAGTTTTATGCTCTTAAAAGGATGCTGGAGCTCGCAAAAAAACTTTACAGCTTAGAACTTACGAACGATGAATGCGCCGATATAGAATCAGGCTACAAGGATTTTACCCCCGCCAGATATGCTTCTTTTATCAAGGATGCCTCTTCAAAGTACAGCCTTGCCATTTCCGGAGATTACGATTTGAGTGAAGTATTTAATAGTATTGATGAAGCTCTCAACTTTTACCGGGATGCCGAAGCCAGGAATAGCGCCATTCTTGCCAACACCGTCAAAAGGATGCGTTCCAGCGGCAAGCACGTTGCGGCGCTGATTACGGGCGGATATCATACGCAGGGCCTTACGGAACTTATGCGCCAGAAGAAGCTTTCGTACCTGGTAGTCATACCGAAGTTTGAAGACAAGAGAGAAAGGCCGTATATAGCCATCCTTACCAACAGGAAAAAACCCTACGAAAAGGTGCTTGAGACCGGAAAATATCAGCTCGCCATAGAGGCAATATTCCGGGATAAGATGGATAGGGAAAGTCAAAAAGCGCTTTTTAGTCTTACTTATGACCTTACCATGCGGGATGCAAGTATCAAGCCTGGCGAACGCGAAAGAAAAAGACGGATCTGGATAGAAGCATATGAAGCTCGCTATGACATGCTTGTCGAGCTTAAGGGCAAGAGGGACATGGCGAAAAAAATGACGCCGAATGAGTTTAGAGCGTTTCTTGCGGGAAAAGCGGCTGAAGAAGACTCCCGGAAAGAAGGGGAGAAAACAGCCGCAGAAAAAACAGAAGAGGAGAAGATAACGGAGATAGTAGACTTTGTCATCGCGAATGATCCGGACCTGTATAAGTTAATATCGAGGTTGCTGCCAACTGGGAACGAGACTACCGTAAAAATCAGAGACGAAATAAGCGTGCGTTTAAGGAGTAAAGGACTGGAACCCACGGAAGACAATATTCTTAAAGTGATCCGCAGGCTTGAGATCCATTATATAGAGAATACGACCACGAGCGAACCTGTTATTGAAGTTAAATTCGGCAGGGAAGAACCGGTTCAGTTATCTATTAGAATGTCCGAACTGGCAGGTGAATTCGCTGATTATGTTGCTTTTGTAAAAGGAGGGGGCGAGCTTCAGGATTTAGCGTTTACCAGCGAAGACAGAAAGTTTATTGAAGAGAAACTTACGCTTCTTAAAACAGATCTTCAGGCGCTGGCCGTTTTTGAGGCGGGTGATGAGACAAGACAGCTGATACTCCGGCATACGGATCTGGCAATAGGTGCTTTATACAGCGGACTTAACACCTATCCTCCGGATATCAGGGAGGAAGTAGAGGATATAACTTTTACTTACGGGAGCAGCCGGCTTATAAAAGATATCGTTATTTCCTGTGACACGTTCGAAAAAGCCGAAGATCTTGCCATGAAGATCGGTCTTTATGACGGAAAAACTAAAAGAGAATATTCCCATACTGAGATAATGGCGCTTAAGGGGAGTTTTCAGCTCGACGAAGAGACGGTAGATGAAGATGACGCAAGGCGCCAGTTTGTTGTAGTAAAAGACTGGCAGGTGTCACGAAGAGATTTTCTGAAAGGCGCGGGACTTGGGATACTGGCGGGTTCGCTATTGGTATCAGACGAAAATACTGCTCTTGCGGAAAAGCCAAACGGTAATTTGCGTATGGGCCAGCCGGAAGTTTTAGCAGGGCGGGCAGGTACGTTCAAATATGTGAAACGACCGCTTTATGATAACGGACATGAGCTGGGCGTAGCTATAATTAGGTATTCAGAAAAAGATCCTAAGGGAGAACTCATTCTTTATAACTCTTATGAAAAGATGCTTAAGGCGCGGGGAGTAGATATGCGTTATCTTCCGCCCGAGCCGCGGACAAAGGTAAATCCCGGGGTGCTGAAAGAACCTGTCCAGAGGATACTAAGCCTCTTAGAAAGCGAATACCCCACGGAAATGAAGGGAGATGAAGAAGAAAAAGGCATTAAAGGGCTGAACAAAGTTATAAAAGCCGAGAGGTGGTGCCAGATCTGGGCGGATATATGCAGCGTCCACAGGATGAACGAAGAGCGGGCCAAAGAGCACTTAGAAGGTATGTACGGATTTCTGAAGATGGTCATCAAAGAGACCAAAAAGCGCAATGAAAGGCGCCTGAGCGGCTTGAACAAGCGGCATCCCAGGGAAAGAAAAGTAAAGATGGAGTTCCCGTCTTTGATGGCGGCTATTATGTACGATGTTTTGCCGTTCAGTGAGACGGGTGAAATGAATAACAGATTTCTGGGGCTTCCGGAGATGCTGATGCTCGCCGATTACCTGCAGTTGGAATTGGAAAAAGATATATGCAAAAATTATATGTACACTATTGCAGGTGTAGAGGAAGGTAAGGTCGAGATAAGCGAAGAACGAGTGTGGCAGGGCAGAATTGAAAAAACTAAATTCTTTGACATCATCGAAGACCTTACCGACAAAAGATATTACTGGCATATGAGAGTGGCCATGAAAACAATAAGCGGAGATATATATAAGGAAGGGTACCAGCATAATGGCGACTGGGAAGATTATATAGGACGCCTTGCCGTGTTGGAAGCGTCCAGGAAGAGTTTCTTCGGGTATAAGGATTCAGAGTTTTATAAAAGGTGGAGGGCAAAAGCGGGGGAGACTTTGGGTGACTATAATAGGAGGATACTCAGGGATAACATTGACGAATTAGATATTGTCTACCGGTTTATGATAACTCAGGATCTTTCCCCCGATGAGATGGAGAAGTTAGCGCCGTTTTTGCATGGGCTTGAACCGGAGCTGGACAATATATTCGGGTCTTATGAAGACGAAAAAGCTCCGGAGCTCATCAGACCATGGCATGGGTCGTATCTCGCGGTGATACTGGACAACTTAAAGCGGCTTCCCTATAAACCGGACTACGGGCCAATAGTAGAAAGCGAGGTAAGGGAAGTCCGCGCGCTGCTTCATGTCGGCAGGCTCCTAAATGCGGCAAAAGGTCTGGAAGTGATCGAATTACTTAAGAAAAAGCTGGGTATCGACGAGATACGCAAGAATCTTAACAAAAAGATGGAATTTCTTTTATGGATGGTCAAGGAACTGCAGCTTTCACAGGATCAGATGCCTGATATATATACCGCCGCGCATTATGTGAAAATCCTCCAGACAATACCGTCACTTATTAAGGAAGGCCCGGATAAAGGCAAGTATATAAGCACAAAGTATGATGAAGAGGCCTATTATAAAAGAGGCGAGAAGATTGATAAGGAGATTATAAAATATTACGTCGTATATTATCCTCCCGAAGGCAGTGAACCCGTCGGCAAGAAAAAGTACAAGACGTTTACGCCGATTGTGGATCAGGATGGCACGAGAGAAGTCCATGTGACGTACGGCGAAGATACTTATGCCAGAGAGATATGGCGGGTGAATGACGATGCCGCGGAAAGCTTTGACGTAAAAACCGCTGCGATAAACGGTAAGCTGGTAAATAAGGTCATATACAAAAACGGGCTTCGCATTATCGAGACCGTCGATGATGTGGACACTCCAAAAGGGGGTGTGACAGTCGATGCAAGGTGGTTATACGATGTTTTCTCAAAGGTATTCCCAAGGCTTGCTACCGAAAAAGTAAAGAAATTCTATGAAAACATAATCGTACCTTTTATAGAGCTGGTATATCCTTTAGCGGCGCTTTCACTGCTTGCCAAGGTGCAGGGAGTTCCCCTTATGAGCTTTGATTTAGGTTCTTCCATGGCAGTTGCCGCACTTATGGCGGCAGGCGCCGTTTTTGTGACTAGTCATATCATAGGCTTATCTACTATCATCAATAAGCTTACCGGTAGAGCCCCGCCGAAGATCGAAAGAGCCTCTCTTATTATCTCCACTTTGATATCTTTAGCGCGTGTTTTTATAATCCTTCCAGTTGCGGTAGTCGTGACGAACCTTTGTTTTGGCCGGCCGGATTTAACTATTTTTGTTTATTTGGCTTTAGACTGGCTGTTTCATGCAAAGATAAGTTCTTCTGCACCCGGAATAATGAAATGGATAGAAAGACGAACCCGGAAGGACGTGATAAAAGGTGAAGGTAAGGGCCAGTTGCGAAGGGATTTCATAAAAGAGGTATTAAGCTTTTTGACCGGTGGCGCTTTGATTCCGGCAGGAGATAAAACTGTAGCCGGCGAGTCTCAAGCGGAAGGCGAGCTTAAAGTTGCGGAAAAACTGCCGGAACCGCCTGAAGAGGTTTTAGAAGGTCTTAAGATGCCTATGATCGATCCCAAAAAAACAGCAGCGTACTATATACCGCCGGACAGTAAAACCGGTCGCGTTCTTTTCAGTTCGGATAAGCATAAAATATACGTGCATTTTTATGATGATCTTAAGGATCCTAATTTTGTGTATATATCGAGCACGTCTAAAAAAGATATGGTTGTAATTGACGGTGTTTACCACCATATTTGGTCCGTTTACAAAGTGAAGGAGAAAAGTACGGAAGTCGGAGGCATGGTTCATATAGATAAGATGAAGATAATCGGCAAAGCCATAAAGCTGAAATTCGACGGGCACCAGATTATAGACGAAGCTGATCAGCCGAAAGAAGGCGGAAAGGAGCCTGAAGAAATACCAGAAAAAGCGCCGGAAGTGTCAGGCGAGATTACATTTTCAAGTAAGGGTGAAACGGCTCTTTTAAAAGGATTAGGCGCCGGAGAGACACTTGGAGAGCCTCAACTTCTTGCGGAAAACACAGTTTTACAGCAAGGATGCATTAAATATCCTATATACAGGGAGGAAGCAGAGGTCGGAGCGGCCATAGTTGATGTTAGCCCCGTGATGGGCGAGCTTCACGAAAGCGTTATCAGCAAAGTTTATTTCAACGAAACAGATAAGCTTATAGATTTACGCAGGACTCCTCCCGAGCCCCGTACAAAGATTGATCCGGAAGCCCTGGAAGGTCCGGTAAAAGATATCCTCGCCCTTTTAGAAAGAGAATACCCCCAAGAGATGACCGGACAAAGGAAAGACGGGACAAGTGTAGAAGGAGCCAAAGCGTTAAACGGCTTTGTAGGCATCCATAGGACGGAGAAGCGTCCCGGCTGGTGCGAGATCTGGGCGAATATATGCAGCGTTCACAGGATGAGGGAAGAAGTAGCTGTAGAACATTTAAAAGGAGTCCGCGTCTTTTTAGAGATGATCATCGGGGAACTTAAAAAACGTAATGCAAGAAGGGAAGAAGAAGGCAAGAAAAAGATGGAACTTCCGCCCGTGTTGGGTCAAGGCATGTATGGGCTCTTGCCGCTTGATGAAACAGGGGAGATCAATAACAGATTCCCGGGCCTGCCGGAGATCCTGATGCTTGCTGACTTTTTACAGGTACAGTTGATTAAACATAGATTTGAGAACACAGACATCCCTGACTCCTTACCCCATCGTATTGTGAGCCCTGAATCATTATTTGATTTGTGGATCAATAAAAAGTGCGAAGGTATTGACACAGGGATCTTTAGTATTGTTGAAGATCTCTCAGATGGGAAAGATATCATCAGAGCAAGAGCACAAATGAAGATTAAAGGCGCTTATATCTATGACAATATGTATCAGCATTATGCGGGGGCTGATAAGATAGGACGGCTGGCTGTTTTTGACGCCGCCATGGAGTGTTTCCCTGGGTATAAAAGATGGAAAGCGCGACCAGGAGAGTCGCTCTATGATTATTATTACAGGATATGGATGAGAAACAAAGATGACTTGAATATCTTTTATAGATTTATAGTTAACCAGGATATGTCACCTGAGGAGTTAAAAAGACTTACACCGTTCCTGCGCGACCTGGATCCGCAGCTTGAAGAAATTTTTGGCAGTTACGAAGAGATGCCGCTGGAAGACCTGGGTAAAGAATGGCACGGGGCGACTCTTGCTGATTTTTTAGAACAGCATAAAGGGGAAAGGAAGAAGCTTGACGAAAGTATGATGGTCAAAGTACAGGCGGAGGATATCAGCGGCTTACTCCATACGGATAGACTTCTCAACGCCGCAAGAGGGCTTGGAATAGCAGATGAGGTAAAAAAAGGAGTATCTCCCGGGAAAATACAAAAAGAACTGGACAAGAAAATAGCATTTTTAAAAGAGATAGTAAGAGATTTCCAGAAAGCACAAGGGCAGACACCGAGTATATTCACAGCGTCCCATTATGTGAAAAACCTCCAGACTGTACCTGCGCTTATCCAGGAAGGGGAGTATAAAGACGATAAATACATAAGCATAAAATATAACGAAAGAGACTATTATGATAAAGACATAAAAACGGTACAGTATTATGTCTTGTATAACGATGAACTGGGAAAAGAAAGCTTCAAGACATTTACGCCGATGGTGGACCAGGACGGCAGAAGAGAAATCCATGTAACGTATGGCGGAGATAGTTATGCCAGAGAGATATGGCGGGTGGATAAGGATGCCGCGGAAAGCTTTGACGTAAAAACGGGCAGAATAAACGGTAGGCTGATAGAAAGGCTCGAGAATATAAATGGAGTTCGTATTATTGAGCCCGTCAAGGATACGGAATATGTAAAAGAAGGCGTTACAGTTCATACAAGGTGGCAAAGGGTAGTTGCGACTATTCTTTTAGGGACATTTGGCGTGACTTTGCCCTACGAGGCCGGGGCAGCGGCGATGAACGCGGCAATATTGGCCGCAGAGGTGCAGACGCAAAGACAGCTGCAGCTTGAGATCGCCGAAGAACTTCCAAAACCCTCACCGGAGCTTCTAAAGGACTTTGAAGATGCTATAGCCAACCCGAAATCACCGGCCTCTTACTATATCCCGCCCGGCAGCGAGACAGGCCGCGTTCTCTTTAGTGCATTGGACAGGATATATGCGCATTTCTACGATGATCTTAAGGACCCGAAGTTTATTTATGAAACAAGCATGGCCGAAGATGACCTGCTCGAGATCAACGGTAAACTCCACCATGTATGGTCTGTATATGAAGTTGTGCGCAAAAGCACTGATTCCGAAGGTAAAGTCCAGATAGACGAAACCAAACTGATAGGCGAGGTTATCAATCTTAAGTTTGACAAGGACACGCATCAGGCTGCCAGCAAGGGAGATAGATTCGCAAATATAAACACCAAGAAAGTCACTTATAAAACGCCGGACGGCAAAGAGCACAGTGACTATTACAGGTACGTAAAGTACGTAGGGGATGCCCCCGAAGGATTGAAGGAGTATATTTTTAAACGCAAAAAACTCGATGACGGTAAATTTCATCTCGTGGCGGCGCTTGACCCGAAGAAAGCGGACGTCACCACCGATGGCGAACTAATCATAAAAGGCGACGAGAAAGACGCCATAGTCAAAGAGTATAAATATGACAAAGATTATACATGGCAGTATGACTGCAATTTAAAAACGAAGAACATTTTCGCATCTCCTTACAACAGGGTCGCCACTAAAGCTACCAGCAATGCGATAGTCAAGTTAAAGAGTCTCAGCGGGTATGAAGACGCTGATGGATTCGTCCTTCCCTATGACAGAGGCGCGTTTCTTAAAAATGTCCTTGAGGAATACGGGTATTATCCGGACGGCAGCCTCATGTGGAAGAAAGACCATGTTAATAAACAGTATACACTTTACACAGAATATACCATGTTAGGCAGACTTTGCCGGCTTTCCGGCACCATATATGATTATACCCCGGAGACGGACACGAAAGGCGAGGAGCTTAGGAGCTTTAGCGGGTATTCGGAATATGAAACCGAGACGTTTTTTGCTGTTATTAAGGGGAATCCAGGTGTTTATTACAGGACGCTCAAGGGGGCAGAAAGAGCTGACGCGCTTTTAGAGGCCAGCCCAAACCCTCAAGCGGGGCGCATGGATATTACAGGGATATTGAAAGAGTTCGAATATAATGCTGACGGCAGCCTTGCAAAAGTCTGGGATTATAAGTTAGGCGAAGTCGCGGTTTATAAATGGCATAGAAAATTCGGCACCGAGAAAAAGCTTACCGATATAGGCGGAGATATATACAAGTTTGACGGCAGGAAAAAAGAGACGAGCGGCGAGCCACTGAGGAGTTTTAACGGCATTACGGACAAAACCGGAGCCTTTTTTGAAAGAACGGATGAGCCTGACGTTTATTATTGGACGGAACAAGGCAAGCTGAGAGCTAAAGCTCTTGTAAAAGCAAAACCTGACGAAGCGCATGACTTGATGCTGGTGGAGAAGGTTATAAAGCATTTCAAGGATAGCCAGATAGAAATAGACGGGAAAAACAGGATATTCGAACTTTCAATCCCGGGCTCTTTAACTAAAGGTGAACGGTTTATCTGTTACGGCGTCGAAGTAGAGGATCCCAAAAGCGGAAAAAAACTCGAAGATTTTGGTGTAAAAGTCGAGGCTGTCTGGCAGGGCAAGGATGCCCCCATAAGCGGGATTAAAGTGCTTGAATATTATAAACAGAACATGATTCCCGGAAAAGAGAAATACGCGGGTAATTTCGGTGTGGACGTCTATGTTTTAGAAGACGGCAAGGTTGCAGAAAAGCCGTTCAAGACTTTCAGGAAACTGGGCCCCAATAGCGCTGAAAGGGACCATATTTCCAAAGTAGTAAATGATTACGCCGATAAATATCCGGAAAATAATCTGGGCCGCGCCAGTGACGAGGAACTTTTGAATGCATTATTCAACGTAGAAGGATACGAGGAAGGCGACGATGCGTTTCTTAGGGATGTTATAGATAGAGCGCTTGAGATGAGAGGCGTATTAGACGGGATATTCAAGCAGAATAATATTAAAGTCTTAGAACAAGATAAAACCCTCCAAAATGAGATACTTTCGCACATCTTATACTGGACGGCTGCCGAGGATATAGATTTTGATGAGCTCCTTGAAAAACTGCCGGAGGCAAGCACCATAAAAGGCCTGATGGAGTACATCCACAGGAAACACAAAGACTTTGACAATCTTCTTAAAGAAGAGAGATACGTAATTGTACTGGATACTCTCACCGGCTGTGCCAAGACTATGGTTGAGACGGGAAGATCCAAAAAAGACATGGAAGTCGTACTTAGGGTATGGATACGCTATGAGGACGAATCTGGAACAGGTGCAATGAATGCCGGTGACGTCTACAAAGAAATAGAGTCGGGTACTTCCGCTATACGCAACAGGGAATATGTATGGGATATTGTTAAAATAGGTCTTGCAGTTACGGGGATACTCTTCCTGGCGGCAGTATTTTTACGCATTTTAAGATCCCTTAATTCTACTAAAAGAATAAGAGCGTTAGGACCACCGGCAGCCGGCGCTGGAGATGCGGCTGCCCTTGCGGAAGGAGCAGCAGATGCTGGAGAAGATGCTGCAGGTTCCCCTGAGGAAGCAGGACACGGTTTTGCGCCAAAGACGGTCAGGGTGCCTATGATTATCGCGGGTGCCGCTCTAGTTTTATCGTGGTTTATGTATACCAACGACTGGTCAATGTGGCTGGTCATACCGCTTGCGATTATTTCACTATATGTACTGGCCAGATCCTACGCACTTCTTCATAACGGAATCAGGGCCAACATGATGGTCTACGGGATGAGTCCCTGGGAGGCGTTCAACACAGAGCTTTCATTTTCCGTGAAAAGAGGCGGCAGGTATGATACAGATGCTTTCGAAGCGCTTCCTGCCACTACTAGATTTTTCCCGCCGATGTTTACCCGCGGTATACTTCAAATACTGGACTACATGCTGGAGGTGTTTGATGTCCTTAAAGATTTTAAAGTATCCCAGCTTAGAGATTATGTGATAGACGAGTATCGCATCCCTATTTCTAAGAAGGGCAGGGTCGCCAAGACGGGGGATTTTGTGGTGGAAAAAGTACTTGATGTTAAGGAAGATGACACGCCGTCAACATTTATTTTGGGTAAAACCACACCCGGCGCGGCGATGCAGGAAATCATAAAACGCCATGAAAGCATAAGAAATCACATTTTGGCTTTACCGGCTTTATATCTACCGGCTATTTTCGGATACCATCGAATCCTCGTCTTTCTTGGTCTTGGATCCAAAAGAAGCGGCAAAAAACTTTTTAATAGACCCATAAATCCTCCGAATAAATGGGCGGTTAAGCTCAAGGTGAAAACAAGGGATGATATAGAGAAAGAAATCAAAGCGAGGCGCAAAACCAGAGATGATAAAGCTCAAGATTTTGTAGGGGACATAAGCTTTGACACTGAAAAAGCCTTTAAAAAAGCGCATTACGCGCTTAACCCGAGATTTAAGTGGCCGGGATTTAAAGGTCTTGTGAACGTTGACTATAGATGGAATCTGTGGGGGGCAGGATTTCTCCTGACGGGAGCTTTTATTGTTTACCATAATGCCATGAAGGTATGGACTTCCGGTGACTGGGGGGGATTTGGCATCTCAGCCTGGGTAGTAGCTGCAGTATTTATGCTGCTAAGCGGCATAATCAACAGAAAGCTTATCTGGGATAAAGCAGGTTTTATCGTTCCTTTCGTCTCTGGGTTAACCGTGCTTATGGTCAACCTCCTGGCGACAAGTGTCATAGGCGGATGGACCGGATTTGGCCTGCCCATGTGGGGTTTCGGTGCTTTTTTAGTTATTTCCAGTCTCATAGTCGGTTTTAAGATCAAGCGGGGGGTCTGGTATCCTACCGAAGAGAAACAGACAGAAGCTTTAAAAATCTTAGCAAGACAGCTAGGTGATATCATAGAAAAAGTTAAGGAGAAAATCACATACGGCGATGATGTATTAAAAGCTGAACAGTGGAAAGAAGTCTTTAACTTTCCGGTAAGAGCTCCCTTTGGTGACCCGGAAGACGCTGTGAATATACAGATGGTGGAGATAGACTTTCTTGGGTATTTAGAATACTGCAGGGACTGGACAACATTTTTTACCACGAGTCCCAATAAAAACAAATATTACTTTTTCTCAAAGTACCATACCCCTCCTTACGATCCACAGTATTTCTTGCCCACTTTCTGGGTTAAAGGCCCCGCTTTCACGCAACTTAGGACAAACATGCGCAGAGACGGGTCACCGACAGAGTTTATTTCATATGGTCCGGCTGGGGACCTAACGGTTCAAGAGGGAAGAGGCCTTCCGTCGATTGATACAAGTATACCGGCACTGACAGCGGCAGTCGAAGGAGAAGAGGCTAACGAAGAAAATCTGGGGATGATCGCTCTTATGCCGGGAACGGAAGAGGAGACCACTGTACAGTTCGGACCTCAGTATAACCTGGCTTACGAACCCATTACGCATGAGACGCCACATAATGGACAGATAGCTTACAGGAACAGTTATCAGACCGCCCCCTGGGACAATATCCTTAAGATGCTTGACCAGGCCAAGGCACGCCTTAAAGATATCAAAGAAGCCGGCGAGAGGCGATATGGAGAAGACTTTGACCCGGATAACATGGCGCAATACCGGCAGGCAAGTCAGGATGACAAGAAAAAGATCCTTTATGCTGAGACCAGATCTGTTGACAGTTTCAAGGGTTTTGGCGGTCCGGGCCCGGAAAGCTCCAGCTATATCAAGTTCATGAAAAGGCATAAACTGACTATTATCTTTATGAGTGCACTCTTCGTTCTAGGGACGTATGGCGTATATATAGGCAAAAGTGTGCTGATGTCCTGGAACTGGATACCTGATATGACAGGTATGTCTATTGGTATGCATACAGGCTCAGTCTTTCTTGCGATGGTGACGATATATATGGTCATGATATCTATTGAGAAGCTGATTCTCTTTTTCTCGAAATTCTTCGGGAATCCCGAGGCGATCACGGACGAAGATATACTCAGCGTTCCGCCCAGGATCCTGGTGGAACTCATAAGCGAGATAGAAGTAAAGATGAGAAATGAAGGTAGACCCATACCTTCTTATCTTGCGAATATTAATCAGCTCAGGGTGAATGTAAATAATGCCGGTCCAGTAGGTGATCAAGCACGGGAACAAGTTCGCAATATAATCATGCAGGCATCCCTGGAGACCGGTAATTGGGCACAGAGATTTCACCAAAATGTTTCCAATTTTAAATGGGGATACAGAAACTTAAGTTTTTCCAGGAAGGCAGCGTTTTTCGTTCCGTATCTCCTGGCGCTTTTCATCCTTCAGATCGTACACAGAGTATTCGGATTGTATTATTTCATTGCCCGAAAAGGGAGGATCTTAGCCGAGGAGAAACCCACCCTATGGTTTTTGAACCGCCTGAGACTGGAAACGCCTCTATTAAAGGTCATAAGTCTTATAAACAGGCCCAGGCATACGGTTATCGGCATACTGGAAGAGAGAAGATATCTCACTCCGCAGCAGGCTGCGGATCTTAGAGCTGTAAGAGGCAGGTTCACCAACGAAGACGTCTTGGAACATCTTAATATAAACGCGATAAATCATATTCTAAAAGACAATTACATAAGCAGGAGGTATGGCTCGCTTCTAAGGACCGGGATCGTGATGGATACGACGTTTGGAGGTACTACTGGGGATAATTTGTGGAGGATGGCAAAAAGTGCCGTTGACAGCTACCCCGGGGGAGTGGACGTTTACCTTATATTTGACGATAATGACGCAGTCGGTCTTAAACAGTTTGAAGATACAGTACAAAAGATCAGAAACGACCCGACTATGGGGGATCGCGTAGCCGACCGTATTTACCGGCTGACATTTCCGGCACCTTTAGCCAACCTGGAGCTTACGCAGAGATCTCAGCGCATGAAACCTCCCATGAATGTCGAAGCGGTCATGGCGATACAGCATGATTTTGTTTTAAGGCACAGAGAACCGCCGGAATTTATGGAACTAGTGGACCAGGAAGACGTTTTGGGAGAGCTTAACCTTGTGACTAAGGCATGTATACGTGACATAAGAGAAAGACATGTCCAGGAGCAGCTCTATCTCGGTTGTACTACACAGGAGGGCTTGAGGTGGGGGATTGACTACGATAAGGCAGTGTATGGAACAGCTATTAGCCGTTTCTTTGGCCGGATTTTTGGTAACACTCCGCTTAGCGGTCTTTTCCCGACAGGGCTTGCCGGGGAATACCACGATATGATAGAGGCTCTTACGAGGGAAGCTAATTATCCGAATACCCTGATAGACCTCATTCGCCTAAAGAACACCCCCGGCGCGACGGCTTTACCATGGGCGACGAGTAATAATGCTGATGAAAGGATCAGGTACATACTTTGGTGTTTCCTTAAGTCGGCCGGTACAAAAAAAGAGTTTATAGAAAAAGAATTCCGAAGACGCAACATGCCGTCAGTCATACAGTCGGAGCTGAGGCAAGTTCCGATAAAAGACCCTGAGTGGAGCAAATACTCCTATATGGATTACCTTATCTGGCATAGCACTATACAGACCGGGCAGACGCGTCTCGGATTTCTCTTTCTCGGCGGGACCGGTAACAATTTCGAGTGGGAAGACTTATCCGGGGTTATTCCCAGATTAGATGCCAACCATAACCTTACAGGGTTTGACTTTATTAACTGGAGACATTATTTTAATTTCCTCCTGAGGCCCCAGAGAGAAGAGATCCAAAGGGAGGAGACCATTCAGCATAATAGAAAGAAAGAAGAAGGTCTTAGTTTCAGGCCGGATCTCTTGGTCACAAGGCCTTCTGCTATATATCGAGAATGGGTCAATAAGTACATGCCTACGGGCACATGGGACCTTTTTAATATAATCGAGGACTCGGAATTGGGATCTCGTATAGCGCTCAGGGGCCAGAAATCGACCAGGCTTGAAGGTCTTTATACCCAGATACTTGAGGATGAGCTTCCCGCGGAAGGTATTAAATGGTGGCTGCAGAGATCGCGCTGGATATCCGTACAGACTTTTAGTGCCGTTATAAGTCACCGTCCCGCCGCTTTTATGTTCTTTGGCCAGCATATCTTTGCCGCTTTGGCCTGGGGTCTTATAGGCACGAAGTTGACTCTTATACCCGGCATAATCGCCGTTCTCATTGCTTTTTATGCTGGAGGATGGTTTTCCTATTTCGTAGGTATAGGTGTCAGCCGTCTTTTCCGCAGGATAGGCTGGGAAAGAAACGAGCAGTGGCAGACCGACCCGTTAAAGACCATGGGGGGCTTCTTCTTGGGCTGGTGGCGCTTCCAGAACATGGCATATCTATCCTCCGCTGCGTTTGCGGGCCTTGCTGCGGGTATTACCTTGCTAGTCACGGCTCTTTATTTCGGGATTACCATCTTTTCCACTTCTTTCTTTGTCTGCTTAGATGGCGGTATCTTTCAGCTTCTTAGCTATGTCACCAGCACCAATCTGGGTACGATACCGACAATGGAGAACTGGCTTATAACCACAATGTTCGGGATTATATTTTTCTTAAACCCTCAAGTGCAGCAGACTCTCATGGGATGGATCGTAGCTTCTATCAACGCTCCTGAAGACGAGGAATCAACGCGCCAGCAACTTTGGGCAAGGGTAGAAGACAGGGGATTTAGAAAATTGTTTGGTTTTGATAATGAATGGATATTGGATCCTAACAACCCGCCAGCTGCTGCGGTTATACACGGACCGTATCCGCCGATTAATATCGACAAATATCGGGATGAAGGAGCAATTAACCAGCTTCTTGCCAGGTACCACAGATTTGCCTTAAACGCAATCGAAAGAAATGCCCAGGAGATACAGGACCTTCTTATAGAGTGGACACCGCTTCTTTTGGGGAAAGACACGATCCAGGCAATGCTGACGGAGATAGCCCACGCCACCTCCAGAGGCATTAAAGAAGAAGATTTCGTCAAAGACAAAAAAATATATGCATTTTTATTGAAAGAATGGAAAACTTTTATTAGCGCCAGAGGTGAACATGATTTTTACGAGTTTATTGAAAGAAGAGCAAAAGCGTCAAGAGACGGGAACATAGACCCCGCTATTAACACGGCTAATATGTTCCTCTTTAACAGCTGGAAAGAGTTTAACGCGGCCAGAAAGAAACAACCCGTAGACCCTGGTAAGATCGGGAGTATTTACGTCTATAAAAACGCCATGATGCAGGCTATTACCGAGAGTAAAAGTCTCTGGGGTTATACTCACGGCAGAGTGACTATCGGGCTAAAAGGGGCCCTGACGGGACTTGGCATGTTAGCCTTGACGTGGTGGGTTCTAAGCGCTTTATACCTCATACCGGCATTTGTAACGACTACGTTCATAGTGCTGGGTCTAGTAATGATTATAGGCTGGATGGTTTCTTTGTTTGTTTCCATTTTTATCGATAACCCCAACTGGAAAGCCGGAAGGTCCCCCCAATCGAAGATCGGCAGGCTGGCCTATCACGGCACTATGTGGTTCCTGAGAATACCGCTTATGCTTATATATTTCAGCGGCATGATCGTAGCGGCCGCTTTTGCGATCTATACGGCCCTTTCCGCATGGGTAAACGAAGCGTTCTGGCTAAGGGGCCGGCAGAGGATAAGTGTAACTTTTCTGCCGGGGGACAGGCCCACCCTTGCAAATTATATTGATGTAGCCATCCTTAAATCCAGAGCCGAAGGCTGGGCATATTTTCTGATATTAGTAGCATTTTTTGTTATATGTGGTCTTCCGGCAGTCAAGGCGTTGGAACAAGAGAGGGTGAATGCGATCAGAACCGTTACCATAGAACCTATCTGGCAGGAGTTTATTAAAACCCCCAATGAAAATACTGCTAGAAGATTATATGATTTTGCATACTGGGATGCGGTAAAGAGAGACAAGGGCGGTGTGGATCTACGCCTTGACTCCAGCGGTCTTATAATTTCGAAACTTGGTCTACGAGAAGAAAAAAAGATGACCCCGGATGAAGCCGACACGGTCTTTAAGGGAGCGCTTATATGGATTCAGGCTTACCGTAAGGCATTATATGATGCGGGGGAAGAGAACTCGCTTAACGCACAATATGCCTTTGAAAGGGTTATTAACGGGTTTGAGACCTTCTGTCAGAGATATGAGATGATGGACCGGTTCGAGAAATATTTCCCAACGGAGGCAATAAGCTTACTGGGTGAAGGTTTCACCGCGACGTGCGATCCAGATCCGGGTGAGGTTGGACTGGACGCCACAAAGAAAGAATTATTAATTAAGCCCGATCTTGAAAAAGACTATATCTGGATATGGCCTGACAGCAAGGCGGGTAATATTTTGGACGTCTATTTTGATCTGCCGCCCGAGATGGTCACCATCGATATGGAAGGCAAAGAGTTTGTGTTTGAGTTTTTTGTGCCAGAGGATCAAATGAGCGCTTTTACAGGCCGCAGCATTAAAGCTTTTTATGTGGATACTGAAGGGAGAGATTGTGATGTTGGCGGAGAGGAAGAGATTATTCAATATGAACCTCTCCCGGAGCATCAGAGAGAGCAGGGGACTTTGGTGAGGGTAAACGTCGCCCCCGACAAGCGGTCACCAAGCGGGTTTAATTTTATGGCTAAAAGATTTTTTATACGGATAGACGGGAACCAAAACCGGCCGGTTTCAGGTGAAAGCATAAGAATAATAAGTCCAAGAGTGCAGAGTCGGATTTCTCTGTTAGATAGGCTCAACTATGACTGGCAGAATTTAAATTTATTCGGGACAAAAACCGCACCTCCTAGAGGACAGATCACGCCGCCTCCTGCGCAAGAGGTAAAGCCGCCTGCAAAACCAACAATAGGATCAAAAAGAGCGCAGAAAGCGCAAAGAACTTCATGGCTTAAGAGGATCTCGCATGAAGCGGCCCAAAGGGTGAAAGAGATAAACCAGATGAGAGCTGCCAAGCCAAAAGTCTCAAGAAGGGGATACTCACATGGCGGCAGAAAACCGTGGGGTAGAACAAGTCTCGATATTATGTTACCGGAGGTACTTATCACCGCGGTAATCGCAATAGTCGTTGCGATTTTAACGCTTGGTGTGGAGACAAACCTGGTCATTTACACAGTAGCAGCTATTTTAGTGTTTTCCGCCGCTTTTATGGGGGCTTTATCGCTTGGAGCGGGTATCAAGTATTTAAGGAACAAACATCCGGAGGAATTGACGCCGCTTGAAGAGGGCATAAGAAGAAGCATTAAATATTACGCACCTGATGTAGAACTTCAGGAAGAAGAAGCTGAAGAAGAGCAGCATTTCCAGGCTCTTATAGATCCAGCTAAAGCGCCCCAGTATTATTCCGAGGAGATAGTCTTTAATGCATCCGGCTATACGGGTAATAGTGTCGATGATATTAAGGAATACTTGAGGGAAGAAAATGGAACTGCTGTTTCCGTTGAAGGACCTAAGATAGGAGAGATTACCGTTGTCAAGAATTTCGAGGCAGACGCACGTATAGCTGCTCAACTTGTAACGTACGGTATAAATATTAAACAACTTATTCAAAAAGACCTGGCCAAAGCGATAAGGATCCGGGGGCCGAACCTATTCCAGGGTCTGGAAGATAGAGAAATGTCACTTGTCCTTCTCGATAAATCCCCGTCCATATTCGAAGACCATAAGAAGAATAATTTCATCGGAATAAATAGAGTTCTCTTTGATAAAATCGCCAAAAACACCTCAAAAGAGGTTCTTGAAATTTTACTTATTACAGGTATACTTCACGAGCTAAGGCATGAAGCAGGCGAGGGGGATGAGGAGAAAATTACAAAAGAAGACGTTAGTCTTATTATATCCTTGGCAGCTCAGAAGGGCGTAACTATAAGATCAATTATTGATGTAATTAACCTGGTTTCAGGAGAGAGTCTACTTGTTGAAGAGTTAGAGAAGACTCCGTCTATAAATGTCCTAGCCGTTAAGATGATAACGAATGCAGCCAACCGTGCGATTAAGAATATAGAAGAGAAAGGCTGGATTACAACAACCCATAAAGATGGAATACTTAACCTTCTAAGACAGATAGCTAGAGGCGATGTCCCGTGTGGAACGGTATATGATACTTCTCTTTCTTATACCGAACGAATAATGATAGATAGCCTTGGCAGGACTCGGGTAGAAATCAATACAGCACTTTTCTTTAACCACTCAGATATGGAACACGAGGCTGATATTGTGCACGAAGTTGTACATTTCTTGCCACATCAAGTTGCCATGATACCTCTAGTAAACCAGCTTCTTCCGCAAGTAATTGGAATCCAGAATAGTCTTTCCGAGAGAGCTTTTAGCGAAAGAATTAAGGCTGACATAGATTTGCGTGAAATGAATAAACGGTTGTGGGCAATTAAAGTGCAGGGTGAAGCCGAGGCTCACTCAATTGGATATGAATACTGTAAAAATGCTTTACACCAAGAGAGTATAAAGTTTAAAGATTATTTACTAGAGAAAGCGGATTATTTAGAGCAGGTGGCCGTTCGGGGTGATGTGGCAGCAAGGGCTAACCGTTGGCTGGTCCAGCATTTAACGGAAGAAGGCGCATTGGATTCCCGCTTCAAGCTATGGGTGATGAAAATTGCGCTTCATGAAAATACTATGAACATAATACGACAAATAGCCGAAGCTGAAGGTGTTGACACCTCAGACGAAACTCAGTATGAACAGTGGTTACTTGCGTGGGTGAACAATCCAGAGTACGGTGGGATAGAGCCGGAAGGCGTGAAAACAGAAGCGCCAGAAACAGCTGTTAGCAAAAGAATTAAGAAAGTTGCCGGTATTGTTATCCAACATATGGAAAAAGACGGGTGGATCGTTTCAAGCCACAAGGAAGAACTAATTGCACTCTTAAAAGAGATTACAGAAGAGGGCAAATTCGAACTATTTAATGATCCCGCTCGTGGGATGGTTATGTGGATCGACGAGAAAAGAGACAATATATTGCAGGTCAATACGGCTCTTATAGGCATGTATTCAGATCAAGAGATGGAATCAATACTAATACACGAGATGTTTCATCGACTGCCTCATCAGATTAAACGGCGCCGGAGAATTAACGAAATCCTCGAGGAGCTAAAACGAAAGAAACCGGCAGCGGATGTTTTCTTCTGGAGAAATGAGGAGGGAAATGAAGTGCGTGAATTACTTAAGAGACTCATCGCCCTAAGAATACGAAATGAGGTTGAAGCCTGGTCTATTCAACATGAATATAGAAAACATATCGCTGAAAGCCTTGGATTTACCGATGTGAGGGATTACTACCGAAAATGTGCGAGGGAAACTACCAGTCCGGGTATAAGAGAAGACTCTAACATTTTTATTAGAACTACACAAGATGACGGGACTTTAGGAGGAGAATTCAAGTGGATGCTCTTATCAATAATATTGCTACCATTAGGAGCCTCAGTAGCGAGGGGGCTCAGGGAGATGCTTAAAAACACCGCTACAGCTGAAGGTATTCTTTCTTCTGATGAAAATCAGTTTAAGGCGTGGCTGTTATCATGGATAGATGATGTAAAATACTGTGAAGTAGAACCAGAGGCCACACCAGTGAAGCCTTTGCCGGCTGAGACGGTAAAACCAACCCAGGAACCGACAGAAAGCGACGTGCGCAAGAGAATGACCCGGATCGCCAGCGAGGTCATCCGGCATATCGAGAAAGACGGGTGGATCACTACGGAGTATGCCGGGGATATCGTTGGGGTTCTGCGCGATATCATAGAGAAAGGCGATTTTGAGATATATAACGAGCCGAATGACCCTTGGGGGCTTAAGGTCTCTCCGGCGAGCCATGGAGCCGGACACGTATTAAAGGCCAATAGGCCTATAATAGCTATGGATTCGGATGAGGAACTTGAAACGGATTTAGTGCATGAAACGGTGCATCTCCTGCCGCATCAAGTTAAGCGTCATCAGCAGCATTTAAGAATGCCGCAGGAGCTAAGGAACGTACGCGACGATCTTGGCATTTACTTTGAAAGCGGAGATGAAGCCGACAAAGCGCGCGAAGGACTGAAAAAACTCATAGCGCTTATGATAAGGAATGAGTTTGAAGCTTGTACCATCCAGCATGAATACCGAAAATTTCAGGCATTGAACCTAGGGTATAGCAATCTAAGAGAATATTTGGAGGCGCAGCTTAAAAAGGCTGATACTGCTGAGCGTAAAAAGCGGTATTATGGTATTCTTATCAGAGGTACAGGCAGAGACGATAATTTAAACGATGAGTTTATGATAGCTTTGGTTAGGAGGATATTCCCCCTCCAGATGCAGCAAAGGGTGGACAACATGGCTACATTTGAGGGCGTACTGCATTTTGATGCGACCCAGTTCAACCCATGGATGTTATCATGGCTGAATGATCCGCAATATTGCGAGGCAGAAACCGCTAAAGCCGAAGATGTTGAAGAGGACCCGGAGAAAACCGCGCTTGAGATCCGAAACAAAGTGATCAGCGCCGCCGAAAAAGCGCGAAGGCGTATCACCGAGGAAGGATGGATCACGTCCGAGCAGAAAAATGACATAGCGGAACGCCTGGAGAGTTTTATAGGGAACCCTGTTATCGAGCTAACCGGGGATAAGAAGTCTTTCCCGCTGGAAAGCGTATCAGTGTCCCCGGTTAAATGGGCTCTTAAGGTGCATTTTAAAGCGGCCAGCGAGATCCCGGAAGAGGATCTTGAATCATATCTGGTGAGAGAGGCTTATCGCGTTCTTCCGCGCCAGGAGGAAAAGCGCAGGAAGATAATCGAGGTATACCGGGAATTTGCCGGACCAAAATTCCGTCTTTTCTTAAATACCCTGACGAGGAAGAAGGAGCAAAAAAGTAATATAGCCAGGCGCAGTTCGAAAGCGTTTCTTGCCGGCGTCATCAACGAGGAGTTCGAAGCCTGTTCCGTCCAGCAGGAATACCGCAGGCGCCTCGCGCAGGAAGGGGGATATGAGGACCTTAAAGAGTATCTCCGAAACGCCAGGAGCCGGATAACGTCAAATCCGGCGGTGAAGAAGTTTATCGAAAAAATAAGTTTTTACACGGCGGAAGACGGTACATTAAGACCGGAACTCAGGATAGCACTACTTGAAGAAGAAGCTTCGGTCAACAGTAATGTAAAAGAGATGCGAAACGCGCTTATGAGCTTTGAGAGGATTTTCCGCGGGTGTGCGAAAGAGAAAAAAGAAAAATGGTTCCTTTCCTGGCTGGCGGATCCCGTATATTATGAGGCGCCTCTCGCCAGGCCCATTCCTTCAGAGAAGAAAGAGACGAAAGCAAAACAGAAAAAAGGCCGGCGGTCTGAAGCCATAAAAAAGAAGAGCATACAGGAAAGGATCAAGCACCTGCGTTTACTTGTAAGTACGCTTCCACGCATCCGTTCGTTCCGCCTTGACCAGAAGAGCATATGCCAGATGAGGATAGCTAACGCTTTTGAAGCTTTCCACGGCAAAAGGATACTGGAGGCTGTCGTAGCCCTTCCGTCGGAGGTATATGCGAAGCTAAATGCAGATGACCTAAAGAAGCTTTCCGCGATAAAAGGCGTTGCGGAGGTAATCTGCCTAAATTCTTCCGGTGAAGAGGAGATGATGGGCGAGCTGCAGGCGAGAATAAAGGGAACCAGGCGTATGGGGGCTCTCATAGACGAAAAAGTCCTTGAAGGGGTGCGTGACGAGAATCTAACGGGTGAACTAGAAGCGATCATAACTGATTTTATAGGAAAAGTAAGTGATGATATTGCCCCAGCGTCAGCAGAAACTGTTGAAGAAGGCACAGCCAGCTCTTGCGTAGAATATATAAAAGACATAGCTAAGAAGAGAAATGAACATTATCTGGTGCACTTTGCGGACGGAGAGGACCTGCTTTCAGGTAAAGGCCCCATGATCGTTCCTCCGGGGCTTGAGATCGAGAGGCGTCGCGAAGCAGAGAAGATAGAAGACAAAATAGATCCGAATCACGATAAGTTCTTCATAGTTGCGCCGGAAGGGACCAGTACTAAAGAAGAAATAAACACCTTTAAAAGAGGCGTTATGGATCTCTGGATGCTTGAAGGCGTGGTGAGTGAGGATGATATTATAATACTTCCGAGGAAGAAGGAAGGATACACGACAAGTGACCTCTATAAGTTGCTTGCGGATCATGCCAAGGACGGGATAGAGCCGGCAAGTAGTAACACTGGCTTCATGTCGCTTAGCGGAAACTTGCGCTATGACGACAGTGCCGCGGAAAAAGACTTATTGCAGCTTAATATTGCTCCGGAAGCTAAGAGCAATATAAACCAGTATACAGTTTTCGTAAATCTTGTGCTGTCGCGGGAGGAAAACGAGATAAGCTATAGAATAGAAGGTCTTGAAGAGATCAAGAGCGGACTGTATATCTACTTGCCGGAAGCCAGAGCCATTGATCTTGAAAGAGAAGTTAGGAATTATTACTACAGGCATCTTAGAGAGATACTAGTAAAAGCGTAATAAAAAAGGTTCGGCATAAGATCCCACCAAAATCGATTGCCATTTATAAGTCTTTGTAAATAAATGACTTGTAAATGGCGGTACGATTCCCATCAATTCTTTTTAACTATATTTTCAGATAATTAAAAGGAAAAAATACAAACTTTTGTTAAATAAAAAAAAGTAAGATTTGTTGTTTGACCATCGATTTTAATTGTGTTATAGTGTTAATAATTACTTTAGTTAATCATTAAAAAAGCTAGATATAAGTTATTTTTATGTAGTATCAAGATTGTTTTGATATGGGAAAAATGGATATGTATAGAAAACATATAATATATAAAATTATCTCTGTCGTACTTATCCTCGTGTTCATCCACGAACAGATCGGATGGACCCAGGGAGGCAGGCCCGTCTGGGCTGAGGCCAGAGAATATGTCTCCACATACCGCGATAAACTGGACACTTCGAATATAGACATACCTTACGATATAGCTGAAAAGCAGGATGTTCTTATTAATGGCACCGGCGAAATAATAATAAACATCCAGGATGCGCACGCCTCGCTTTCGGCGCAGTACTCCATAGCAAATCTCCTGGACTCACTTGCCACTAATTACGATCTTTCGCTCATCGCGGTGGAAGGCGCTTCAGGGTATGTTGATACGTCCATACTCAAGACATTTCCCGACAAGGAAAAAAGAGATAAAACCGCCAAGGAGCTTATGGCCGAAGGACGCATGAGCGCGGGTGAGTTCTTTGCGGTAACGCATGACGAGACGGAAGTGAGTCTTTACGGCGTGGAAGAAAGCGAGCTTTACCGGGCGAATCTTGACAGTTTCAGAAGCGTTGCCGCTAACAGGGCCGAAAGGATCGCCAATGTAAATGCGCTCTTAAAAGAACTTGATTCCTTAGGGGAGAAGGTCTTTTCTAAGGACTTCCGTGATCTTAACGAGAAGTGCCTGCTTCACCGGGAAGGGAAACTTACTTTCACAGGTTACTGGGAGTATATCAAAGACTTCGCCGGGAAAAAGAAAATCGCAAAACCGGAAGGAAAAGAGCTTGCCAAGCTTCTTGAAGCTGTCGGACTTGAAAAATCCATAAATTTCAGCCGCGCAAATGACGAAAGACGCATCCTTATCGATGAGCTTAGCGAAAAGATGGATAAAAGCGGTCTTGAGGAGCTTGTCAAGCGGTCAATCGCTTTCAAGGACCAAAAGATCTCACAGGGCGAGTTTTACTCGTATCTTCTACGCCTGCCGGAAAAGTATGGCATAGGCCCCGAAAAATACACTAATCTCATAGCCTTTGCCAAATACATAGCCCTTTATGAGTCGATAGAGATCTTCAGGCTCTATCATGAGATAGAAGCGTTCGAGGATGGTATTCGCCAGGAGCTTTACCGTACAAGCGATGAGATAGAGCTCTACCGGATCATCAAGATGGTGCGCCTTGTTAAGCAGCTGTACAGCATGGAGCTTACCAACGGCGAGTACGAGTATATAAAAACGAATCATAACGGGATCAATGCTTCCGGCGTTAGTGCTTTTTTAAGAGATAAATGCAATAAGTATAAAATCGCGATAGAAGGGAGCTATGATCTTTCAAGCATATTTGGCGGCATAGATGAAGCGCTTTCCTTCTACGAGAAAGCCGAGATGAGAAATGCGGCTATGCTTACCAATACCGTCAGAAGAATGCGCGCTGAAGGCAAGCGCGTCGCGGCACTGATCACGGGAGGATACCATACCAAGGGTCTTGCTTCCCTTATGCGTGAAAAAGGGCTTTCCTATCTTGTAGTTACCCCAAAATTCGAGGACGGTAAGGAAAGACCTTACATCGCTATCCTTACCAACAAGAAAAAGGCCTATGAAAAGGTGCTTGAAACCGGCAAATACGAGTTGGCTGCGGAACTGTTTTTCCAGGACGTGCAAGATACCTCGGATGGGGCAAAGAGGATGGATTTTATTCTGAGGCGCCTTTTCCCGGGTGAAGAGAGAATACCAGATGAATCCGCCCGTATATGGATAGAAGCGTATAAGAACACGTATCAAAGGCATGTTGATTCTCTTCCGGAAGAAGACATGGCAAAAAAGATGACACCGGAAGAGTTTGAAAAAGAAATAATGAAAAGAGCGGAAGGTGAGGTTTCCGTGAAGCAAGCGCCTGAAGAAGAGGCGCCAGCCGTATCGACCGGCGAAAAAGAAACAGAAAAAAAGACGCCCGCAGAAAAAAGGCCCATGGGAATAAAAGGGCTCATGATAGCTTACTGGGTTTCACTCGGCATAATGGGTTTAAGCATAATAGACGTCATTTGCTGGGTGGAAGGCGCGGCACCCCTTACAGTTTATTGCGCGTTCAGCATAATGAGCGCGGTCTATGTAGCAGCGCAGGTAATCATTGCGCTAGGCATAGACAAGGCTTTTAGAAAAATAGGCATCAAAATATATGCAGACGAAATAGCCTGGACGGAGAAAAAGAAGATCGTTGTCACTCCCGCGTTTTATGTTCTTTCGAAACCTATCCAAAAACTCGTTCTTATCCATGAAAAACTTCACACCTCCGGACACGGCGAAACAGCCGCTTATGCTTTGGCGCCGTTTCTTCTGGTCTTATATATCGCCTTTCCTTCTCTTTCATGGTTCAAAGAAATGGAACCGTCAAAAATCATCTTAAGAGAAGAAGATAAAGAAGAGGAGTGGCAAATAAGAAAACTTAACCCCAGACTTGACGCCGAGATCCTCAAGAAAACGCCGCCTTTTAAAAAGCGTTATATCACTATAAGCGATCTTCACGGGATCTACCCGGCCGAGCTCAGGCGTATGCTGAGGAGCGTGGGATTTATAAGCAGCAAGGATGAGATAATCGCCCGTAACACGGTGGTGGTTATCGGGGGGGATACTATCGACAGGGGACCGGTATCACTGGAGCTCTATAAGTATGTGAGATATCTGCAGGAAGAAGCGCAAAAAACCGGCTGTGAAGTCATACGTCTTCTGGGCAATCATGAGCAGATGTTATATGACGGTATGCGGGGCAATGACGAGTCTTTACTTTTATGGGTATACAATTTGTATCGAAGCGGCGACGAATGGGGGATAGACGCTTTTGATTATTTTTACACCCAGAAGGCATATTATAGCGCAGACACCGGCCAGGGTAAGGCGGACAAAGAAACCAGCGAGAAATTAGCCGTAAGCGGCTTAAGAGAGAAAATCAGAATGAATACCAAGTGGGGAGAAGTCTCCCGTCTTCTTGCGGAAGATATAGAAGAGGGAAAGTTCAAGGCCGCGCACGAATGCAATAATGTACTTTTTGTCCACGGAGGAACTACGAATGCGCTTGCTAATTATCTTACTATCGTAAAAAAAGGATATAGCGCTAAGCTGGCCGCGGATGCGCTTAATGAAGAATTCCGCCAGCACGTAGAAAAAGAGGGCAACTTAAGCCGTCTATCGCGCTTACGCCAGGCTCTCTGGGATAGATTCACGGGTAAACGGCTTCCGTCTCATGACGATCTTAACCCCGCGGAAAGGAACATAGTAAACGGAAGCGGTATCGACTATCTTATGGTCGTCGGGCATGCGTCCGCCAAGCAGAATGGACGGATCCGCGTTTCACCATACGGTAACGTTATCAATGTTGATACCGGGCATATCGATGCATGGGGCGCAGATCACGGCTTTCTTGTGATCGAGGGGAATGATTTCTGGGCAGTTGAACTGAAACAGCCCCAGGAAGAGACCACCCGGGAGTTCATCACAAGGACTACTGAAAAGCGTCCCGGGATCAAAGAAAAGCTTGAAAAGGTAAGAACAGCCATAAATGAGAAGAAGTACGGGGAAGCTGGTAGGGAGATAATGAAATTAGTTAGGGAGCTAGAGTTTATCTTAACGTACAGTAATTCAATAAGGGTAAACGAGCTGAATGAATTAAGAGAAAAGAGCATGACAATTTCGGAAGAATACTCCGAGCACCTGGAGATATCCCTTATAGAGGATTTTGTTGCGGAGATAAGGGAAGCAACTTACAAGTTTATCTCTTCGCATGAGAAGGCGTTTAGCCTGGAGGAGATGAGAGAAATCGAATCTTTTCTCTCGAAAAGGTTTGACGAGCTCAAAGAAAACTGGGCTGAAGATGCTGAGGCAAGAGAAATACTCCGGGAAATAATCAGCGAAACGATTAGTTTTGTCATAAAACACGATTCACTTTACCCCAACGAACGAAATGAGTTCGAGGCCCAACTAAAAGAACTGTTTTCAGGATACAAGGGCAATGATAGCCAGGGCGCTTTAGCGGTAAAAGCTCTAAAGAGCCTCATGGCGAGAATAAACCGGGAAGAGGAAAGGATTTTTGACCCTCTCATTTTTCTCAGGGAACAGGCGGAGACCATAAAACGTATCGCTGAAAAGCTTGCGGATCCTAGACTTGCCATCGATCCCCGCCAGGTGCGACTATTCATGAAAGAAGAGATGTTTCCCGGAGAACGGGCAGAAGATCTTAACGGAAAAGTACGCGAAAGAATTGCGGGACTCATCATGCCGGAAATCATCCCGACTCAAAAAAAGGACATGATCGTCGGGGTAAGATACCGGGCCTTTCTCGAAGAGATCAAGAAAGAATACGACAAGATACTCGCCGGAAGAACCGCAAAGTATGAAAAACTCAGGAAAGCCTTCGGCAGCGTGCGCAATGCGCTTAAAAAAACGCGAAAATTCATAAGGCGCAATAGGTTCCTTATAGCGATCGGTATTACATTGGCCGCTTCCATTATGCAGGCTCTGGGTATAAACGCTTTGGGTGAAGGTGTTTTTGCAAGCGGCGTGATGATGGCCGCGGGCTCTGGCGAAGAAGACAATGGCGAAAAAGAAGCGGATGATGCCAAAAAGCCGAAAGAGAAACCGGAGCTTCCAGTACATGAAGCGGGGCACATAGCGCCTTTTTCCCTGGCCGATAAGGCAGAAGAGGCTGTTCCTGTCCCTCACGGATGGATAGCCAAAGCATGGGATGTCATCGGCAGAGCTTTGCCCGGCGGTAAAACCGAGACGCATAAAGATATCGTCGCCAGGGTAATAAGCAACACCGCCCATCAGGATACCGAAGATTTTGCCATTGATGTTTTAGAGGAAGGGGAGGAATCGGAACTACTAATATCTACTCGAAAGAGACAGGATATCGACCGGAGAGTAGAAGAGATGATAGAAGAAGTGTGCAGAGCTGCGGACATAAAAGACATGAATGCGCTCCAGCTCCAGCACGTTTATGAAATCCCGGTGACCGATTATAATGACCGCAGGATTACGGTAAAAGTGTACTGCTATAAGCCGAAAAATAACTATGTCATAGAAAAAGCTACAGATCGGATCAGGCAAGCTGCCGGAAATTACAGGGGTAAAACAAGTATTCCCAGCTATACGACTTCGGGCCTGTTTGCCCGGCTCCGTATTAACGGCGGGAACGCTGTTGTCCCTCAGAAGGATTCGCTGAAAAATCTACCCGAGGGTATGACCGGGAGCGACTCATTTCTCCCCCGGATAGCGTATGCGATAGCAAAAATAGAAAAAAACATCGAAAAAATGGGTGAAGATACGGATCTTGAAACGCCGGGGATGACGGATCTTTATTCAATATTGCAAGAGTTCAGTAAAACTGAAGCACAAGCTGGAGTGGGCGCATATAAACGCCTGGCAGGTATTATCAGAGAAAAACTTGTCGAAGTTCAGAGGAACATAAAAAACGCCGAGGAAGAAATAATCCGGATAAAGAAGACCAGTCAGGAAGGGGTAGATCCCAGGGAAATTGAAAGAAAAATAACTCTTCAGACTAAGATCAAAGACGGTGCGGTTATGACGGAGGACAAGCTGCGGCAGCTCTGGTATTACATAAATAATCCTAGAGGCGACTATATGGCTGAAAGCCTCAGAATAGAGAAGGCCGGTGAGACTCGCGCTCCCTCCAGGACGCCTTTAGTTCTTATTGTTGATAACCTTACGCCTTCACAGCTTGATTACATAGTCAACAACCACTATGTTGAGGCATTTGTCACAAAAAAAGCCACAATTACTTCACACTGGGTCATAGCGGCTAAAAATAAGAATATCCCGGTAGCTATCTTGGACATGCCGCCCATTTTAGAACAGTACAATAAAGAACCCGCGGACCAGATCACGGTAGAGAAGGATTTCATTCATAAAAGAATGGTGCTGATAAGGTCTGATGCCAATCACAGCGCTGAGGTGGTATTTGCGCCTAGCATGGTAGATTGCAGGAGTTTCCGGGATACACTGCTGCAAGAAGAGGCGTTTTGGGAATTTGTACAAGCAGAGATGGAAGAGATCGTTTCCGGCGGAAATGACCAGCCGTGGCGCGACATAAAGCTGGAAGGGACAGAAGCGGAAATCTCGCTTCTGGTAAATGCCGATACCCCGGAAGACATCAGAAAAGCCAGAGAAGAGAACCATGCCGGCGGAGTGGGGCTTGTAAGGACGGAATACTTGTTCAGCAGTGACGGGGCAATCGATGAAAACGGAGAAAGGCCCCTCGTTGATTATCTGGAGAGGTTTTTCGGTGTCAAGAAAAACCCCGAAAAACCCGAAAAAACCCTGAAAGAACTGCGCGAGTCGTCTTTTTTGTACAAAAAAACACGGGAAGCCCTTAAGGAAAAGATGGTAAAAGACTTTGTCGCGTTAAGCGAAGCCGCGGCAGGGGCGCCCGTTACCATCAGAACGATAGATTTTCAGCTTGATGATCCAGGCAAAGAGACTTTAATACACAAATATCTTAAAACTGCTGATTATGCCCGGAAACTCTTCGCCATGTGCGAAGAGGAAGGTCTGACCCAAAAGGTGGAATCAGGCGTTGATTTCTACAAAAATCCACTGGGAAGAGAAATCCTGCAACTGCAGCTCGAAGCAGCTATGGAAGCGTATCTTATAAGCAAAGAGAAGAACATCAAGATAATGTTCCCCATGATAAGCACAATAGCAGGAGTCGATAGGCTTATATCCAACCCGGATAGTGTATTGATGCATGCCAAGATGCGGGCGCTTAAGGATACTAAACAGGAAGGTGCTGATGAAACCAGTTTTGACGCTATCCCTATAGGGATAATGGTAGAGACGGATATGGCCGTAAGGAACATCAGCGAGCTTGTAGCGAGAAAAGAGATAAGTTTTTATTCTATCGGGACAAACGATATATCGCGCTACCTCATGGCCTACGTCAGGATTATCGAACAGTATATCGAGCGATATATCGAAAAACTTAAGAGTAAATCTCACAACATCGATAAAAGCAAGATCAGCGATAGAGTAAGGACGGAACTATCCTTAAACTACGGTGAGTCTGTAAACTATGAAGACTTCTTGATACACCTCATGAATGTCGCCAGATATATTAAAAAATACAAAAGCGAACACGATGATAAAGACCCGGAGATAGGCGAGATAGTAAAAGCGTTCAAGGGAAAGCAATATGAATCATTTCCGAAACTCGATGAGGTAGTGGTGGAGCCCCTGAACAGGGACGACCCGGATAATGCGAAGTATACGACGACCCTCCAGCAGGCCGTTTTGATCGCCATAACGATTGTTTTAGGCACGATCGCGACATATAACGAAAATAAAGCTCCCGACGAGAGGAAAGAGCTTTCCATCTGCGGTGAAATGGGAAGCTGGTATAACTTCCAGGTGTTTCTTGTGAAGAAGTTAATGAAGCTCGATATAGTGCCCGGTCAGGTTCCCTTAAGTCTCAGCATGGCACGCGGCAGGATACCGGCTGTTAACGTTTTCATACGCGGGATTAAAGAGCATCATTTGGAGACTGTCGACACTTTCCTGGAACCGGGAAAAGACATTTTCGGCGCTATACCGGTGGACCAGATGGCGGATGGAGTGGTAGAAAGGGTGTTTGAAGATATTTTTGCGCAAGAGAACGGCGATAGAATAAGCGTTCCGAAGATGTACGAGAAGTTAAAGCAAGAGCTCGCCACTAAAGGAATAAATGAGCTTAAAACCCCGGATGAGAGAAGAAAGCGGACGCTTTACACGCTGGAACTATTAACCAGGCTAGGCGGTCCGGAAGCGGTAGGGGAAACACTCCCGACCGATATAAAAGGGGATTTTCCGGTTTCCAGTAAACTGGATGAAGAAGCGATCGCAAAAAGAGGCCGGGAAATATTGACTGAGCTTGCCAAGAAAAAAGCGCAAAAAACAGAGGATAGCGCCCTTAAAGCGGCAGAGACTTTCGTCATAAGAAGCAATCAGGGACTGCACCCGAGACCCGCGTGTGCAATCATCGACAAAGCGGAAGAATATGGGGTCCTCCTCAAGTATATAGCTTATAAGCCGGAAGGGGAGGCGGCTGAGGAAGCCGGAGACATACTTCTTAGGACTTCTGATGATAAATATCCGGACCGATTGTACGGGACACGTGCGCTGCTTGAAAAGAGTCTTTTAGAACTGGAAGCTACCGGTGAAAGAGCCCGGGAATTTTTGGATGCGTTAACCAGCGACGACATAGGCGTATATGATACAGACCCGCTGACGGATACTGTCATGAAATTCATGGAGGTTTCCGAGGAGAAGCTTTCACCCGAAAGGTATAAAGAAGAGCCGGGTCAGCCGGGAGAGAAACTGCCCATCAGCACGAGAGGACTCATCCTCTCGGGTCTTTTTTCACTTTTTTGCACTTTAATAGTAACAGTTCTTGCCTGTCTTGTCGCAGAGATAATAAAACAGCATTATCTCTGGATTTTTATCATTGCCTCCGGTTTCATATTCCATTTTGCCTATAAATTCGGCAAGGACTGGCAGCTGGCGGATGTAATAATAAGGGCTTATGAAACAGCAAAAATAGCGCCTGAAGAGGTTTACCCGGCATGGACTGAGGATGAGACGATACATGTTTTCGTTAATGTTTATGATGAGATCAGCAAAGAGTTCCAGGTGAAAATCCACACGCACGAAAAAGCGCATGTATTTTTAAACAGGCTTTTGAAGAAAGTAGGATTGCGTCAAGGCAAAGTCCTTACCGCGATAAATCACTTTGCCGCGTATCAGTTTCCATGGCTTGGGCGTTTTGCTAAAGACGTAAAGACCCAGCCGGAATTTTATAGAAGAAAACCGGTTGCGCCATCCGAAACGAAGACAAACTGGGTTATCGAAGTCATCACCGTTTGTGGGGTTCTTTTGATCTTCGGGGCGGCTTTTATTTACATGGGTTATAAGGCCGGCGAGCAGCTTATCCGTAAAGCCTTGTATGCTGTGAGGATAAGAAGGGATCTTGAATCCGATGATGAGAAAAGCGCAGGCTACTATTTAGAAGGACTGTGGCTGTGCTACCAGAACAGGTTCGCCGAAGCTATTGACTCCTTCGGAAAAGCTTTAAAAACGAGGGATCCAAGCCGGGAATTTGATTTTACCTCCGGCACCAGGGAGTATAAGGAAGCATGGATAATGGTAGACCGGATAAAGGCTTATATCGACAGGATAATCGCTTCCGGCAGACACGAAGAGTGTAAGCAGATTTGGAAGAGGTGCGCCGACAATGATGCCGTCTTTATTATGATAGAACGCATTTATGACCAGGATTACAGCAGGAAAACAATTATTAACAAGATGAGAAAACGCCTGGTAAAGGGCGAAGTATCCTGGCGGCAAAATATTTTGTTCGCTCCCGGCGAACTTGACCTTGAAGAAGGAGATATTTTGCTGGAAAAAGAAACAGGCGAAGTATATTGGTGCCATGTGAACGAGACCGACACAGTCACAAACGCTATCAACTTTGCCTCCAGTAGCAGCGAAGGCACTTTGAGAATAACGATAAATAAGGAACTGCCTATGCTTTTCGAGCCTGACGATGAAAGAGATCTTCGGAATAGAATAAAGAGAGCGTTCGTAAAACTTGCCCCTTCTACAATCGGATCCTCACTGAATGTAATAAATATCGATAACGAACAGGAAAGAGCGAAGCTCATAAGCGAACTTGTGGAAAAAGAATCCGAGAAGGGTGATAAGTCTGTAGAAAGCGTTATTAGGCGCATGGTTCTGGAAGACCTCTTAAACTGTTCAGAGAGTGAGGATTTAAGGCGTACAATAATCGATGCTATAAAAGCACTGGCTAACAGGGATAACCCCGGCGATGAAGAGATGAGGGTGCTTCTGGCAGAATATCTTCTTGAAGAGAAAGATATCAACCTTGGCGACATAAGACCGCTTTTTAGCGGGGATAAGGCTAGCCCCCACCAGAGAAAGAAAGTAATCTCGACCATAATAGAAAAAGCCACCAAATTTAATCAGGAAGAGGTAAGGGCACTTCTCGCGGGACAGCTCGTCCATACAGTCGTGACAGGTCTTAAAAAACTCAAGATTCATCATAAGGTCACGATCCGTTCAACGGAAAAAATACTTTCGGCCTTAACAAGACACACTTCCGCATCCCAGCCGGAAGAAGTCAGGTCTCTTATAGTAAGAAGCCTTATAGACGACGTTGAGTTTTCCAGCGCCGGCCATATAGAAGCCGAAAGATTCGCAGAGATCATAGAGATCATCAAGGGTATCGAGGAGAGTTTTCACGCCCTGGCTGTTATTCTAGAGGGGCGCAATCCCGCTTTAAGAAAGACCGCGGTAAAACTTATCACGGAGCTGGACGATAAGCCGGGCAACAAAGAGATAAAAGAGTTCTTGGAAAGAAAAACGAAAACGGAAAGCAAAATAAAAAGCATATTTAGGATGATGCGTGGCACAACAAAGAGCTCGCGTTTTATCAAAGTGCTCATATATTTGGCGATAGCTGCTCTTTGCGGCATGGCTCCCATGATGGTGATAATGCCTTCCGAAGAGATCAGAAGCTTCAAAGACTTTGATAACGAATTTGAAGTCATAGAGATGCTCCATCGACATGTGCCGGATGGTTACGGTATGGATACTGTAGGCGCCACCATTTTCAAGGTGCGGTACCTGGGCGAGACGGTCGAGCTTGTTACCGGAGGCATTTTAAAGAAAGGCAGCGTCTGTGTTCTTAAGACCGCTACAGATGATGAGTTTATTGTCCCACAGGGGCAGCTACTTGCAAAGACGCTAAACCCCGGCAATAGAAGCCTACATGTACCAAAACTTTACGGATTGGTAGAGAAGATAGAAAACACTGCTATCGGAGAAGAAAACGGGCTTAAGGGGACGGGATTACTCCTGGAGTTTATAGAAGGGGAGACTTTGGATAAATATCTGAAGAAACTACGCCTGGAAGAGCCGCGCGTTAAAGAGGAGAAATCCATCAGGCTCGCTCTTGAACTCTTTGAAAACTATAAACGGATTTATGTCGATAACGGTTGTGTTAACGGAGATCTTGATCCTACCGGGATAATTATACGCGAAAGCGCTTCTGGGGAGGGAATCGTACCTGTATTCATAGATAACGCTACGGTAATAAAATTAAGAAAAGCATACACCTCTCAAGAGGCGAAAAGAAGGATGGTGGCAAAGGCCAAATATCTTAATCCTGATAGAAGAAGGAGGATTGAAGACCATTTTACGGCGGATGAGTTATGTAAAACGCGAGATGATATTTATTCTTTATGTGTGATTCTTCTGTCGAATCTGGCGCCTGCTCCCCTGGACACTCTTTACAGGGATAAGGGGGCGTATCCTCCAAACGAGGGAAAGTTCAGGCATCTCATAGGAATACTGGCGAAATATATGCAGAAGGCCCAGGACGAAAACCAGTACTTCACTGCAGGGGACATTATAGAAGAAATTAAAGGGATTATGCCCGGCGAAGAGAGTGATACCAAAGAAGACTTTCTTGAAAGGATAGAGGCGCAATTGCTTGATCTTGGCATGAACACCCTTGAAGTGGGATGGCACCTTACGCGGATAGGCAGTATCCTCGAAGCCGAAGGAGAAGAAGCCGCTACCCTCGAACTGGAAAGGCTAAAAGACCCATATCGCGTGGGAAGGATAGAAGCCGGGTTTGAAGATGTTGTACGTGATTTTCTGAAAGTCACAGACAAGAAGCTAAGCGAGATGGATGATAAAGATCTGAAGCAGCTGATTAAGGAGTTTCTTGCCGCACTCCAGCGTAAAGAAAGAGGGTGGAACGCATCACCCGCCTTCAAGAAACTGTTTGAAAAAATGCTGAATGAATATCTCAGAAAAGACCAGATCGAGATCTACAAAACATGCTACGGTCATTTTGACGTGAAAGATCTCGTACTTGTGCTGCAGCGCCTTCATTCTCTTACGGAAGATATGCCCAGGTACGGGATGCGGGAAGAGGCTTTGCCCGAGTTTACCCTGGTCAAACTTCTTAGCAATATGGCGCTCATCAGCAAGGCGACATATTACAACGAGATGAAAAAAGCGGGCTTCATGCCCGCTGAATGGGGTACGGTCACAATCGATGAAGATCTTGAAAAGTGGCTTGATGGCCCCGGAGATAAAACTTTTTACATTAGCGACACTAATGACCGAGAAGAGCACAAGAGATTTGTCAAGACCATAGCCCAGCACTACGGGATAGATCTTTTGAAACTGGAAAAAAATTTCATATATGTACACACACTAGCCCAGCAGCAAAAAGAGAAAGACCTTTCCGAAAGATTGGATGACCCATACGGCGTGCACATACACCTTTTAGGGCATATGAAACAGGTGCTGGAGAAGGTACTGGAAGTGCGCTACGACCTAAGAAAAGACGGATATGATATAGAAGAGTTCATCGGCAGAGGCTATGACGGTATTGTATTCAAAGGTAAGGGCCCCCAAGGCAATAGCGTCACGATCAAGATCAATTTTACCAATGATTATCTGGTTTTTGGAGTAAAGGGGGTAAGAGATCCCTTTAGCGTTGCCGATAAGTTCATGAAGCTTGCGGAGATAACGGGAGATAACCGTAACTTAGCCAAAATCAAGAAGATAAAGCGCGTTCCGGTCAGAGATGATGTTGTCGTCGTTGAGATCCGCCAGTATACGCCCGAAGGATATGTGCTTATGGACGGCGTGGCGCGCAGAGATTTCCGCAAGATGGGCCTGGCTGAATCGCTTGATGCGGCCGTACAGTTTCTGGAGTCCGAGAAGTCGCTGATGGACAGATCCTTTGTAGATACTGATGCGCCGAACCTTGAAAATTACATCATGTCGCCGGAAGAGGACCTTACCCGGATAGATTACGGCAACGTCAAAGAGCAATCTGAGCTTGGCGATTTAAGCACGATCCAGGTAGTGCGGTGCAGGCAGGTGGCGATTCTTACAGCTTTAAGGATATTGACAGGGCAGTTGTGGTTTGAGCTCGCCCCTGGGACTAAGCAGCCCACTCTTGAGATATTTGCCAATATCTTCGGCGAAGAATATAAAACTGTAGCAAAGGGGATATTTGAGGACATGGAAGAAGCCTGGGAAAGCGACGATAAAGATATAGCTAAGGTTTTCCAGCGATTAATCGATAAACTGAAGGCAAGGAAAGAGGCAGTTTTCCCTGGTCAAGACTTGCTAGAAGCGAATGAAGCAACAAGTACACCAAAAATTAATATCAATAAACCTGGATTGCTTATTACAGGGATCGACAGGTTTCATGAAGAACCCGATGAAGAGTACTACGAGCGATTAAGAAGTGTTTTACGGGATGGACTAAAGCCGCGTAAAGACATACCCAGAGAACTCTTAAAACGCCATCATCCTCTTTCAGTGCCTGACTTTGTCTCTCTAAGCATGGTCGGTAAAAGCCGTGGGTATGCCGGTACCTGGGCTTGCATTAGTATTTATGCGCCAAATCCCAATCTTAGCCGTCCAGACAAAATACCCAAAGAAAAAATCGCTTTTATTATAAACCCTGATTACGTAAAAGAACACCCAGAAGCGTTTAAAGCAGTAGGGCCTTTCTTTAAAGAAAATTCAGAGCATTTTGCGGATTATACTGACGAAGAAGGAACTATTTTTGGCGGTATTCAGTATTCCGAACCGCCATTACGGATGGTAATTTCACCTACAGTCGAGCCTATTGATGCTATGAAGGATGAAGTATGGTCAGAGGCGATACCCGCTGATGCAATTATTGGTGCAATAGTGTATAAAGAACATGCGGAAGAATTCAGAGACTTGATTGTTGATGGGTTTCCGGGAAAAGTGATACAAGTATTTGATCCAAACGGTAAGCTGCTTTTTGATACAGGCATAGGGTCTAAAGACTCTGGCGAAGCAGAGGCTTCCCGGAAGGGGCTTGGGATCATCTTAAGAAACATCTGTAAATACCCATTGATCTTCGTGTTGATGTACGGACTTGTCGACTTTCTTATAGGTGAAACTGCGAGGGGTAACCTAGCTCTTACGATAGTAAATATATCAATTACATTTTTTGCTACGGGAGTGGCTATGGTAAGGGTTTTTAAAGATTCTGGAGATGACTATATTGACGATGAGCCGGGGTCCAAGGGTGCGGGATTTGACCTCGCGGAAGAAGAGGAGAGTGTAGAGGAGGAAGATGAGAAGTGGGAATGGGCCATGTCGGAAAACGCCGAAGAAGTCGCGGATTTTTTCCTGGAACTTTTTAAAAAGAACCCGGCCTTATTGGGGAAAACGATATTAACGAAAGAGCTACACTCCGAATTAAATAATTTTCTGAGAAGAGAATTCTCTGAGACACGTTTCATGGAGACTTTGGACTGCGTATTTAATACGGTGTACTGTAGCGGTGAGTTTACGGATAAAAAATGCAAAAAAGTTATTATCAATGGCATAAAGCCCTACCGCAAGAAAAGACGCGAGGCGCCTGCTGTATCCCCGCTCAGTAAGCCCAGAGCGCCTCTGGGCTCCTATATCCTCAAATTTTCAGATTACGAGTGGCAGCTTTACCGAAGATTCGCTCTCAAAACAGGTTTGGACGAATTGATGCCGAATCTGACAGGCGGCAATTGGGACCAGTTTTTTAGGACGCTGGAGGCAGCTGAGGCGTTGGAGAATATGGGCGCCAGCATTAAAGAATTCGAGGCAAGGATCAGGAATGTCAAAACGGGGGTAGAAGGCCACCCAACAACAGGTTTAGAGGCGGATATGGTGATAACGGTAGACGAAGGGGATAAAAGGAAAAGATACCTGGTCGAACATAAAGAATCGGGAACGAAAGCTTTAGGCGCAGTCATAAGCACCTTTTTCAAAGAACCCGAGGGAAAATTCTCGCAGTGGGAAAGATATAAAATAACGGCTAAAAATAAAAAGGGCCCTGACCATAAGAGGATATACGACGGGGTTATCCTCGCTTGCGAGAGAAGGGAGGCTTCCCGCTTCCCATCGTCAGAGATGATACCGCTATCGGCAATACTTGAAAAAAGCTCTTTAACGGCGGATAAAAAAGAAGCTATAAAGAAAAAAGCGGAGATCACAGAAAGCGTTGAGGAAGAGATGTTTCACGTTTTTACTTACCGGACTACCAAGCCCTCTAAACCCACCGCGACAATAAAAAGCATCAAGGACTGGATGGCGCCCGAGATGAATGATGAGGAGTATTCGCTTCGCATAGCGCCGCGCCTTGAAGAAGCCATCTTTTTTCTTATACCGATGCTGATAGGACATTTTGCATTTGGTATAGACAGTTTATGGACGGTTTGTTTAATGGCGCTTGCAAGAGGAGTATTTTTCTTTATGCACGAAGGCGCGCGGGAGCATGCCCCGCCGGAAAAGTACGAAATCCCGCTGGCAGTTTCAGTCTCTGGTTTTACTCTGTCTATTCTTCCGATCTTTTTTTCGGCACTTCTATTAAACCCCTTTATAGTAATTTTGTTTCTTACTTTTGCAGCCATTACCGGCCATTGGGCGGCCAATAAATTTGCTATTACCCGACAGCTGACTCCCGCTGCCATTTCTTTAGAAGGCGACCCAGAGAAAAATTTCCAGGAAGCCTTAATAAAACTGAAAGAAGGCACGACAGAGGAGAAGATAGACGCCTGTAGTCAACTGGCAGAAATTGGCAGGACGGAGGCAATAAGACACATTATAAAAGCGGGAAGCGGTTACGGCGTAGATTCCAGGCTGAAGATCGCTGTAATAGACGCTCTGGCGACCCTTAAAAGGGTGCCGCTTAAAAAGCGGGAGACAACCGAAATTGGATCCAGTATCCCCGGTATCATCAATAGCGTTCTTAGCGAGATGGGGATATCTGAGGATAGCGTGAGGATCTGCGGCCCTTACGAGAAGATAAGGATCAAATTTGATCTTTCAGATTCGCCTAAGAACAAGATACACCGCCTGGAAACCTTGCTGCGGGAAAAATTCGGCCTTGCTCACATAAACGCCAACTTTTATATTTGTGATCCCGAAACGCTTGTGATCGAATTCCAGCTAAGCGTTGAAAACCTGACCGCGTTCTGGCGGGCACTCGGGACTATGGATCTCAAAGTCGATGAGGAAGGCAATTACAGAAAGTTCACCATGGTGGAGCTTGTCGGCAAAATAAAAGAAAGGACCCAGATGCTGCTTGACGGCATGGAACTGGAGCTTGATATGCTTGATGCGACCCTGCCGGAAGATGCCGGTAAATATGAGGATCCGAAACTATACGAGAAATACCGTTCGCTCTACTTCTTTGTCTACGGGGACGGCACCAATACAAATCCCGGTTTGATAAATATTATGCAGGACCCCGAAAAGATGCGCGCTATAAGCGACAGTGAAGACATGACGCGTTACAAGGGAGAGCGTGAGGCCAGTAAAGTGAAGCAGGTAGACGGGAAGAGGTATGTTTCATACGGGGATTCCCAGCTTTTAAAAGTGGAATCGGTCAAAGGTCGGATGAACTATTGTTCAGTCAATGACATGATTACGATGGCGGAGTCTAACCCCTATTTCGTGAACTATCTTGAACATGTGTACGAAGAAAAATACGGCGCTGATGGAATAAAACGATGGATCTACCTGGCCAGGGCCGCCGGAAGCGTCTTCCAGACAGCCTATACCATGGATATTATCCGCAACCAGGAATCCAGTGACAATATGTTTTTTATCTCGCAGGACACGGTATCTCCTTATGATTTATACGGAGCAAGGATCGCCAGTTTAGTGGGACACTCCGGTGACGATCCCGATAAAGATTTTCAGTGGCTTGAGAGTATAATCATGAAAGATCTGGATAATAAATATACCGAAAGAGAAGAAAAATGGCGTGAACTGCTTGATTCTATATGGGGGCAGCTCGAAACTTCCTGTATTCTGGAGGGTGTAAAAGCCGGCGAACATATTATGGTGGTGGATGAGATCGCTAACGGGACCTACGATTTCATGTTCAAATATATTGTCGAGAAAAAGACACTTGAAAAAGACCAGGAAAGATACCAGAAAGAGCTGCAGGAGTTGTGCGAAAGAGGAGAGGGCGAAAATGGAGCGGAGAAAGGAAAAATAAGACCGCCCCAGCCGATATACGTGGATATATTTGTCGGAAAACCCAGAACGGCTGAGATCAGAGGTTATCCGCGGATGGAAGCTGGCAAAATCATGGAAGATTTCGGGTTAACACGGTCTCAGGCTTTTGAAATTATAGAAGCGATTTCGACCGTGGCGGATTTTATGCCGCACCCTGTCAAGGTAAGCGACGATATAAAGCCTCCGGTCCTGGATTCGGATTTCCCCATACAATTGGAAGAAAACGATGTACTGGTCAGCAGTTACCTCAAGGCATTGCTTGGAGTAAACGGTATCATCGAATATCACGATACGATTTGTTTTAACCCCATAGTAGCTATGCTTAAAAGTGACAATGATCCTGAAGTCCGCAAGGCGGCAATTTCGGCGCTGGTTAAGTTTGACTATGCCGATATGGCGGAACGAGCGAAAAAAGTACTTATTGAGATCTCAAGTGAGGAATCCGATCCTTTTGTAAGGGGCGCAGCCGCAAACGCCGTGATAAGTATTATCGTTCGTCAGCTGGGGGATTCCATAAGATTTCATGAAAGCGGCATCGTTGAGGTTTTGGACATAAGAGAGCTTATGAAGAGAATAGACGTTATCATGGCGGCAGTAGACAGTCCTTACGCCCCGGCAAGGGAGTTTGCTCTGCATATGATATCTGTAATCAGTCCGGAATTTTTTAATCTTGTATCAAGTAAGCGCAGTACTTTGCCTGTTTCGTCAAAACCGATCATGGATGCGGCAAGGAAGAATAACTTCGCAGTTCCGGCGATAAACATAGGGCTTGGTAAGATTTCTCTGCATCTGCAGGCTGAAGCTGTCTTGAAAGCGGCAAGAGATATGAATGCTACCGTTGGATTTAGCATCTTTGCGGAGGATTTCGAGAACTTTGATTATGAAAAAGAACTGCTTCCCGTTGAATGGACGGCGGAGGTGGCTGAAAACGTGTTCGATGAAACTGACCCTGTATATTTCTATCACTTTGAATACACCGGCGTAACAGAATTTGACAATCAGCAATTTGCCAGGTCTAAAAATCTTATTACCCGTGCTCTCGAGCAGGGATATACATCTATTTCGATTGACTGTTCGAGTCTTTCTATTGAGGGTAAAGTTTACGCCAAGGGAAAGGACCCCAATGCAAAGGGCGCATTTCAGGGGATTTTTAGAAAAGTCGATGCAAAGAAAGAAAGCGGTGCGCTTTATGAAAAATTCGAACTTCTTAAGGAAAACACAGCGACTCAAAAGTGGGAGTCAATCGGGACCATTACTATGAAAGACGGTGAAGTAGTAGAAGTTCCACAGTCCATGGAGCACTGGGGCGCTCAGAATATTTTAGTCGACAGGCAGCTATCCGCCCGAGAGAGGCTGGAGCATGTTATTAAAGCAACTGCTGAACTTTATTATCATACTATCAAAGAGGCCAGGCGCTTGGAAATGAGTATCGGAATAGGGGCTGTTTTGGATGAAGCTGGTGCGGGGAGAACATTTTACAGCAAAGAGCAGCGTACATTTAAAAAAACCATTACTCTGCCGGAAGATGTTTCCGCTTTTCTTAAGGGTGTCACCGAAGCGGTTAACAGAAGATTGCGATTCGAACAAGAAATCGACATTCCTTTCGACACGATTGCTATTGATAACGGGCTCAGTTATGGTTATAAATTTGACAGGGATGACAGGCTGGTGCCCCAGGGAGAAAAGGAAGTGGACCTGGAACGCACGGCAATGCTGGCAGAACTCGCCAAGGTAGGCATAACCCAGCACGGTTTTAGCGGGACAAAACCGGATGTAGCTGGAGCGTTCCCGTCAAAGGGGATTTCGAAAGTCAACGCAAGCCATGAATGGAATGCCATTGTATGGCGTGTCCTGGAAGCTTACTGCCCCGATGTCTATCAAAAGGTCTTCAGGGCATCCCGGGAAAGGGCAATAATTGAAAACGCTCCCTTTGTAACAGGTGATGCCGATGCGGACTTCTGGAAGGCTAAAAACAGAATAGTTTTTGGCTACGCCAACAAAGTCTTCAGCGAAGCCAGCAGAAAAGGCGATTATGAGCTCATCAATAAAGTAAAAGATTCCCTTCAGAACAGCACCCGCCGAATGAACATAACGGGGGAAATCCCCGAGGATATCCCGGCGACATATATTGTTCATGATATGCAGCTTAAAGATGATAACAAGGGACTTTTAGCTGTGGAACTCATCCAGCTTTTAACTTACCGGAAGGCACGACGGATTTTTAAGATAATGAATTGCGCCCGATCAAGTATGAAGATCGTAGAAGAAGGCGACAGGTTGCTGGGGGCGCAGCTGTCGGACCTTTTTCACAGGGAATATATTTTCACAAGTATCGGGACAACAAACTTTGAGGAGGCCACAAGTGACGTTTTTGAAAGAATAATCAAAGCCCACGGAAGGAACAAAAATACGGAAAGGCCCACGATAAGTCTTTTTCTTGGAGCGCAGGCTTGTGGAAAGCGTTCAGTTCTTCGGGACATAACACAAAGGCTTGCCGACAGCCCCGCAGACGGAAAACCCCGCATTCATGATATTTCCATGGAAGATGGATGGCTTGTTGGGCATTCACGCAGGCACGACACGAGCATTTTCGGCAACTATGACCTTACAGGCAGGCTGGGTTTCAGGGACTTCCTGCGGAACATAAGAGCGGGCGGCGATGGGTATAGGGCCTTTTTTAATAGAAATACCAGAAAAAGATGCCGTCTGGTAAATATGGAAAAGTTCGTTTCAGGCGACATCGAATATGTAGACGAAACTACGGCAACCCGCGAAATAAGAGAATTAATAAAACGCCTTAAAGAAGCCGGCGCGCAAGAATTCAGGATACAGGAGGTAACGCTTTTAAAGATCTTCGATGATGCGGGCAATTATCTGATAGAGGATAAAGATCTGTGCGAAGAGCTTGAAGAGAGTCTTAATCCAGTGCTAAAAGAAAAAGAAGAAGATCCCTATTTTGAAAGAAAGAACCTTTTTATCGATATCACTGAGAGGAAAGACGGCGCGTTTATAACGGGCGATATAGTCGAGAGGATAACTCCCGCGGAAAACGACATTTTCCTGATAACAAGCCGTGTTGCCGGCAATGACAAAGTATTCCTTCCGGAGGAAAGAGAGGAGCTGTTTGACGTTGTCATGGGTATATGGGCGCCTCCGGAACTCAGAAAAATAAAACTTATCCAGCAGATGCGCACAGGTCTGATTTACCGTTATGTTCCTGAAAACGTTATTCTTTCCATGTTTGATAAGAAGATGATAACTGAGGAGATGACACAGATCGATCCGACGCTTTGGAATGCCGATGTGGTACTGCTTAATACAAGTACTTTTGAAGATCTCATTATTAGCGAAGAACTGAGGGAGAAACTTCCAAATGCGCTCTTAAAAAAGGCATATGCAGTTCTTACGGATTATTTGGTTAGATCCGGCAAGCCGGAACTCTCTCAGAAAGAGAAACTTAAAATCGGGGCAATACTTTCCGAATATGCGCAAGAAGCGCGGCAGAACGGAATAATAGAAAAAATGGCTGCTATGGTTAAAGGATTGCAAGACGAAGTGATCAGACCGGGTCTTATGGAGGCGCGCAAACCCCTAAAAGAAGAAAAACCGATACTGGTTGGTTTATCCATGGAGGTTTTCGGGGAACTGAACGAGAAGGATTTGGAGGAGCTGACTGAATTAGCAGTCCAGGTGGCTTTTCCGGAAGGGGCAAGCCGCGCCGAGATGCTGGACGATCTTGAAAAAGCCAGAGAAAGGATGTCTTTGGATATAGCGGTGCTTATAGATGTGGATGATGGAGCAGAAAACGTGATGGATCTTATCCGGAATTTTGTTAAAACAGCAAGAGAAGAGATGGCTCCGCTTTCAGATCCCGAGGTAACGCCCGTACTTGATGACGACTCTTCAAGGCAGATAGAAGAGCTTGCTGCCAGGATAAAAAGCATTGAGCCCGAGCTTGGCTCGATAGTGTCAATGGACCTCGCCCTGAGTATTTATCAAAACAGAATACACAAGAGATACAACCTTTTCTGTGATGAAGGACGCAGGGAAGCGTATATAGAAAATTTAGATGAGATGAAAGAAGAACATTATCTTGTTTCTTATGCTGACGGTGCGGATGTTTTAAGCGGCAATAGCAATTTAATCGTACCGCCGGGAGTGGAAATAGGAAGAAGGCGTAAGAAGATGAATGTCGGGATGAACACCGATAAGCAGTATGACAAGTTCTTTGTGGTAGCACCAGAGGAAGGTATGACAGAAGACCAGATGCGTTCATTCAAAAAGATACTTGCTAAATTATGGATGCTTGAAAACATAGTGATAGATGACAATATTGTAATACTTCCCAGGAAAGAGAAGGGAGGCAGTTACGCAACCAGCGAATTATTTACGATTCTTTCGGAAAGAACCGGCGGCAGGGCGAAGAAGGACAACACGGGTTTCAGGTGTATGATTGCAAGGAAGGATGAGAGCGAAGAGCAGCTTCGGTATGATGATAGCGAGATCCTGCAGATCGAGCTTTCATATGGCTCCAGGAGCAATGTGCACCAGTACGAGTTTTTTGTCACGCAGCTTATCTCAAAGGCATGGAAAGAGTGGAGGAGGGATAATTCTCTAGAGGAACTTGCACCGCTCATTTTTATGCCGGAGACAATTCTGCCCGTGGATTTGGAAGAGGAGATACGTAAATATTATGACAGGATCACAAGAGAGATACTTGTCAGGGCATAACTTCTTTATATATAAGGGATAAGGTGAAGCTCCATGGGCTAACGCCCATGACATCCACAGTTTCAGTCTTTCCGTCAAGCGGAACCCTGCACCGAAGGTCATTCATCCACGCCCTTACGGGCGCGGCCTTCTGGTGCATGGGTAA
>Ga0180438_10000939_pt1 | contig 53120 bp, 58 predicted proteins | sample SS_ome_12_FD_132455 | JGI IMG/M metagenome (GOLD analysis project Ga0180438, IMG submission 132455) | Hypersaline lake sediment archaeal communities from the Salton Sea, California, USA - SS_3_D_2 metaG | ecosystem: Environmental > Aquatic > Non-marine Saline and Alkaline > Hypersaline >...
CTTCGATTCCCCATTCCGTTAGCTTTGCAGTTATAGCTTCTCTGATCTCCTCTCTACTCGCACCATTTTCTCTCAGTTCATTCATAGTAGTCGTTATTTCTTCCTTCTGCGCATCAGTAAGGTCACCAAAAAAGGGTTGTTTAAAAGGTCTGCATCCTTCATCGTCAAATGCATAGGTAGTTAGGATTATGCCACCGGAGATTGCTGACAGTGCCAGTACCGATACCAAGATTAATCCGATTTTTTTATTCGTTTTAGTCACCTCCATCATAGCATGGCCTATTGACTTCCTTTGTATTATTATACCGTTTTTCAAGATTTGACAAATATCTATTAAAGAATTTATCATAATTTTACCCAAATCTATTCCAAATTTTACCAAAATATGAGACTAGAATAAGTTATCAATACAATGTTCAAATTCAGAATATGCAGTAATATTTTCTACGAAAATACGATGAACTGGCAGAGACATCTTTATTATCAGTCTATCAATTCTACAATATTCTCAACTAAAATATTTTTAGTGGTGCCAATGTCTGCAATCATTCACACTTCAAAATATGTTTTAGGATGGTTGATTGCAGGCACAAAAGGAGGCGTAACTCGTGCAGAAATTATTAAAATACTCAAGGAAACCCCACAAAACGCTAACCAATTAGCAACTTTACTAATAAAAGATTATAGAACCATAAGACACCACTTAAAAATATTAGAGAAGAATAAAATAATTACAACAGCTGGAGACAGATATGGTACAACATATTTCTTGTCTCCACAAATGGAAGAAAATTATGCAGTTTTTGAAGAAATTATGGAGAAAATTGGAAAAAAAGAAAAAAGGAAGAAAAACAGGTGAAACATGAAATGAATAAGAATTTAAAACTGACACTGATGCTGGTAGCACTATCAATAGTGGTCTTGCTTGTGATATTTTGGACTAAAGAATATCAGATTATGCCACCCAAACTACCTTTACCTATTGAAAAAACTCTACCTACTGACTTTATGAGTCCAAGACCAAGTCGTCCAACTCCTGGAGATATAGAGTTATTTTATACACTCAATGCAGTAATTTCTTCTATCAATGTCATGCTACTGATTTTCTTATTGATTGGATATATCGATATATATAGAAAGACAAAGTCGGAGTTTACTATTGGATTATTAATATTCTCAATGACTCTGCTTTTGTACGCACTTTCATCAAATCCATTGATACATTGGCTTTTTGGTTTTCATGCGTTTGGTCTTGGACCATTTACGATGTTGCCAGACTTATTTACATGCATAGCATTATCGGTTCTTCTGTACCTCACCTTCAAATATTGAGAACAAACTTCAAGCTAGATACAAAGAAACTAATCGCAAAGAAATAATGAATTTACTAAGATGTATTTCTACCGTTTTTTGAAAAAGAAAACACTCGCTAGAATATGTAAATTGAATGGATTAGTGAACCTTGGATGTAGGGAAATAGAAATTTATATTCAAGAAAGCGCGCGCTATAAGATCCATGGATAGGCAATGACATAATTTTATTTCTTGATTTTTTTAATTAAAGTAAATCGTTGGCTAGCTAGCTGAAAACATATGTTATCCAAGCTGGTTCAGGAGCGTTCAAGCCATTGATATCTCGTGCCATTCCATAGAGTGCTTTTCAAGAAGCACCTTCAGCCTGTCAGGTACTGTGGGACAAACAAGAATACAACGTGGGGATATTCCACCACTTCGCACCTTCTGATCTTCTCGATATTTCAAAAGTTGACCGATTACAGCGCTAGTTGCAATTGGATACTTTAATTCGGTACAAACGTCGCGTCCTTTAACGTCTCTTGCGAAGATGTCGACCTTTCCTGAAGGTAGTTCAAATTGTTCAGAGATTACGACAAGTCCCTCTTCTATATTTTCCAGATTTCTACGAATATATTTTTGATATTCTGCTTCTTTACCAACAAGAATCTCTAACCTTTCTCTGAGCCATTGTGGTTCCTTGGTGTACATAGTCAGCCATGAATATTCAGGGGTCAACCAATATAATTGAACTTTTTTTGATGCTATCACTTGGGTCTCTTCCAACTGTTTGAGAAAACGTTTAGCCGTACCTAAAGGTATTCCTAGGCTGAGCATAGTGTCCTCTTCAGCTTCAGGAGCTAAACCGCCTTCCAGTAGATTGATGAGTTTACACTGCCAAGTCAACACACGAATATCGGAGGTATCTAAAAGACCTGAGAGGAGTTCGATTCGTTCATACTCTTCCTCTTTGCCACCTAATTTGACAACCATTTCGCGAAGTCTCTCAAATTCATCTTTTGTAATTGTAACATCTTTCACGCTATTGATGGCAGCGTCAATGCTTTTTTGCTCAGCCATGTGGATTATGTCTCCACGGATCTTTTGGATCTCTTCTGATGAAAGACGCTTCAGAGACTCAATTCAAGAAAGAATATCCTCGCCAAATTTTTGAAACTCTTGACGTAAAGTAGCTGTATCAGAAGTACGAAGCCAATCTGTCCAGTGCTCAACCTTTGTTTGTATAGTCTTAATGCGACCAGCCAAAACAAAATATATTATAATTCCTACAATAAGGGCCATAAAGGCTGCAAGAACTAACTCTTCTACGAAGGCCATCAAAAATAATTGTATCCAATTTACTTTAAAGATTTGTCTTAAACACTCTCTCTTCCGACTAGTGAGCCTTAATAAAATGGATTAAGAATAGGATCTGGTGTGTAATCTAGATGTTCATCTGTGAAGATTAGCGTACGCTAACAGACATTATGCAAGTCAGAAATGATTTAGTCAAATTTCGAGACGTTAATTTCAACGAAAATAATGTGTCAGTTCATACACGCAACTATTTTCGTTACTGGATTTATGTATGATAGGTGTTTTAACTTTGTCTGGAGTTAGCGTAGTTAGTGAAGTTAGTCTACTATCATAGGGGATAATTGCGTATGGTTTGCATACAACTTCCATTATTGAATTTGCAGGGGCTATGGCTAAGGGACTAACTTTACTAACTTTACTAACTTTACTAACTGTTTCGTATGTTGTGGGTATTGCTTTAGATTCAAGAATTTCTTTGGTAAACCATACAACCTTCAGGTTTCCTGAGCCGGCCTTTACTTTTAGACCTTTTCGTCTTAATAAGTTGGCTATTTCCTTGCATAGATGTCTTGTATCAATCTCTTTTTGTCTGGAGTCAGGGATGTCAGATTCTTCAAGGATAGAGGTTGATAAGTCTCTTATTTTCACCCAAGCTCCACCAGAGATAGGATCTTTCCTGATTTCTTTACCTGTAAGTATTCCAGGCAGTACTCTGTTTAGTTCATACTCTAATTGAATGTCAGGGTCTTTTTGGACTATTTTCTCATTTAGTTCGAGCATGAGCTCTTTAAATTCGCTCGTGAGATCGTATTTCTCTACGTGTGAAACAGATATCATAGGTATAATAATTGGGATAAGGGTTTGTTTGATTCGGCTAAGTACTGGAAGGTCTTCACCCAAGATTTTTTTCATAACATCAGGATCTTCAAGAATGTTAACGTCTTCTTTTATAGTTTTCCAGTTTCTGAATCGCCACATAAGTAATTTATTGCGGAGGTTCAGCGCTTGTTGTCTGAACCTATCGTTTCTAAATAGCGGTTTTAGGGTTCGATTCTCTTTGCCAGTGCTTGATAGACAGCGAGATTCAAGCGCGATATCACGAAATTCTCTACGTGTGGCTAAAAGTTTGGGGCCATACACATAACTCAGAATCATCTGGGAGGGGTCTTTCTCATTGCAGCACCGATACCACCCCATCTTACTATCAAAACCGATGTTTAGGATTTTTATTATTGTTGAGAAGAGATCTGATCTGTCAAAGTCGGCTTCATCTATAATAGCGGTGCCACGCCAGAGGTCGAAAGTTCTTCGCATGCTTGCCTGGGTGTCGCAGCCGACCAGAAATAATGGTCTATAGCAGATTGAACCTATTGTTTCAAGCCAAGCGCTTTTGCCAGTTCCAAATCCTGATAGTCTTCGTCTGTAGGGAATTATTGGCAGGAGTTCTTTGATGTAACTTGCAAAAGCATAATATATATCGATTTTTCGGTTTTTTTGATCAGTTTCTTCATGCCAATAATTAAGAAAATTTCGAACTTCATTCGTTAGGATTTCAGTTGTTCCATATTCTTCTGCTTTGCTGGGGAGCAGAACTTGTCCTTTTTCGATATCGTCATTGTCGATTGGTTCGTATCTTATTCCTTTAATTTCAAAATATTTTTTATAAGTTATATTGGCTGTATCTAGATCATATATTGCATATCGAGCACCATTTTCAGGATCATAAATTTCTTCAATAAGTTTTCCACCTGTTTCAGCTACTTCTATGTCTGGAAGGCTTGCTTTTCTGACTATCTTTATTGGTTTAGTTGTATCTTCCACGGCTATGGTTTCTGAATGGCTTGAAAGCTCTCTATCAAATTTCTCTTTGGCTAGCAAATATAGTTCAAGAAGGATTTTAGGAGGGATCGGCTCATCTATTTTGGCGTTGTTTGTAATATCATCAGCAACAGTATCAGGCAAGAAGTCAAGTGGATATTTTTTAGACCAAAGACAGTAGTCTCCGATCAGGATACTATAGGTGAGATGGCTACCGTCATATTTTAGTTCGATTATTTTGTTATGAAATATTTTTCTTTCTTGAGCGGAAAATTTTTTCATGCTTTTCCTACCGTCTAATAAATAGTAGGCAAAATAGGGGGGCTAATTTGACAGAACATTTCAACTGGCCAGATGGCTGCGCACGTAGAACATGTTATAAACTGTTAGAGCTTTTCGGAGTAGCATAATTGCCAACTATTTATGATCATGGAGATTACGCTTGGTTGATGTGGAAAATAATCAAAAAAACAAAATGAACGAAATGAAACTTATTCCAATAGATGAGATCCCAATGACCTACCCCGAAAACAGGGAATTAATACTGAAAATAAAGAATCTACCTGAAGGCATGGCTTGGGTCGTAAAGGAAGAAGAACTTGTCGGACTTGGTTTACCATCGACAACCGCTATAAGAGTTGCTGTAAACCGCTATGTCAAACGCGACTTGCTACCTAAAGGATTCAGAGCGATACAGAGGAAACGCGACGGCAAGTCAACTATCTATATTGCAAAAATATCTGATAAAAAAGAATAGTAATGAATACACCATACGCCATCCCTCTCTATGGTTAACACGTTTCGAACAATAGGGACATGTATATTGCAACGATATAGCCGTTATACGCATGTGTATAGCTGCGTCATTTTATCGCAACTAAAATTGCAACAATTCTCAAATGATTTTTTTTGGTACACCATAATTATAGAAATTTTACCCTTTCAGTTTTCAACAAAATAGAGAATTATAAAGATAGAAACCCTGTTTACCACTTTTTAACTAATAAGTGCACGCTAAGTAAATAGGCATATACGTGTGGCATACCCATTTATGCATGTATATAGTTTTGGTAATTAACCAAAACTAAAATTGTAACTGTCGCGCGCGCTAATAAAACTCGACATTTGCTTACCTAATTATTTAATGATGTTTCTCAAGGTCATCGGTGTTGGAATATTTATTTTTGCCACAGAAATGATAGGATACATTCAGCTTGCGCGCGCGATATTGCCCACAACTAGAATTAACAATCAAGAAATTCAGAATACTTGATCTAGCGCTCGTCTACTTATTTACTTATTTACGTCAGTGCATGAAAAGGATTTAAATTAATAAAAATAATAATAAGAACAACTAGATCAGAGCATAAGAAAATTCTAAGCCTCCGCCAGTCGATGCAGACCTCAAAAATGAGAACAATATAATATTGAAATAATCTAGGGGAAACAGGCTGAAAATGAGCTTATTCACGCACTGCGACATTTAATACAAATGTCGCTGTTCTGGGGAAGAATACGTACGCCCATATATGAAGAATTCCACAATTCGTGAATGACTTAACTGTAAAAAAATGTGAGGCTACTAGCTAACCTCCAAAAACTCTTGATCTTGTGTCTGATCTGTCTGATCGATCAGGGCTGATCGAAAAAATGGGTTGCCTGATCGACTGCCTGATCAGCCTATATGTACATAAATATACATAGGCTTCTAAATCCAAAGAAAAGAAATTCAAAATGAGCGATTTTGTTCAAGATCAAGGCAAATCACCCTTGATCTGAAAATAGCTATAGAGAGCTCGATAAAAATTATTGTGTCAGATACACATGAGTCCACAAGCTTACATTTGTAAGAGAGCACATAAATTTCTGCTTTGAATTATAGTCATGTTAAACAAAAAGATTGGCAACATGTAAAGATCCTCTGTATCGAAACTTTACAGGTGTAAATCATATAACAATAGATTTGTTCCTTAGAAGCTTACACCTTTAAAGATAGAACAGGATCAGTACTCATGTATTCAAAATGAACCTATGAATTATGGTTTCTGTCGTGCAGATAAATTGTGGCACGATTGGCTTTTGGCTTTTTAATATATTATAAATTGGCTTTATCACATTAGCATCCAGCAAATACGGCATGTGCTCCCTAATCTACGCATAAAAAAACATCATAACACAAAGAGCAAAACGAAAATAACGCGGGCTAAGAGTTGAGATATTCATTAATTTCTATTATTTATCAATATGAACTTTCATCAATGTTTCAAGGCATTTGACAGCTTGATCTAATAGGTTTACGAATTTTTTATCATCCGATTGTCTATAGCCCAATCCTCTTTTTTTGGAATGGTCTATCCTATTTCTTTCAACTTTTATTTTCCTAATTTGGGAATATGTTTGGTCATCAATTATTTCAAAACAATATAGGAGAGTAATCACATTATCGGCACTCAAACCTTTAAGAAATTCATCAAATAGTTTCTTCAATTCACCAGTGTCTTCATCAATTCCTATCTTATGTAATTTGAAATATGCCCTAAGTTTTTCGGTTCCAAAATTGTCAAAGTGTGTAACGGCAGAGGAGAAGCTTGCAAACCAATCTCGATTTTCTTTGGCTCGCTTAATCTCTCCAAACGGATCTACAAGTAACATATCAATATCAAAGCCAGTTTGTTCCTCTTTCACGTCACCAGCCTCTTGATCTTTTATCTTTGTCATATATCTTTTACATCACATTTTAACGCGTACTAGATTAAACAATTATCGAAAACAGAAATCATGTATCAATAATTTCTCGCAACTGTAACTTTGCATAATCCCGACTTGGATTTATTCTGTGTCTTGATAGATTTCCTTGAATTGTTCTTGTTCAGCTTGGAATCATGGTTTACATCAATTGTGCTTTGGGCTTTTTGTTTCTGCTGTCGGAATCGACTGATTGTCTTAATTTTATTATTGACGTCTGATGGTTTTGAGGGAAAAAGTAAGCGGTCAAGAGACCCTTTTGTCATTTATGCTTCGTCTACATGTTTTGATTTCGTGACTTGATAAAGCGAATGTAAAGTGGTCTAGATGGATTGTCAGACCTTAGGATCGCTACTTCTTCTCCAATATGCTGTCCAAGTAAATTCGTTGATTTTTCCAGTTCTTCAGTTGAAATAAAGTCAACAGCGATTCGGGCAGAGTCCATAGTGATGATTAAAAAATTATCACGGATACCTACAGCACTTATTCTACCCAACGCTTCTTCATAGTTATCAAGGAAACGTATTGGTTTAACAATCACAGTGTCTACATCATTTCTATAGCGCGATTTGCTTGCTGCCATATTTCTTCAATTAAGTAAATAGTAGGCAATCACCCCCCCTCAAATCACCATGACGCCATAATGTCATGAAATCATAATGAAATTTTTAATTGAGCATTCCCTTAATAGTGTGAATTTTTATGAGTGCACTTTGAGTACGATCGACAACACTTGGCGAATGAGTTTACAGGTGTAAAGGTTGAAACTAGTTAATACAAACTAGATGGTCAGTTAAAGCTCTCAAAACCTGTTGTTGGTCGAAAACAAAACGACTTTTAAAAAATGGAAATTTTCAACAATCACATGTGATTGTTAAGCCCACATTCAAATTTTAATATTTGATCTATATTTTTTTCTGAATTATCTGCTATTTTGTTTTTGAAGGTATTTTTAACATTTTAGTTTCAAAAGGATTTGAAAATGGTTCTCATAATTATTCATTTGAACATTATGTTAGAAATTTTTCTATGAATACGATACATTTTATTTTCGAAGAAGGATAATACGTTCATTCGAATTGAAAAATGAGTTACACATGTAAATCATAGTATGCGGTGAATGGGATTACAGGTGTAAAGCATGGATTTGACTTTTATTGGTTTACACTTGTAACCATTTCCTATCTGAAGCTAGCTAGCACACTGCGTAAGTTTCACCAGACGTTTTTCACCATTTCACCATTCGTTTTTCACCAGACGTTTCACCAGATAACTTTGAAAGCATCCGATAAGTTGGTGAAATCCCCCCATATCATAAACTCTCACCACATCATCACTTTCACCAATTTTGAATGTAAAAAAAGATTAGAGCACTATTGTGATTGTAATAATACCATTGATTTCACCAAAAAACTCGTTATCGTAAATTACTACCTAAATAATTAATAGCCACCTATAATTCGTCTATAAAAAAATTTGTTATCACGCGTGACTCATTTTTTTGTATGCTTACTATTAACTTTTCAGATTATTTTTCTATTATTCATATCTTCAGACCCTAAATATTCACATCATTAGAACCTAAACAAAACGAGTTGCTAGACTTGAGAATTTTCCAATAGGCTATTACTATATAAAAAAATTGTAAATGAGTTTACAGGTGTAAAGGTAGAGCAAATGTATTCGGATATATGTTACACCTGTAAAGTCGTCGATTGAGTATGTCTTACACCTGTAAACGAGCGACAGAGGACTACTGAAATCTAGAATGCTGGTTGAAAAACTCCGTCCAAACTGGCAAGACGTATCTCATCTCTTCGCCAGCTCACTGATGTATGAGAGCTCGTCTTCCGTCAGAGCTTCTGGATAGCTAATTGCTTCAACCATAGGCTTAGGAAGAAGAAACGGACGTTTCGCTTCAGAGTCCCACTCCAAGAACTCAAAACCGTCATCGTCAATATACAGAATGACGTCCTTAATGATATCGTGTTGCCCTGAATCATACGTCCAGGCAGGAAGATTGATCAATTCTATGTTTGGAGTACACTCAGATTTCTTGAAAGAGCGTTTAGCATCAGCATAAGCCTGTTGTATGGAAATGTAGTCGAGTTTGTGGGTGTGTCCATAAACAATATTCAATATTTTGCTATCGCAATGTCTAGTTTTTAAGAAAGTGTTCCACCAGTCCAGAAAGCCTTTCACAGCCTTTATGCGATTGTATCTAGTACTCCTTATTCTATTCCATAACGGTCGTGCAACGGAGACTATCAACCTAGGTAACGAGAATAATCCCGTGACGATTGCGATCATTCCCCAGAGAAAGGTGTTTCTGATCAAGGACATATCAACAGGCAAGGAAAAGAAATAGAGGCTGATTGTGAAGTTGTGCGGTATGTAAAACAGTTTATTGAGCATATAACCCGCAAGGAATAAGAGGAAAAAAGCTAATGTTATCCATGAGTAGTTACCAAACGCAAAAGCACCATCTCTTAGGTACCCCATAATCATGGCTCCCAAACCAAGTCTTCTGAAGGTCAAGTCGAACTGATGCCCATGCAGAAACATGTAGGCATTGCAACCTTTTTTCAGAGTTCTGACCGCAGTCGCATCAGTCTGCTCAGGGTACGTATCATCAAGTATCTCAAGTCGTGAATTGAATAAAGGATAAGATCCTTTCTTCTTCCCAATCAAGTAGTCATGGTTTCCAACTAGATAGATTACTTCGGACTTGAGATGATTAGACGCTTCCGTCACTGCCTTGGAACAGAGATAGATTGATCTGTCATCAGCATCCCATAGTTCTACTGCGTCACCAAGAATCAACAAATGACTTGGGGGATAGATCTTTCTTGCAAGAAGTGAATCAATCTTCGAATGTATTTCAATCTCCTTACCTCCATATTCCAGTTCTCTAATCCAGGCGAGAAAATCATTGACGTATTCTGGCTCGCAACTGACTTTTCTAGAGCGTAATCCTAGATGCGTATCGGCGATAGCGAGTAGGCTGTTCAAGGGAACTCGGGGATTACTCGAAACAGATAATATTTAATAGTTATTACACACGGCTCTGTTCGTTAGGTAACTGATCTTGTCGGCTGATCAGAATCGGCTGTTTAAAAAAAGAACATCCTAAAGATTTGTTTGCAAAGTTTTGATTATAACTTACTGATAAATTTAATTGATGACTATGAAGATAAATCCTTACATTACAGGTTTTATAGCTGGCTTAATAGAAGCATAATATCAACAATATTTACATCCCCATTTGTCACGTTTGGATTTCTCCCAATGCCGACAATTCCTATTTTGACTCTTGTAATGATTGAAATTTTTCTTGGTGTGGTTTTTGGAATATTTGGGTGGTCTTTATTCGAAACTGTATGATTCTCTTTTCGGTAAAGGTTTCTGGAAAGGGCTTCTTTATGGCTTTCTGCTCTGGTTTATTTCCACTATCATCCCTAGTGCATATATTATTGCTATATTCCAAGAAATGTCAATCACCAATTCAATATTAATTGGCGGATTTTTCTTTTTTATTCCTTGGAATCATAATAGGGTGGCTACAAAGCAAATAGAGTAATCAACATTTTTTTAGCCATGCATCATAAGATTCTCGTCTATAACTATACTCAAGACAATATTTTTCAGTTTTTTCAATGCTCTTCACTTTCACACTGCGCACGTTTCACCAGAAGTTTCACCAGATAACTTGGTGAAAGCACCTGATAAGTTGGTGAAATCCCACCCTCATATCATAAACTTTCACCATAATAATCACATTTCACCAATTTGAATGTAAAAAATTAAGATTACAACACTATTTTCTATTGAACTTCTTGATCCTCCTGATGAAATTTTTATCCTTGATGAAATTTCCGCGCCTTGGAATCAAGTTGTTTTCTTACATGATTTTTCATGTTACCAGACTAAGCAGTCTTTAGTGTATGATTTACAGGAATAATTTAGATGGCTATGTGAAATATCAACGCTAGATGCTTTTGAGTCTGGTTTACTTGATTTGAAGGATTTCTATTTTCTGGGTGATGATTATCGTTACCATATTGATTTTGAGGCTAAACATAGATTTCTTGAACTTCTTAAAGAGAGATTCAATTCAGGTGTAAAATACAAAGGTAAACATTGGAAGTGGGATACAGTTATCCAGAGGAAAACTGAGGAACTTGGAAGATTTCTATTAGACAAAACTAAATTTGTAGATTTCAGTGAACCTATTCCTAAGATTGTACGTAGTGATTCTTTGGAGATGCGTAAACGTATTCTTGAACTAACTCAAAAACAAGCTAAAGAACGTAGTATTAGTAAAAGTACTTTGAATTATTTGCGTAAGAATGCAAAAGAAAGTGAATCATTTAGAGTTTATGAGAAGATAGCAGCTAGATTAGAGTAAAATTTTTACTCAATTTATGGTGTCACCAAATCGAAATGTAAAATATTTTAATTTTTATGATTATATTATGTCAAATGTAGATCAATCTAGTTAGGAAAACATCTCCACAAAGTATTTTGTTGCTGGCATCACTTGTGCGTGTATGTCAAGTTTCTGAGAGAGTTAGGATCTGATAATTCTAAGGTACGCAACTATGGCTAAACATAGATTAAAAAATAAAATTATAACGCGAGCGTACGGTATTTCGATACCATATGCAATCAATGGGGATCCGACAGTGACAAAATTATAGAAGAGTACAGGTACAGCCGCAAGTATAAATAGACTCGTTTTGCAATAAAACATTGTTTTAGTTTTCTCAAGAGGACTTTTGGGATCTCTCAAACAATGCTCCCACCCCATCCATAAATTCTGATAATTTTTTTTTGTGAAATTTGTTTCTACGTTTCCGATAAGTAAAGGTATCTTCTTATCCTCAATTTCCTCAAAAATATATTTGCCAGCATTTTTCACCTCTTTCTCAATCCAATTCATTGGTAGTAACAGAGCTATCGCTAATATCAGCAGACCAGATATTATGTCATATTCTTTATGTAACAGAGTTAACCCGTAGAAGACCAATATCGCCGACGCATACATCGAAATAACCCTGATGTATGATTTCGTGTAATCATCTATCTCATTTCTTAAAGCACGATATTCTGTTAAGACGACATCAAGTTTTTTCTCTACACGATCATCTCCTTCTGATAATTCAGTAGTTTTGGCTTTTCTGGAAGAACTGTTAACTTCGTCTTCTTTACCCTGTTCAGTAGAGTTTCTTTCTTTGATTATTGAATCCACTTTTTCTTTAGAATCCAGAGTTTGTATAATTCTTTTGTATAGTTCGGTTCTTGTAACCGATCGAATAAATGCATCTGCAATCATAATTATTATCGGAATTAATATCAAGACGTATAAGATTGGATAATATGTAGCACCCAACTTGATGGATTCTAGGTATTGGATCATTGAGCCAAATATCATGTAGCCGATTCCAATTATCATGTATAGAAATGTTTTCCATTTTCTCTCAAACTTGAGCGCATCCTTTAACTTGAGAGAAGTCAAGAATACAAGTAAAGCTCCTAACGTGATAAATGCAATCTTAAAGAACATAAACTGCTCAATACAAGATTAGGAATTGATTGATAATTTAAATATATCATATAGCACGTGCATTTGCCTTGTTCTCGGATACCTTTACAAAAAGTAACAAATTCTAATTTCCTTCCAGTATATTCGTAAAATAGACAGTGATTTTAGAAGAAACTATCCCTGCTATTATTATGGTGTGTGTGTCTTAGCTGGTGAGAGCATCCAAAATTGAACCATCACATTATGCAATCAACCATTTTTTTTCGGAAAATAGGAAAACTATAGACCTAATTGAGGAATAAAAGCAAGATAAGAATGTCGGAGCTCTTCTTTATCAATATGGTCGTATATGTCTATGGCTTCTTTCCTCCTGTCTCCTCTTAATGCTTTAATGAATTCTCGATCCATTCCTGCACGTCTAAGATGAGTTGTGAACCAGTGTCTAAAACAGTGAGGAGAAAGATGGTCTTCGACATTGGCAGATTTAGAATTATGTAGACCGACTCTCTGAGCATATTTAACAACCATAGAGTATACGCCGTTTCTCTTGAGCCGTTGTCCATGTTCACCAATGAATAACGCAGGTGTGGTAGAATTGAGTTTGTCACGTTGACTTATCCAGCGTTTGAGATGTCTTGCTGTTTCATCATCAAAAAATACTGTTCTGCCACTACGTTTCTTGAATCTATTTTTCTTTATTGTTATGGTTTGTGTTTTCCAGTCAATGTCGCTTACATCCATTGCAATCAATTCTCCTCGTCTAACTCCAGTCTTTGCTAGTAGTGTTAGGATGGCTTTGTCACGTGTGTCAATGACGGAATTTATGAGGAGACTCATCTCTTCGACTGTCAGAAGTTTTCGTGGTGATTCGGTGTCTCCATCATTGTCTTTCTTGTATTTGCGAAGGTATCGTTTTCTCACTCCTGGCACAGGATTTCTCTCCATGTAATCCTCAAAGACCAAGTACTCGTAAAACCCAGCAACTCCTGACAGATTTTGTTCAAGGGTTGTTTGATTTACTCCTTTAGAATATCTGTAGCGAATATAATCATGTAAGATGTGTTTATCCGCTTTTTCTATAGAGATTCCTCTTTCGTCTAGATAACTGACATATTGTTTGATGCTTGATTGATAGCGTCGGATTGTTTCTGGTGTTAATTGGCGGTCTCGACAGTCTTCAACGAATAATTCTAGGAGCCGTTGAGTATTCGGTGGTTGGATTAGAGTCTGTTGATGCATTAGCTTCTCCACTTCCATCCCCTACGCGTCTTCTCCACAACACCATAGTTTTCAAGATTCTCCAGTTGATTGGAGATGGCTTTGACAAGAGGAGTATCATGTGGATCAACTTTCAATAGACATAGTAGATGATCTGAATCTATCATTTCTCCTTTCTTCAGGAGTTCAACGAGTTTTTTATCGTAACCTCGGATGCCTTTAAAGGCTGCATCTAGAAATGGCTCAGCTCGGTATCGTCTTAGCTCGTTTTCAACACGTTCTAAAGCCAGCTTAAATATCTCATTTTCTCTAGTTAATTTCTCAACGTGTTCATCCTTTTCTCGTAACTGTTGGAGTAATTCTGCTCTTGGCTGATAGTCTTCTTCACCTTCCTCCTGCCTTAAGGAATTAGAAACATGCTCGCTAACAAACTGTGATATGGATACATTACCTTTCTTGGCTCTAGCTTTCCAGTCATCAACCATCTCCAAAGAAGGGAGATAAACATAGATTGATCTCTGCTTAATGGACTTGGGTTTGCTCATGAAAATCTAAATAATTATAGTAGAAACTGCTATTTATATATACCAGTAAAATGGTGCGGGGAGTGGGATTTGAACCCACGAACCCCTACGGGATAGGCTCCTGAAGCTTACGCAACATACTGTTTCTACGCCTTTGACCTGACTAGGCGATCCCCGCAATTTCTCATTTTTATCATAGAAGATCTTCTTCAAGATATCGTTGATCATCTGAAAATGTTTGGGCATTAATTCAATGAATCTTTTGCTCCAAAACAGTTTTAAGAGGAGAGCTTGGACAAATCATTGAAATGGAATATTACAACGAAGAAGAGCAACCAGCGCCGACTTTTCCGACAAGAAAAGTAATGCTTGTAATAGCGGCGCTCTTTGCAATTTTTGTGATATGGTCTATAGGCAGCCAGCTGATCTGGTTAATACTTAATTTCAAAGAGTTTGGTGAACTCTTTCTCAGACCAATCTTTTTTGAGATAATAGGCGGAACCATACTCGCTATCATCGCTTTCGTGAGACTCGACATCCTAAATAGGCGCTCTCTAATTTGGTGGTTTATTAATCTAATAATTTCCGCTTTCAAAGGATACGGGGCAATTCCACCAAATCGAATTGACTTTAAAAGTTTTAAACTAACACCAACGAAATTCATTCTCTGGCAAATTACAAAAGTTCTCTTAGGAATGATGCTATTCAGGAATTATATTTTCGGCATGGCTACCTATGCCATGTCTCAAGGTTGGGATCCAAGGCTTGATCTAGTACTTGGCGTATTCAAACTACCTTTCATTACTCCTCCAATGGATGGTGCATATGCTCAAGCAAATGTTCTACCCATGGTACCTGCAATAACACTCTTAATAGGTCCTTTACTAGCCGCATTCGGAACCCGTCTAGTAATCTTGGTCGGTATTACTCAACTTGCAAGAATATTCACACCCACTTCTGAAGAAGCTTCGGGCGCCGTTCCTTTCGGAGTTAGCTGGCGAGTAGCCTCGTTCGAAGGTATTTTATCAATAGGCCTTTTCTGGGTCATGTTCAATAGTTTTTTCTCAGCAATCATAGATTACAATACACGCTACATCATTGGAGGTTTGGCCGTAGGCGGCATCTTATTTGCAATATTTTACTATCTAGATATACGCTATTCAAAAGGGCTCTCTACACTTAGACGACGCAGGGTTACCATCAGAATACTCAGCATCTTCTTGATAGCTCTGGTAACGGGTTCAATCATGGCCATAAATAATAGTGTAGCAGACGCGAGAAAAGTTGAATGGCTTGGACCATACACATCCCAACAGATCGCTGTCAATCGATATTTTGCAGAACTTGATAAAGTAAGAGAGGTCCCGTATGATATTAGTCTAAAGGTTACTCCGAAGGATATGATTGAGGAACATATTACAGATAATAGGCTTCTGTTGAACAAGATTCGTTTATGGGATTGGGATGCTGCCTTCGCCAAACTAAAACCAGAGATTGGTCTTATACCCTATGTCGATTACCAAGATTCCGACATTCTAAGATTTAACAATACACTATACTGGAGCTCATCAATGAAACCCATACTTCCAGAGACAGTTCTTCAAGCAGATCAATGGTATGCCGAACACCTAGTCTATACACACGTTCCTAATGGATTCTATATTCTTAATGCCAACGAAGGCGTGATCGAAGAAGCTGATCAATTCTTCAAACAGAGGAGTATCTACTATGGCGAGGGAGGCCTCCTATCTGAGACTTGGGCTGCATATCCAAAAGACCGTGAGGAAAGCGAGGAGTTGGGAGGATATTTCTATACTGGAAACGGTGGCGTAAGTCTCTCTCCTCCTTTAAGTTGGATCTTCGAATTCAATTTCTTTCTAGCTTATCGTACACAGACGGTGGAGGTCTTAAGGTATAGAGACATCTACGATCGAATAGAAATGCTCTTCCCATATTTTGAATACGACTTTTTCGGAAAGAAAGTAGACATGTTCCCAGTTACAGATGGCGTTCAAACATATTACTTGATGCCACTTATTGTTCGACTCGACACAGGAAAAGTTCCATGGAGCAATAACAATCCATTGGTGAGACTAGCCGGTTATGCATTGATCGACATATATAATGGTGATATCCAAATATTTGTAATCGGAGACGATTTCTTTAGTGAATTATTCAAAGATGCATACAGTGCATACATCAAAACAGAAATTCCTGAATGGCTTGAACTTCAGACAAGATACCCTGAGGAACTGTTCGAGTGGAGAGTCGGGATGTTCAATTATTACCATGTCACCGATCCAGCTACCTTCATAGTAGCAAAAGAATTCTTTGAAGTTCCAGAAGGCTTGGATACTTATTATATAATGTCTCAACCTTCAGGTTTCGAAGAACCTGAATTTGTAGGCTTACTTTCTCTTGAACTTCGAGGAGCGAAGGGACGGAACTTAGCTGGATACATGGTTGTAGAAAATGATTATTCCAGACTAGGTGTAATGACGTTCAATAGAGTTTCTCTGGAGTCAGAGACTAAATTACTTGGACCTACAGGAACACGTGAGGCCCTCGAGAAAAATGCAGAATTCGCAACTTTAAGGACTCTACTTAGAACACCACGCATAGGAGACAATATCCTATACAGAGTAGGTGAACATGACGTATACTTTATACCCGTTTATACTGCCGGAGCTGGAGGTGTTGTTACAGAGTTGGGAATTGTTGCTTGTGTAGGCGCTCTATTTACTGGAGAATATTATGTTGGTCTTGGTGATACAGCAGAAGAGGCTTATAGAGACTTTTTAGCTGCAGTAGCCAAGATTGAGTTGCCTATACCTGAAGTTCCTACGGAGCCAGAGGAGGATATTGAAGAGCGAATTACAAATATTCTAAATATCTTTGAAAAAGCAAATGTTACCCTAATGACTCCTGAAGCTTTGAATCCTACGGTTTCATATAATGAAGGGATTAGGGATTATGCGTCAATTGATCAATGGAATCAGACTAGACATCTAGTCGAAGATTTTATCTCTGATTGGGCTATTAAGACAGACAAAATTCTTATCTGGCAAGAAGGATCTAATATCAACTTCGGAGCACTCGTAAACATCAATGGAATAACCGAACTCCATTACGTAACCGTCACTCTCGAAGTTGAAGAAAATCTTGAGGAATAAAGATGAGTCTATATAAGAAACGACGTGGACATGAAATCGGTGATGCGATCAATATTATAACGGTTTTCATTGGGCTCATTGTTGTTGGAGTGATACTTACTCTATTAGTTCGATTTCAAAGAGGATTGCTTGGCATAGTTCTCGGCGGCTTGGCTGTTGCACTTGTAATCTATTGGATTCTAGAAATTAGGAAGACAATGAAAACAGAATTTAAGGTAAGAGAAATAGAGGCAAGAGAATGGTCACCTGATATAATAGAGAACAAGGACGAAATCGTGGTTGTCGGTAAAGTGCCAGGTCCAAGAGATAAAATAAAAGTTCTTTTAGAAGAAAATTTCCTAGAAGTTAAAGGTGGTCTAGGTTTCCGTAAAGTCGTGAAATTACCATCCAAGATAGTAAGCTTCAATACGTCATACAATAATGGAGTTCTTGAAGTAAGATTAAAGAAATAATCGAACTTTTCAGCAATATCCTCTTTACTTATCCAAGGATGTAGGTTCCTTGAGACAGACTACAGACTCAAGAAAATCGTCAATAGTTGTCTTTGTTACCTGCCCAGATAAAGAAAGTGCCAATAAGATTTCCTCCTCACTTATAGAAAAAAAACTGGCTGCATGTGTAAATACAATTAAGAATGTTGAAAGCATATTCAAATGGAAAGGAAAGATCGAAAAATCTTCTGAGAACCTCTTAATCATAAAATCAAAGAAACGACTTCTCAAGAAATTGATTGCGGAAGTTCAACAAAATCATCCCTACCAACTTCCAGAAATTATTGCTCTGCCAATCATAGGAGGATCTAAAGCATATATCGACTGGCTAAATAATGAGACTCACTTGATTTGAAATATTGTTCCAGTGAATAATTATGATTGTCTTTAGGAAGACAGATCTTCAAATAATCGCTCAACATTCAAGAGATTCATTTCCAACTGAATCATGTGGCATAATTCTGGGAAAGAAACAAGACAATATCAAGATAGTTACAAAAATATTTCCGACAAAAAATATTTTAAAATCTCGCACAAAATATCAAATCAATCCTCAGGAACAATTAAATATCTATATGAAAGCCGATGAGATATCACTCGAGGTTCTGGGGCACTATCATAGCCATCCATTTGGAGATACAAAACCATCAGAAATAGATATCAAAGAAGCAAATCAGCCTTGTTGTTCTTATGTTATCTATTCAAATGAGCAGAATGAGTTCAAGTCATTTCATTGGAATGGTTCTTCATTCCTTGATGAAGAACTTAGGATATCCAATTAATCCATTCTTCATGAAAAATTTCAGCTAAAAAATTTGGATTCATTTGTCAGTGGCCATAGTTCATGATGAACTATACCAACATTTAAGAATGAGGCGCAGGTCTTTCTCTAGCCGATTCAATACTAGAGAAGGCTACTCATATTGGATACTTTAAAGAAGGTTGAGGTTGGAAAATTTCAGACTCCACCCATTACAATCCCATCAACTCATACAATCTCAAAAATTGTTGGTGTCTTAAAAGACAAAAATTGCTATGAAGTGTTTATTCCTGGTAGAGATAAAGTTGGAATAGTAACCATAAGAGACATTCTTAGAGTCTCCCACCCTACAACTACAAAAACCTCTAGTATTATGAAATATCCTACTAGCCTTTCACCAAATACTTCCTTAGGTGAAGCTGCAAGAATCTTGACTGATTATCGACTCAGGGCACTACCAATAATGGAAGGAAGAGAACTCACAGGTGCTTTGACAGCAAGAAAAATTCTTGAATTCTTATTAGAAAAAGGTTCTTTGAATCTCCAAGTAAAGTCGCTCATGACAGGTAGGTTAACAACAATATCTGAAAACGATACGGTTGCGAAGGCTAGAAATCTAATGGTAGATAAGAAAATTGATCATCTACCAGTGATTTCTGATAAAAAAATTGCTGGCATCGTGACTTCTAATGAGATAGTGTTCAGACTAATACCAAGAGAAAGGAGTAGTATTGCGATGACAAGTACGCGCGGCGCTCAAAAAAACCTTGGATACCAAGCAAGTTCAATCATGGAGACCCCACTGACATGCCAAGCTAGAGACAAAGCATCAGAAGCATTAGCAAACATGCTCCGAGCAGGCAAGACTTACAATTTAGTTACAGTCCTAGGAATGGTTCAAAGTATTGTAACCCCAAGAGATTACATTAATCTTCTCGCCGAGCCCAAACCCATAGTGGAAATCCCGGTCTACATAATAGGATTGCCAGAAGACCCATTCGAGGCTGAAGTTGCTAAGTCAAAATTCTTGAACACAATTGGAACATTAAAAAGAACTTTTCCAGAAATAGAGGAAGCACGTTCAGTTATTAAAATTTCAGAGTCAGTTAAGGGAAAAGAAAGAAGAAGATATGAAGTAGACATCGCAATGACAACACGTAAGGGAGTCATCAACTACTCTCACTCTGGATGGGAGTTACCAAGTATTTACGATGAGTTGGCTACGAGGATCAAACGCTTAATGACACAGCGTCGAGGAACCGCAAAAAGATATTTGAGAAAAGGACAAAAGACAAAAAGAAAACGTTAATTCTTTTAATCTAAAAAAAATATCGATATGGATCATCCTTGGCACACATTCAAGGAGTCTGCTTTGAATTGGACATATACCTTTTTCCCTTTATCTATACACAAATCTTTGAAAGAACTCAATGTTAATTCTGACTCAATTGGAAAGCCTACGTCCACCAAAACCTTTGCACTAGACTTCATCTGAACAACGTCAGATACCTTTCCTTTCAGATTGTTACAGACACATTCACACCATTTATGATTCCTAATTAATGGTTCATTTGATAAAATTATATCTTCGGGTTTGATTGTAAGAATAATTTTTTCTCCATCTCTTTTTCCAATCAATGGCGCTAAGATTTCTATGTTACCTATTTTGACTTTAGCGGAACTTGACGCATCTTGAACTATTTTCCCATCATATACGTTGAGTCCGAGGAAGTTAGCCACAAATTTAGATTTTGGCTTCTCTAGTATCTCGTCACGGTTACCTATCTGTTCTACTACGCCTTCACCCATCACAGCTATCCTGTCAGAGATGATACATGCCTCAGCTAAATCATGTGTTACATATATTGATGTTACTTCGAGAGGTTCTAAAAGATTCTTAAAATCGGTTCTTAGACTCTCTCGAGTTTTCGGATCTAATGCAGACAGAGGTTCATCAAGAAGCAGAAGTGTAGGATCAATTGCTAAAGCTCTTGCTAAAGCTACGCGCTGCTGCTGACCTCCACTAAGCTCATGTGGATAACATTGGGCACAATCTTTCAATGTTATAAAGTCGAGAAGTGAATTGATTTTTTTCTTAATCTCATGTCTTGGCAGATGTTTAGCTTTCAATCCGTATGATATATTTTCGTCAACTCGCATGTGAGGGAATAATGAATAATTTTGAAAGACATAACCTATCCCTCTATCTGAGGGACTAACATGGATTCTTTTTCTTCCTTTTTTTCCATCAACAAGAATTTTGTTAATGTAAATTTCTCCCTCATCTGGTGAACACAAACCAGATATTATGTTCAGCATAGTAGTCTTTCCACAGCCACTTGGTCCAACTATTGATAGAAGCTCATTCGTTTGAACTCGTAAATTGATATTTTTAAGAACTTCTTTGTCTGAAAATTGTTTTTTTATTGTTTTGAGTTCTATCATAGTCTTGCCCCATATCGTTTTCGGCCAAGTATTTTGAAGAGCGCGAGGACTCCGAATGATACTACTATAAGGATCGCTGAAAGAACATTTGATGCCATAGGGTCTTCAGCCATTAACATGTAAATGGCTAACGGCATAGTCTGTGTTACACCTGGAAGATTACCTGCAAACATTAATGTTGCACCAAATTCCCCCATTGATCTGGCCCAGGTCATTATTGTACCAGCCAAAAGTCCATGTGAAGAGAGAGGAAGAGTTATTGTGAGAAAAACTCTTAATCTTGAAGGACTCAAAATTTTTGCGCTATTAACTAAATTCCGGTCAACGTCCTCAAATGCTGCCTTAGCTGATCGTATTAGAAAGGGGGAGGCAACAAAGATTTGAGCCAAGACGACAGCGAGGACACTACCTGGTAGGATTATTCCAAATTCTTTGAGTGTAGGTCCGATTATTCCTCTAGGGGCAAAAGCTAGCAATAGAGCTACCCCCGCAACTGCTGGTGGAAGGACTATTGGGATATCAAGTACAGTATCAACAATAGATCTACCATGAAATCTTCTAGTTGCAAGTAAATATGCAGTAGGAATACCAAAGATAAAGGAAGTAAGAGTAGCAAAGGATGAAGTTACTATGCTTACAGTCAAAGCGCTTAGAACCTGTGGATTTCTTAATTGAAGCATCAACATATCCAAATCTAGATGCAAGAAGACCGCTGCAATTGGAAATGAGATGAATGCTATGAAAAACAGACATGCGAATGCTAAGAATGCTATAATTAATCTATCAGAGACCTGCTCGAGCCCCATTAAGAACAACCCTCCATTTTTGTAGCGAACATCTTGCCTTCATCTGATAGATTAATTCAACAAATTTGACTGCTAATAGTGCACGCCAGAGTCTAGTCTCAAAGAATATATAATGCTTATCTTAGATGCATAAGTAAACTAACATACTTACTTTACAATGGCGTAGCGCTTGATATACTAACATCTTCCTTGAAATCTAATCAAACATTGTTACTATGATGTTCGAAGCCACGTGGCTCAAGATCACGGTATTTATTTTTCAATTTTAGAATAATTTTTCCAGAATTTTCTGTTACATGTCCTATTGGTATTAATGTACGAATCTTTTTCTTTGTTTTTTTGTATAGGGTGGGTTTCTGAGTAATGACTAATTCATATTCCTCCCCACCATAAAACGCAAGATCAATCAGATCGAGATCATTCTTTATCGCAAATTCTCTTACTTCTCGATGTATTGGAATCTTATTTATTTGAAAACCTACATTACTTGATTTTGAAAGCTCGTATAGACTCCAAGCAAGACCATCACTTGAATCTATTGATGAATTTATGAGATGGTTTTTTGCAAAAGTTAATCCTTCAGATAGTCTTGCCTTTGGCATGAATACAGCCTTAATGGCCTTCTCTTTTAATTTTTTAGAGATTTCCATTTTCTTCTTGATTATCTTCAAACCAAGTGCCGGCAATCCAAAAGCTCCGGTAACCATTACTATATCGCCCACTTTTGCAGTGTCACGCCTAATGAGCTCCCTCTCTTTGCAGATGCCAAAAGCAGATACATCAATGGTTAAATCTGTAGATTCGTTTGTGTCTCCACCTATTACATGTGTACCGTATTCTCTAGCTGCAGCATTAATCCCTCTACCAATTTGTTTAACATAATTTTCACTTATCTTTCTAGGTATTCCCAAAGAAATCAATATGCCCATAGGTTGGACACCTTTGGCAGCAAGATCACTTATGACGGAGATTACTGCTTTTCTAGATGTCTGCCAAAGATTCATGCCTTTTGGAATATCTGTCTTCGCAACAAGCATATCACATTTCATAACAGCTAATTGGCCTTTTCCAATACGAATTGCAGCAACATCGTCTCCAAAAGGCAATGGATTATTCTTCATCTTATCTTGAAGATTAACTATGATGTCGATGATTTTTCTCTCAGTCAGCTTATTTTTCTTTAACATTGTTAATCGCTGACCATTAAGACATTAGATATAATATCTCTGAAACTTTTACTCTAAAAAATGCTTATGAGCATGACTATTAAGAGATCGGTAGGCCCCGGCACTTTTCTGCCCCGGTTCCTAAAGGATGTTCAAGGCGGGAAAGCTCAGCTCGGTAGAGCGACGGCTTCGTAAGCCGTAAGTCCTGGGATCAAAGCCCAGCCGGGGCTCCATGATTCAAGTTAGATTTCTTTTTTTTCTTATGCATAATTCTGTCAAGTTTGACAAATGCCTTAGTAATGCTTATCCAAGAGAAATCAATTGCGAATGTTGGAGAACATGGCCATCGCTCTTACATTCCCCTGGGCTAAGTCGAGAAACTATAGTCTGAGCGCTTTAATAGGGGCAATTGAAATCGATCCTGAACTAATAGATATCGATATTATAATTGTTAATGGCAGTCTAAAGAAATCAATCGAGCGGATCTCTAAGAAAGTTGACAAGATAATAATTTGTATTTCGTTTATGACTCCTGATCTCAAACATATTAAAAATGAAATAGACAGTCTTGGTTCCCTGCATAATTCTATCCGTAAAAAACTCATTCTAATAGCTGGTGGACCACATCCAACTGGTGATCCTTTAGGAACTCTACAGATGGGTTTTGATATAATCGTAATTGGTGAAGGAGAAAAAACACTAAGGAAAATAATTTCTAAAATAAAGAATAATGATTCTATGGAAGATTTGAACGGCATAGCCTTTAAGAAAAATCATCAACCCTTTATTAAAAAATCCAATGATTGCATCAACCTTGACGATTTTCCAGCTTTTGCACCTTTGCATCGTCTATTTTCCCCAATTGAAATATCTCGTGGATGCCCTTTCGTCTGCTATTTTTGTCAAACGCCTAGAATTCATGGTTTTTCAATGCGTCATAGAAGCATTTCTAACATCTGCGAACATTTGAAATATGCATCTAAAATCGGAAAGAAGAATACATGGTTCATTTCTTCGAATGCCTTTGCATATGGTTCAATTGATGGTAAAGAAAGTAATGAACTAGCAATAGAAGATCTGCTGAGATCAATAAGAAAAATCCCGAACATGGAAAAAATATTCTTTGGCACTTTTCCATCTGAAGTACGACCCGAATTCGTAACAGATGACCTTGTTTCCCTGGTAATCGAATACTGCAGCAATAGAACTCTTTCGATAGGAGCTCAATCAGGAAGTGATAGAATATTGAAATTCATTCATAGAGAACACACTGTAGAAGACATCATGAACTCTATTGAAATTATTAGAGAATATGGGATAATTCCATATGTTGATATTATTTTTGGACTTCCATCAGAGAATGATGAAGACAGAGCGAGAACAAGAGAGTTAATGAAATTTGTGATTAATAAAGGAGGAATAATCCATTCTCATGTTTTTATTCCGCTACCAGGGACACCATTTGAGAAATTTTCTCCAGGAAGAATTACCAGCGAAGATATGAATTATATCCAAAAGCTAACCGCAACAGGGAAAGCGAATGGTTCATGGCAGCATCAGATGAGAATTGGTGAAGAAATTGATTCGATGTTTCAGAGTAAAAAGTATACGCTATGAAAAGAATCTTCTGATAATCTTAACATAGTAATATTGATGTAGAGAATTCGTTCAGGCTTTTCTTTCAACTTTTATTTTGCATTTGGTCGCTACTGCGGCAATTGCTCCTAATGCTGCAAGCCAAGGCGCAATGAATACACCAACAATGCCGACTGTTGCGGGTATTTCAAGAAGTGTTTTTCCCTCCTCATTCTCGACAATTAATTTAGTGACGTTCCCTTCATGAAGGATTTCTTTAGTCTTCTGAATTAGTTCTTCTGACTTGACATCAAATTCTTCTACAATTGTTTTAGTGGCGTTTTTACCGCAGTTTTGGCAGTATTTTGAATTTTCAGATATCTCGGTACTACATACATTACATTTTACCAATATGCTCACGTTTCATCAATTTTATTCACATTAATCAATTGAAAATAGAAACATTACAAGATTATTTACAGAGATGTTATTTAACAGGTATAAATTGAAATAATTTCAGCGTTATTCTATTATACCTGTAAAATATCAAATCATTTCGGAATTTTTTTAGTTATACAGGCACATTCAATTAGTATAATACAACTTACTAAGTAAATGAGTGCCCTGTACTAGATGATTTAAATACAGTTTACCTGAGATATCATTAAAAGACAAAGGTAACAATAAGATCAGTACGGAGGATCAAAGAATTTACTCTCATCAATATAATTACGGTCAACAAGGATATGGTGGCTATCCTTCAAGCTACGGCTATGGATCTCAAGGAGCGTATCCAGGCTCTGGCTATGGTTATCAACCCCAATATCAACAATATTCCCAATCACAATACTACCAGCCCCAATATTCTCAACCATACACTCAGCAGTCTCAATATTATCAGCCACAATATTATCAAAGACAAGTCCGTCCTCCACAGCCGCCTTACCCATCGCAATACGGCGGTCAACAGCCGCCTTACCCATCGCAATACGGCAGTCAACAGCCGCCTTATCCACCACCATATGGTGCTCCACAACCTCCACCATTTCCCCCATGGTGGCCGTACGGAAGAAATGCTGCAATTACCGCTGCAGCCGTCTTATTCATAATCTTGGGAATATTCAGCATAGCTGGAGGAGCTGTTCTCATAGCAGCAAGTGCGTTCCCAGCTTCATTTTCTGGCATAACCTTCATTGGACAAATCGCTACCATAGATCCCATTATTTTAGCATTATTAGGTGTCTTATACCTAGGACTTGGAATAGTAGACATACCAGTCGTATACCTTCTCTGGAAATCTAGACGATCCGGAGGAATCATGGGATTGATACTGGCAATAATCCAATTAGTGACATTTGCAATAACACCTCTGTTCCCAGTTCTATGGGTTGGGGGCATAGTTGGTGCTACATTAGCAGTGATACTGATAATACTAGTCGCGATACGTTGGAACACTTTACGATAAAACTAGCGCGCGCTACTATCCTCTATTTTTTTATTTTTTCTATAAGCCAAATCATTTTTTTGCCATAATTTCTCACTGTCTTTAATCCTTCTTCATCTTGAATAACTTCTTCTTTCTCCATACCGAACGCTATATTCCAGTATGTTGATCCTGGAACAATCATTCCCTGATGGAGCAAGAAAAATAGCAATTGAGCAAGGGTAAAATTATGTCCTGCTCTCCTTGCGACAACTATTGCTCCTCCAACCTTGTTTTCGAATACCCTACCTTTTGCAACCGATAAATATCCAGCCCTATCGATAAGGGCTTTAATTTGGGGCGTTGCGGATCCAAAATATACTGGCGAGGATAAAATTATACCATCGGCATTGATCATCTTGTTGAAAATCAAATTGAGATCGTCTTCTATCCAACAATCTCCTTTTGTTCTACACAATAAACAGGCATCACATGGTTTGATCTCTTTGTCTGATAATCTTACTAGCTCTGTTTCAACAGCATCCTTTTCCATAGTTTTCAAAGTTTCCGCTACAATATATTCAGTATTTCCGCCTACTCTAGGACTTCCTACAATACCTAATATTTTGATCATTTCTGAATCACATAGAATTTTTTACAGGCTTGTGTTAACACTCTTTTTTACCTTTTAGGAGTTCTACCATTTTCTTGGGTAGTGGACTTGATTTACATTTCTTTTTATTTATGCAGACAGATATACTCCATCCGGTTACGAGAATTTTTTTGGTAGACGCATGTTCTACTTTGAAATCAAACTTGATAGTTTTCTCTTTTATCTCAGCGACTTTAGTCAGGAGAATTACCTCATCATCAAATTTTATTGGGGCATGAAATCTGGCGTATACCTCTCCAACTACTAAAGATAATTTCTGAGGGGGTCCTTCAATATTGATATATCCATTATTCATGAAAGTGATTCTGTTTGATCGCAATAGTTCTATTCTTCCGAGGCTGAACCATTCGACTATTCTTGGATGGAATATGTTTCCTGAAAAATCGGTATCTCCGGCTTTAACACGTATTTTAAAGCTTTTACTTTTCATTAGAATGATCAGCACAAAATGTTTGCTTGACTAATTCTGCCTTATATTATTCTATTAATATTTTTTTCATTATTTATAACACTCTTGCAGAATATTGAAAAGTAAGATGTTGATCTAAGAACCTTTCATATGAGATGAGTTTAATGGGTGGAATTGCTGGAATAGCAGAATCGGGGATGCGTAATGAAGTCAATCGAATGTTAGACAAGATTGCTCATCGAGGACATGCTGCTCGTAAAGTTATAGAGTTTGATAATGCAACACTCGGAGCCATATATACAGAATTTCAGAAAGATCAAATTGATAGTTTAGAGAAGGATAAGACAGCTTCTGATTTTGTTGCGGATGGCCATTATGCTTATGCTAAGATCTTAAATAATGGATTATTTCTTGAGCGCGATCAGTTAGGAGTTTCACCACTATATTATGGACACACCGAAAATGAAGCATTATGCTTTGCTTCAGAAGTAAAAGCGTTGATCGAGTTCACAAATGATATACATGAATTTCCTCCTGGCCACCGCTATATTAGTAATAAAACTGAAAGTTACTATAAATTAGAAAAGCAGAAGCCTCTTGATGTGGATCCTGATAATATAGCTAGTGAGCTGTTTAAACGGTTAGAAATTTCAGTATCTGGATTTGTTGTTGGACATGATCCAATAGGCGTATGGCTTTCAGGTGGACTTGACTCCAGTACAATGACTTCTTTCGCTCGACCACTTGTGCGCAAATTACATACTTTTTCTGCTGGTTTTCCTGATGCTCCTGATTTAGTACATGCGCGAATAATGGCTGAACACATTGAATCTGATCATCATGAAACTATTGTTAATTTAGATGATCTCCTTTCTGCCCTTCCAGACGTAATATATCACCTTGAATCGTTTGATGCTCTGCTTGTTAGATCAAGTATTGCAAATTTTCTTGTATCTCAAGATGCAGCAAGACATGTTGCAGCAGTGTTGTCGGGTGAGGGAGGTGACGAACTCTTCGCCGGCTATACATACCTTAAATCTCTGGATCAAGAAGAATTAGATAACGAACTCATAGATATTACTGGTAGACTTCATAATACGGCACTCCAAAGAGTAGACCGTAGCGCATCTGCTCATGGCACGGTTGCTCACGTTGGATTTTTGAATCCCAAAGTAGTGGATTATGCTCTTCAAATTCCTGCCAAATATAAGATATCCAAAAATGTTGAGGAGTGGATTTTGCGTAAAGCGATGAGCGAAAAACTTCCAAAACAAATATTGAATAGAAAAAAAGCAAAATTCTGGTATGGATCTGGAATAGAGACTTGCCTACAACAATATGCTGAAGCGCAAATAGATAATGAAGAATTTGAGCGTTTTCGAAAACTATCTAATGGATTGATACTTAATACTAAAGAGGAATTTATGTATTATCGCATCTTTAGAAAATATTTCAAAGATTTAAAGAATTTTTCATGGATGGGACGTACAAAAGGTGCACCCAAGCAATAGGAGAGTAATATAACATATCCTTATGTTGAGAAAATGATAATTAAATTATTAAGCGCGCGCTGAGCCTCTGCATAACCAAAAAATATTGAAGATAATCTAATTTATGATAAGATAAATACCATAATGAATTTTGGAAATTTCATATGCATCTTTTTCACACAATTACTATCATTCTATTTATGAATATTGAGTTTGGATACGAGATTGCTATATTTTGTATTTCTTATAATTTAAACAGAATTTTGCATCTTTCATCCTGTAAGCGCCATAAGCTTCTTGGATTATGTTAAATGCTTCTTTGGAATTTTTAGCTAGGAAAAGTAATTCAACGTCTTCTTGATTTAATAATTTATTCCTTAGCGGCCATTTTTTAATCCAATTTATTAAATCAGTCCACATTTCACCAAGCAGGATAATGGGTACATTGCAAATATGCTTGACTTGCATGAGTTGCCATGTGTATAATAACTCCAACAATGTTCCCACTCCTCCCGGAGCAACTACAACAGCATTGGAGAGACGCATAAAATTATCAAGTCTACTTGAGAATCTATCAAATTCTTTCTTTATATCTAGGTGTGCGGCTACTTCTTGCTCAAAAGGTAAATTAATTCTCAATCCAACCGAGTGCGCTTTATCATCTTTCCTGCCGGCGTGATGTCCTTCACTTGCAGCATTCATTAGACCTGGCCCCCCTCCAGTAACTAGATCCATCCCCGCCTCAGAGATCATCTTTGCCAATTCGAATATTGAAGCATATATCGGATCACCCTTTGCGATTCTTGCCGAGCCAAAAATTGTTACTCTAAAATGTTTCTCTAAAAGTTCTTTGTCAAGATCAATACCCATTGAAAAAACCTTTCTAACTAGTTGACTTAACCCGAAAACTATTATGTTAAAAATTTTTTTGTTGATAATAAAAAGATTTACAAATTTAAATTAAATATTTACAAAAGTTTCTATATTATCTTATACCTATTCAATGACTTAACGATTTCAATATATATCATAATATAACATATGATAGGATTTCAATCCGAGGAGACACAGCTTTGAGTGACAATGCAATAAGATCGATTTTTGAGCCTAATTCAATTGCAGTAGTTGGAGCGTCAAGAAATCCAGAGAAAGTTGGGTATTTAATTCTTGAAAATTTACTCGAGAGTGGTTTCAAAGGTAAGTTATTTCCCATAAATCCAAAAGTTGATGAGATTCTAGGTGTGAGAACATACTCCTCGTTTGAGGTTGTGAGTGAAAATATTGATCTCGCAGTAATTGTTGTGCCAGGAGCAATTGTTCCAAACGTGTTAAAGGAATGTGGAAAGAAGGGGATTGGATCTGTAATTGTAATTTCAGGTGGTTTTCGTGAATCTGGAAAAGAAGGAGAAGAATTAGAGAAGTTAGTTATCAAAATCATTAATGAAACAGGAATCCGTTTAGTTGGTCCCAATTGTATTGGTGTAGACAATCCCTATATCGGCATGTCAATGTGGGTTGGCGTCAAGAAGAAAGGCCCAATATCAATAGTATCTCAGAGTGGTCTCGTTGGAACCGCTTTCCAATGTTGGGCGGAAAAGGAAAGCATCGGAATTAGCAAATGTATATCGTTAGGAAATCAAGTTGATGTTGATGAAATTGACATCTTAAGATATTTCGCAGAAGATCCCAACACAAAAACCATTGCTATGTACCTTGAGGGTATTAAAAATGGAAGAGAATTTATGAGAGTGGCTTCTGAAGTTTCAAAAAAGAAGCCTATTATAGCATTAAAAGGAGGTCGAACCGAGAAAGGCATCAAGGCAGCAAAATCACATACAAGATCGCTCTCCGGAAAAAGTGAGATCTTTGAGGCGGCAATAAAGCAATCCGGCATTCTTAATACAAGTAGTCTCGAAGAACTCTATATCTATTCAAAAGCATTATCATTTTTACCTTTACCGAAGGGTCGAAGAGTACTTATCATAACATCATCTGGAGGAGCAGGTATTATGGCGGCCGATACGGTTGATAAGCTTAATTTAGAACTACCTTCCATTTCAGAGAATGTTGAAAAACGGCTTCGTCAAACTTTGCCTAGCTATTGTGTGTTTGACAATCCATTCGATGTTACAACTACTACAGTAGAATCATTTCAACTGGTCATGGAGGAAAATCTTGAGGATGAAAATATTGATGCGTTTCTACCTATCTTTGCAGATCCTCTTCCACGTGCAGCTGAAGCTGTGAAAAGTGTTGTGAAGAAAACTAACAAACCTATTGTAGTTTGTTATGTTGGTGGTGGTAAGGTCGAAGACATTGAAAAAGAAAAGATGCATGAAGCCGGGATTCCTGTTTTTTCAACACCTGAGAAAGCTGTCACAGCTTTGTATGCATTGGTAAGATATAATGAACTTCAAAGCAAGAATGTTTAGCACTCACGTTTTCAAGTTTATTTAAAATATAGGTATTAGACAGAGTAACTCTTCTAACTATGAAATTTAGGATTTGGAATCTATGACAAAGCCTCTCTATTTGGATGACGCATATCTTAAGGAATGTGAAGCAATTGTATCTGCTGTAAATGATTCAAAATACATCATATTAGATGAAACCATATTTTATCCAAAAGGTGGAGGTCAATCCTATGATGTTGGCACCCTCACAAAGGGGAACGATATTTTCAATGTCGTTTATGTAGGAAAGTTCTCAGGAGAAACTTCCCATGAAATCGATAGACCTGGTCTAAAGGTCGGAGATAAAGTTCAATGTAAACTTGATTGGGAAAGACGATACAAGTTGATGCGAAGTCACACAGCCGCCCATACCTTAATAACAATATTATGTAACAAAACAAAAGCCCTCGTAACGGGAAATGATCTCACAACTGAGAAGACTAGATTTGATTTTAACATAGAAAATTTTGATAGAGATATTTTCATGAGCTGTATCGATGAAGCAAACGATCTTTTCAAAAAAAACATACCTGTCAAAACTTACGAATTACCGCGAGAAGAAGCTCTAAAAATTCCTGGAGTAGTCAAAATGGCCGAAGCTCTTCCACCTCAAATATCAAAATTGCGAATTGTAGAAATAGAAGAACTCGACAGACAAGCTGATGGGGGAACACATGTAAAAAATCTGAATGAAGTAGGCCAAATAGAATTTATGAAAGCTCAAAATAAAGGAAAGAACAACAGGCGAGTATATTACAGAATCGTCCCATAACACACGCTTCAGTCCTTAGCATTAGACTGTTAATATTAGAGCTCCTGTTGGACATTGAGAAACACATGCTTCACAAGTGACACATTTTTCTGGATATTTATTTAACATCTTTTTGTGTTCCTCCACCATTTCAAATACTCCTTTCGGACAGACGTCATAACATATGCCACATTTAGTGCATTTAGATTGGTCAAGAACTATCTTGCTATTTACTATCTTTGATCTACCGCTGAACTTTATATTTCCAAGTTTCTGAATTCCTATCTTGTCTAATATTGGGTCAAATTGGCTTTTTTGTAATGGAGTTGCACCATCAAAATCAATTCCTATTATTAGGATTAGACCCATAGCTATGAAGAGAAGATTCTGGATATACATAGTTTGGTTAATAGCTAGAAAGTTAAAGGCGATAACTCCGATTACTATTAGAATTTCTAAAAACAGTATTTTCCGCCATCCTGATTTTCCAGGAATGAAAGGGTGCAAACCATACATTAGGAATATCAGACCCCAACCTAACAGAATGACCTCAACAAGCCAATCCTTCGAGAAAAATTCTATTATTATTAAAACAAAGATTAGGAAAGTCGTGGATATACCAAGGCCAACGTCAATCCGATCAATAAAGGGCCATCTTACTCTACGCATTTTGTCCGTTTTCTTAAGTCCATCTGCCACATATTCTGGTATATCCTGTGCATATACAGGACCAAACTTGCAGTCCCATCCTGTTTCTTTCTTTACAAGTATAACATCAATTCCAGGAGCAGAAAGCTGAGGTAATATTAGAATTCGATGTGCAACTTTCTCATCGATATTAGAGGTCTTGACTACTGAAATTATAGAATGAGCTGTAAAATTTGACCCTCTTGCAGCGCACCAAACATTGATACCATTCGTTGGCGCAACGAGCAGATAACAATCCTGATTCTTGAGATGTTGAGTTAATCTTTTTACTGTGAGATCAAAATTTGCTGTGACGAAGACTGGACTATTTTTATTTGGATTTCCAAAAATTCTTAGTCTGGGTTCTACAGAAAGCGGCATTAGACGAAAAAAAGTTCCGAAAAATGTTCTTAAAATCTCTTTGAACTGCAATCTGATTACTCCTTTTGGCCAACAAACAATGCGAATGAATCGATGAAACTTCTCTGTTCACGAATGTTTTTGAACCCCGCATTCATCATTGAACATTTGATGTCTTCTAATGCTTTAGTTGAAGTCTGAGTGAAAATATAGGTTATTAGTGCTAAGGGAATTCGTATTGATGAGTGTACTATACGTTTCCATAATGAACGGGGTTTTACCTCATCCCCAATTATGATTAATCCATTAGGCCTCAGTATACGATAGGCTTGATTTAATACAAATTTTTGTTCATCAGCGTATAACTCACTAAAAACTAATGTACTGACAATTCTATCGAATGTATTGTCATTGAATGCTTTTTCCATTTCAATGGCACCCATTTCTTCAAATTGAATCTTTTCAATCAAATTCTGTTCCTGAACTTTTCGTTTTGCTATTGCTAACATTTGACTTGATTTATCGAATGCAACTACTGATGCTCCTTTCTTAGCACAGGATATTGCCAAGGTTCCAGTGCCACAGCCAATTTCTAGGATTTGATTACTTTTATGAACATAATCTTCAATGATCTTTCGCTGTATTCTCCTGCTTTGTCCGAGAGATATCAAATTTGTTCCCACATCGTACCGTTGGGGCGCCGATTCTAAGATCTTCATAAAGACGTAGCTTGCCATCTACTAGCTCCATTTATAATTAAATATTGAACATTAATGAAAGAATTGGTATAACAAAAGTAATAGCTTCCAGAAAATTATATTTGCTAAATACAATCTGAGTTATGTTGAACATCTGTGAGAACATTGTCGAGGATGGGCGAATACAGAGACAGAATATACATCAGAAAGGACATAATATTAAAACTAGTCCAATACAGAACATTAAATCAGACTGCACTTCTGAGCTACTGTGGTTTGAATCTCCAGAAACATAAACCCATACTAGATGATATGGAGTCTAAGGGTCTAATAACTAAGAAGGAATCTTTTCATGGTCGCAAAAAAATAATAAGTTATAGTGTTACTGTCGCAGGAATTGAATTCTGTAGGAGAATACTTGAGCCATACGAGGCAATGTTCCCAAGAATAAAGAGAGATGTATGAACAAAGTTACGGAATCGATTTATTAACTATCATAATCAAGTTTTGGTGGTAAACAGAATGAGTAAAGAAGATGATGTAGGACTTCTCGAGCTGATAGATAGACTAATTTTGCACATAAATTCTGAAAGAACTTGGTTCAACATACTTATTGCAACATCAATATTTACTGCGCCAATTTCAATTCTCTTCACATTTTATTTGCTTCTACATAGAAAATTGATCGGATACATCTTCTTGCGTGATCCACGGCTAGGAGTATTGGCAACAGCCTATTACGCGTTAATTATCATAGTATCCTTACTCTGGCTTATTGTTGGAATAAAGGAATACAAGTTTCTATCAAAATGGAATAGAAGGTTTAGAAAATATTTCTCTCTAAAAGAGCAACTTGATAGAGAATTGAGAAAAGAATTTGAAGAACCCACATAAGAAGACAATATTAATAATTTTAATTCGAAAATATTAATTCTGCAAAGTTAGGAGTTACAAATTCATTTTTTTCTGAAAAATAAAAAAGAACAATGTTCATTAACAATGCTTCGTAACAGGGAAATCTCAAAATCTAGTAATGTCTGTTCGAGGTGAGTTATCTTGAACAGAATTTCAATTTCTGCATTAATTCTAGCTTCAGTAATGATTCTAATGCTCCTGCCCGCTCAAATCTATGCTTTGCCAGTGGAATTGCAGAGCAAACATGGTGATGTTTATGTTATATCTACAATCTCTGGACATGCTAAGACATGGAATCATGAACAGCAAATTGTTGTACCAGCTATCTTAGAGATGAAGTGCCGAGTCATAGAGGTAACTGAGAAGCTTGTCCTTTTCAAGATTGAATGTGGGACATTGAAGATAGATGAAACTAGTTACAGAATTATTGGTGACTGGTGGTGTGGTATATACCATAAAGGAACAGAGAAATTTACGATAGAAGCGACTGCAATAGATGAAACAGGTGTTAGAATACATTTCAGACTTTTTGGAGACGATGCACGACATACCCCTGGTGGCACTTACATGACGATCGTTGGCTATCTCAAAGATTCAGATGGTAAACATTGGAGATTGTCTATTAGAACTTGGAGATTTAAGGCTACTTAGTGTACTATCTTTTTTATTTCCTATTTTTTTTGTTTTTATGATCAAAACTATTTTTTCGCTATTTTCCATAAGGCCATACCAATTAGAACTGTTAAGAAAATCAATGATGGAGAAAGAAGAATTGCTTGTATTGATACACTTGAGATTGCAGCTTCCTTTGCGTAACTCAGCCAGTACATATACATAAGTAATATTCCAAGGAAGCTACCAATAGCAATTTCTGAGAGGACAATTTTTTTCGCTGCCCATCCGAATATTTCAAGGAGAATAATTGTCGCGATTATGAAGAATAGAATTCTTGTCACCAGTTCTAGTGTTTGATTGAAATAGAGATATGGCAACGACATGTCAATGAACAATGTTAAACCTGCGAATGCAATTATGCTGGCTAAGGTATAGTTAAGATCAAACGTTATTTTACTGGATCCTTCATCTGGAATTTGCCCTCTCAACACCCAGACAAGGAAGAGAATTAAAAGAGCATATGCGGAAAGGATTCCTACGAAAAACATTAGTGAGATGTCAAACGAGATTCCATAAAGGAAAAAGATTGTTGGAACTATTAGAGCTAGTAATGTTGAAACAATTTTGAATAGAACTGCTAGAGATAAATTGAGTTCGTATTTAGTTGCAACATAGTATGCAATTAAAGCGACCCAACCAAATTGAATTACTACAAGTGATAGTCTTTCGAACATTACTAGAAGTATGGATAGTGAGGGTGCAATATCTATTGGCAGCAACCCTGCGATGGCTAGAGTGAAAGCTTCTCCTACACCGAATCCTAAGGCGAATGTTAGATATCCATATAGATTCAGGTTTTTGAGACGTTCATGTCTTTGAAGAAAGAGGTAGACAGCTATTACTTCTATTAACTCGACTATTGTAATCGTTAAAAAGTAAGGCATTGTATCAGGATTCGCCAAGAACGGGAAACTATCCCAGATAACTGTTAGCAAGACTAGCTTTGTAGCAAGAGCACATGCCCAGCTCAGCCAACCAATAAGGAAAATACCAAGGTTCGGTCTGAATTTTACTATGGCCACTATGAGTGCTATTAGACCTCCCGCGAACAATGCCAGACTATTCAGAAAATACATAGGAAACACTTGATCAAATGAATTCTTAGACTGATATTAAAGGCAAATATGAAGTCTTCCCTTTACATTGTTGTATATTTATTGTTTCTCTCCACAATTTTGACAGAAATCGGACTGAAGTGATATAGAGTTTCCACATTTAGAACAAAAATGAGTTTGAGTCGGCTTAATCTTTTCTTGGTTAGCAGCGACGAAAACTAGGTTAGATAAAGCAAGTGTATTGATCTTTAGAATGTTTTTCAGTGCACTCCCAACTTCTGATGGTGTACCATTTGATTCTACAGATATAATCCTTTGATCTAGAATAATATCTGCTTTCACCGTCACTTTTTCTTGTATCTGATAGATTTGTTGAAGGAATTGTGAACTGATATTAAGAATCGCATCAACTGCAACTTTCTTAAGAATAGTCAAAGTTAACTCTGGATAGAAAGGGGGAGTGGGATATCCTGGTGGAGGATCAGGTATCACAACAATCTGGGTTTTGAATCCTTTCTTTTCAAGTCTGCCAGCTAACTCTGTTAGTGAAGGATTTTCTTGATTTCCAGGATTCTTCCAGATTATTACATCAAATCCAGAATCAATGTATGGTCTTATAAAGTCCAATGGAGAGGACGTAGAATTCATTGTTGAGGCCAAATCTTTCGCCCAGATTTCTTGATCATAGGAACTGTTTAAAGCTTCGGAATATCGTGAATTAACACTAATTATTTTAGAACATTCTGTCTCTTCTAAAGATCATAATATAGATGAGAAATGTAATAACCGATAAGAGTGCAGACACAAATGCAAATATCCATATTGGAGAATCGGTTGTGCTAAAAGTCCATCTTGCTTTGATCAGTTTTGGTTCGTTCATATAGGCTTCATGGTTCAAATTCTTACTTTCAAGGTTATCACTCCAACCATCAAATGTTAAAATTCCCAAACCTCCATGAACAGGTTCACCTAGATTTACATCGAGAGCAATTTTGGCGGTACTATTTTCATCGTACCATCCCCCACCACTTATGGCCCCATATTCTGAGAGTAACGATAGCTGATATTGGGTTTGATATCTCACTGTTATTTCTCTGTCTTTTTCAAAATAGATTTTCTTTGATTTATTGTTTATCTCATTATCTATGGATACTAAATTCAATCTCTCTCCATTTGAGATCAAAACAATCTCAGGGACATCTATAGTATGATTACCTGATTCTAAGTGCACCTGAATTATTCCTGTTTCATTTGTTTGGAATGTCGTTTCATCAATTTTGATATCTAGTCCTTGTATCTCCGTCATAATGATCAATATTGGGTTATGTTCAACGTTTATGCCCATAGTTTTTGAAATCCCAAGAAGTTGGAAATCTTCTGTGTAGCCAATTAGAGTTATTATGAGATTTCTAATGGACTGATTTGTCACGGAAATTCCATTTATCGAATATTGGTTTTTAATCAACAAATTAGTTTGCACAATTTTTTGAAATCTATTACTATCTAGATCGAATATAGCGACCCAAGTAGGGTCTTCTTCAATAGGCGGAGTGGTTAAATTGATTTGGAATATTCTATAGGAACGGATTTTATTAGGATATAGAACCTGAATATTCTGTTGATTGTTTGTTGATCCATTAGTGGAGACTGATATTTTTTGAATAATATTTTCAGTGTTGAGGTTTGAAGCTCTCACTCTTTCAAAGAAATTAATTATTATTGCTACTGGTTTTGAATCGTATGAGCCATCTGCTTCAAGTGTAAAGACTTCATGTTCTACGCCAAGCATAAGTCTCCATTCTTTTTGGAAGTAATGATCATTCATCCAACCCTCTTCAGGAAGGTTTTTGTAAAATTTCTCTCCTTGACCCCAGAACCAAGCATCTTCACCGTACATGAGGAGAACACTTCGTCGGACTCTTTCAGAATTTTGTGCGCTAGTGTAGAGGTCTATACCTCTAGCAGTTTGATGGCGTTCGACCATTTCCTGCCAGTCTAGCATTGAGCTAATTATTACTCCGGCATCTGGACCTAATTCATAGTCCCCTGGAAATGTTAGCTCATAGGCCAATGCCATTCCTCCGGTCGAGTATCCTACAACAAATACGTATTTGTAACCAAATTCCCTTATCGACTTACAGATTTTTAAAACAAGTCCACTATCAACCGTATATTGTATCTCCCCTTTGCTGAGGGCGAGTATTCCATAATGATCTGTTAGGTCTTCTATGAACTTCATTGTATTGAGAGATTCTAGGCTGTATGGATTTACAGTCACATAGGTTGGAGTTGTCTTTCCTCCTCCAAGCCATATAATGCAAGAATCAGTTTCAGGATTAGGCCAATGGTACCAATTATAACCGGCTATTTGCTCAATGGAGGCGGTTCTATGTGGAGTTTCGTTGGCATGTGTGAATGCAGGGGCTAAGGTAACAGCCAATATAATTATGAGTATGATTTCTGGTTTGATTCTAGTCATTTTTTCTTCTCCTTTTTGCTAAATATCCTAGGATCGCTAAGTCAAAGAGAATGATTGTTGTTGATAAGAGGATGAGAATTCTTGGCGTCTCGTCAAGCTGCCAATTTGCTTCAATCGTTTTTGGGGAGGTCATTGCTATTTTAGAGATAGAAGTCGTTGCATCTGAGTCTCGGGTCCATTTTATGAATGAATATTTATCAGGTATAATTTTTAGAATACTGGGTACGTATATTACATCTGGAACTGAGAAAGTCGCAAGGGACCCTGTTGAATACCAACCATTGCCCTGTGTACTTCCAAGACTTGAATTGACATTAAGATAGTATTCTTTTTCATATTCAGCGGTTAGATTTGTATCGTGTTGAACATAAGTAAGTCTTGGATTGCTTTTTGAACCATCACTCCATCCTATGAAACTTACTCTTGTGTTATTGGTTAGATTAATTTTTTGGGGAACTTCTACCAAATAATTTCCCGGTTTCACACAAGTTTTTACTATTCCTAAGTGGTCGGCCTCAATCTCATAATTGTTAATTTTAATAGTGATATTCGGGGTAGGTACCCATAAAGTGAGTTGAAAAGAGTCTGTCACGTTTATGGAGAATGGTCTACGTAAGGATTCTTTTTGATGAACCCATCCGTTAAGATACCAGTACCGCAGTAATACTTCAAATACCAATTGTTTTTCTGAGGATGCCTGAAGAGATAGAGTGATGAATTCTGTACCGTTTCCTTCCAAATAAAACATCTTAGGATCCATCGTTCTTTCGAGATTGTAGTCGTAGATTCCAATGTTACACATGGTTCTTTTTTCACAGGAATAGACTATTGAGATATTAACTGCGAAATTCTGATCTTGAAGAACCCTTTCAGGAAATGAGATTTCATCTATCTCAATCATTGGTTCAGGTTCGGTTATTATGGCTTGTACTGTTCCTACAGGTCTAGAGGCTATGAAAATAAGTAATGAAAACAAGATCGCAAGTTTATATTTCATTAGATCATCTGTCCTTTCTCACATTTGTCATGTTGCAGATATTGATTATGTATTGCAAAGTGAAGATTCTTGTGTATGAATCAACAATCTTTTACCTGATAGGTTACGTGATATTAGAATATGAAATTGGACTCAAAATTGATATCCAGAGAAGAATCTATAATAAAAAAAATCAGAATAAACCGTAATCTACCACGCGGAGAATACAGATTCTGTGATATCTTCTCTGGAATTGAAACTTCACCAGCGATAAGACTACTCTTCAAAGATAAAGAATTCTCTGAACTGCAAAATTTGAGAATTGAGATTACTTCCAAGGTATTTTATATGAAGGTTCACGATATCGATGAAAAATTATTGATAAATTCTAGATATCTTCGAAGAGGGAGAAAAGAATTCATCTATCTTGACCTTATTCATGAATTCACTCATATCAAACAGCGTCGTGAAGGATTGAATCTTTTTGACGACCGATACAGTTACATTGATCGGCCAACCGAGCTTGTTGCATATGCAAACGCAGTGAATGAAGCACGAAGATTAGGGCTTTCAGAATTAGAGATCTATGATTACCTTTGGGTAGATTGGATATCTGAGTCTGAACTTCAAACCTTGGCGAACCGTTTAGATGTAAAACCCATAAGTGAAAAAAAGACACAATAAAATTCTGTTGATATGATTTCTTCCTATATAGTTAAACGCATATAATCCTCTGCAACAATTATTTCACCATCATAATCTTTTGAAATTGTTCCAACCATTTCATCGATTTTTGTTTCACATATTGGATAAAGATGGGTTAATACTAATTTCTTGCATCTTGTTTCAGCAGCTATCTTTCCAAGTTTTGAAGCAGTTGTATGGAGACCTATTAGAAGTTCTTCATTTGGAAATGAACATTCATGTATTAGGAGATCAGTTTCTTTTGCTAGTTTAATCAATTTTTCATCTGGTACTGTGTCACCAGAGTATGTTACTGATTTACCTTCACTATCTATTCTGTAGGCTATTCCATCTGCATGATAGACTGGAATTGTGGAGCCAATCCATTCTTTTTCTTCTTTGAATTTTCCAGAGAGGATTTCGTAGAGATTAAGATAACCACTACATTGTAGAGTTTCTGCAACTTTATTCCAAGGTTTTACATTTTCAAGAAGATCTTGTGTGAATTCCAGAAGTCCTTGTGGACCGTAAACTGTCAATATTCCTTTTGGTTTTATTTTACCAGTTTTTGAATCAAATGCTTTTGAATGTATCAAAGGTAGGTAATCGGCTACGTGGTCTATATGGAAATGTGTTATCAGTAGATGGTTCAGTTCATTAAGTTTGTATCCTGATCTAAATAGTTTGTATAATGTTGCTGGTCCAATATCCATTAGAATGTTTTCTGAAATTGTTTTTATGACAATTGAGGAGTAGGATCTTTTTAATGTTGGAGTTATTGATCCTGATCCTAGTATCTGTATTTCCAATGTTTACATCTCCTCTTTTTTTTCTTAAAAAAAGATTCACTATGTTTAAATTTTGATTATAGATGATGAATTGATCGGTTAACAATATGACTATATGGGATTTGTTAGGTTATTTCTTCGTAGCGATAATATTAATCTGGATAATATCTTCCGCAATTAAGATCGTCAGAGAATATGAGAGAGGAGTTGTTTTTAGACTTGGAAGATACGTTGGAACTAAAGGTCCTGGATTATTCTTTATTCTTCCTTTAGCCGATAAGTTCAATAAAGTAGATTTGAGGATTCTAGCATTTGACATACCAAAGCAGCGTGTAATAACTAGGGATAATGTTAGTGTTGATGTAGACGCAGCCGTGTATTATCGTGTATTTGATCCTGCAAAGGCAATATTGCAGGTTGAGAATTATTTTGAAGCAACAAATCTTCTCTCACAGACAACCCTAAGAGATGTTTTGGGACAAGTGGAGCTTGATGATCTATTAACCAAGCGTGAAGAGCTTAGTAAGAAAGTTGGAGAGATACTCGACACATACACGGATCCTTGGGGTGTAAAAGTTACTGCGGTCGCTATCAAGGATGTTAGCATAGATGAGACCATGTTGAGAGCTATAGCGAAGCAAGCTGAAGCAGAAAGGGAGAAAAGGTCTAGAATAATTATTGCAGACGGAGAATATATTGCAGCAGAAAAAATAGCAGCAGCCGCAGAAAAATATTCAACACCCGCCGCATTAAGACTTAGAGAGTTACAGACTCTTACAGATATTGCTAGAGAGAAGAATATGGTTGTAGTGACTTCTGCTGGTTCCACAGAAGATGTTGGTAGAATAACTTCAATTGCTAAAGGTCTCAAAGAGAGAAAATAGATAGCATGTACAAGTATATACCAATAGCTCTACTCATACTCCTTTCTTTTTTTTCAACTCATCTAAGTTATATTGAAGCTTCCAATTCATCAGTTATTGTAATAGAGATTAAGGACACTATCACTCCTGCGACTTCAGATATGGTGGAGGAAGCAGTAAGATATGGTGAAGAGGTTGGAGCTGAAGCATTAGTAATAATTCTTGATACTCCTGGTGGCCAATTAGATTCAACTTTTAAGATAATTGATACAATTGAAGGATCAAGTGTACCTGTGGTTTCATTTGTTAGTCCTAAGGGGGCTAAGGCATGGTCTGCTGGGACTCTGATTCTAATTGGTTCACATGTTGCGGCAATGGCTCCTCATACGATAATCGGGTCAGCTCAGCCAGTAGCATATTCTCCTTTTGGGGAAAGTGAGCCTGTAGAGGATAGTAAATTGCTAAATGCGTTATCTCAATTCATCGCCGAAAGGGCTAGAATGCATGGAAGAAATGAAACAGCAGCAACGCTATTCATTACAGAAAATCTAAACCTGAACAGTGACGATGCCCTACGTCTAAATGTTATAAATGTTCAAGCTTCAGACATTGATGAACTTCTAGTAAAGATAGATGGGTTTACTGTAACTACTACCGAGGGACCAGTAACCTTAATGACAAAAGGGGCAAATATCTCAAAATATTCTCCAAGTTTAAGAGTAAGCATTTTAAGAACAATATCCAATCCATTGCTTGCATATCTTCTTTTTACTCTGGGAATTTACGCATTCATATTCGGTTTATCCAGTCCTGGCTATGGAGGAGAGATTATAGGTGTAGTAGCACTTCTTACTGGATTAATTGGTCTCGGATTTGATATAAACTTGGGAGCCTTATTGATAATAGGTTTGGGTGCTGTTTTGATGATAGCAGAAGCTTATACATCAGGTTTTGGTATACTTGGTGGGGCAGGTTTGTTCTGTTTGATAATAGGAAGTCTGTTGATGATTCCTTTTACACCCTCTCAATGGCTGGTAACGTCTGAATGGTATGGCTACTTTATTTCGATTATTTTAGCGGTTGCCATAACACTTGGCGGTTTCACTTTGTTACTGGTATACAAAATTTTTCGTGCTAAGAGGAAGAAACCATTCATAAAAGAAGTCATTGGATCAGAGGTAGAAGCAATTGAAGATATCGAAGATGGGAAGATAGGTTTTGTAAGATTTAAGGGAGAATATTGGCAAGCTAGTGCAGAGGGAAATATTAAAGCTGAAACCAAAGCATTAGTAATAAAGAAAGACGGTCCCAGACTAATAATCAAACCCATTTAAAGAAAATAAAGAATAAACACCGAGTGCTCTGATTTTTTCAATAACAGATTCAATATTTTTAAGCTTACATTCAGTAATATAGATAATGAGTGCACACTAACATGATAATAAATAGAAATAAAAAAGGTAATACCGTTATACTAATGAGTATAGGTTAACATAATTTGAATTATATTTGATGATTTGACCGATGAAACTTTTAGTTAAAGATGTATACGAATATTCAACACTATCTCTAATTGTTAATGAAGAAGAAAAGATCACTGAGATCATTAAACATTATGCAGAAAAGCCAAGCTTGAGAGGAATATTTGTAGTTGATAAAGAACAGAAGTTTAAAGGAGCAATAACAAGGGATGACCTTCTTCAATGGGCGAAATTCAAAATTGGAGCAGATCTAGGTAGCGATGTTGTGGCTGTTGATGAAATCAATCGGTATGTTTACTCAACTACTGCTAAAGACATCATGCATAAGTACAGCTCTGAAGCATTTGTCAAACCAGAAGACAGTGTGGAATTAGCTCTTGATATGATGCTGAATGAAGACACACTAGCTATTCCAGTAATAGATGAGAAGAAAAAAATTATTGGGGATGTAACTTTTTCAGAAATATTAGACGCGATCATTCGAACTAAAGATGAATAATCATCATAATCTTAACACTAAAGCGTGTACTATGTTTAAATTGAGGTCAATTTCATTTCAGCTATCTTTAGACCTTCATTAAATATTTCTTTTGATAGTTTTCCTGAAGGAGTTTCTGTTTGAAAAATTCTTTCAGGGATTTCTAAGTTCTTTATGATGAATCCTTCTCGTTTTTTGAATCTATATTTTTCTTTAAGAATTTTTAATCCAATTTTTTTCAATTTTTTTTCATTGAATTCTTTTCCTATGGTTTTGAAAGCTTTGGATATTAGTTCAGATTTATAAATTCCTCTGGCGAAGAAACAGATTACCAAGCTGGAAAGTATTTGTCGCCATGCTTCTTCTTCGATAAGTTTGTCAATCATTTCTTCAGGAGTCAATTTGCTAATTTTCGCAAGTGCTTTTTGGTCGATATTATATCCTGCATTGTCTAAATGGCTATGTCTGGATCCTATGAGAAATCCTAGATGTGTCGCTGGTCCGGTATGGTATCCTGGCATCTCGTTACCACCAAATGCGAGTGCGAACTCTTTTCCACCGTATTTTGATGAGGTGTAGGTTACACCTTTACCTAGAGTTTCGTAGAATTCGTTGACTTGAGCTGCGATGTAATTTACTGCTTTTGAGTATGATTCTTCATCATTCCAGTTTAGTTTGAGTCCATTGGTTTCTTTTGTTGTGATTATTCCTTTTTGTTGTGCTTCTGTTGCCCATGCTAGGGCTACACCTGTACTCATTGCGTCCAGTCCTAGGATTTCGACTTCGTCCATGAGTTTGAGTAGGGCTTGTGGTGAAGATATTCCAAGCATGGAACCTAGAGCAAAGATCAGTTCGTAGTCGTATGAGATCATTTCGGTCTTGTAGAAGTATGGTTCTTTTTCGTAGACTTCCCTGAGCGCAGCAAGGTGGATGCAGGCGACTGGACAATGTGCACAAGCTACTCTTCTGCCTAAGAAGTTCTTCTCGAAAGTTTCACCTGATATAGCTTCAGCATTCTCAAATTTTGATTCCTGTAGATTTTTAGTGGGTAAAGCTCCTAATTCATTTAACGGCATTACATTCATTGATGTGCCGAGTTCATGATATTTTCTCATCTCTGCTGAAGATAATAGTCTGAAAGTTTCTTGGTAGATTTCTCTGTAGCTTTTCATGTCGGATACGGGAATGTTTTTCTTTCCAGAAATGACGATTGCTTTCAATTGTTTGCTTCCGAACACTGCTCCGAGTCCTAGTCTGCCAAAGTGTCGGTATGTCTCGGTTACGACACTTGCGTAAGATACTTTTTTTTCTCCTGCTCTACCGATTCGCATTATGCTTCTTATTCCGGATCCTGATTCTTTTTCTCTCAGGATTCGGCCTACCGTTGTACTGTTGGCCATATTCCAGATGACTGAGGCGTCTCGGAATCGGATTTTATCTCCGTGGATGGCTAAGTATACCGGGGTTTCACTGAATCCCTTTATGATTATTGCTCCGTATCCTGCAAATCTTATTGCTACTGCGCTTCGACCTCCACAGTGACTTTCACCAAGGTTCCCTGTGAGTGGAGATTTGAACATGGCTACTGTTTTGGATGCTATTGGGTATAGTCCGGTTAAAGGTCCTACTGCAAAAATTATTGGGTTTTCTGGAGCTAATGGATCTGTACCTTTTGGACATTCTTCTGCAAGAAGTTTTATTGCGACGCCGGATCCGCCGATCATTTCGTTGAAGAGTTCGTTTCGGTTTTCTGTCCAGAATCTTTTCCGTGAAAGATCTATATGTAAAACATTTGATAGAGGATCATTCATTGGTTGGTTTCCTCCATTTTGATGACGTCATATTGACAGTAGTTGGTGCAGTAGCCGCAGTGTACGCATATTACTGGTTTTTCAGTTGAATCGTCCCATTGTATTGCGTCTAGTGTGCAGGTTTCGACGCATCGTTTGCATCCGATGCATTTGCTCTGGTTTAGTATTACGCCTCCTCCTGGTCTTTTGGTTAGGGCGTTTGTTGGGCAGACCTTCATGCATGGAGGATCCTTACAGGCTCTGCAGACTATGACTATGAATCCTCGTTCAACGCCTCCGATGGATTTGATGTTGATGGCGGATTTTGCTGTCCCTCCTTCACCGAATCTTCTGTTGCATGCCATCATGCAACATTGACAGCCTACACAGAGATTCACATCTACTACGGAAAGCCTGTTCACCATGAAGTCTTCAACCTTGAAAAATGGAATATTTCAATTCATAATAGCTAGAGACTCATGCTTAAACCTAGATATTAACCTGAAAAAGACCCAGTAAAATATGAAATAACAGGCGCGTTTGCTTTCAAATTTGTAAAAAAAAGGGAAAAGTAGATTGTTAGGTCTAAAGTTGAGATATGACTTTTGTACTATCTGATTCAGTCCAGGCCTTGAGGGTTTTTGTACGCACATTGCCTAGACTTCCAGCTTGGAGGAGAAATTTCATCATGGATTCATCATCGGGCATTTCAGTTATTGCTACGAAATCGTATTCACCTAGAGTATAGTAAACTTGCATTTTTCCTCCAGCTTGTTCGATCATTCGTCTAGCTTCTTCGTCTCTTTTGGGTGCCTGTCTTACGTTTTTGATTCCTTGTTCCGTGAAGTTGCCGAGAATTATATAATGAGACATTTCTATTCAAATCCACCAATCATTTATAGGGTCTCACCTGATAAACAAGATGGAGGTATAATAATGCCATTTGTAGAGATAACTTCAGGAACAGGCGCTCTGACTACAGAGCAGAAAATTAAATTGAATAAAGCTGTAAGTAAAAGTATAAAGGACGTTTATGAAGCTGAAAAAGGATTCAGACCAAATGTCTGGGTAGTTTTACGTGAACATGACCCTAACAACATACTCGTCAATGAGGAAACACTTACTGAGGTCAGGAAGAAGCGGGAAACAGAAAAATAGGAAATCTATGATGTTCTGACTATATAGCGTTCGCTCCATTCTATCCTTTTTCTATTGTTAATTTTTTGTCTCCTGGTTTGAAGCGTATCCATATTTTTGTTGCTTTTTTTCCAATCTTTAGTGGGAATGCTGTATCTTCAACCAGTCTTGTCGGTAAATAGATGAAGTATTTCCCATCTGTTCTCCTGAATATACTTCCTCTAGCTTGACTAACCAAGACTAATCCCCAGTTAGACATATAAATTAAACTTTAAGATTAACTTTTTCATGAAAATCATTATTTATAACAATATCAGGTTGCTATAGCTTTGTAACTTAAAAGCTCGCGCGCTAGTGAAAGCTAATCATAACTGGTCTAATTTTTCATTAGATCTATTGGTTACAGCTATTTACGTTAATTAGAAATTATGATTTTTCCCCAAAGTTCAGGAGTGTCGTTCCAGACTTTTCCTGGCCAAGTAGTGTAGGAATTATGATCCTGATCTAATGCATCTACTAATATTCTCATAGTTTTCTTGTCTGGTAAAGGTATTCTATATTCATAGATTGCATGTGATATTTCTGAGTAAGGATTGTTTGTTGAATTTGATGAGTAAGCCATGTTGCTTCGGATTTCATTATTTGTTATTCCGCTGAAATGGTGGAAATTCCATTTTTCTTCTTTGACTATGAATTTTATTTTGTATTCGCCTCCTGCAGCACCGAAGAAACTATAGCAGTAATCATCAGGTTGTGGTTTCCATCCGCCATTTCCTGCTGGATCTATGTAAATGTTTGAGAATGCTCTGGTGGGTGTTGTATGGGATGGAATATCAAGTAGAATATACAGGTACTTTTGGTCGTGTTTTATTCTTAGATAACTTGTTCCATTGTTTTTGTATTTATTGTAAATATTATATTCCATTGGATATTCTTGGGCGTCATTCCACTCATTGGCGGTTGTCCACTTGCCGTCAATAATTACAAGGTTTACAAGTTTTGGTGCATTAATCGATGGGGCCATAGTTGCTATTGCTTCATTTATTTTCCAAGATCCATTCAGTTTAATCATCTGAAAAGTGTAATTTACACTGTTTGGTGAAATGTCACGCATTTTTCCTAAACGTATTCTTTCACAAGTGACTATGGCCTGGTTTGATTGAATTTTATTTACTGTTATATTTTCTACTTCGATTTTGAATGTTGGATCCTCCTGGAAAAGGAGGGTATATGTTTTTGTAATTTCTGTTTGTCCAATTATGCTCTTATTACCGTAGTAATAGTGCATGAGTTTTCCATTTGATGTGAAAAGTTTTGATATTTCCTCTGGCATTTGTTGATTTATTTTTTGAAAATATTGTTCAGTTACTTGTTGGATATTTTCTTTTTCTAAATTTATTGTGGGTGTTGTAGAAATAGTATTGTTCTTTTGTATTGCTGGGATTTTTTTTGTCTCATTTATTTCATTTAATGTACTTTCGGATAAGCTAGACATATGATTGTAGGAGATAATTACTATTAACAGAATTGTTATGCAGGTAATAATCGACCATTTTTTTGCTATCAATAATTATCCCTTGACACCATATCGTTTAGTAAATAAAAAATCGGGAACAGTTTTCCGATTGTAACTATTGAGATCTCTTTTTTCTAAGAATTTGTTTTTTCAAATCTGTCGTTTGACCATACATCTGCAGTATAGCTGTATCCATTCTTTTCCCAATATCCAAGTTTTTTAGTATTAGTGAAATTTATTCGATGGATCCACATGGCACTTTTGTATCCATACTTGTCAGGCATAACAAGTCTCATTGGTGCTCCTAGAGACTCATCTAATGGTTTGTCGTTAAGTCGGGTAGCTAGTAATACATCATCTTTGAGAAGATATGTTAGATCAAGTGAAGTGGAGTAACCATCTGCACATTCGATAAAGACATATTTAGTTTCTTGTAGAGGTTTTACCATATCGGCTAATGTTTTGAATTTTATTCCATTCCATTTACAGTTTCTAACGCTCCAACCTTCTACACAATGGAAATCATTTATGGACTCTATGGTTGGAATTTCCTGGAATTCTTGCCAGTTATATGATGACTTATTCTCGACTTCACCATCAACAGTTAGGATCCATTTATCTGGTTCAAACTTTGGATTTATCGGAATTATTCCTCGATGATCAATATTCCATCTCTTAATAGTGTCGATCTCACGTTGGCCTGGCGGTAATACACTCGTATTCATTTGATGTGTAGTTGTTTCATGTTGACTTGGTGGTAACATACTTGTATTCATTTGATCTGTAGTTGTTGTCTCTGTTTTGTTTGAAATGAAATTGGGTGTGGATGATTGTTTAGAAATCCAGTTTTCTTTTGCTAAATATCCTACTCCAACGGCTGCGATACCTCCGGCAGCAGCGATTAGGAATTTTCTTTTCGTTAATCTTGGAGTCAAAGCTGTCCATTTCTGTATCATATGACATACGTTATATAGCTTTGTTTCATGTTTACTACTGAATTATATCTGGACGTATGATCTTCTGTCGTAGAAACATCATAGCTAATACAAGTATGAGAATCGAGAAAATTGTGATGTTGGGAAATTCTGGAATAAGTATTGCTTGGTCGCTTTTGAGTTGGATATCATAATTGGCTACTAGAATACTCTGTTCTTTGTTTAGGATTAATATTTGGAAAGGTGCTTTCTGTCCATATTCTATACCGTAAGGATTTGTGAAGGCGGATCCTATTGCTACAACTGTTCTATTGATGTCATAACATGTAGCAAATGCTTGGGTGAAGGTTGATGTTTCTGTTCCGTTATTCTGTATCTCTCCAACTATGTACAAGTAACCGGTTATATTAGAGATGTAACTATAATTTGATAGAAGTACTAGTGTTCTAGTTAGTGTCTGGTTAGTCTCTGTAAAATCTATATCCAATTCGTAATGATCGATTCTACTGATAATATCCGGACTACTTGAGACAAGAAACAAATCAAAGGGTGACCGCGTTCCTGGAGGCAATATTTCCAACATTGCAAATGTGTTGTCTTGAAGAATGATGTTACTTTGATTATCGTAGAATGTTCCCATAATTTGTACATAACGTACACTCATGTTACCAGTGTTCTCAACTTCTCCTACAACATGTAAGTAACCTGCCGTATCCTTGTATGAGGAATGGTTGTTTAGAATAATTACTTCAGCTGCAGCATTAACTGATGGACAAACTAAGAAAGGTGTTAAACAGATAACCAGAGACAGGTAGCATAAAATTAAGAAGATACGATGCAAGACAGAACTCCAATTATCATATATTCTTGTTTTTCAAAATATAAGAGTGTACGCTAGTGCGCGTTATTGTTAATCAAGTATACCAACATTAAGAATACTAATTTCCGTAATGGATTGGATATTTTAGTATACGAATATTTAGAAAATGTAGGTGATGTATGGCTTAACTCGTAGGATTCCTAGCATACCTTTAGTATGGTAACCATAGGATACCATTGGTAACCTTTGGTAACCTCATTGATAGGCTTACCACATTGGTATGCTTAATTTCTTATGTTATTTTGTCATAATGGTATTCTTAATGACATGTATTTTTAGGAGTAAAATGTAAAATCATGCCGAAAAACTGTTTATTGATGTATTATTTCCAGTAGTGGTATACTTGTGATAAATGTAAAATGATCATAGATTTCAAAGTGTAAACATGTGGTATTCTTAGTTGTACTAGAATTTACCAATTACTTTTAATTTTACATATAGCTAAAGCATACCAAATAATTTCGAAAATAGTTTACCACTTTGGTATGCTTGCTGTAAATTAGTAAAATGTTTAATGAATCAGTGGTATACCATGACATAATTACATGGCATAGGCATGTGACATTTGGCTAGAGATAATGATGTGATAATAATTGACTTATTGTTTCTTAAATTTTTCATGCAAACTCTTATTTCTTACTTGTAGTAACAATATGTTTCACCAAAATCGGTGGTGAAAAATTTGGCAACAACCTATACTGCTAATCAGACAGGTGCTATAGCTTGTTTACTTGCTGGAGCATTGTGGGGGCTTACTGCTAGTGGTGTAAACATTATGACAGGAATAATGTCAAGCTCTTCCAATATGGCTTATTCTATACTAGTCATCATTGCATGGATTCTTGTTCCTCTATTCGCTAAGTTAGTTAGACCTGCTTTCATTGTGGGAATAATTCTTAGTATCATTGCCATGATCGGAGTTGCTTTACCGCCCACAGTTACGCCATGGTACACCTTTACCAATCCCGTATACAATTTTTCATTCGTTGTATGGTACTTGATCATGTTAGCTGGCGTATACTTCAACTATAAATCCTATATGGAACTGAAAAAGTGAGAATTCTAAACACTCACTTCCTCTTTTTTTCTTTTACATTGATTTGCAAGGTAATTTTTTTCATAAAATAAATAGAGGGTTTGGGACATTCCTCTTCCAACATGAGGGATATTATTTTTTTTAAAGAGAGAAAACCATACTTGGTGAGAGCATCCAAAATTGGACTAGTTTTCTAGTTCTCTCATTCTTGAAGGTAAAATTTTGAAAATGTAAACGAAGATTACTATGCTCGAAATCAATGTGGATACGAGAATAGTGATGTAAGGTAGATAATTTGCTGTTTGTGATGATCTGGTGGATACAGGTGTTTCATCTGGACTTGGTGTTGTGGTTGTAGTTTCAGGTGATGGCGTACTCGGTTGGGATGGACTTTGTTCGGGTGAAGGTGTTTCAGTAGGGGACGGTTCAGGCTCTACACCATAAGTCTCTTCATCATCGTTGCTCTTTCCTTTAGTGGATTCTTGGAAAATCCAATCAATATCATCGTCAGTATCTATACCATTGGGGTGTCGTGCCCAAGCTCCCTCATCATTTTTTGTATCATTTTTTGATGGTGCCCGATCAACCTCATACCCGGTTGAATCTTGGAGAATTATGAGTTCTGCAGAATTATCAAGAAATTGAGTTGAATGATCTGCTACATAATATCCTTTAGCACCTATGATTGTCCCTTCAGGCAGTATAATCGTATTAGTTTCGTTATTTGTAGGAATTATCTTCCAATTACTGATGTCTATACTGCTGGTTGTTGGATTATAGAGTTCCACCCATTCATTTTCTGCATCATAATCACTGCCTGGAGGATCAGATTCAAACTCGTTAATTACAATATTTGATTGTGCTGAACAATCTGATAAAGAGAGCATCAATAGCCCTAGAATAGAGAGTATCAGAACTGTGTCTTTAACTTTAGAGACTGTAAAGACCTGCAATTACTTCTTACCAGGTAAGATATTTTAAAAATCCAAGATTTAAGCACGTGTTAAAGTGTGACTTCGATGACCGGATTCCTATTTTTTACGATCTTTTTCTATGGTCAATTTCTTGCCTCCAGGTTTGAAACTTATCTTAATCTTTGTAGCTGATTCTCCAATAGTAAGAGGGAAAGCGGTATCCTCTACAAGTCTTGTTGGAACATAAATGAAGTATTTGCCATCTGTTCTTCTGAATATGCTTCCTTTAGCCTGATTAACCATTACTAATCACAGGTCAAATCTATCCAAGTAATTTTTAAATTAAATTTATCATGAAAATAATTATTTATAACTATTCCAGACAACTAATGTCCTGTAAATTATAGAAATGGTTGGCGGGAGGTGAATAATTTATGAAATCTGGTCCTGTAGCGGGTGCTATTGGTGGACTGGCAGGCGCCATAGCAGGTTTAATTTTTTATCAGGTAGGCGGGATGATAGGTGTGTTTCCACCTTCACAAGCAGATCCAATGACAGCCATGATTAAGATGATAGTAACCACAATAATCTTTGGCATTATATTTGGCGTTATATACTCTAAGCTTTTTGACTGCATTCCTGGTCAGGGGGTCATGAAAGGTTTGTACTTTGGATTAATGATTTGGCTAATCAAAGAC
>Ga0180438_10000940_pt1 | contig 53106 bp, 30 predicted proteins | sample SS_ome_12_FD_132455 | JGI IMG/M metagenome (GOLD analysis project Ga0180438, IMG submission 132455) | Hypersaline lake sediment archaeal communities from the Salton Sea, California, USA - SS_3_D_2 metaG | ecosystem: Environmental > Aquatic > Non-marine Saline and Alkaline > Hypersaline >...
AGAAGAGCTGAAAGCCCTCCGGGTCCACGTCGAAGCAGGTGGGAAGAAATAGCCGGCGCCCCAACCGGGCCGCTCAGGTTTTTTTCACGCTTGCCGGAAGGACACGTCGCAGCCAACGCGGTCGCAAGCGCTGGACCTGGCCACGGTTCAAACGGCTCGCCCGCCGCTGGTTACCCACGCCCAAGATCCTGCATCTCTATCCTGACCAACGTTTCTACGCCACACACCCAAGGTAAGAGCCGTATGAGGTAGTTCCTCACGTACGGATCCGTGCGGGGGGCCGCCTGCAAAGGCGGTCCCTACCGCGACCTAATCGCTTGGCGATTTCAACCGACGCGGCAAGTGTCGCTTCGGCACTTCGACCTGTCCCGTTAAATTTCCCCAAAAAGCATCGATTTTGTCGTGAAATCGATCTATTTTGTCGTGAAAACCATGTTCGTAGATGGTACAATGATGGGAAGTCGTGCCCCCAACGGTTGGCGGTTCCGCGTCTGAGCCGCTCTGCCGCCAGAGGGAATGGCCGGCTCCCACTGAAATCGTCCCACCCCGCTTCCCGCCTGAAGGTCGATCTGCTGGGCCCCGATCCGGGCAGCCATTGGATCGGGATTGCTTGAACGATCGGCGTTGTCCCATCGGACAGGAGTCCACGGATGCAGCGCGCCGTACGCATTAGCGTGGTCCTTTCGCTGCTCGCCGCCGGCGGGGCGTTCGCGGCGGACGGGTTCTACACACGGCCCGGTCTGTTTTCCACCCGCCCAAGCGAAACAAAGTCGGTGCAGTCGATCGATCGCTTCGGCCCGGTAGGCATCGGTATCGAGCTGCATCAGCCGGCGTTCGTGATGAAGGTGAAAAACGTGGAAGAAGGTTCGCCCGCCGCGGCGACCGGCAAGCTCGCGCCAGGTCAAATCATCGAAACCATCAACGGCCAGCGGCTCGCGGACATCGACCCGCGGATTCAATTGGGGAACATCATCACCCGCGCCGAAGCGAGCAATGGGGTGATCACGTTCGTAGTGAAGGAGGACCCCAACGGTAAGGCCGAGGAGGTGATCGTCAAAATTCCGGTCCTCGGTTCTTACAGTAAGACCTGGCCGCTGAACTGCCCCAAGTCGGACAAGATCGTGCGGGGCTTCGCCGATTATCTGGCCCAGCCCGGGGCCGACCAGGGCTTCAGCGGCATCGGCATGTTATTCCTGCTTGCCACCGGCGACGACCGCGATTTGCCGCCCGTGAAGCAATGGGTGGACGGCTTGGCCAAGAAGGGCGCGCCGACGTACGCCTGGCATCTCGGCTACGGCGGCATTCCGCTTACGGAATACTGCCTGCGGACCGGGGACAAGACGGCGTTGCCGACGATCCAGCGGTGGGTCGATTCCGCGGTCGCCGGGCAATACCTCGACGGCTGGGCCGGGCGGGGCGGTGTCGCGCACGTGACGTATGGCGGCGGCGGCGGACATCTCAACGCGGGCGGCACGGCGGTCGTAACCTTCCTGCTGCTCGCCAGGCAGTGCGGCGTAAACGTGCCGGACCACGCCCTTCACGGCGCGCTGACGCACTTCTACCGCTGGGCCGGCCGCGGCAACAACCCGTACGGTGATAACCGGCCGGAGATCGGCCTGGTGGACAACGGCAAGAATGGCGCCCTCGCGTTCGCCATGGCGGCGGCCGCTTCGCTCACGCCGGGCGGCGAAGCGTCCGTCTACGCCGGCGCCCGCGACGCCGCCGCCAATACCAGCTTCTACACCACGACCTTCATGCTGCACGGCCACACCGGCGGCGGCATTGGCGAGATCTGGCGGAGCGCTGCGATGGGACTGCTCTATGACAAGCGGCCGAAGCAGTACCGCGAGTTCATGGACAACCGCATGTGGCATTACGAACTGTCCCGCCGCTTTGACGGCTCGTTCGGCATTCTGGGCGGCGCCCGTTACGACAATACGGAATGGGGCGCCGGCTACGCCCTCACCTACGTCATCCCACGGAAGACCTTGCAGATCACCGGGGCGCCGCCGTCGAAGTTCGCCAAGAACTACGTGCTACCCGAGCGACCCTGGGGAACGAAAGCGGACGACGCATTCGCCTCCATCGGGCCCGCCGCATTCAATGACGGAACCCGGCCCGACTTCTCCGACGAAACACTGGCGGAAGACTCCGGCCGGCCGCTGCTGGTGAAGTTTGCGCAGGCGGACCTGGGCGATCAGACGCTTCGCCGGTACGTCCACCACCCCGATTTCTTCGTCCGCCGCATCGCCGCCCGCAAGGTTTTGGGTATGGACACGGCGTACCTCGGCGGCGGCGGCGGTGGTGGCGGCGGCAACATCCGCCGGGACCTGGCAGAGGAGCTATTCGCGTCGCAGGACGCGCGGGTCCGTGGGGCGATGCTCGACGCCATTCGTTCACGCCTTAGCGGCGAGGAGCTAACCGGTTTTTTGGGGACGGAAGGATTCGCCGCGCTCATCGAAATGCTGGGCAATCCCCGCGAATCGTGGTGGATCAAGGACACCGCATTACAGCTTGTGGCGAGGGCGCCGGCGGACCGGATCGTCGCCCACGTGGACGTCATCCTCCCGTATCTCGAGCACAAGGAATGGTGGTTGCAGAATTCCGCGCTGGAAGCGCTGGGGCTGGTCGTGGCCGATCCACGGTGCTACCAGAAGGTCCTGCCCGCGATCGGCAAGTTGCTGCGGACGTGTGAGCGCTGGAATGTAACCCAGCCGGTGCGGTGGGGGCCGCTGCCGGACAACATCCGCAACGCCGGCCCCGAAGTGCGGGATCTGGCGGCGGCGACGCTCAAGCAGGCCTACACCGACTACATGGGCGTGAAGACGGCCCCGGGCGGGCAAGACATCACCAAGGTGTACGATTCGCACATGCAATTCCTGGCCGAGACGCTGGTGAAGGCGCCCGGCGGATACGACTTGCTCTACAAGGTCGCCAAGGAGCAGTTCCCGAATGATCCGTTGCCCTATGCGGGCATTTTCCTTAAGGCGGACCCGGACAACTTCGGCCCCGAGCTGCGCAAGGCGATCGGGCCGATTATCCGCGACAAGCTGATTTACGAGTACATCGGTGAGAACCGCCGCGCGTTGCTGGCCGAAACGGGGGCGACGCGGCAAAACTCATACGTCGTGGGTCCGCTTGACGGCCTGGTCGATCTTTATCGCAAGGTCGGCATGCACGATTACGACTGGCGCCCGTTCGGCCCCAACCTGAAGGACGCCGAGTGGCGGTACTTCATGTTCGATCCCAAGGAGCGGCGGAAGTACGATCTTTCGCCTTGGCGGTATCGCGAGGTGAGCTATCCGGCGGGGATGCGACATTGGTTTGCTCCGGAGTTCGACGCACAGAAGGCCGGTTGGGAAAAGGGCCAGGCGCCCTTCGGCCAGTACAACGGCAAGCTGGTGACCGACGCGGCGCCGTGCTCGAATAGCGATTGCGCCCACGCCGACCCGATGCGGACGCTTTGGGATAAGGAAGTCCTGCTGATGCGGGGCACATTCAAGTTTCCACCGCTTAAGCCGGGGCATCTCTACCGAATTCGCGTTGGCAATGGGCAACACGTCGGCAGCGGCGACGGCTACAAAATCTACATCAACGGCAAGCCGCTGGTCGAGACCGAGGTCGGTGTCGGCAGACGGCAGGGCGGCAGGCCGCGGGGCGGCTTCATCACCCGTGACTTTATCAAGGATTTTAGCGAAGGCGAAGTGACGATTGCGGCGACGAGCTTTCTCCGCTACGGCGGCAAGGCGATTGCAACGATGCCGCCGGTCCCGCAGGGCATCTTCAGCGTGTGGGCGGAGGAAATGAAGGTTCCGCCGCTCGACGCCGAGGCGATGCGTAAATCGGCCCAGTTCGTCCCCATGCTGTCATCGCAGTGGCAGGCCGCCCAGGACCCCGACAACGCGGAACTGCAAGGCGACGACGACCGCTTCCGCTACGATGGCGAGTTCGTCCCCAACCCGGACGTTCTTGGCAGTTGGACGACGGTCGCCCTCGTGGCCGCGATCGACGAGCTCGATCCCGCCAAACCGCTTGGCGCCAACCGGGCGCCGATTACCGCGATCACCCTGAAGGAAAACGGCGCCACCGATGACATGCTGCGGATCTGGTCGGGCGACACGCTGATGGACCTGACCCGCAATCAGGCATTGAAGATGGTGGCAAGAACCATCGATGGGGACCCGTACCTCTTCATCGAGGCCGGCGACTTCAGCGAGAGAAATCCCGCCGGTTGGACGTCGTCGTGGTGCGTGATGCAGCGGAAGTGAACCTCTGCTGTGATGAAACCGTTATGCAGTCCGCAAACCTCAAAAGGAGACCAAGAATGGAAGTCAACATCACAACCGTATTGGCCCTCTCGCCGCTGTCAAAAGAACAGCAGAAAACAGGAGCGAAAACGATGAACGTGAAAATGTTGTTTGGCATGGCGTGTCTGTTGCTGACACTGGCAGTCGGCGTGAGCAGCGCTTCGGCGGCAAAAAAGCCCGAGCCGGTTGCGCTCACTGCCACCGGCGAAAAACTCCTCGCGGAATACGCGGGGATGCTCGCGAAAGTGCAGGCCGAGATTGAAAAAACGCTACCGAAGATCGATGAGCAGAAGAAGGCCGCCTACCTGAAGGCCCGCGAGGCCGAACAGGCGGCGGAGGCGGAGGTGACCGCGGCGCAGCAGCGCTTGGGTAAGGTCGCCACGGTGGCGGCATTGGTCGGTCACGCCAAGGGCAAGTGGATCGGCGGCGCCGACAAGGGCATCGCGGAAGCGCAGGCGAAGCTGAAGGCGGCGACCACGCAGGCCGAGCGCGAGGCAGCGCAAAACGATCTGGCCAAATGGCAGGAGAGTCGGGCCGCAGGGGTCCAGGCGCTCGCCGAGCGCCAAAAAGCGTATGACGAGGCAAAAAGTGAGGAGCCGAGGTTGGTCAATGAGTTGGAGGTGGCCAAGGAAGCGTTCGCCAAGGCCAAGGCGCGAACGATGGAAGCCGTCGACGCGCTCCATATCGAGTCCTTGCTGTCGAGCGACAAGCTGGATGCCCAACTGGCGAAATTCGTCGTGCTGTTCGAGGCCACGCCGCGCGGGCTGGCGGAGTTCGCCCAGCAGGGCAAAGAGCAGGAGAAGCTGGTCGAGCGACTGCTGGCCGACAGCGATCTGATGCTGCAAATGGTCGTGGCCGACGGCGCCAACGACGGAAAGTACGGCCAGGCGATGAAGATCTACACCGACATCCAAAAGGCCAGCGCGAAGGCCGGCAGCGGCGTTTTACAGCGGTTGGCGCTGGCGATCAGCCTGGAACACGCCGTCCCCGCTGCGCAACGAAATTCCGTGGCCCAGACCAACGCCCCGGCGACCGTCGACCCGGTCGGCCGATACCTGCACTTCGAGAAGGCCTTCCTGGACGACGAACTGGACCCGGGCTTTACGAATCTGAGCGCCTGGGACTACCGCATGGTCGTCAATGGCGAGGAGCCGGATGATATTCTCGCCTGGGGTCGCGCGATGCTCCGCAACTATCGGCCCGACCACATCTCCACGCCCGACGATCGGTGGCGTTACGTGGCTTTGGTACGGACCGATGTCCCGTACGGATCGCAGGACAACAAGTATGACAAGCCCGAGCTGCATTTCTTTCAAAACATTCTGATGAACGGCGGGGTTTGCGGCCGGCGGGCCTTTATCGGCCGGTTCATTCTGCGGGCCTTCGGCATTCCCACCACGGCTCGTCCCCAGCGGGGGCATGCCGCGCTGGCCCACTGGACGCCTGATGGCTGGGTGGTCTGCCTGGGCGCGGGCTGGGGTCACGGCTGGGTGATGGGTCGCAAGCATGACCTTGATTTTCTGGCAATAACCCAGGCCCGGGAAAACGGGGACGCCTACATGCAGGTCAAGCGGGCCCAGTGGATTGGCGACGTGGCGGGCGAGGACCGGACCTACGGATTCCTCTCGGGCGATCCCGATTTCTGGTATGGCGTGTCGCTCTATACGCAACGCGGGATTATCGAAGACGCCAAGAACGTCACGCTGGAAGCGGTTGGGCAGGACATCGCCGAGGCCAATGAAACCAAGGAGCAGGTCGACATTGCCAACGCGAAGCTGACCGACGCAGAGCGGAAGATCACCGTGGACTCCAGCGGGGCGATCACCATTCCCGCGGCGGCCACCAGCAATCCGACGGAGAGCACGGGCAAGATCATCTTCATGGAGAGCGGCCTGGGCGGCAAGCAACTGCATTACAGCCGCACCGGCGGCGCCCAGACGTTCGAATACACCTTCGACGCGCCGGCCGCCGGCAAGTACGCGCTCACCGCGCGGGTCGTGACGCCCAGTTGGAAGCAGCATCTGCTGGTAACGGTCAACGACGCCAAGGCGCCGACCGACATCGAGTTGCCTTTCACGGTAGGCATGTGGCAAGAGACGGCGCCGGTCGAGGTCACGCTGGTCAAGGGCCAAAACGTCCTGCGTTTTTCGCGGGACGAACCGGTCAAGGGTTTGACCATCAAGGATTTCACGCTCACGCCGCTGAAGTAGCGGTCGCAAGCGGATCCAAACCGAAGTTCCATTAACCTTGGAAAGAAGGGCGGACAACATGCAAGCTCGCGTTCTGGTAATAGGTCTGCTCCTGGGAGCGGTGAGCGCGTCTTCCGCGGCCGAACCTGGGCAAGAAACCGCCCCGCCGGCATCCGCGCAGGCCCAAGACATCAAGGCCTACTGCCTCGATTTCAATTGGGCGCCGACTCACCGGCGAGGCCGACCTTTCGCCCAACCGGGAACCTGGGCCGCCGCCGATCCGGCCGCCCATGTCGCCTGGTACCAGGCGATGGGCGCCAACGTCATTCAGACCTTCTGCGTGTCGACCAACGGCTACGCCTGGTACAAGGACGGCTTCATTCCCGAGCAACCGGGGCTAAAGCACGACTTCCTGCCCGAGGTCGTCAAGCTCGGCCACCAGAAAGGGATGCTGGTGTTCGGCTATTTTTGCGCCGCCGCCAATCCGAAATGGGGCGCCGATCATCCGGAGCTAAGCTACGGCACGCCCACCACCTACCATATCCCGTACACCGACGAGTACCTGAATTACCTGTCCAGGTCGATCGGCGACGCGGTGCGGAAGACCGGCATCGACGGGTTCATGGTCGACTGGCTGTGGATGCCCAAACGCGACGCGACCCAGGGCAAGTGGCTCTCGTGCGAGAAGCAACTCTATGAGCAACTGATGGGCGAGCCGTTTCCCGGCGAAGACAAGCTGACCGGCGAGCAGGACCTCGCCTACAGTCGCAAGGCCATCGACCGCTGCTGGAAGGCGATTCGCAAGGCCGCCAAGGACGCGAACCCCAACTGCGTCGTCTGGCTGACCGTCAACCACATGAACCACCCGCACGTGGTCAATTCCGACATGTACCGGCAGGCCGACTGGCTGATGAACGAGGCCGGCAGCATCCACGGCATCGACCAGGTGAAGGACATGGTGGGCGAACATGCGCGGCTGATTACCTGCCTGGCCCGTTGGAACAACCAGGACGCCACGACGGTGGTGCCCGAGGCCCTGGCGGCGGGCGTGGGCCTGTACGGGTTCACCACGCCGACGAGGGGCGACGGGTTGGTCCCGCTAGAGCCAATCTTCGCACGCCAGGTCAGCGAGTTGTCCGGCGATGCCCGCAACATCGCCGTGCTCGCGCGGGCCTATCAGGGTCAATCGATCGACGCCGTTTGGCAGGACGGGAAGTTCGTGGAACCGGACGTCCCGCCGCCGCTGCGAATCCGGCTGAAGGGCCGCGGCAGGGGACTACAAGATACCGCTTCGATCCTTCATGACCAGGACCAGGTCGCGATCACCATCACCACGCCTTACGGCAGAGGGCGAGCGTTACTGGTTCGGACCGGTACGACGTGGCCCTCGGCGATTACCGTGCGTCTGCAAAAGCGGCCGGGGCAACGTAGTGAAGCGGCGCTGCTGCGGATGGCCAACGGCGCGCTTGGCCTGAGCGCCACGCTGGACGGGACGAACAAAGTGACCGTCGGGAAGCTGGAAGGCGGGCTGGACCTGGGGCGGGAATGGGGCGACCAGTTCTTGCTCGCCGAAGCCTCCGTCTCGACGGACGGACCAGCGGTTCCAGTCGCCACGAATGAAGAAGTCGTGGAAATCAAGGCGCCCGCCGCAATGACCGCCACGAATCCAGAGATTCTGGCGCTTCAGTGGGAGACAACAAAATAGCGTCCCGTGGGGCATCGACGCGACGAGAAACGACAAGACGCGGTTTAGCAGTTTCGCTTCCCTGGGAAGGTTCACCATGAAGATTAGACGCGGCTTTCTGCTCCCCGGCTTGTTGTTGGTTGGGATTGGCGCCCTCACGGTCGGGATCGCCTGTCGCGGCGTGGCGCTGGCGGGGCCAGCGGCCGTCGCGGAGAAAGACGTTCCGGCCATCGAGCTGGGCGCTCCCTTCGCCGATAACGCGGTTTTGCAGCGGCAAATGCCGGTTCCCGTCTGGGGTTGGACCAAGCCGGGCGCCAAAGTCACCGTCGAGTTTGCCGGCCAAAAGAAAACCGGCGCCGCCGGCGCCGATGGCCAATGGATGGTGGAGCTCGATCCGCTTCAGGCCAGCGCCGATCCGCGGCAAATGGTGTTCGCGGATGACCAGGGCGGAAACGTGACCCTCGAAAATATCCTCGTCGGCGAAGTCTGGCTGGCGTCCGGGCAATCGAACATGCAGTGGCTCGCGGGCAAGGCCAGCACCAGCCAGATCATCGCCGATCTGGCCGCGGCAGGAGAGCAACCCCCCATCCGGGAGTGTAAGGTCACGGATTACTTCGCCGGCCTGCATCCGATCGAACACGCCCACGGCGAGTGGAAGGACGGCGACTATGCCAACCAGAGCGCCATCGCGTTCGCCTTCGCCCATAAGCTGTATGAGGAACTGGGCGTCCCCATCGGCATTTTGAACTGCTCCTTCAGCCAGACGAGCATCGAGGCGTGGACGCCGCGGTGCGGCTTCGCGGCGGGGACGGATGACCACACCCGCGGGATCTATCGGCAAATTCTGGAAACCGATCCGTCAACACCCGAGCATCAGGTCGCTTGGACGAAGTTCTATCAGGAAATCGAAGACACCCTCCAAGAAAACGCTCGGCGGGCCGAAAACGGGCAGCCGCCCCTGCCGATTCCCGACAAAACGCCGGGCAACCTGCATGGCAATCGGGACGCGACGTGGCTGTTCAACGCCCGGCTGAACCCGATGATCCCCTACGCCATCCGCGGCGCCATCTGGAACCAGGGCTACGCCAACATGGGCGGTGGTCTGACCTATTACGACAACCTGCACAGCATGATCCGCGGTTGGCGGCAATGCCTCAACCGGCCGGACCTGCCGGTTTACTTCCATCAGTTCTACTGTCCCGGTCCAAAGGGCGGCTGGAGCGATGCGCATCCCAGCATCGGCAGCACGGCCGAGATGCGGCTGGGCACGTGGTTGGCCCGCGATATCCCCCACGCCAACATGGCCAGCCAGATCGACGTCGAGGGCGGCATCCACTACCGGCACAAGGCGGTCCCCGGCCAGCGATTGGCCCTGCACGCGCTGAAGAACCAGTACGGCCGAAAGATCGTGGCCGATGGCCCGATGTTCAAGTCGTACGCCGTTCAGGGCGACAAGCTGATTGTCCAGTTCGATCATGCCGACGGCGGATTGGTAGTGGCGGAGACCGGCTCCAACGCCATCGGCAAGGAGGAGGGCGCGACCGGTTTCGCCGATCCGAAGGTGATTGCCGACGGCGCCGAGCAGGTGAAGCTGTTTTACCTGGCGGACGAAAACCGTGTCTGGCATCCGGCAAGCATCGAGATCGATGGCGCCAGGGTGATCGTCACTTCCCCCAAGGTCAAGCAGCCCCGAGGGGTTTCCTACGCTACCGGCGGCGTCGGTTTCCAGCCGAACCTGTACAACCGGGCGCTGCTGCCGATGACGCCGTTCATTTTTTACGACCAAAAACTCGTCACCAGTAAGAGTTGGCCGGACGACCCGATCAGGATCGCCGGCGTCCAGCCCGATCCCGCTGAGGGTGGAAAGCTGTATGAATACCGCAAAATGCCGCTATTGGCCGCCCAGTTCCGCGACAACGCCGTGCTTCAGGCGGGGACGCCGATCACGTTTTGGGGTTCCGCCGTTCACGACTGGGGCTACGAGGCGGAGGGCGCGGCGGTCATCCAGTTTCGCTTCGCCGGCATCGAAGAAACGATCCCCGTTACGCCCGGCATGCGCGAGTGGCAAGTCACCGTCCCGGCGATGCCCGCCAGCGCGGCGCCGAAGACGCTACGGGTGACCTTCTCGATAGACGGGGAGTTGGTCCACGAGCGGGTCTGCGAGAACATCGTGATCGGCGATGTCTGGTACGTGGCGGGCGGCGGTCCGCGTCAGGATCAGGCGGAGGCGGCCGACGGCATGGTGCGCGTGATGACGCGCAAAGCCAAGCGGACGACGTTCCACCGGCCCAGTCGGTACAGCGTCTGTGTTTCGACGACGCCAGAAAATCGGTTTGCCAGTGAATGGAAGAACGCCGAGGGCGGTTTCGCGGCGGCGCTGGGCGAGCGCATCCACGCCAAGACCGGTCAGCCCGTGGGGATCATTTACATGGACGGGGACGACCTGGAACTAAAGCATTGGATCGGGTTCGACCACCTCAAGCAGGCCCCCAGCCGGCTAGCGGACTACAAGGATCTGGGGGCGGTCATCCCCGGTAATCCCTACTACGACGCCAACGCCCGCCGGTACGTGGCCGCCTGGAAGGCGTATTGGGGCGAGTACATTCCGCAAATGATCGCGACCAAGGCGGCTCCCGATGGCGCCGCCTGGGGAAGCTACCCCACGCTGGCAAGTTCGGTAACCACCACGGCGTCGCAGGCTTACAACATCATGGTGTATCCGTTCTCGGACTGCCGCTTCAAGGGGATCATCTTTCTGTGCGGCGAAAAGATGTTTGCGGAAGACCAGGGCGCCAATTATGGACCGGAGCTATCGGCCCTGGCCAATTGCTTGAAGGACGACTTCGGCGGCGCGGATCCGTGCTTTGTCTACACGATTCCGAGTAAGCGGCTTGCGTCGAAGATAACGAAACCGACGGCGATCCAGGGCCAAATCGCCGCCTACGAAATCGACCACTGGTTGACGCTCAACCGCGGCAAGGTGGAAGATCCCGACGCGGCGAACAAGCAGTTCACGGGGTTGATCGAACGCGTCGTTGATGAGGTCTATGAATAGCGTTTTACCGCGATAGGAAACACGTGATGACGCAGCCCACGCTCAATCGTCGCCAAATGCTCGCCGTCGCCGCCACGTCCGCCACCGGTGGTTTGCTGGCGAGGCCCGGCGTTGCGCGGCCCGCGTCCAGCGGCGACCGCCTCCGTATCGCGGGAATCGGCGTGGGGGGCCGCGGGTCCGCCGACCTGGCCGAAGCCGCCAGGTTTGGTGACGTGGTCGCCGTGTGCGATGTCGATCGCAACCACGCCGAGGGCGCCCGGCAGCGCCACGGCGGCAAGGCCGATGTCTACACTGATCATCGCAAATTGCTCGAACGCAACGATATCGACGTGGTGATCAACGGCACGCCCGATCACTGGCATACCGCCGTGTGCATCACCGCCTGCCATTTGACGAATATCTCGCTACGGCTGGGCCGCCCGCTGAAGTGGGACCCGCAATCGCAAGACATCCCGGGTGACGACGAGGCAAATGCCATGCAGCGGCGCACGCAGCGCGAGCCCTACACCATCCCAGAGGAACAAACATGAAAAGTAACGCGATGACCCGAATCGCCCTGACGGGCCTGGCGCTCGTGGGACTTGTCCTGGTCGCCGCGGCCAAGGACATTCCCGCCCACCTGCCCGACCCCGACGGCAAGCCCGGCGACGGCGCCGAGCCGGTCAAGGTTTATATCCTTGCCGGCCAATCCAACATGGTTGGCATGGGTGACATTGGCGGCGCCAGGAATATGTTTGACGGCGTCTATCTCACCTCCGACCCCGCCGCGCCGGAAGGCCCGATTGCCATTTACAAGGTCGGCAATTTCACGATCGGGTCGCTTACGGTGTATGCGCCGGATGGGACCGAGACGGAGGCGCCGCTCGCCGAGGGCCTGCTCGAGGTTCCCGAGCACGGCGTGTACCGGTTCCGTTGCGGCTATGGCCCTGACTCATTCGTCACAATGCAAATCGGCGGCCAAGAGGTCTATCGCCGGGCCGCGGGGGCACAGCCCGTAACGCAAGAGGTTACGCTTAAGCCCGGCGAGCGATACGCCCTTAAGATCAGCGGCTTGGAGAATGCCCCGCCCCGGATTTGGGCGGAGAAAACGGACCTCTTGGGCTACGGCGACCTCGAGGCGGTGGCCAAGCGCGAGCGTAAGTTCCCGTGGCTGGTTGACGATCAGGGCGAATGGACCGTCCGTAACGACGTCTACTTTCAGGAAGCCCGGCTGGCGGAAAACGGCAGGGGTTCGCCGTTGACGGCTACCTCGAACGGCAGGACGATCGGCCCGGAACTCGGCTTCGGCCACGTGCTGGGAACCTACCACGACGAGCAGGTGCTGCTCATCAAAACAGCGCAAGGCAACCGCTCCCTGGGATTCGACTTTCGTCCACCCTCCAGCGGACGAACCGACCCGGACAGCCAGTGGGAGTCGCTGGAATACAAGCTGATGATCGAGGGCGTCCGGAAAACGCTGGACAACATCGACAAGATCGTGCCGGGCTACAAGGGCCAGGGCTACGAGATCGCCGGCTTCGTCTGGTGGCAAGGACACAAGGACAGCTTTGCCGAGGAGACCATCGCAGAATACGAACAGAACCTCGTCCATCTGATTAACGACGTTCGCAAGGAGTTCAAGGCGCCCAAGATGCCGGCCGTGGTGGCGACGGTCGGCTTCGGCGGGCAAAACATGGCCGAGAAGTTTGTCCGCATCCTGAATGCCCAGCGGGCCGTTGGCGATCCGCAGCGGCATCCCGCGTTTGCCGGCAACGTGGCCGTTGTGGATACCCGGCCATTCTGGCGGGAGGTGGATCAGTCGCCTACGAACCAGGACTACCATTACAACCGCAACGCCGAGACGTACCTGCTGGTGGGTGACGCCCTTGGCCGGGCGATGGTCAAGCTGCAAGGGGGGACGGCGGCGCCGTTACCCCAAGCTCCCCAGCGAAAGCGGGCAGCGCCGCAAGCGGACTCCCAACCGACCGCAGAGGAAACCGCCGCCGCTCAAGCGTCGTTAAAGCCCATTATCCTCGACGGTATAGCCGCCGCCTATGTCGCCAATCCCAGAACTCGCGGAGCGCTTCTCCAGGAGGTTCGTGGCGAGCGGCCGCAGCGCTCCAACCAATTCCTCCGCGGCGCGATGTACGGACTGGTCAATTGCTATCGGGCGGTCGGGATCGACGCATACGACTGGAGGGTGTTCGGCCCCGATTTACGAGATCAGCAGTGGAGCTACTATTGTTTCGATCCCAAGGAGCAGCCGGAAAATGAGGACGCTCCGCGATACCGCGAGGTGACGTATCCGGCGGGCATGGAACACTGGTTTGCGCCGGACTTCGATGCCGCGAAAGCCGGCTGGAAGAAGGGGCTGCCGCCTTTCGGATCGCTGGATGGCAATCTTGAGCCGCTCGGCCAATGCACGCGGGAAGGCAGTTGCGGTTGCGGTGAGAAGCCGCGAACGTTATGGGACAAGGAAGTCCTTCTGACCCGCGGCGCCTTCGACATGCCGCCACTCAAACCGGGGCATCGTTATCGGATCGTGGTCGGCGGTAGCGCCCACGTCGCCGCGGGCGAGGGCTATGCCCTCTATGTCAACGGCAAGCAACTGGCGGAATCCAGTTCCGGCGTGGGCAAACGCCAGGGCGGCCAGCCCCGTGGCGGCCATATCTACGCGGATGATCGAGACGAGTTTGACGGCGGCAAGGTCACCATCGCGGCCACGAGTTTTCTGCAGTACCGCCATCCCCGCATCAAGCCGTTCCCGCCGCGGGGGCATTTCACGCTGTGGTTAGAGGAGCAAAAGCTGCCACCGATGGCAGAAGCACTCCTTGGCGATCAATGATCCAGGTGAAGGCCCTGAACGACCGAATCACCGACCTGCCGGCCGTCGGCGCGATGACGTTTGCCGCCGTCGGGCCGTCGGTTTTTCAAGAGCATCGGTGAATGCGCGCCAAACACGCGTTTTTGCCGAGGATTTCGAGCGTCTCGAAAAGTCCAAACCCGACCGCCTGCCCCGTCACCGCCACGCGGAGGGCGTGGATCAAATCGCCGATCTTGCGGCCGCGATCTTCCAGGAAGGTTTTGAGCGACGCTTCGAGTTTCGCAGCTTGGAAGTCGGACTCGGGCATCTTTTCGAGAACGTCCGAAAACGCCGTCAATAGCTCCTTCGCGACGCCGGATTCGATCCGCCTGGCGAGCGCCTTCTCATCGTATTCGATTCGGTCGTCCGTGACAAAGAAGTAGCGGTAGTCCAAGATGTCGCCGGCCACCTTCAGACGGTCGCCTGCGGCAGTGATGATCTTGTCGAGCTTCGCGGCTTCCGAAATGCCCAGGGGGTCTTCCACCAGTTTCACAGCCTGAAGAAACGGCGTGACCCGCAGCCGCTTTTCGTCGACCGCACGCACGGCGAATTTCCGCTCCTGCGTCGCCATCAGTTTGGCGGGGTCGAAACTGGCCGGCGCCTTGTTGACCCGATCGAGCGAGAAACGCGCGATCATCTGGTCGCGCGAGAAATCCTCGGTTTCGTCGTCAAGCGACCATCCCAAAAGCAGCAGGTAGTTCAGCAGCGCCTCGGGCAGGTAACCCGTTCGCTCGTAGAAATCGACGATCACCGGGTTGAACGTCTCGTCATCGATCGTCTCGCCCAGGCGATCCATGATGCTGCGGCCGTGTTCGTACAGTTTTTTGAATTCCGGCATCTTCATGTATTTGGCGATCTTCCGCTTGCTTAGCTTCGTTTTGCTGCCCGGCTCCGCGACCACGGGGAGATGGGCGTAACGCGGCAGTTCGTAACCGAGCGCGCGGGCGATGAAAATTTGTCGCGGCGTGTTGGACAGGTGTTCCTCGGCCCGAACGACGTTGGTGATTCTCATGGCCGCGTCATCGACCACGCTGGCCAGGTGGTAGATGAACGTGCCGTCGGCCCGCACCATGACATGGTCCTGCTCGGCGGCCCAGTCGAAGGACATCGGCCCGCGGACGCCGTCGGTGAACTCGCAGGTTCCCTCCCGCGGCATCTTCAAGCGGACCACGCCCTGCCGGCCCTCGGCCTCAAAGCGTCTCGCGTCCTTGTGCGATTCGGCGGCCCATTTGCGGCTGTAGGTGAAACTCTGGCCACTTTCTTTGGCGGCCTCGCGTTCCGCGGCGATTTCCTCCGCGGTGGCAAAATCGCGGTAGGCGTGGCCGCTGGTCAGCAGCTTTTCAACGGCCGCCCGGTAAAGATCGCTCCGCTGCGATTGAAAATACGGCCCGTGTGGCCCGCCGACCACCGGCCCCTCGTCCCAGTCGAGCCCCAGCCACTTGAAGCCGCCCAGAATCGGGACCAACGCGGCGTCGAGATTCCGTTGCTGGTCGGTGTCGTCCACCCGCAAAACAAACTGCCCCCCGGATTGCCGGGCCAGCAGCCAATTGAACAAGGCGGTGCGGACCCCGCCGATGTGCAGGTAACCGGTGGGACTGGGAGCGAAGCGCGTGCGCATGGGAAGGCGGAAGGCGGAAGTATGAAGTCGGAAGGCGTTGGCCACCGGCCATTGCGGGAGGACCACCCGGCGGCGCAGCGAGGTTCACCTTAGAGGTTACGCGGTTGGAGCCGAGCAAGCCAGCCGGTGGACATGAACGCGCGCGGACAAAAGCGGAAAGCCGATAGCGGAAAGCGACGCTCCGCGTCACGCGGCGGCGCGGCCGTGGCGCCTTTTCAGCTTCTTCAGCCGCCGGCGCTGGGCCTTGGACAAGAGGTGCGGCTCCATCGCTTCGAGCCTGAGAATTTCGTTTTCGGCTTCCGGATCATTGGCGCCGGACGCGGCCGCCGCCGGGGGACGCGACTGCGAACCGTTAGCCCCCGGCTCCGCCGGGGGACGCGACGCGGCGGACGTCTTTCGCTGCGAGAGCCGCTCCTCTCGCGTTTCCTTTCCCAATCGCGCGACGCGCAGGCGACCGGACGAATTGGCGGAATGCACGCGACCCTGCGACGACTCGTCGGCGCCGGAGCTATCCGCGTCGCCCGTGCCGATGGACGCGCCGCGGCGGGTGAACAGTCGCTGCAGTCCGCGCTTCGGTCTTTCCGTTTGCGGTTCGGCCGCGTCTTCCTGGCCCTCGTGCGTGTTTGCCGGCGGTGATTCTTTTTGTCGAGGCGTTGCGGCCTTTCTTTCGTTGCGTCGCCGTGAGCGGCTCGATTGGATGTTGACGCCTTGGGCCTCCAGAAAGACGCTCCGCAGGTTGGCCAGGCAGGCAATGACAAACAGCAGCGAGGCGGCCAGCGTCAATCCGCCGGCGACGGCCGCAGGCGAAAGCGACAAAACCGGCGCCCCGCGGTCCCGCATCAGCGGAATGGCGACCACGGCGCCCGCCGAAAATACCAGCGCCGCCACTGCCGGCCGGCAATGCCGCAGGTCGTAGAGCAGCGCCAGCAGCAACCCGGTTAGAAACGCCGAGATCACGCCCAGGACGGCGGGCCCGGTCCAGGCGGCGTGTTCGCGAAGGGCCAATTCCGCCAGGCCGAACACCAGGGGCCTCAAATCGACGACCGACGCCACGCCGGCCAGCCACGCCGCCGCGGCCGCCCATAGCCACACGCGGTAGCGGCCCCGGTAGTCGTCCTCCTTGTAGCGGCGCAGGGCGTAGACCCCAATGCAGGCGATGGCCGCGGCGGTCAGGGAGGTCGCCTCGAACCAGCGGGCCAGCGATCGGCCGTGCGTCATGTCGAAGCAGGCCAAACACGGCGAACCAATGGCGTCTTCCCAAGCGGGGCGATAGTGGTCCAGCGCCAGCAAGCCGGCGATCATCAGGCCGCCCGCCAGTAGCAGCCCGCAGATGGTCGTGCGGCGCCGGGGAATCAAATCGGTCAGCCGCGGCTGGTTCTCCTCGCGGGCGGCGGAGGCGTAGCCGTGGGGGCCTGGGCGGGACGACGCCTTTCCTGTCGACGATCCGCCGCCGGCATGGCTTTCCCGCGAGCGGGAAGGCGCGCCGCCGACATCGGTCCCTTGGAGCCCTTCCTCCAACAGCACCCGCCGCCGCCGCTGTGCGACATGTCCGCCTCGAAGGGTCATCGTTCCCGCGGGGTGAGCCTGGTGACGCCGCCAAAACAAGGGCGCAGATGAATCGTCCATCGGCATCATCGGCGCCGGAAGAACGACGCCGCCAGCGCGGCGGGGGACGCCTGCGATAACAATCGCGACGGGCGACGGGGTGGCGCCGGTGAGGCAAAATCTGCCGGCTTCGTCCAGCCAATGGCCAGGGCCATGACCTCGGCTACTTGTCAATCGCCGTCGGCCGCGCTACCATTGCGGGCCGTGGCGGTGCTCCAACCTTTCTCTTTGCGGGGGACGTAACGATGCGCGCGATACTGTGGGCGATCACGCTGGGCGGGTTTTTCCTGTTGGCCGCCGGGTGCGGACCTTCCGACAAGAAAACCGACGGCGATCAGCCGCAAGACCAGACCACAAACAAGCAAGGCGACAAGGAGCAAACAGACAAAGGCGGCCAGACCGACAAAGGTGGCGCTTCCGACAAGGACGGGCAGGCCGCGGCGAATGATTCGGCCGTTGGAAAATTCATTTCCGACCACTTCCTGGCGGCGGCCCATATCCGACTGCAAAAGCTCCTCGACCATGAGATCGCCGGCAAGCTCCCGATCGAGCAGGCGGTGAACGACGAGTTTCGCGACCTTCCCTTCGACTACAAGACGGTGACGGATGTGCTGGCCCTGCTCGGTCCCATCCCGGCCGACGCTCCGCCCGCCACCAATGACAATCCTGTAGTTCCCAAGCCGACGTTCGCCTTCGTGGTGCTCTTCAGCGAACCGGTGGATGTGAACAAGATTACGGATTCGCTCTACGAGTACGGCCCGCCGCCCAAGGAAGCGACCGTGGGCACGATGACCTACCTGGCGCCGCAGAAGGAAGAGGGCGAGGATCCGCGGTTCCAGCCGGACCAGCCGTACTTCCACGCGGCCAAGGACGGCAAGGCGATTATCCTGGCGGGCGATGAAAGCGCGATCAAGAGTATGCTCGGCGCGCCGGGCCAGCCGAGCCAACTGGCCGCGAAGCTGGCGGCGGCCGGCAAAACCGCCGATCTCGCTATCGCCTTCTCCGCCCCCACGGAGAAGGACCGCACCGAAGTCATGCGGATCGTGCAGGCGGCCTTCACGACCGTCAGTTACTCGTACACCGAGGCCGAATTCGACGATGACGGCAACGTCATCTCCGAGGGCGAAGAGACGGTGGAAGTCGAGCGGATGGATATTCCGCCGATGGTCGAGGGGATCGTCAGCGCGCTGGCCGACGTGCAAGGGGCCGTGACCCTTTCGGGCAATCCGCTGCTGACCCTTAGTGTCGAAATGACGGAGAAGGACCCGGTGTCGCAGGTCAACGAGCTATTGCAGGGTTGGCTCGGCATGGGCCGGCAGTTGGTGGATCAGTTCGCCCCGATGGCGGCTGAGGAACTCGCCGAAAACGCCGCACAATCCGACGCGAAGGCCAAGGAGCTGGTCGCAATGGCCAACGACGTTTTCAGTTCGATCCAGGTCGCCCAGGACGGAACGACGCTCAACATCACGGTCAAACGGCCGAAAGTGATGGATGAACTCCCGAAGCTCGTCGAGGAAGCGGTGGCCAAGGCGGAAGCCAAGGCCGGGCAGTACCGGCGGATGAACAACCTGCGCAATATCAGTCTGGCGATGCTCAACGCCGAAAGCATGAGCGAGCGTTTTCCCAAGGCGATTTGCGATACTCAGGGCAAGCCGCTCCTTTCCTGGCGGGTGGCCATCCTGCCGTTCCTCGATGAGCAAGCGTTGTACGAGAAGTTCAAACTCGATGAACCGTGGGACAGCGAACACAACCTGGCGCTGGCCAAGGAATCGTTCCCCGAGATCTACGCGGCCCCCGGCGCCGAAGAAGGCAAGACGCCGTACCTGGCATTCTCGGGCGACGGGGCGCCCTTTGGCGGCGCGGCCGCGACCGGGATTCGCCCGGCGGAAATTCGCGACGGCATGTCGAACACGATCCTCGCGATCGAGGCCCCCGCGGACAAGGCCGTGTTCTGGACCAGGCCGGAAGACCTGCGGCTCGATCCCGAGGCGCCGTACGCCGCCCTGGGCGATCCGGGGTCGCTCAAGCCGTTCGCCGCCGTCTTTTTCGACGGCCACGCCGAAACCATCGACCCGGCCGAAACCCCCGCAGAAACGTTCAAGGCGATGATCACGCATGCGGGCGGGGAAGAGATCGAGCGGTGAGGCGGCGCCGATACGTTCATGAGTTCCGGACAATGCGAGTTTCCCGAAGGCGTCGAGGAATCCCCGCCGCGCTACTGCGTTGGCATCGACCTGGGCACCACCAACTCCGCGGTCTCGTTTGTCGATAGCGAGCGGCGGCGGTGGCGGGTGGAGACCTTTGCGGTAAGGCAACTGGTGGCGGTGGGGACCGCGGAAGCGCGGGAGACGGCGCCCTCGTTTCACTACCAGGCCACGCCCGCGGAGTTGGCGCCGGGAGAAAGCGCCGGATTTTGCGGCGATCATTGCGTGGGCGTCTATGCCCGCGACCAGGGCGCGTTGGCGCCTGGCCGGTCGGTGGCCAGCGCCAAGTCGTGGCTCTCGCATTCGGCCGTGGATCGTCATGCGGATTTATTGCCGCTGGCGCCCGCCGAGGGCGTGAAGCGGATCTCGCCGGTCGAGGCTTCGGCGCGGTACTTGCGCCACATGCGATCGGCGTGGGACGCCGCCCATCCCGCGGCGCCGCTCGCTCAGCAGGACGTGGCGGTCACGCTGCCGGCCTCCTTCGATGAAATCGCCCGCGAACTGACGGTGCAGGCGGCGCGCCGGGCGGGGCTGCCGCGGATTCTGCTGCTGGAAGAGCCGCAGGCCGCGTTTTACGCCTGGATCGACCGGCATCAGGAGACCTGGCAATCGCTCGTTCGGCCGGGGCAAAAAATTCTGGTGTGCGACGTGGGTGGTGGCACGAGCGACTTCACGCTCATTCGGGTGAAGGCGGCCGACGGCGGCATGCAGTTCCATCGTATCGCGGTCGGCGAACATCTGATTCTCGGAGGCGACAACCTCGACCTGGCCCTCGCCCATTATCTGGAGCCGAAGCTCACCGGCGGCGGCGAGCGAGAACTTTCGCCCCGGCAATGGGACACGCTCGTCCGCCTTTGCCGCGAAACGAAGGAACGGCTGCTTGCCGATGACGCCCCCGAGAAGACCACGCTCACGCTGCCGGGCGAGGGAACGAAAATTCTGGCCGGCTCCAAGCGTGTCGAGATCACACGGGAAGCGGCCGAGCGCGTACTGGCCGACGGATTCTTTCCCCTTTGCGAACTGACCGACCGCCCTACCCCGCGGCAAGTGGGCGTGCGGGAACTCGGGTTGCCGTACGCCGCCGACCCGGCGGTGACGAAATACCTTGCCGCCTTTCTCGTGGCCCACCGCCACACAGGGATGACAGAGGCGGAAATCGCCGCGGCCCCGCACGATCCCGCCCGCCCGGACGTGGTGCTTTTCAACGGGGCCGTGTTTGAATCCAGCCTGCTCCGGCGGCGAATCACTGAGGCGCTCGCCGATTGGTTCGAGGGGCGCCAGCCGCAGGTGCTTCAGAACGAACGGCTCGATCTCGCCGTGTCCCGCGGCGCCGCGTATTACGGCATGGTCTGCCGCGGGGAAGGCGTCAAGGTGGTGGCGAATCTGGCGAGGAGTTACTACGTGGGGGTGCAAACCAATCTCCCCTTTTCCTCTGGGAGAGGGGCCGGGGGTGAGCGTGAACGAGCGGCAACGTCGACACTCTCGGCGCTTTGCCTGGCGCCGGGCGACGCCGAGGCGGGGCAGCGGCTCCAACTCGATTTGCCGCTTGCCGCGACGATCGGTGAGCCGGTCGAATTCCCTTTGTTCGTTTCGTCCGTCCGGCTGGCCGACCGCCCCGGCGAACTCGTCGAGATCGACGAAGAAGCGATTCGTCCGCTTGCGCCTATTCGCACCGTCCTCACGGCGAAAAGCCGCAACGAACGTGGCGCCATCGGCGTGCGGCTGGAAGTGGAACTGACGGAGATCGGCGCCCTCGACATGTGGCTGCGGGAAGCGACCAGCGACCGCCGCTGGCGGCTGCAATTCGACGTCCGCGCCGCCACGCAAACGGATCACGTCGCCGACACCGGCGCTGGCGAAGCCGCCGGGATGGTCGAAGAAACGACATGGCAGGAATGTGAACAAATCCTGGCCGCGGCGTTTGGCCCGGTCGCGACCCGCGAGGGGCGCGATGGAATTTCTCCCGCCGACGCCGTGAAACGGTTGACGGAAGCCATCGGCGAGAACCGCTGGCAGTGGCCGCCGTCCTTGCTGCGCCGCATCTGGCAGGCGCTCATCGAACACCAGGACGGCCGCCGCAAAAGCGAGAAACACGAGGCCCGCTGGCTCAACCTCCTCGGCTTCTCGCTGCGGCCGGGCTTCGGCGTCGCGATGGATGATTGGCGGGTGGGCGAAACCTGGAAACTTACGTACGGCAAACTCGCCCATGCCACGCCGCAGTGTCGGGCCGAGTCACGGGTGCTCTGGCGACGGATCGCCGGAGGGCTTGCGGAAGGCCAGCAGAAAACGGTCGCCGATCCGCTGCTGGCCTCGCTGCGGGGGCTGAAGAAGCAATCGCAAACCGGCCGCGGCCGCGGGACCGACTTTACGGCTGGCTCACACGAAGCCGCCGAAATCTGGCGGCTGCTGGGTTCCTTGGAACGTCTGCCGGTGGCCACCAGGCACGAAATCGGCGACCTTGCCGCCGCCTTCCTCGGCCGGCGTAAGATGCAGGACTTGCGGGCGGCCTTGCTGTGGGCGATCGGCCGGACCGGCGCCCGCCAACCCGTGTACGGGCCGCTCTCGCACGTGGCCGCCGTGGAAAAGGCGGAACAGTGGCTGGGGCGGATATTGACCGATGCGGCGGACCTGCCCGCTGGCGAAACCGCCGCCGCCAACCTCGCCGTGATGCAGCTTGCCCGCAAGTCCGGCGACCGCTACCGGGACGTCTCGCCCGCGATGCGCGACAGCGCGCTTGCATTCCTTCAGACCCGCGCGGCGCCGACGCACTACCTGAAGCTTGTTACCGAGGGTGGCGTGCTCGATGAGGAAGAACTCGGCCAGGTAATCGGCGAGCGACTGCCCGTGGGACTGGCGTTGAAGTAAAAAGGAAGGCGGAAGGCGGAAGTAGGAAGGCGGCGCGGCCCGTTTAGCCGGCGACGGAACGTCGCCGCCATCCCTCTCCCCTTGGGGGAGGGGCCAGGGGTGAGGGTTCTCTGGCTCTTGCCGTGCCGCGAGCCTGCGGCGTCGCGGCTAAACGCTTCCTTCCGTGCCGCAAGGCTGCGGCGTCGCGGCTACACGGATATTCATTCCGGTTCCGCAAACATCTGAATCACGCTGAACACCGCGTCTTGCGGGTCGGCGACGACGGAAATCTGGCCGACTTCCCCCGCCACAAACGGCGGCACATGCACCGTTCCGCCGAGTGACGCGAGCTTCTCCGTCGCCGCGTTGATGTCCTCGACCGTGAAGTAGACGATCCAGTTCGGCGGGATGTCGCCCCATTGTTCCGTCATCTGGATCATCCCGCCGTTGCCCCGGCCTGCGAGCTGAATCATCTCGTACCGCGTCATCGGGTTCTCAGTCGTTTCATATTCCCAGCCGAAGAGGGCGCCGAAAAACTTCATCGCCACCTCAATATCCCGCGTCGCCAATTCGTTCCAGCCGAAGCAGTGGGTCTCGTTGACCAGCTCCGCCCCAAAGTGCGTCCCCTTCTGCCACAGAAAGACCTGGGCGCCGGTCGGGTCCTGGATACCGGCCATCCGCCCCGCGTCCATGACTTGCATTGCGGGCATGGTGACGGCGCCGCCAAGTTCTTCCGCCTTCTTGAGTGTCGCGTCGAGGTCATCGACGTTGATGTAGCTGTTCCAAACCGCCGGGATGCCCTGCTCCATCATATCGGGCGGCATCTGCCCCGCCCCCGCCACGCCTTTGCCGTTCTTCTTGAAAATGACATACGGCGGCCCGCCTTGCGTGTTCTGGTCTTCGGGGGTCCAACCGAAGTACGCCGCGTAAAACCCCTTGGCGGCGGACAGATCGCGGGCCATCAGATCGACCCAGGAAAATTCCCCGTGCTTGTAGCTTTGACGCTCGGACATCGCAGACCTTTCCCGGCTGGGCCATCGAAAACGGCAGCGTGATGGAAGGAACGAACGGCTCGTTCGCTCGGGAGAAGAGTATGAGGCAGGCAGGCGCCGACCGCAAGTGCGAGGCGGCCTTTCCGGAGAGATCGCGTTCCTCAGCGATTCCGGCGTCCGCTGGTGCCGTGCCACTGTTGCGGGATCGTGCCGTGGTCGGACCCACCGTCGCGCGGCGGTTGCGGGTAAATGGTTCTCGTTTTGCCCGTGTAGAAGTTGAAGGTATCGACTTGGGGAATGTACGAGAAGAACGGCTGGGCGTTGATGCGGACGTAACGCCGGTCCGGAGAAACCACCGCCGAGGCCCCCATCGACGTGCCTTCCGACAACCAGGTGATAATCGGGGCGTAGCCGACGCCGGGACGCGGACCGTATACAACCGGCCGCGCAGCCGCGGGACGCGCCGCAGCGGCTGCGTTTTGAGCCGCCCGGGCCGCCTGCCACTGGGCGAGCCTGGCCTGCCGGTAGGCGGGGCTGTCAGCAAGCGCCTGCCGCCGCTGGGCTTCCGCTTCGTGCGCGGAATGGGCCGCCCGTTTGCCGTAGACCTCGAGCAACTGGTCGATCCGCTGCGGGTCCATGGCGGCCACCTTGGCGGAGATCTCCGCATGGGCGCCGGGGTTGTTGCGGAACTCCGCGAGCATGGTCCTGAGGACAAACTGGCGCTTGACGTCGAGCGGGGCGGTCACGTCCGGAACAACAGCGCCGGCGTCGGGGGCTGCGCGCCGGTCCCCAGCGCCCGCCCGTGGCTGCGCTTCTCCCGTCCAGGGATCGTGAAACCCCTCCGGCCCGCGGCGAAGCTGGCCGCCAGCGAGTCCGGGAAGCAAAACGATGACCGAGAAGATGGAAAGCGTAACGAGATATCGAGCGAGCATGTCGGTTCTCCGTAAGGCGCCGTGGATGGCCCATTTAGCCGGCGACAAAACGTCGCCGTGATCTTCCCTCTCCGGCCTTCCGTTGCGGCCATTTCATCCGCAAACCTTATGCCGACATCGAGTTAGCGTCCCGGCAGAGGCGGAAGTACTCAATTCTTCCGGCAATTCGACCCGCATTGCGACATGCGACGATAGGCGTCCAGCCGTTTTGATCGGGCAAGCGCCGCAGTATCACAACAGACGAAATCAAACTGACGACAAACGACCGCGCCACCAGCGGCGCCCACCGCTGCAAGCGGCAAGCTGATCGCTGTAAGCCAAAGCACGGCGCCAGCCCAAGCCTCATGGCGCACAGCCCACGGCCTCACTTTTCCATGTGGACCTGCATCTGTGGGAAGGGAATCTCGATTCCCGCCTCGTCCAGCGACATCTTCACCGCCCGGATGGTCCCCTGCTTCACCTTCAGCCAGTCTTCGCTGTTCGCCCACACCATCACCTTCCAATCGACGCTGCTCGCCCCGAGGTTATCGAGGAGGATCAGCGGCGTCGGGTCGGTGAGCGCTCCCTCCACGTTTGCCACGCATCCTTCCAGCACCTCGCGGGTCTTGTCGATGTCCGCGGAGTAGCTCACGCCCACGGCCACGTCGGCCCGCCGCACCGGATGAAAGGTGATGTTCTCAATCACCCCACCGAAGACCTGGCTGTTGGGGATAACGAAGCGGCGATTGTCGAAGGTGTCGATGGCGATGGTAAACAGGTCGATGGCGTAGACCTTGCCGACGACGTCCGCCACCTTGATCACGTCGTTCACCTCGAACGGGCGGAAGACGAGCAGCATCACGCCGGCGGCGAAGTTCGAAAGCGTCCCCTGAAAGGCCAGGCCGATTGCCAAACCGGCGGCGCCGATGACCGCCGCGAAACTGGTCGTCTCTACGCCAAACACGCCCAAGCAACAGATGATCGCTATCGTGATGAGCGACCATTGCACCAGACGAGCGACGAAGCGGGTCAGCGTCTCGTCGATCTTGGCCCGCCTCATGCCGGTCGCCACCAGCTTGCCGAGCCACCCCGAAAAGAGCCACACCGCCACGAGCAGAGCCAACACCCCAACGATGCTGGCCCCTTTTTCGATAAGGAAATCGACGACAACGGCTGTAACATTCGAGACTTGGGCGAGCAACATGGTGCGAGGTCCTTTCGTTGCGAGACGTACCGCGGGACAGCCTCCTACTATACAATTGGCGCCGGTGGTCTGGGAATCACCTCCCCGCCCCTGCGAGCCGGTTTCCGCCCGCTGCAACTTTGCCCACCCATTTGCTATTCTTCTTCTTTCACGACCCTCCAACGCGAATTCCGGAGAAAGGCCATGAACTCACGCCAGCGCCTCGAAGCCACGCTGAACCACCGCCAGCCCGACCGCGTGTGCGTCGATTTCGGCGCCACCTTTATCACCGGTATTCACGTCTGCGTTGTCGATAAGCTCCGCAAGGCGGTGTTGGGCGACATGGATTATCGGGTCAAGGTCTGCGAGCCGTACCAGATGCTCGGCGAGGTGGACGACGAACTGCGGGCCGCCCTGGGTATCGACGTCGTCGGCCGGCTCCCGCGCAAGAGTATCTTCGGCACCGACGAGGCCGACTGGAAACCGTTCACGCTCTTCGACGGAACCGAAGTCCGCGTGCCGCACAACTTTAACACCGTGGTGGAAGATGGCACGGGCGACCTGCTGATCTTTCCCGAGGGCGACACGTCGGCGCCCCCATCGGGACGCATGTGCGCCGGCGGCTACTTCTTCGACGCCATCATCCGCCAGCCGCCGCTGGACGAGGAAAACCTCAATCCCGAAGACAACCTCGAGGAGTTCGGTTACTGCGGAGAGGAGGATGTCGCCTATTACGACCGCGTGCGGAAGTGGTTCGAGGAGCGTGGCGACTACGGCAGTATCGTCATCGTGCCGGGAACCGCGTTCGGGGACATCGCCCTGGTGCCGGCCCCATTCCTAAAGAACCCAAAGGGCATTCGGGACGTCGCCGACTGGTACATGGCGACCGTCACACACGTCGATTACGTGAAGGCCATCTTCGACAAGCAATGTGAGTACGCGCTATCCAACGTGCAAAAGATGATCGACATCCTCGGCGACAGCGTGCAGGCGGCGGTCATCACCGGCGCCGACTTCGGCATGCAATCCGGACCGTTCATTCGCCCGCAGGCCTACCGCGATCTCTTCATGCCCTATCACAAGCAGATCAACGATCTGATCCACGCCAAGAGCGACTGGAAGACGTTCATCCATTCCTGCGGCAGCGTGTGGCAGCTTATCCCCGACTTCATCGACGCGGGTTTCGACATTCTCAACCCGGTGCAGTGCTCGGCGGCGGAGATGGACGCAAAGCGGCTGAAGGACACGTTCGGCAAGGAGATCGTCTTTTGGGGCGGGGGTGTCGATACGCAGAAGACGATGGCCTTCGGCTCGCCCGACGAGGTGTACAACGAAGTGCGGGAGCGGATCGACGTTTTCAACGAGGGTGGCGGGTTCGTCTTCAACGCCATTCACAACATCCAGGGCAACGTGCCACTGGAAAACGTGCAGGCGATGTTCAAGGCGATTGACGACAGCCGGTAAGGCGGGGTGCGAGTGAACAACAAGGGCCGCCGGCAGGCTCAGCGCGCGCCGCGGACGCCCCATTTCGCTTGCCGGTCTTTTTCGTGGTTCTCGGTGGACGCGAACGTGCCTTCCACCGCGACCTCGTGGGCCGCGACCGCGATCTTCTTGGCCCGCTCGATGATGTCGGGATGCTCGGCCGCCACGTCGTTTTCTTCCGAGACGTCTTCGGCGAGGTTGTAGAGTTCCCACTTCGGTGGCAGCTGTCGTTTTTGTCCTTTCCCGCCGCGAATCGCCTTCCAGTCGCTCAGCCGCACCGCGACCTGCGGGCCGAATTCCCAGTAGAGATACTCATGTTGCGGCTGCTTCCGCCCCGCAGCGGCTTCACCCAACAGTTCGGGGACGATGGACATTCCGTCGATGTCCTCCGGCGGGTTCGTCTGTGCGAGCTCGGCGATAGTCGGCATCACGTCGGGGAAGCACCACGGCAAATCGCTGACGCGCCCCGGCTCGATTTTGCCCGGCCAGCGGACCAGCATCGGAATCCGCAGCCCGCCCTCGTACAGATTGCCCTTGCCGCCGCGAAAGGCCACGCCCGTCTTTGGATTAACGTTGCCGCCAAAAAACCCGCGGGGATGTTTGGGTGATGTGAAGTAGTTGGCACCGCCGTTATCACCGGAGAAAAACACGATGGTCTTCTCGTCCAGGCCCAGTTCTTTGAGCAAGCCGATCACCTCGTTCACGTTGCGGTCCACCATCGTTACCATCGCGGCGTAGCGCTTGGCGTCTTCGGGCCAGTCCTTGTCCTTGTAGATTTGCCAGGCGCCATCGCTTTCGGGAATATCGAACATGCCGTGCGGCGGCGTGATTGGCAGGTAGCAGAAGAACGGCCGGTCCTTGTTCTCGCGAATGAACTTCAGGGCGTGGTCCATGATCACGTAATGCGAGTAGGTCTCGCCGCTCCGCCCGCCGTGGTTGCCCGGCAGCGGCAATTCTTCGCTGTTCTTGACGATGTACGCGGGATAGTAGCTGTGGGCGTGGACCTGGTCGTAATAGCCGACAAATACGTCGAAGCCGTGGTCCTCGGGCACGCCGGTCGAACCACGGCCGCCGCAGCCCCATTTGCCAAACCCGCCGGTGGCGTAACCGACTTGCTTGAGCATCGACGCAATGGTCGGCTCCTTCTTCCGCAGCGGCGTGCCCCCGCCGTTGACCCGCACCGACGTGTGCCCGCTGTGCTTGCCGGTCATCAGGCAGCACCGGGTGGGAGCACAGACAGGCGCCCCGGCGTACGCCTGCGTAAAGCGGACGCCTTCACGGGCGAAGCGGTCGATGTTGGGCGTTTGGATGTGTGGATTGTCCATGTGGCCGAGTTCGTAGTAGGCCAACTCATCCGACATGATATAGACGACGTTGGGCCGCGAGGCTTCCGCTTCAGGCGTCTTCGCCCTGGCGGCGCCCGCCGTCAGCGAAAGGCAGGTAATAGCCAACAAGGTAATGGAGATAGAGATTCGCATGCGGCGTCCTTCCGTAAGGATTTCGTACGGCTTTCGTGATCGTCGCCCGATTCTTACAGATCGAGAAGACGTAATCAAGACCTTCACCGCCGCCCCCTAGCCCTGGCCAGTGGCCAGGGAGAGCGACCTTGCAGCAGCGAACGGCGCAGGTTTTCACGACAACGGCCAGATCCCTGACCAATGGTCAGGGCTATCAATGGTCAGGGCGATGTTGGCGGAGCATTCTGCCGCGGCCGGCTCATTGCACCTCGACCCATTTCAGGATTCGCAGGCCGTTCTTTCCCATCGTCGCCAGGCCGTTGATTTCGTCCTGACATAACGCGCGGCTGTACATGCGGACGTCGTCGATCTCGCCCGTGAAGTCGTTGCCGCCGGCGTCCCACACCCCGGCGCCGATGTTCACCGGGTAGCTCGACGAACCGTAGCTGGTGACGTTGTCGTAATCGGTCGCCACCACCTGCCCGTTGATGTAAAGCTGAACCGTGGCGCCGTTTCCAACCGCCGCCACGTGCGTCCACTTCTGGTGGTAACCGGTAAAGTCTGCGGACGTGGTGGAGGTGACGGGCGACCAGAACTGCAGCGACGTGGGGCTCATCAGCCCGAATTCGAGGCAGTCGTTCTGCCCGGCGATGGCGATGCGGCTGCCGCTCATCACATTCGGCTTGATCCAGGCGGCGATGGTGAAGGCGCCGAGATCGCTCAGGAGGTTTTCGCCTGTGGTCGCGTAATCACCGCTTCCGTCGAACGCCAGGGCGCCGCCCACCTTGCCGTTGGACTCCCACGAGGGGTTGCCCGTCAACGCCGCGTGGTATCCGTGGGGGCCGGAGTCAACGGCGGTGTTTCCCGAGGTCTCATCGAGTTTCCAATAGGCCAGCAGCGCGGCCATCGCGGCGATTTCGGCGTCGGTCAGCGGTGTCCCGTACAGCCGCACGCCACGGATCTCACCGTTGAAGTAGTACCCGCCGGTCCAGAATCGCCCGAGAAACAAAGAACCCTGGTCGCTGGTGATGGTATCGGCCGAGGCGGCGTTCGAGGCCACCACGGCGCCGTCGACATACAGCTTCAGGGCGCCGGACTCGGGGTTGTAGGATCCCGCGTAGTGATGCCACTGCGTGGGGTCGAAGCCGGGGATCGCCGTATCGAGCGTTCCCACGGCGACGGCGTCGCCGGAAGGCCGGTACGCGACCAGGTACACCAGGTTGGTGGGCGCCAGTAATACGAGCATTTGGTTCGCTTTACCGATCGGCACAGCGTTGGCGGCCGGATCGGCGTTCTTCAGCCACATGGCAAAGGTGAATCCCTGCGACAGATCGGTCGCGGCTCCGCCGGCGATCTCCACGTAGTCGCTCGATCCGTTGAACCGGAGCGAATCGGTCTCGCCGCCGCAATGGGTCTGCCAATCGAGCGACCCGTAGACGTCGCCGCTTAGGTCGGCGCCGGAGGAATCGGCGGCCGTCGTCCCGCCGCCATCGTTCAGCTTCCACCAGCCGAGAAGCGGGTACTCGTGCGCGCCGATCTCGTAGCCGCCGCCCATGGGCCGCGAAAACCCCCTGAAGTCTTCGGTTACGCCGGCGATGGTTACGCCGGCGTCGATAGCGGGCGAGGTGGAAAGCAACGTGTAATCGTCATTCGCTTCGTCGGCAAACTGCGGGTCGACCTGGTAGACGGTCCCACTCGCCGGCACGCCAGAAAGGTTGGCCCCACCGCTGCCGTAGATAATACAGTAGCCCCCGGTGATCGAGCCGCTGTCGTAATCGAAGCCGTCTTGCCCGGCGCCATAGAGGATGCAGTTATACATGGAAAGCGAACCCTGCCGCTGCTTGACGTTGTCCCGCCCGTTGTTCGCAATGGTGCAGTTGTGGATTTGGACGGTGGCGTTGGCGCTGGCAAGGTCGATGCCTTCGTCGGCGTTGTTGTGGATCAGGCAATTGCGGATCGTCAGGTCCACCGTCCCGTCGACCCGCACACCGTCGTCGCTCGAACTGCCGTAGAACTCGCACCGGTCGAGGACGCAGGTCCCCGCGTCGTTCACGTTGACCGTGCGTTCAGCGGAACCGGCGACGGTGAGGTTGTAGACCTCGAAATACTCGTCCCCGTCGAGCTTCAGCCCCTCGACGCCCGCGGGAACGTCGAAAAGAACCGTCCCCGCCACGCCGAAGACGCTGCCGTCGACGTCGCCGATGATCTTGATGGGATAGCCCGGTTGCCCGTCGATGGTGGGGTCGATGCCCTCGGTGTACGTTCCGGGCATGACATGGATGATGGAATTGGGAGTGACGGCGGCGTTGCGCGTGGCCGCATAAAGAGACGCCCAGGCCTGCCCGGCCCCGGGCCCCAGGCCGCTGTTGGCGTTGTCGCCGTCGGGGCGGACGTAGAACATCTTCGGATCGCTGACGTTGTGGGCCAGGACGGCGGCCACCAGCGCCTGCCGGTTGGGGCCGGCGTTGGTGGCCGAGGCCGCCGCCGAACCGTCGGCGGAAATCGAGCGGTCCGCGGTGGAGTGTTGGCTGGTCGAGCCGGCGTGATCGGTTCCTTCCGTGAAGCCGTTGTTCCAACTATAGGATCGGGCGTTGCCGCAAATTACCGCCGCCACCACCTGGTCATCGGCGTTCACGGTGAGATCGGGTGTGACGATGGGGTTGGGGGTCGAGCTGTTGGTGTACCTTTTGTCGGAATCTCGAATAGGGTCGGTCTGATCGACAAACTGATACATCCGCGCCGCATAGTGGACTTCGACCGTCGAGCCCGACCAGGTCACGGAGAAAGTGTCGCTGGTGGCCGCCGCGATCTGCGCGTCGGTGAGATAGAAGATATAGGTTCGGGCGTACACGCCCGACGAGTTGGCCCCTTCGGTGATGACCTGCGTCAGCGTTCGGCCGCCGTACCGCGCCGAGGTAATGGTGCGGTTGGCATTACCTTCCATCGCGGCGGTGAAGACCAAGAGCCGGTCGGTCCCGGCGGTGGCGCGGCTCGGTCCGGTGGCGCCGGTTGTCCAGGGTGTGATGGCGGTGACCTGGTACGCGGCGGCCGGCGCGGACAGCAGGATTGCCGCCACGCAAGCCAACAGCCCTGGGATTCTCCTGCGGTCGGTGCACATCCTCTTACGCCTTCGAGGTTTACGCGCTTTTAGGGCGGCCGCTGCATGACGGAAAGATCGGGGCGCAGCGCCCGCGCGTCTCTAAAAAGCTAGGTCAAAGAAGGCGATTCCGCTTCAGCTAACACCGCAGGCGCCCAGCAATTGGTCCACACTGCTGATTCCCAGGGCGGTCACGCGGTCGGCGCCGCCGTAGTAGATTTTGACTTCTCCGCTTTCTTCCAGCACCGCCCCGCAGGGAAAGCAGACGCCGGGAACCAGACCCACCATCTCGTACAGGGCGTCGGGAACCATGATCGCCTCGCGGGTCTGGCCGATGACCCTCGTCGGGTCGTCGCGATCCAGGACAATCGCCCCGACCGAATAGACGAGCGTGCGGGCCGCCGGCATGACGCAGTGGATGATGCAGAGCCAGCCGCGGTCGGTCAGCAGCGGCGGGGGCCCGGGACCGATGCCGTGCACGCCGTAATTGCGAAAGCGCTCGGGTCCGATGATGCGGTCGACCGCCGACCAGAACTTCAAGTCCGGGCTTTGGCGAATCCAGATGCCGCCCATGCCGCCGCCGTTTTCCGCCCCTGCGGCCGGCATGTTCGGCCGGTCGAGCACGGTGTACAGCCCGTCGAACTTCCGGGGAAAGAAGACGGTATTGCGATGGTCGGGCGGGCCCATGTAGCCGAGGAACCGCCACGACTGCGTTTCATCCTCGCTGCGAAAGATGGCGATGCGGCAGCCGACCGCCCCGTGGCAGGCCATCGTCATCAGGATTTCGCCTCCTTCTTCCATGACCGTCATCCGCGGGTCGTAGGCGACGTCGCTGGCGTAGAACTCCCACCACGGCTCGGCTGGCAGCGGCATCGGCTTGGGCCGCGGCGTAAAGTGGACGCCGTCCTCCGAGTCGAGCAGCCAGATGAGCGTCCTCTGGTCCAGCTTGTTGCACCGGGCCGCCATTACGTACCGGCCACCGGGCAGCTTGATGCAGCCGGAGTTGTACGCGCCTTCCAGGGGAATCGGAAAGGTGTCGCGGGTGACGATGGGGTTTTCGGAATGGCGGCGGATGATGGATGGGGAAGACATGGCGAAAAATCCTCTGTGCTAAGCACGAAATCCTAAACACATTCGAAGCACGAATATCGAAATCAAAAACAAATTCGAAATCGAAATGTTCCAATCGCCGCTCTGCGGTGCCACATCGCGGCGAAAGTTTCGGGTTTTGGTCTTACATGCTTTGAAATCGTTTCGGAATTGACATTCGGATTTCGGATCTTAACATGCCCGCAAAGCGCGTTGAAGCGACAGGATAAGGTTCTAGCTCTGCGGGTTGGGTCCGTGACATGGCGTCTCGTCGTGGATGCGCCGGCCGGTCACCCGTAGCGGCACTCGGCCCCCGCCGCGGCCAGCGCCCGCAGGTTTTCAATCGGCGCACGGAAGAAGTGATCACTGGCCGAGCAGATGTATCCGCCGCCCGGCCCGTAGCTGGCAAAGCACGCCAACACTTGCTCGCGGATTTCCGCCTGGGCGCCGGGCGTATCGAGCAGCCCCTGATCGACCCCGCCGATCAGCGCCACGCCGGCGCCGAGCGTCTTTTTTACCTTGCGGCGGTCTTCCGCCGTGGCGATGTCGCCACCGACTCCCGGTGGGCTGAGCGTCTCGCTGGCGTCACAGCCGGTCTGCGCAATGCGATCGAGAATCGCCATCATGCCGCCGCAGGTATGATAGACGACCGCGAATCCCTCCTGATGAAGCGCGTCAATGACTCGGCGGTCGTAGGCAACGCAGAACTCCTCGAACATGCGGGGATTGATGACCGAACTGCTGCCCGCTCCGCCCCCGTGCTCGATCAGGTCGAACCGGGCGCCCGCCATCTGCTCATGCACGTGTGAGATTTTCCTTTCCGCCAGCCGCTCGAGAAACTGGTGGACGAAGGCGGGATCATCCACCGCCCACAAAATCGCCTCCTGCGTGCCGACGAGCTCGCAAAAATCCTGCCAGCAGCCGGGTTGATGGGCGCATTCGACGTGCCCCCGCACGATACCGGCGTCGCCCGTGCGGTCGTAGGTGGCCTGGACGGCGTCGCGGTCGAGCGTTTTGCCGGGCCAGAATTCGAGGAACATGTCGGCGTCGTTCTGGTTCTTGATCAGGTGTTCGGTGACGAATACCGTGCCTTCCCCGCGGCGCGTTCGCTCGGTGAGAACGCCGCGGGGGGTCTGCACGCGCATCACCTCCGCTGCGGGATCGGCCTCAATCGGTTCGCGGCTGACTCGCCAATGCGGATCCGGCCGCAGGGCGGCGGCGTGCCAGTCGCAAATGGCGGCGTCGAGCCCGACCGAAGCGAATGCCTCCCATGGATCCATCCCGCCCATGTGCTCGCGGAGATGATACCGCTGCCATTGGTGAATGGTGATGGGCATGCGGTCGGGGGTCTCGCGCCTTAGCGCAAGCATCATCCTTTCTTTGCCGGTCATCAGAATGGCTCCGACGGGCTCGCCTCGCCGGCGCCGAAAAAGCCGGCCTCCAACGCGCGGCTGATCGCGTGATACACCGGCAGGTGCAACTCCTGGATGTGGGCGACGCTGCGGCCCGGCGCCGAAATGCAGCCATCGGCCAGACCGGCCAGCCGGCCCCCCCCGCCGCCGGTCAGCGCGAGGACCCGCATTCCCATCGACCTGGCGACTTCCGCGGCAAGGCAGACGTTGGCCGAATCGCCGCTGGTGCTGATCGCCACCAAGGCGTCGCCCGGCCGGCCCAACGCGGAAACCAGTTGGGCGTAATCCACGGCGGGGTCGGTGTCGTTGGCCACGGCCGTCCGCAAACTCGTAAATCCGGTGAGCGGGATGGCGGGGATCGCCTGCTCGAGCCGGGCGATCAGCGCGGGGTCCAGTCCCGTTAGCGGCGGCCGGGGCCGCGGCGTTTCAAAACGTTTGAGCAGCTCGCCGGCGAAATGCTCCGCATCGGCGGCGCTGCCACCGTTGCCGCACAGCAGAATCTTTCCGCCGCCGGCGACGCACTCGGCTAACAGGTGAACCGCCGAACGCGTGTCGGCCAAGAGCGATTCGGGTAGGTTTGGCCGGGCGTCGGTGTCGGCCAGGGATCGCTCCGCGGCGCGGGCATTGAAATGCAAGCCCGGTGGATGGCGCCCGCGGGATGCCGTGTTTTGTTCGAGGTCCAGCCAATACTCCGCCACCGCGATTCCCTGGTATTGCGGCAGGTCTTCGCCCAGCTCGGCCGCGGTGATCTCGCACGCGGCCAGCGACGCCGGCAGGGCCTCCGCCGCAAGTCCGTCGCGGAGTGGTCCGGCGATGAGATCGGCGGCCCGCACAAAGAGCGACCCCAGCACGATCCGCTCGGGATTGAGCACGTCGATGAGCATGGCAAGTGTTTGACCGAGCCGCCGCCCCGCCTCGGCGATGATACGGCTTGCGTGCGAATCGCCCCCGCGGGCCGCCTCCACCACCGCCTTCGCGTCCCGGTGGGGCCAGTCGGCAGGCAACTCCCCCGTTTCGATCCCATCGGCCACCCGCCGGGCAATGCCTCCGCCGCTGCACCAGCCCTCGGCCGAGCCTCGCTTGCCGTAGCCGATCGGGCCTTCCTCGCTGAGCCGGACGTGGCCGATCTCGCCCGCGTTGCCATCGGCCCCCTCGATGAGCCGGCCGTCGCAGATGATCCCGCCGCCCAGGCCCGTGCCGAGCGTAAGGAAGACGAGGTTCCGTTTGCCGCGCCCCGCCCCGAACCGCCACTCGGCGAGTGCCCCGGCGTTGGCGTCGTTCATCAGGTAGCCGCGGCCGCCGAACTTCTGATGCAAGAAGGAAAGAACGGCGATGCGGTCCCAGCCGGGGAGGTTCGGCGGGGAAAGGATCAGCCCTGCGGCGGCGTCGAGCGGTCCGCCGCACGCCACGCCGAAGATCGGAAGGTCGTCATCCGCCGCCGGCGTAAGCAGTTCCGCCACCGCGTGCGCAATGTTTTCCAGCGTTGGGTCCGGCGGCCCGGTGGCGATGCGGCGCGAAGCGGCCGGCCGCCCGTCGCCGCCCGCGAGCGTCACGGTGCACTTGGTTCCGCCGATATCGACGCCGATGATTGGCACGCGTTGTCCTCCCATCCGTGAGTTTAACCGCAAGCCGCAGGCGCCGCGGTCTCGGGGCTTGAGTGTCCCGTCGCCTGCGGCTCGGGGTTGACCAGCACGGCCCATTCCCGCTCGACGGGATCGGCGCGGTCCGGCGGTTTCGCCAGGGAAAGCTCACAGTTGCATTGCTCGCCAATCGAACCGTACACCAGCCCGTTGGCGGGAAAAAGCCCGAAGTCACACCGCCCGCGGGTCGCCTCGGAATAGAACGACTTGCCGCTGTCGATGTTGGTAAACTTTTGCGAGGAAATCAGCCAGTTCGGCGTGGCCCGGCTCATGCTGCAGCGGAAGTTCTGGCCGCGAGGTAGCCCTTCTTGTCGCGAGAATACGCCGGGCCTTGCGCCGCGACCAGCTTTCTTCCACTGGCCGGACGTTGGGCGTAAAGGGATCCCGCCACGACTCGGCCGGCTGAAAATGCTCCTTGTCGATGTTTACGGCCCAGCCGGTCCTAACGGCGAGGGCCTTCACGGCGTCGGCAAGGGGCGGTTCGCCGGCCCGCGCCGACGGCCCGCAAAGCGCCACGGCCAAAACAGCGATGCACACAACGGCGGCAAAACGCAGGGGAGGCAATCGCATGGGAGGGACTCGCACGCAGGCGGACAGTAAGGCAGGAAACGGCTATCCTTCGCCATTCTACCGAATTCCAGCCGGCTGTCATTGAGCGTGCTGAGAAAAGCCATTAAGTTTTGGCCTTTCGCTGCCGGCGCGAAGCCCACCGCGAACAAGGCCGCCCGCGGCGTCAACGATCAAGGCCGCGACTGAATGCTTTCCGTTTGGTCTCCGGGGGCAGCCAGACGCAATAGCGCGATTGCTCGTCCAAAGGTGTTCGAACCACAGAAGACAAGAAGTTCCCCAGAGACCCCTTCTCACGTCGCGCGGGAAAGTCGGCCCGAAGGGGGCAGGACTCGCGTGTCGGAAGCGATTTTTCGTGAAGGCGGCGTCGCGGACGACACGCGACCCCCTACCCCGGGACAGAACCCGGCGCCCTGCGCTAACGTGTATGGTTACCGCACCGTCGCCACGACGCGCCGCGTTTTGCCGTCGCCGTGGGGGGGGATGCGATTGCCGGGCGCCGGCTCACCGTCGATTTCCAGCGTGACCTGCCCGCGGGTGATTCCCTTGGGCTTGACGATCTCGATCTCGTAGGTCGCCCCGCGGTAGTCTCGCGTCATCCTGGCGCCGGTCCAGGCCGTCGGCAGGCACGGGTCGATGATCAGGCCGTCGACTTCCGGCCGCACGCCGAGCATGTGTTCCCACACGTTCAGCAGCGTCCAGCAGGCGGCGCCGGTGGCCCAGGCGTGGGAGCCTTCGCCGGGGGCTTCGCTTTCCGGGGCGTAGATGAACTGGCAGGCGACGTACGGTTCGATGGCGTACCGCTGCGGGTCGGCCTGATGCCGCTCGCACGGCAGCATCTTCTTGAGAATCTCGTAGGCTTTGTCGGCCCGGCCGGCGGCGAGTTCCGCCCATATCCGCCACCGCGAGTTGTGGCCTTGCAGGCTGCCGTTTTCCTTCGTGCCGGGAGCGAAGCGGCTGATGGTTCCGGCCCGGCTCTCCGGCTCGGCAAACGGCGGAAAAAAGCAGCGGCTGCCCAATGGCGTGTCAAGGTAACGGTCGAAGCTGGCGAGAATCTTTTTCTTCCGCTGTTCGTCGGCGATGCCCGCGATGATGGCGAAGGCGTTGTTGTTGGTGAAGATCATGCCGCCGCCGGTGTTTTCTTTCGAGCCGATCACCCAGCCGCTGTCGTGGGTGGCCCGCCAGTACCAGTCGCCGTCCCAGCAGAGTTCGTTGACCTTGTCGATCATCTCGTTTAGCCGCGTGCGGTACGCCGCGGCCCGGTCATGATCTCCCTTGTATTCCATGCACACCCAGAACAGGTCGAGGCAAATGGCGGCCCAGCCGGCGTTCATCACCGATTCGCCCTTGCGCTGATTGCCGGCCTGGTTGAGGGCGTCGTTCCAGTCGGCCTTGAGGATCAGTGGCAGCCCGCGATCGCTGAAGTGCCGCCAGAAAAACTCGATGCCTTCGATCAGGTGCTCGTAAATGGTCGCCGTCTTCTCGCCGTTCGAATGGGCGTAGGGGGTGACTTCGTCGAGGATCGAGAAGTCGCCCGTCTCGCGGACGTAGTTGCCGATGATGAACAGCGGGTTGAGCGGATCATCGGAGTGCTGCGTCCGCGTCCCCTGCATGTTCAAAAAATTGCCGCCGTGGGCGTAATCGCCCCCTTCGAACTGCCAAATCATGATTCGCTTGACCAGGTGTTCCCGCACCCAGGCCGGGTCTTGCGGCAGGCGACTGACGGCGTCCTGGCAGGCGTCCCGCACGCCGAAGTTGTAGATGCCAAAGTAGCAGTAGCCGGTGTTGCGGTTCCACCAACTGAGATTCGCCCCCTGGTATTTCATCCAGACGTTGGCCATGAGGTCGAGATCGGCGTCGGGCGTTTGCACCTGCGGCGTGGAGACGACGCGATTCCAATAGGCGTGAAGGTTTTCGAAGGCGGCCTGGGCCTTGGCGACGTCCGCGTATTTCTCCGTGAGTTCCTTCGCGTCGGTCGCCTCGCGGTCCACGGCGCCCAGAACGATGACGTAGCTGGTGGTCTCGCCCGGCTGCAATTCAAAGCGATGCTGCAAGGCGTGACAGGCGTCGCGGCCGGTCGCCACGCTGTCTCCCAAGCAGCCCTGGTCCATCACCTGTGGATCGGCCAGGTCGCGATAGAGCCCGACGAACTGGTACCGATCTCCTTCGTATCCGGCGACCTCGGCCGAGCTGGCCATCACCGTGGCGAAGTCGAAGGGGATGTTGTTGGCGTCCGAATCGCCCGCCTGCCAGCCGCCGAGATACTTCACCCATTGCGTGCTCCGGGTGAAGAGCACGCCGTCTTTGTATTCCTGCCGGTTAAAGAGGATGTGGAACTCCCGCCAGCTCGTGTCCTCGAACCAGTTGGGGTCGCCGAGTTCGGCGTAGTTGGTCGCGGAGATGGTTCGCGTGCGGCCGGAATGGTTGGTGAGCTTCACCAGCCACAGTTCGCAGGCGTCGCCGACATCGCCGCCGCTGGAGGACGCGGCGTCCGGCATCGGCGTAAAGTACGTGATCGATGACCCGATTCCCTCGCACTCGGCCTCGATGGTGTTGTAGCCCAGGCCCACGCGGCACCGCCACTTATCGAGCGGCCGCCGCGGCGGATAACCGGTGGCGTTCCACCAGTCGCCGGTCTCTTCATCCCGCAAATAGACGAACTTGCCGACCGTCTCTCGCGGCACGCCGTCGATGTGCCACCGCGTGATGCGGCCGACGGTGGGATTCTGATAGAATGAATATCCGCCGCCCAGGTGGCTGGCGAGGTAGCACCACGCCCCGTTGCTCAGGACGTTCATCCAGGGACGCGGCAGGGCACGTTCGGTAACTAAAAACTCGCGGCCATCTTCCGTGAAGTGTCCGTAACGGGTGGGTCGCATTCATGGCCTCGTGGCGGGGTTTTAGTCGGTGGAGTCGCCACTTTACCGAGGCCTGCCACCGATGCCTATGGGGCTGGCTTCCGCGAGCGCCGGTCGGGGGTGGATGGTTCGATACCGCCATGCCCAAGCAGACGGAGATTTGCCGCTGCCGGTCGCGTCGTCTACACTGGTTTCGCACAAAGGACGGGAAAAAGCCGCCAAATGGCGCATTCGGCGCGCCTCTGGAACTAACAAACCATTCCGACATCGAGGGAAGCGACATGTTGACTGGGATGTTTGGTCGCCGGCGCTGGGCCGCAATATCTGCATTGGTCATGGCGGCCTCGGTGTGTATCGCCGCCGCTTATTCCTCGCGGGCCCACGCCCAGGAGGGTGGAAAGACGGAGAATCTGGCCGCCGTCCGGGCCTTCAACGCCGCCGCGGGATGGCAAAATCTCGGCAACTTCGAGCGGGCCGCCGCCAAGTGGAAGGAATTTCTCGACGCATTCCCTGATGACGAGCGGGCGCCCACCGCTGGCTACCACTACGGTTATTGCCTGCTGCGCGACGGGAAGCGGGCGGAAGCCGCCGAGGCCCTGGCAGACGTCGTCACGCGGTATCCCGACTTGGATCTGGCCGACTCGGCCCAGTATTACCGGGGTATGGCCCTCTACGAGATCGCGCTCGACGCGAAGCGCGCGGAGGATTTTCGCGCCGCCGCCGCCGCGCTGGGCGACGTCGCCAAGAACTTCCCCGACAGCCGGCATAACCACAAGGCGCTCTACTACGCCGGCGACGCCCTCTATTCCGCCCGCGACGCCGCCGCGGCCATCGACGCCTTTCGCAAACTCATCGAAAAATTCCCGGCCGGGCCGCTCCTCTCGCGGGCTTACTACGACATGGGGACCGCCCAGCAGGAACGAAAGGACCACGAAGCGGCCGTGAAGACGTTCGGCCAATTCCTGGCCAACGAGACATTTGCGAAAGAGCCGCTGGCCCTCGAGGTGCGGCTAAGGCAGGGAATCTCGCTGTTTGAATTGAAGCGGTTCGCCGAAGCGGCCAGGCCGTTTGAGGCGGTGCGGCAAGTAAAGGATTTTCCGCAGGCCGATCTGGCCATGTTTCGTCAGGGGCAATGCCTGGTAGAACTCGACCAGACGGCCGACGCCGCCGCGCTGTTCGCCGCGTTGCCCAAGCAGTTCTCGAAAAGCCCTTACGCGGCGCCGGCCCAACTGGCGGCCGGCCGTTGCTACTACCAATCCGGCAAACACGACGACGCCCGCAAGCAGTTAGAACCGCTCGCCGGCGGCAAGGACGAAATCGCGGCGGAGGCGGCGTACTGGCTCGGCCAAACGCTGCTGGCGATGAAAAAGCCCGAGGACGCCGTCAAAACGCTCGAACGGGCGGTGTCCACTCATGCGGAGGGGCCGTTCGTGCCGTACCTGCGGATGTCGCGGATCGACGCGCTATATGAGATCGAAAACCGCCGCAGCGAGACGAAATCGCTGTACGAAAAGTTCGTCGGCGACTTCCCCGACCATGCCCTCACACCGCAGGCCCGCTACATGGCGGCGCTCGTCTCCCTGGCCAATGGCGAACTGGCCGACGCCCGCAAACACGCGGAAGCGTTTCTGGCCAACCGTGCGTATCAGAAGAACGAGCTCGTTCCCGAGGTCACGTACATCGCGGCGGAGGCGTATCTGCTTGCCGCCGCCGACGAGCCGCAAGGCGGCGGTTTTTCCAAGGCCGAAGAACTTTACCGCAAGTTGACTGAGAACCATCCCGGCCACGATCGGGCGCCGCGGGCCCGGCTACGAGTCGGCTGGTGTCTGTATCAGCAAGAGGAATACGACAAGGCCGTCGACTATTTGCAGGACGCGGTGAAGAGCCTGGACGAGGCGGACCGTCTGGCGGAAGCCTATCAGCTTATCGGCCGCAACCACGCCGCCGCGGGTGAGCATGAAAAGGCCACCGGGGCGTATGAGAAATCCCGAAAGGCGTCGCCGAAATGGGACCGCGGTGACGAAACGCTGCTGCTGTTCTCGCAGAGCCTCCAGGCGATGGACCAACGCGGCGAGGCGGCCGGGAAGTTGGCCGAGTTGATCGCCTCGTATCCGAATTCCGAGTACGGCGGGCAGGCGCTCTACCTTGCCGGTGAGATGGCCCAGGTCGCTAAGGATTACGACACAGCGGTCAGCCGCTACCGCGAACTCGTCGAGAAACACGGCGACGGCGAGTTCGCGACGCCGGCCCGGTACGGCTTGGGCGCCGTCTATTTCACGCAGAAAGAATACGCAAAGGCGGTCGAGGCCCTCGACCAACTTTTGGCCGGCAAGCCGCAGCCGGAAATGGCCGCCCGCGGGCATTACGTGCGGGGCCTGGCGTATCAGGCGATGGAGAAGTTCGAGCCGGCAATCGGCGATTTCAAGGCGTTTCTTTCCGTCATGCCCAACGACGCCGACGCCTTTACGGCCGAGTACACCATCGCGCTTTGCCAGGTGGGGATGGGCAAGCCGGATGACGCGGCCGCCACACTCGAAAAGCTGCGAAGCGACAAGCCGGATCACCCCGACGCGGACAAGGCATTGTATGAGCTGGGCCACATCTACCACCGACAGAACAGGGCGGAAGATTCGCTACGCCTCTTCCGCACGTTGGCCGAGAAGCATCCGGACAGCCCGTCGGCGGCGGAGGCGTGGTTCCATGTCGGTAGCCACCACGAGGCCCAGGCGAGATCGGCGACAAGCGAGGACGCACGCAAGACCGCGGCCGCCGCGGCAGCGGCAGCCTACGCCGCCGGCCTTGCGAAGGTGGATGACGGCCCGTTGCATGAAAAATTGCAGTACAAACTCGGCGACATGCGCTTCCGCCAGGAGCAATACGGCGAAGCCGCCGAAGCGCTGCTCGAACAGGTGGACAAGCATCCCGATGGCGAGTTGGCCGGCCCCGGCCGGTTCCTCGCCGCATTGAGCCTGTACCGCAAGAACGAGTACGAGCGGGCCCTGCCGCTGTTCGCCCAGGTGGCGCGGGACAAGGCGCCCGACTACACCGACGAGGCGCTGTATCACGCCGGGGCCTCCGCGGCGGCCATCGACAAGTGGCGCGACAGCGAGCGGTGCTACGACGCATTGATTCAGAACTTCCCCGAGTTCGACCGCATCGAGGACGCCCGCTACGGGCTCGGCCGCGCGCTGCAGATGCAGGACAAGCAAGAAGAAGCCGTCAAGGTGTTTCAGGCCGTGGCGAAGGGAGACGGCGAGCCGGCCGCCAAGGCCCGCTTCATGCTCGGGGAGATCGCTTTCGGGCAGGACCGTTACGAGGACGCGATCGACCATTTCCTACTCGCCGGCGGCTACCCGTACAAACAGTGGCAGGTCGAATCGCAGTTCGAGATCGGCCGGTGCCTGATGGAAATGAAACAGAACGACAAGGCCATCGCCGCTTTCGAGCGATTGATCGGCGCCCACGGCGACCACCCCAAGGCCAAACAGGCGGAACAGTTGATCGAGGTGTTGAAGAAGGGTTAGCCCCCATGCGTTTAGCCTCAAGCCGCAGGCGCCGAGGTCCACCCTCCAGCCTCCAGCCTCCAACTTAGGAGAAGAGCGTGTTGTCCCCCAATTCCACCCTCCGCCTCATCGGCTTGCTCTTTGTGTTCCTCTTTCTGGGCGCGTGGGCCGGTCACAACCTTCAAACTTCAGTGTTGGCCCAGGAGCCTGAGGGCGCCGCTGAAGAAAACAAGGAAGCCGCCGACGAGCCGGCCGCTGAAGAGGGGCAAGGCCAGGCCACCGGCGAAACCATGAATTCCCTCGGCGGCCTGGTCGTCAAAAGCGGCGCCTTCGGCATCGCCTTCTATACGGTGCTCGGCATCTTCTCCATCGTCGCGCTGACCGTGGCGATCGAGCGGGCGGTGAATCTCAACCGGGGCAAGGTGGTCCCGCCGGTCTTCGCCAACGAACTAACGAACCTGGTCAGCAACAAGCAGGACACCATCGGCAAACTCAAGTCGCTGTGCGACCGCTTTCCCTCGCCGGCGGCGCGGGTGCTGCATTCGGGCCTGATGCGGGCCGGGCGTCCGCTGCCGGAAGTGGAGAAAGCGATGGAGGACACGGCGGCCCGCGAGATGGCCGCCCTGCGGGGCCGCAACCGGCCGCTGTCGGTGGTGGGCAACGTGGCGCCGCTGGTCGGCTTGCTGGGGACGGTGGTCGGCATGATCTTCGCCTTCCGCAACGCCTCGCAGGCGGGGCTGGGCAAGGCGGAACTGCTGGCCGAGGGCATCTACCTGGCCCTGATGACGACGGCCGCCGGCCTGACCATCGCCATTCCATGCCTGCTTTTGGTTGCCCGGTTCAACGCAGTTGTTGACAAATTCATGTGGAACCTGGATGAAACATTATTGGAATCGATGCCGACCTTCACACGTTTCGAGCACGAGCAGGAAGCGGGTGGAATCGTCGGCGGGGCGCTGGCCAATGCGGCCGGGCCGGACGCCGAGAAAGCCGAAGACCGCGAACCGGCCTTGGCGGGTTCTTAGAAGGAAGGGGTCGGGAGTCTTTTTCGGTCCGACCGATCAGCCACTTGGAAAGGACGTTGGCCGAAAACAACTCCCGACCCCGTTCACCCCGTCGCCTACGGCTCGGGGTTAAGCGGCTTAAGACATAACTTGGAGAGCCCATCATGCGACTTCCTGCCGCTGAAACGGAAAACGAAGGCCCCAACCTCACGCCCGTTATCGACGTCGTCTTCCTGCTGCTGATCTTCTTCCTCGTGGCGACGCGCTTTACGCAGGAAGAGAAGGCGGTGTCGCTGCGGCTGGCCGAAATTCTCAAGGCCGAGCCGATCAGTTCCGGCGTGAAAGAAGTCGTCGTGAACATTACCCAGGAAGGCAAGTTCATCGTGTTGAACGAAACGTTCAACGAATCGCAACTGATCGATTTGCTTGCCGACGTGGCGAAAAACAACCCCACGACCCGCCGCGTGCAGATTCGCACCGACCAGGAGGCCAAGGTGAAGTACCCGCTGACGGTCGTGGGCATTTGCAAAGAGTACGAACTCGATTATTCGTTTACCGTTTTGCAGAAGCGCGAGACCTAGATAGCCGTTCGCGAATTCGGGAGGCCGAAGGGGTCGGGAGTCTTTTTCGGTCCGACCGGTCAGCCAATGGGAAAAGACGTTGGCCGAAAAAGACTCCCGACCCCGTCCTTCCTTCGCCGCCAGCATGAAGGAAACCTGCCATGAAGGCCAAGAGATTGCGACTGACCCTGCCGACCTATTTTCGTTCCAGGTGGCTTGGCCTGGCGGTGATATTCGCGGTCTTGACGGCGTGCATCTACGGGTTGGCGCCCCGCCGCATTACCGAAGTGGTGACCGTGGACGGCGGCGCCCGCTGGGAGCGCGGCGTGGCGCCCATGCGGCGACAGGTGGTGTGGCAGCCGGCCGAGCCCGCCGACCCGCCCGGCAAGGACGTCGGCGCCGCGGACAGCCTGATTCGGCCTGCCCTGACCGATGACGGAACGGTCCTTTACTTTACGCTCCGCAAGCGGGGAACGGACGCCAACATCTTCCGCAGCGAATTGGTTGACGGAAAATGGCAGCCGGCCGAGCCGGTCGTTGCGCTGAACACCGACGCCGACGACATTGGCCCGGTCATCCGGAAGGACGGCCGACAGCTTTATCTTTACTCGAACCGCGAGGGCGGTTACGGCGGGTTCGATATTTACGTTTCCCATCGCACCGCCGACGGCTGGTCGCCGCCGCACAACCTCGGCCTTTCCGTCAACAGCCCCGCCCACGAGTACGACCCGGCGATTACCACCGACGGCCGCAAACTCTTCTTCGCCAGCAATCGCACCGCCCGCATGCAGAAGCTGCTGCTGGAAGGCGCCCTGGGCGACAAAGACGATCAGTGGCAGACAACTCTGCGGGCCGACCTGGGGCTGAATAAGTTCGATCTGTACGTAGCCAGCCGAGATAGCGCGGAAGAGGGGACGTGGGCTCAGGCGACGTCGCTGGCCGAGCTGAACACCCCCGCCTGGAACGAAGGGGCGCCCTTCGTCTCGAACGACGGGGCGTTTCTCTATTTTGCGACCGACCGGCCCTCCGCCACCGACGACGACCCCAACTTCGACATCTACCGCTCGCGCATCCGCGGTACCGAAGCGGAACCGCCGGAGAGCCTTGGGCCGGGCATCAACACGGCCGCCAACGAGATCGAGCCGGCCCTCTCGCCGGAAGGCTTTCGGCTCTATTTTTCCCGCAACCAGCGGTTCGCATCGGCCGACCCCAAGCTCCGCGAGCAATACTCGCTGTTTGCCAGCACCGCCGTCGAGATCGAGGAGATCCCCCGTTGGGACGCCGCCAATCTCATGTCGCTGCTGGCCTTCCTCGCGGACAACTGGTGGTGGATCGTCCTGGCCTTGCTGCTTTTGGCGCTCCTGGCGGCGCTTGCGGCGCTGCTGCAGCGGATCACGATCCGGCGGGCCCAAATTCCCGGTTACTTGCTGCTGGCGCTCCTCATCCACCTGCTCTTGGGCGGCGGGTCGTTCTGGGTGTTTCTGGGAGATGACCTCGTGCGGGCCATCTCGAAGTTCACCGCAGGCGACGATGTCATCGAGGCCGAAATGGTTCTGGAGGACGCGAATCAATCGCGGCAGCCCGGCCCGCAGCCCTACGAGAAAGTGGCCGACGTGGACGTGGACACCGTGCAGCCCTCGCCGACGCCGCGTCAGCAAACGGTCGCCCCCAACGTGCCGGTACCCTCCGATACGCCGACGGTCAAAGTTCCCGCCAGGCTCTCTCCCGACAAGACCGACCGCATCACCGCGACCATCCCCAGAGCCGAGCCGACGCCGACGGAGGAATCGCCCGATCTCAAGCCGAGCGAGCGGGTCTTGCCCACGGTGGAAGAGGAGCGGGTTCCGCTCGAAAACGTCGCGCAGGTCACACCCGATCGCAACGAGACGCAGCCAGAGTCGGCCGAGGTCGCCATTTCGAAGCGGCAGCCGGCGCCGGCCAGCGACGCCCCGACCCCGCGGGCCAGCGATGCGCAGCCGGCGCCGCGGCTGTTGGCCGAGAACGCGCCGGCAAGGCGGAGTTCCACCAGGCCGACGCCGCAGCAAGCGGCGCCGCAGGAGCGTCTGGCACGCGTCAACCCCAGTAAAGTCGCCGACGATCCGGCCGAGTCGGCTGCCACCGTCGAGGTTCCGGTGAACGAAGGGTCCACAATACCGGCCAGTCCTCGGGCCGTCGCCGTCACCGCGGAGCAACGGCGGTCCACCGCGCAGCCCGACATTTCGCACAACCTTCCCGCCGTCAACCATCAGGTGAAGGCCACGCCGGACACCGACCCGGGGCTTGAGCGGAGTGACCGCGCGACCAGCGACCATACACCGCTGGTCGAGTCGTCCACCGAGGTGGACGTCGAACTGCCGGCGACCCGGCCGGCGTTGGGGGCGCCGCCGATGAGCGATGACCAGATCGCGATGGCCGAAGGACGCGTGGCGCCGATCCAGGTGGCGGCCATCGGCCACGAGCCTTCCGAAAGCGACGCGCGGCTGACGGGGTTCACCGTCGGTGTCGAACTTGTGCGGACGAAGCCCTCGGAGTTCTCGGTCCCCACGCCTCCCGGTGTGATTGGAGGCCCGCGAGATCCGGCCCGAACCGACCTGGCCCTGGGCGGGCTTTCCCGCCATCGAATCGACGCCCCGCTCTCCTTCGGCCCCGAGACGAGCCTGCTCGAACTCCCCGCCGCGCGGGCCCCGCGGGTGCTGTACGGGCAGGACCGCGTCAACCTGCAACAGTTGCTCAGGCGCCGCAAGATGTCGGACGCGGACAAGCTGGCGATCATCAAGAAGTACGGCGGTGACGACGAGACGCTCAAGTCGATCCGCCTGGGCCTGGACTGGATGAGCCGGCACCAAATGCCGGATGGCCGCTGGAGCCTGACCGAGTGGGCCGACCGCTACAACAACAACGACTGCCGCAAGTGGGACATCAAGGGGGACGGCGTGAAGTGCGACACCGCGGCCACCGGTTTTGCGCTGCTCTCCTTCCTCGGCGAAAACAGCACCCATTTCAAGGGGCAGTATTCGCCGCAAGTCCGCCGCGGGCTCGATTGGCTGCTGAAAAAACAGAAGTCCGACGGTGATCTTTACACCGGCGGCGACGGCAACTCGCACATGTACTCGCACGGCATCGCCACCATCGCCCTGTGCGAATGCTACGGCATGACGAAGGACCCGGACCTGCGGGAGCCGGCCCAGCGGGCCCTCGACTTCATCGTCGCCGCGCAGGGCGGTCACGGCGGCTGGCGATACCGGCCGCGCGACAACAACTCCGACACATCGGTCTTCGGCTGGCAGATCATGGCGCTCAAAAGCGGGCAGATTGCGGGCCTGTACGTGCCGCAGCCGACGCTGGAGAAGGCCGCGACATGGCTCAAGACCGTCGAAGGCGACGGTAAGCAGGACGGCCAATACCGTTACCAGCGCAATCGCAATTTCGAAGAGGCGATGACGGCCGAGGGCCTGCTCTGCCTGGCGTACTTCGGCGCCGAGCGGGGGGACCCGCAGCTTCAAGCCGGGGCGAAGTTCCTCCGCGAGCATCTGCCCCGCGAGGGCAAGGGCAGCAGTTACTATTGGTATTACGGCACGCAGGTCATGTACCACGTACAGGGCGAGCCGTGGGAGCAGTGGAACGGCGCCCTCGACCCGATGCTCAAGCAGACGCAGATCAACGAGGGCCCGATGGCCGGCAGTTGGAAGCCGCGCGACAAGTGGGAGACATCCGGCGGCCGCGTCATGGCCACCAGCCTGCGGATTCTGATGCTGGAAATCTCCTACCGCTATCTGCCACTGTATGACATCGTACAGTAGGAACCACGACGGCACGACGAGCACGACGTACAATGTTCGCGGTAACGGCGGCTTTGCGGCGCCAGGCAAGATACGTCCGAAGCGTGCGCAAATTCCCGGGGATCGGGAGCCGGGATTCGGGGCGTTCGTGCTTCGCACATTGGCGGGAGCGATCATGAGCTTCCATGAGGGAATGGCCCGCAAATCGACACTGAGCCACGACCGTGAGGGAGTGGCCGCAGCAGGGTCAACGGGCGCGGGGGCCGCTTCCTGACGGGCGCGGCTCGGCGCGGCGGGGGGCCGCCACATCGTCAACGGCCGGACGCCCCGAGCCCCGAAATGCAGGTTGACCTGGCCCGGCTGCCGCAATAGAGTTGAAGTGTGGTGATTCACAGGCGGTTCTCTGTTTCCTTTCGCGTCATGCTCCGCGGGTTGCTCCATCTCGTTTTCGCTTGCCAGGTGGCGGCCTGCCCGTTGCTGTGCACGGTGGAGGGGATGTTGCGCCCATTTGTCGGAGAGGCCGCGATCAAAGCGGCGGGCCAGCCTTCCGGCGAATGCCCGTGTTGTCGGCGCGGCCATGACCGGACAGCGCCGGCCGCCCCGGATGATTCGCGCAGGCCGTCTCCCGGTCGGGATGGCGGCGATTGCGTTTGCGGCGGAGCGCTGGTGGTCCTGCCGGTTACGGTGGAGAGCCCGCATCTTGCGTTGACGGGTCTGATCGCCCCGGCGACCGACGGCGCCCCGTCCGGCGTTCTGGAGCCGGTTTTTGGCGCCGGCGAGCCCCCGCCGCCTTTCTTTGGCAGACATCTCTGCGCGCTGCTCTGTGTCTATCGCTGCTAGTCGCTGCTGGTAAGCGTCTGCATTGCTCTGGTTTTTGCGCCCCTTTGTTAACGCCGCGAGCGGCGATCTTCCATGCTGCCGTTCCGTCCCTTGCCGTGGGAGTTTGCGATTCGCAATCTCTTTCGCCGGCCGCTGCGAAGCGGGTTGACCTTTGTCGGCCTGACCGCCGTGGTGCTGATGGCGCTGACGGTGATCGGCTTTGTCCGCGGGCTAACGCGGTCGCTGGCCAAAAGCGGCGACCCGCAAACCGCGCTGGTGTTCGGGTTGGGCATGGGCCGGAGCTTGGAGTATTCGTCGATTCCCGCCCGCACGGCCGACCTGCTCTCCGCGAGCCTGCAAGGCGTGCAGGAGCGGCATGGTCGGAAATACGTGTCGCCGGAACTCTACATGGCCACCAACCTGCAAGTCGGACGGCGAAAGGAATCGTCGATGGGCCTGGTCCGGGGGGTAACGCCCGCAGCGCTCTTGGTGCGGCGGCAGGTGGAATTGATCGAAGGGGATTGGCCGGCGGCGGGCGAGGTGATCGTCGGGCGGCTGGCCGCGACCAAGTTGGGCGTGCGCGACGAGGAGCTGGCGGTGGGCCGGACGATTCAGTTGGAAGGCCGCGAGTTTACGATCAGCGGGGCCTTCGCGGCGGCCGGTTCCGTCTTCGGGTCCGAAATATGGGCGCCGCTGGACGAATTGCAGCAGGTCATGCAGCGGCAGGACCTGAGCATCGTGGCCCTCACGCTGCGGCCGGAGGCGAAACTCAGCGAGGTCCACCTGTTCTGCGGTGAACGGATCGACCTGGAGCTGCAAGCCATGCCCGAGGTCGAATACTACCGCACGCTGCAACGGGACTACGAGCCGCTGCGGATGATGGCCTGGCTGGTCGCCGCGATTGTGGTCACCGCGGGCGTGTTTGCGGGCCTGAACACGATGTACGGCTCGGTGATGGGCCGCGTGAAGGAGCTGGCCACGCTGCAGACGATCGGCTTTGCCCGCCGGGCGGTGCTGCTGACGCTGATTCAGGAGGGCGTGCTGTTGTCGGTGGCGGCGTCGCTGGTAGCGGCCCTGCTGGCGGCGGGGCTGGTCGACGGGATGGCCGTCCGCTTCACGATGGGCGCCTTTCAGTTGAGTGTCGACAGCCCCACGCTGCTGATCGGCCTGGCCCTCGGGCTGGCGCTGGGGCTTTTGGGGGCGGTTTTCCCGGCCGTCCGGGCCCTCCGAGTCCCGCTGGTTGTCGGACTGAAATCGAGTTGACAAAACCCCTTGACATTCACGCGCAAGAAAGGAATAATTCAGTAATGACACTTCATCACTTATTCAGCATTGGTTTTGCTCTTTCCGTGGCCGGCGTCATGGCCGGTTGTGGCGAGGCGGTCCGCGAACCCGGCGGCGGGGCGGCCATCGTCGGCGGCGCGTATTTGCTGGACGAGGAACCGGCCGGCGCGAAGGACGTGCTCGACGCCCTTGCCTCCGCCAAGGACGGCGAGAAGGTGACCGTCGTAGGCCGCATCGGCGGAGCCCCGGACCCCTGGGTCACCGACGTCGCGGCGTTTCACCTGGTGGACACCTCCCTCACGCCGTGCAACGAGAGGGGCGAGGACGACGGCTGTGAGATCCCGTGGGACTACTGCTGCGAACCGGACCTCGCCACGAGCAAGACCTTTGTAAAGGTGGTGGATGCAAACGGCGAAGTCGTCGCCACTGGCGCGAAGGACCTCCTCGGCGTGAAAGAGCTGCAAACCGTGGTCGTCAAAGGCAAAGCCCAACGCGTGGACGACAAGAGCCTTACCGTTTTGGCCGACAAGGTCTATGTGAAAAAGCCGTAAGCCGTAAGCCGTAAGCAATCAGCCATTTCCTCCCATGTCCACTAAAGTCGATCTCAGCGGCCTCGCCTACGAGCGCAAGACGCCGTCGCGGCAGCCCGCGTCGCTTTACCGCGTCCTCACCCGGTACGTGGCGCCGAGTCTGGTCATCGCCGCGCTCTTGACCGTGCTCGCCCTTGCGGCATGGGATACCCTCGCGCCGAAAACCCCCGTGACCGTGATCCCCGTGCACGTGAGCCAGGCGGTGGTCCAGCGGGAGGGGACGCCGCTGTTCAAGGCCGCCGGTTGGATCGAGCCGCGTCCCACGCACATCGCCGTGCCGGCGCTGGCCTCGGGCGTGGTGGGGGAGCTGTTGGTGGTTGAAGATCAGGCCGTGGAGGCGGGCGAGCCGGTCGCGCTGCTGGTCGATGATGACGCCCGGCTGAAGCTTTCCGCCACCCGGGCCGCGGTCCGCCTGGCGGAAGCGCGGCGGAGCGAGGTGGAGGCCCGGCTTACCGCGGCCAACGTCCGTTTCGAACAACCGGCGCACCTGAAGGCCCCGTTGGCCGAGGCCCGCGCCAAGCTGGCCACGGTCCAGGCGCAGCTCGCCGATCTTCCTTACGACCGCCGCACGGCCGAGGCGAGGCTTGAATTCGCCCGTGCGAATTACGAGGGAAAGACGCGGGCGGGCGTGGCGATTTCACAGCGGACCATCGAGCAGTCCAAGAGCGAACTCGAGGTGGCCCGATCGCGGGTCGATCAAATCGCCCAGCAGGAAATATCGCTCAAGGCCACCATCGAGGCGCTCACGGCCCAAACGGCGGCCCTCGAGAAGCAGTTGGAACTGAAGTCCGAAGAACAGCGGGAACGTCAGCAGTGCCAGGCCCAACTCGTTGCGGCGACGGCCCAGCTCGAGCAAGCGACCGTCGCCTACAACGAAGCCCAACTCGAGCTGGACCGCATGACGGTGCGGGCCCCGGCGCCGGGCCGCGTGTGGCGGCTGTGGGCCAGTCCCGGGTCCCGGCTTTTTCCCGGAATGGCGCAAGACCATAGCCGCGACGGCAGCACCGTGGTGACCATGTATCAGCCTGGCAAGTTGCAGGTGCGTGTCGATGTGCGGTTCGACGATCTGCCGCAGGTCATGCCGGGACAGCCGGCGCTGATCGAGATTCCGGCGGTCGGCCAGCCGCTTTCCGGCGAGGTGCTGTTCGCCAGTTCGCTGGCCGACATTCAGAAGAACACGCTGGAAGTGAAGGTGGCGATCATCGACCCGCCGGAGGTTCTCAAGCCCGAGATGCTGGTGGACGTAACGTTCCTCGCCCCCGAGCCGCCGGAACCGGCGATGGCGGCCGAGCGACAGCAACACCTGTTCGTGCCCAAACGGTTGGTGCGGCAGGGCGAGACCGGGCCGTTTGTGTGGGTGGCGGACCAGACGGCGGGCGTGGCCCGACGGACGCCCATCGAAACCGGCAGCCGCGGCGGCAGTGAAATGATTGAAGTGACCCGCGGCCTGACCATCACCAGCCGGCTGATCGTCACGCCCGCCGAAGGACTTGAGGACGGAGAAGCGATCTGCGTGACCGGAGAGGAAGATTAGAGGCTTCCGACCGTTTGACTTTCGCTTACCTGCGCGAGCCTGCGGCGTCGCGGCTAAACGGCCAATTCCGACTTCCAACTTCCGACTTCCAAAATGTCCCTCGTACAAGTCCGCGACGTCACGAAACGGTTTTCCAAGGGCGGCGAGACGATCACGCCGCTTGACGGTGTCGATCTCGATATCGAGGCCGGAGATTTCCTTGCGCTGATGGGCGCCAGCGGCAGCGGCAAGTCCACATTGCTGAACCTGATCGCGGGAATCGACCGGCCCACCTCCGGCGGCATCCGCGTCGACGGCGACGAGATCACCCGGATGTCGCGCTCGCGGCTGGCGGCGTGGCGGGCGCGGCACATTGGCTACATCTTTCAAACGCACAACCTGATGCCGGTGCTCACGGCGTACGAAAACGTCGAATTGCCGCTCTTGCTCCTGCCGATGTCGCGGCGGCGGCGGCGGGAGCGGGTCGATTTGGCGTTGTCGCTGGTCGGCCTTACCGACCGCGCCGGACACTACCCGCGGCAGCTTTCCGGCGGGCAGGAGCAACGGGTGGGCGTCGCCCGGGCCATCGTCGCCAATCCCACGGTCGTCGTCGCCGATGAGCCCACGGGCAACCTCGACGCGACCACGTCCGTGCAAATCCTGGAACTGCTGCAAGAACTCAACCGGCAGCTCAACGCGACGCTGCTGATGGTCACCCACGAAGAAGCCGCCGCCGCCTACGCCCACCGGCAATTGCGGCTGGAAGAAGGCAAGCTGATACCGGCCACGGCGGAGGTGTTGGCGGAGCCGGCCCCGTACCGGGAGTCGGCGTAAGGGGGTCGGGAGTCTTTTTCGGTTTCACCGGTAAACCAAGCACGAGAACGTCGGCCGAAAAAGACTCCCGACCCGAATGGCACTTAATCGGCGCAAGTTCGTTTCTGGTTGGGACTTAATTGAGGTAGACAAGAAGGGGCCTCTTGTGGGTAGTCTTTGGGCTTTTCCAGAAGACCGTTCGTCG
>Ga0180438_10000942_pt1 | contig 53057 bp, 38 predicted proteins | sample SS_ome_12_FD_132455 | JGI IMG/M metagenome (GOLD analysis project Ga0180438, IMG submission 132455) | Hypersaline lake sediment archaeal communities from the Salton Sea, California, USA - SS_3_D_2 metaG | ecosystem: Environmental > Aquatic > Non-marine Saline and Alkaline > Hypersaline >...
ACGTCAGGCCACAGGCGATAGAGCAACGCCAGGGGTAAGAATATCAACTGGATGTGATCGCCCAGGTAATGTGTGACCTCCACCGAACTGGCAAACCATCGCCCTTGCGACGTGTTCCAGATCACCTGATCCTTGATCCCCAGGTCATAGGTGGAGGAATTCAACCGCTCGTGCCGGACAATGGCAAAGCCGCTAAAAGCGATGGCTGCCACCAGAGCCAGACAGCAGAGCAGCCAATATTCTCTAAATCGCTTTCTATATGCCCTCATCTCAGGTCCCTGGTTTGACAAGCCTGCAGCGTGGGCTATAATGGCGGTCAACTGCTCCCTGTTGGTCCAGGGGTATGATGAACGCTGGCAAATCTGCTCTCTCCTCCAAAAGAATCTGCTTTCTGGTGGCCGCCGTCACGCTGACCTACCTGTTGGCAGTTGCCCTGGACGCGACCCCCTACCTGCGTGGCCCAGCGCCCATGAGCGCCGAGTGGCGGTGGCCGCGCTATGCGGAACCACCCTACGGCCGGCTGTGGCTACCATCGTCGGCGCTGCTGCTGTACCTGGTATTGTTCGTTTGGATAGACCGCCTGGACGCAGCCCGCCTCTCGTGGCGACGCCGGGTGGCTTTGCTGGTCGCGTTGATGCTCGCTGCCTTGCTCGTGCAAGGAGGCGTGCTCTACCTGGCCCGCCCTGAGATCACCACCCTGCTTTTTGAGCGCAACGCCTCGCCGCTGGCCGACGGATATTACACCGCTGCTTTGACGGTGGACGACGTCGGCAATTTTCTGCAGAGCTATCCCGCGCGGATGCCTACCTTTCTCAGCGATCACGCGCGCACGCACCCACCTGGGTTTCCACTGCTCCACTGGGTTGCCTGGCACACCCTGGGCCGGTGGTCGCCGCTGCGGACGTGGGTGCGCTGGCATGCTTGCCCCACCCTGCGGGTCAACGGGCTGGCCGCTGACCAGATGACTTCCGTTCTGGTTGTGGGCCTGGCGACACCTCTGTTAAGCGCACTGGCGCTACTGCCGGTCTATGCCCTGGCACGGCGACGCGGCGGCATCCGGGCCGGGCTGCGGGCAGCGGGTATCTTTGCACTGGTGCCGGCCTTTACCCTCTTTGCACCACAGATGGATCAACTCTTTCCACTGCTGACAGGGTTGATCCTATGGGCTTTCGTCGTCGGTTGGGAAAGACAGCGGCTAGGCTGGCTTCTTGCCAGCGGCCTGCTCTTGTCGCTGGCGACGTTTCTCTCACTGGGGCTGGCAGCGCTGGCCCTGTGGCTTTCCCTATACGCGGTCGCCCGCTGGCTGGCGGGCAGTCCTGGCTGGACGTGGCGGCGATTAGCAGCCGCCGGACTGGCCGTCGGAGCGGGCACGGCAGCGCTGTGGCTGATTTGCTGGCTGACGCTTGGCCTCGATCCACTGGCAGTGGTTCGCACCGGCGTGGCCCAGCACTTTGAGATCGTCACCGGGCGGCGTGACTATCGTTTGTGGGTAGGGTACAACTTTTACGACTTTGCGGCGTTCCTGGGATTGCCACTGGCATTCCTCTTTGCAGCACGGGTGCTGACCAGCTTTCGATACGCGGCCGGTCGTCACTGGCACAAAGTAGACGCCGTGGCCGCGGCCACGGCGCTGACGCTCCTGATCCTGGACTTATCCGGCACCTCGCGGGGCGAGGTAGCCCGCCTGTGGCTCTTCCTGACGCCGCCAGCCGTGCTGGCAGCAGTCTCGCTGCTCAAGGATAGGCGGTCGCTGACGACGCTGGCCGTCTTGCAAGCAGCCAGTCTGCTGGTCTTTGGCCTTTCCCTGAACGTCGTCCCGATCGTGCCGCTGCCAACGCTCGAGCGGACGCAGCCGGCAGAGCCGCCTCCCCCCCAGCACCAGACCCAGGCCACCTTTGGCGATCAGATCGAACTGCTGGGCTATGACCTGACCTCGTCCACAATCCATCCGGGAGAGACGTTCGGTATCACCCTGCACTGGCGCACGTTGGTGGAGCCGCAACGGAGCTACAAGGTGTTCGTCCACCTGCTTGACCCTGCTGGCACCCTGCGCGCTCAGGCCGACGGCGTGCCGGTGAACTGGACGATACCGACGACCTGCTGGGTACGCGGCGAGACTATCGCCGATCCTTACACACTGGCTCTCCCGCTGAAAGCGCCGCCGGGCGACTATGCATTGTCGCTGGGGTTCTACGACGAAGCTACTAAGGAGCGGCTGCGCGTAGGTAAGGGAGATCAGATGCGGCTGGAACCGGTGGTCGTCTCAACATCGCCGTGAGATAGGGCAAATTGCCAATTTACCCTACGGTCAACGCAGGCCAGCTTGGCGCAAGAGCGCGTCAGCCCAGGCGGCGTCGCCTCCTTCCAGGGAAGGCACCGGTTCTGCACGGTAGTCAACGCACAAGTCGTAGCCAGCGCGGTCGTAGAGTTCATGCAACAGATGTCCCACGTCTACGACAGGCTCCTCATCGCCACGTTTCAAGGGCAAATTGTCAATTTACCCTACGGTCAACGCAGGTCAGCTTGGCGCAAGAGCGCGTCAGCCCACGTGGCGTCGTCTCCTTCCAGGGAAGGCACCGGTTCTGCACGATAGTCAACGCGCAAGTCGTAGCCAGCGCGGTCGTAGAGTTCATGCAACAGGTGGCCCAGATTTACGACCGGTTCCTCCTCGGCACGTTTCAAGGGCAAATTATCAATTTACCCTACGGTCAACGCAGGCCAGCCTGGCGCAAGAGCGCGTCAGCCCAGGTGGCGTCGTCTCCTTCCAGGGAAGGCACCGGTTCTGCACGATAGTCAACGCGCAAGTCGTAGCCAGCGCGGTCGTAGAGTTCATGCAACAGATGCCCCACATCTACGACCGGTTCCTCCTCGGCACGTTTCAAGGGAAGGCGGAAAGTAGGAATCGGCTGGCGCACGCTAAACGCCAACAAGTCTGCCATGGGCCGCCGTTCGGAATAGCTGATCAGAATACGATAATGGGTCTGACGACCGTTCCCCCACATGGTCATCGGCTCCCCAGTTCACAGCAGGTCTATTTCCACCAGATGGGTGAGGGTGCCCAGCAGGATCAGACGCTTTCGCTCGTAGAGATCCCGTCCTTCCCCTGGCCGTTTGTTGGCGGGCGAAAGAATCTCCAGCACCGTGATCACCTTGTCTGTATCGGTAGCTCGCACCTGCAGGTAGGTCTCCCGCACGTGATCCGGTAGGGGCAGCTCAACTGTCACCGCCCCGGTAGAGGTTGCTTCGACCTCCGCGGCTAGATCATAGACCGCTCGAGGTTCGCCTACAACTGCCACGTCAGGCCGTCCACTAAAGAGCAATTCCTTTGTCCCTGCCAGGTAAATGCGTTCCTCGATAGAAACGTAATAACGAGGACGCAACAGGGGTGCAAGTTCATCGCGCAGGGCGGTGATGAGACTGTTGTGTACGTCCGGCCAGAGGTCTAACCGTTCCAAGTACGGGTCCATACCAGGGAAAGGTGTGGGCATCGTCCACCTCCTCGGCCTTCAAGGCCACACCATCGGCTATTATACTCCCTCAATGGCGGCAGGGCAAATGTCCGTCAGGAAACCAACTGACTACCAGTTCACCCTGACATGCGTCAGCAGCACCCGGTCGCCGCCAGCGTCCGGGCCACGTTCTACCAGCAAGCGCGCCATCGTCGCCTCGTCGTACAGGCCGACCAGCAACCGATACTCCCCTGGCGATGCGTCCGGCGCAACGACAAAGATGTGCTCATCACGCACTATGTCTCCCGGCTGCCAGGACGAAGTGGGAGCCAGCGCGCCCACCGGATGTGCATCGTCCTGTCCCCGGATCTGTTCCGCCTTGTCGCTCAGATGCACAAAGACCTTGTAATCGGTGTCCATCGTGGTCAGGCTCTCCCAATAGAGCGTCAACTGCATCTCGCTCCCTGGTGCGATCTCTCCTTCTGGAGACAGATCAAACCCACGCAGTCGAACCGGACCACCCAGGTCTGCCTCCAGTGGATGCGTCATCGAGGGGGCAATCAGATAGGGCCAGCGGGGCTGATAGACCACCATTTCTTCGCCGCCAGCGATGGTGTTTCGCGCCAACTGGACTGCATGGACAGGTGTCAGCACCTGGCGGTTGCGGGTCAGTTCCGGGTACCAGTTGGGGAACAAGACAGCATAGTCCGGATGTTGATGGCTGAGGAAGCGGCACAGGGCCACATCCTGCTCCCAGCCAGGAGCCTTGCCCTGCAGAGCGTCAATGACCTCAGGCGAAACCAGCCCCACGACGTCCACCACCCGCCGCTGAGAGAGGTAGCCAATGGCGCCAATGTCGTTGAGGGCCAGAATCGCATCGGGCGCTGTGTGCTCGGCGGCCCAGTGTCCCAGGGAAACTTGCATGTCATTGATGTTGTCCACGTTCCAGGCAAACTGATCTGCCCACCAGACAGCAACAGGCATGGCGATGACCAGGGACAAAATGGCCAGCGCCGTCCATCGTCGCCGTGCCGGGACTGCTCGTACCGTCCGTTTCCGCCACCAGGCGATCAACGCTACCAGGCCAGCGATGCCCATGAGGAGGTGAAGAGGAACGAGCGGCATGGTGTACCGCCCATGGTGGCGCAGGCGTGGCGCGAACCACGCGTTGACCAGCGGAAGTCCTACCGTCCAGAGAAGAGTCAGCGACCACGGCCGGCGTCGTCGGGCGACGAGCGCAACCACGCCAACCGGCAGGAGGAGCATCAGCAAAGGGTGATCAAGAAAGACCAACGCCAGATACTCGCGTGCGTAGCGCAACGGGGAGTAGCTCACGTTGCCGCTGACCACCCGGAAAGTGTTGGGCAACCAGTAGCCAGTCGTGGCGTAAGAAAAGACCAGGTAGGGCGCTACGAGGCCCAGGTAAAGGCCGACGGCCCCCGCTTCCAGTGCCAGCCGTCGCTGCCACGATCCCAGATTTTCGCGCTGAAGCCACAAATTCAGCCACCGATCGAGCAGAGCCAACGCGAAAAGTAGATAGCCCTCCGGTCGCAGCAATGAAGCCAGGCCAAACAAAACCGCCGATCCGAACGCTGGCAGGTTGGCGTGTCGCTCCACGTCGTGGCGCAGGATACCCAGAAGGCTGGCCAGGGCAAATAACGTCGTCTCCATGCCCGACAAGCCAGCCCAGGCCAACCGGCCCGACGCTGCCGTCAGGATGCCAGTCAGCAAGGCTGCGGCCCGGGCGTCGAGAAGCCGCCAGGCCAGGGTGTAGGCAGCGACGGCGGTGAGCAAGAAGGCACAGGCGCTGATCAGCCGCGCTGGGAAGAAAAGTGTGCCGGACAGCCGGTAAATCCCTGCCAGCAGAAACGCCCACAGCGGTGAGGTGGAACCGGGCGTCGGTTGGTCGGGGTTGAAGGCCAGGCCATGTCCCGTAGCCAGGTTGCGGGCGAACTGAAAGTGAATATAGACATCGTCCAGTGGTGCACCAGGCTGCCCGCCAGTCTGCCGCCATTCCGCGATGATGAACCCGGCCAGTACTACCAGGCCCACGACAACGATCAATGCCACGTCTCGCCACCCGTTGGGCGTTCGTGCGTCCAAGATTGCCTCCAGACGTCCGTTCAATCTGCCACGCGGACGCTTTCCAACAGTACCCGATCGCTGATTGGCTGTCCGGCCTCGTTGACCACCGGCAGCCGCTCCAGCGTCGGCAGGTAATAGAACCCAACCTCCAGTTCATACTCACCCGGCGGTGTGTTGAGGGGGATGGGTACGACGTATTCGTCCACGACGATCTCGCCAGCATCCCAGGCATCCGTGGGATAGGTGCCATCGCCCGGCTGAGCATCGTGCTGGCCCCACAGAGGGCCGTTCGTTGCCGGGTTGAATGGCCCCAGCAGATGAACGAAAAACGTGTACGGCAAGTCCATCGCATCCAAGGCATGCCAGTAGATCGTGATCGCGACGTCCTCGCCAGGGCGAAATGGGCCAGCGAGCAGGTCGTAGCCCAGCAGCGCGATTTCGTCCGCCCAGTTCGCCGCCAGCGGCGTGGAGGGCTCCACGCGAGGGCCGGTGGCCGGAACACGGTAGGCAGTAAAGTTCGGCCCGGCCGCCACCACCTGTCCCTGCGCCAGCCGTCGTTCCAGCAGCGACAGTGCCGTCCCATCGCCAGGGCGGATGAGATACGTCACGGCGTGGTTCTCTCGTCCGGCGGGCACGGCCCCTGCCGCGCTGGTAAAGCTCTTGATCTGGACGTTTCCTTTCTCATCTTGGTCACCCAGTGTGAAGAGGATGGTGGCGAATTCTTCCGTCGGCGGTGTCATGTAAACGCTCTCATTTGCAGGCAAGGATCGGGCATACTCTCCCAGGGCCATGAAATCTGCCTGGAAGGCCGCCTCCAGGCTCGGATGTCTCGCCCATTTCAAAAAGTAATCTCGCGCCGTGTGAACGCCTGTGTAAATCAGCCCGGCGGCCAGTGCCAGCATCACGGCCCAACTCACCCACTTTCGACCCCTCGCCCATGTCCACGCGCCGTCCATGCCCAGGGCCATCAGCCCTGCCACCGCTGGCGTGATCCCAATGGCCCGCCCAAAGTGGGGCGCGTCACTGGTCAAATAGGTCGGCAGTAGCATGACGGGGAGCCAGATGAGGAGTAATGTCTGAAACGTGACGCGTGAGATGCATCGCGTGAGGCCCCGTGCCACCTGTGCTATGGTGAGCAGCAGGCCGAGAAGGAACCATGAGGCTTGCACCGGGTCGAGCATGGGGCGACCAGGGAGGTTGTGGCGCAGATTTTCCTCACCGATCAAAAAGAGCCCACCCAGAACGCGTCCGACATTGCTGGCGAGCATCCCGCCCAGGCTCTCCGCCTCGACGCCAACGGCGTCAGTGGCGACATACTGGGCGCGGAACCAGATCCACTCCGGATAACGGATAAAAAAGACGGCCAACGGTGCGACGACGAGTGCTGCGACGACGGCAAAGGCTGCCCATTCGCGCCACCGGCGGCGGAAAAAGCCAGACTCGCTCCAGGCGACGACTCCGAGCCAGCCAAGGACGGCAAGCGGCAGCACCCGCGCTGGGGTATAAGTATAAAGACTGAGGCCCAGCCAGAAGCCGCCAATTGCCCAGTACAGCCAGTTGCGGGTGTTAAGCCCGCGTAGCAGGCTGGCGAACGTCAAGGCAGCTACCAGCGCCAGTAGCATAGGTCGGATGCCAAAGCGGCTAAAGTGCACCAGCCAGTACCAGGTGGCAACATTCAGCGCTGCCAGCAAGGCAACGCGACGACCTCGCGCAGCCTCATCTTTGGCGAGCAACTCTCGCATCAACCAGTAGACAGCCAGCACAACCAGAACGCCAGTCAGCGCCGGTACCAGCCGGATGGCCAACGGCCTTGCGCCGATCACCGCCAGCGAGAGAGCCAGCAAATAATAGAACAGCGGCTCACGGCCATAGTTGCCTGCGAAAAAGATGGGGAACCGCCCATGGGGCAGCGCATCCAACTCATCGGCAAAGGCGGTCTGCTCCCAGACCTCATGGAACAGTGGGCGGCGTTCACCGCGCAGCAGCGCTTGCGCGTCCAGGCCGTTGTACGCCTCGTCATGGTACAGACCCGGTGGCAGCGCGTCGAGCCGGTAGAGGCGGAGAACAGCGGCCAGGAGGATGATGACCAGGAGAAGTAGACGGTGCAACTGTTTTCGTCGGAGAGGAGACACGATACTCACGTCAGCAACCAATAGCTGGTGCTTTGCGCTCATCCACTGCTGCTGCGCAAGTCAGTCTTGAGCACCTTGCCAGTAGCGGTCATAGGTAGCGTGTCACGGAATTCGATTTGGCGTGGATACTTGTAGGCAGCCATGCGTTCTCTACAATAGGCGCGCATCTCCTCAGCCAGCCTGAGTCTATCCGCCTCGTCCAGCAGCCGGTCTGCATAGCTCTCATGGACGACGACGAAGGCCTTGACTTCCTCGCCCAACGCCTCATCCGGCACACCGACCACGGCACACAGCGAAACGGCCGGGTGCGCCTGGAGCACCTCCTCTACCTCGCGGGGATAGACATTAAGCCCTCCCCGGATGATCATGTCTTTTTTGCGGTCTACGATGAAAAAGTAGCCATCCTCGTCTACGTAGGCCAGGTCCCCGGTGTGGAACCAGTCTTGACGCATTGCCTCGGCAGTGGCCTCTGGGCGCTTGTAGTAGCCCTTCATCAGGTTGTGGCCCCGGATGACGATCTCGCCCACGTGGTCAGGGCCATGTGGCAGCTCGTTGTCGTCGCCGTCAAATACCTTCATCTCAACACCCCAGATCGGTAAGCCAATGGAACCAGGCTTACGAGGCCGCTCGCGCACGTTAAAGCTGGCCACCGGCGATGTCTCCGACAGGCCGTAGCCTTCCAGAATGGTGACGTCGTACTTTTCCTCAAAAGCATACATCAGTTCCACCGGCAGAGATGCAGCGCCAGAAACACAGAGGCGCAGGTCAGCAGCGATCTGCGCCAGGTCAAACTGGTCGGCTTCAGGATAGTTGAGCAGGTACCAATACATGGTCGGCACACCGGCAAAAACAGTCACCCGGTCGCGCTGAAAGACGTTCAGAGCATCCTGTGGAGTAAAATGAGGCATCATGGTCAGTGCGCAGCCAGCGTACATAGCCAGGTTCTGGCAGCAGGTCTGTCCAAAGGAGTGAAACAGTGGCAGCGCAGCCAGCACCACATCGTCGGGCGTCGCACCCATCAGCCGATCGGCGGCGAAAGCAGCATTATAGAACATGTTAAAGTGCGTCAGTTCAGCGCCTTTGGGTCGCCCCGTTGTGCCAGAGGTATAGAGAATGACGGCCGTATCATCTGGCATGGTCTGCATGATGTCAAAGGTGGAAGGTGCCTCTTTGAGCAACGCCATAAGGTCAAACGCGCCGCCTGGTACGTTGCCCTGGGGCGCAAAGACGACGAGGTTGTGACACGTCTCACGGACATTTTCGAAGCCCTTGGCGGCCTCCTCCAAGAAACCTTCGTAGACCACCAGTGCCACCGAGTCCGAGTCTTCCAGGTGATAGGCTACCTCCGGTGCCTTGAAAAGCACATTAAGAGGGATAACTGTCGCGCCTAGCTTGAGGATGCCAAAGTAAGCAATGGTGAAAGCAGGGATGTTGGGCATCATCAGGGCCACTTTGTCACCTCGTTCGACGCCCAGGCTGTGCAGGACGTTGGCGAACTTGTTCGTCAAGATATCGAGTTGGGAATAGGAATATCTGACATCGTCAAGAATAATCGCTGTTCGCTCGGGATATGTTTTCGCGCTGGCTTGGACAAGTAAGGCCAGGTTCAGACTCATAGGCATCTCCTTTGACCAGCCGACCTCACTGTCAAAAAGCCGGCACAGCGTATCCTGGTCATTATCCGATGTCTCCGCTCGGAGCTTTTCGACAAGCGTTTTGAGGATAGGCAGCGAGGGTATTGTACAATGGCTTGGGGCAAAGGGCAAGTCTGGGGGACGACAGATAGCTACTAGTGGCCTATTCGTACCGCAGGGCGTCCAGGGGATCCAGGCGAGCAGCACGGGCGGCAGGGTAAAGGCCGGCCAGCAAGCCCACCAGTGTAGCAAAGCCCAACGCCGCCGCCACCAGCCAGCCGGTGACGACAAAGAACGTAGCCTGCACTTGAATTTCTTGCCACTCCATGATCGCCCGGATGAGGCGGTCCAGGCCCTTGCCGAGCAGCCAACCAAAGACCGTGCCCACAAAGCCGCCTATCAGCCCGATCAGGGCCGACTCGACGACGAACAACGCGCGGATGTTGCCTGGCGAAGCACCCACCGCTTTAAGAATGCCGATTTCGCGGGTGCGCTCGTACACAGCCATGACCATCGTGTTGGCGATGCCAACGCTGGCGACGAATAACGCCAGCCCTCCTACCGAGCCGAGCATCGTCTCCAATACGATCATGGCCCGGTTCACCATGTCCAGCATCACCTTGACCGACTGCACGCGAAAACCTCGCGCCTCCAGCATGTCAAGGATCTGCGTCGCGTCGTTGAGGGAAGCCGCCCGGATGCTGAGCGAATCGTAGCCCCGACGGGCCAGGTAATCGTGACTGTTGTACCACCAGGACAGCATCTCCAGGCGGGCAGGTAGGCCCAATGTCACGACGGCATAGTCGTTAGGGCCATAGTGCGTGTCAAAGATGCCGGACAGCTCGAGCGGCAGGCGAAAGTTATCCCCACGCGGCGTGCGAAGGACAATAACCACTTCTTGGCCGATCAACGCCTCGTACTCCGACTCGGCGATATCCAAGTCTTTCAGGGCGCGCGTGTTGACGGTGACGACAGCAGGCGCATCGCGGGGCAGAGCCTCCCCCGCCAAGAACTCAGGCTCGAGGACAAACGGATCGGTCGGGCCAGAATCCTGCTGCCACGGCCGCACGACGACCATCCGGCCGTCGATTTCCAAGCCGATATTCATGGCATAGGGAAGGAGCAGGCTGGGCTGCGCCTCCAAAACGTCTCCGCGAGCACGCAACTCGCCAACCAACTCGTCGGTCAGCAGCAGCTTGCGCGGCGGCTCACCAAACGAGTCAAAGGCAGTGCGCTCCTCCGTCACGGGAAAGACGCGCAACGTCTCCAGTCCCAGGGCATCAAAGCTGCTCAGCATCTCTTTTCGTACACCAATGCCCAACGAGACCATGGTCACGATGGTGACGATGCCAACCGTCACGCCTACCGAACTGAGGGCAGTGCGCACTTTGTGGCGTCCCAGGTTATCAAAGGAGGTCTTGATCAGGTCACGGAACGTCAGCCCCGAGCCGGGCCTACCCTGAGCGGAGTCGAAGGGTCGAAGAGTCATGCGCCCTCCTCGGCCACCTGACCATCCCGCAGACGGACGATCCGGTCGGCAAAGGCAGCTACCTCGTGGTCGTGGGTCACGATCAGTAGCGTCAGGCCGCGCTCGGCGTTCAATGCCTTGAGCAGGGACATGATCTCGCCGCCGGTGGTCGTGTCTAGATTGCCGGTGGGCTCGTCAGCCAACAATAGAGCAGGTTCAGCCACCAGTGCCCGGGCGATGGCCACTCGTTGCTGCTCGCCACCGCTCAGCTGCGTGGGGCGATGGCTTAGCCGACCACTTAGCCCCAACTGTTCCAGAAACCCTCGCGCCCGAGCCATCCGCTCCTGCTCCAGTACGCCGCTGAACATGAGAGGTAGAGCCACGTTCTCCAACGCCGTCAGCCGGGGTAGCAGGTTAAAGCTCTGAAAAACAAAACCAACCCGATGGCGTCGGTGGGCTGTCAGCCCGCGCTCGTCCTGAGCGGTCAGTTCGACGCTGTCTACCCAGATCTCACCCTCCGTGGGCCGGTCAAGGCCGCCGACCAGGTTGAGCACCGTAGACTTGCCCGAGCCTGACGGTCCAACCAGGGCAACGAACTCGCCCTGTTCGACGGTCAGATTCACACCGCGCAGGGCGTCCACGTGGGCGTCGCCCATCTCGTAGCGACGGTGCAGATTGATGAGGTGGATCGCAAAAGAACTCATGCTTGGCTCTCTGGTGGAACAGAAGACGGTAGCGACTGGAAGTCTGAGCCTTGGAAAGCCAGAAAGCTGGTTCGCTCAACACATCGGCTTTCCAGGCGTCTCACCTTCCATCGGCCGGTCTGGCAGGCGCTACGGCTGCGGCGGCGGCCCCGCGTCTTCAGGGATGGGCGGGCCGTCGGACAGGTTGCGCAAGTACTGGCAAGAGACGAAATTGACGTCTTCCCAGACATGGCCCTCGGCCTCAAACGTGGAGATGTCTTTGATCCACCGCTTCTGCTCCCGCTCGATGCGATAGATATGGGGGCTGCCGTTACACTTCAACAGTACGTGTACTGGCCGGCCCTTCTCAAACTTGTCCAGGAAGCTGTCTTCGACAACGTGCACATTCTGCCAGCGATAATGGAGACGCTCAAAGGCTTCCAGGCTGCTGATCCAGCGTAGCCTGTCGTCTTGCAGCACGTAAATCTCGTCGCTGTTTTGGCCTTTCAGAAGCAGGCCGTCGCGGATAATGAGCGCCGCGCTGTCGGGCATGACACGGGCCAGACTGACGCCATACCGGGTGATGGGCACATTCACCACCACGACAAAGATCAGCAACGCAACGGCCAACCGGACGAGCGTTCGACCCATCTGTCCCGTCGGGACTGGAGCCGGCGGAGGCAGAGGTTCTTCGACGAGGCCAGGCTCGATCTCCTCGATGCCCTCAAGCGCGTCGATCTTTGCAGGAGCCTCAGGCTCTTCGACAGGAGGTTCCGATTCTGGCTCCATCGAACCTCCGACAGCCCCTGGCGGCTGGAAGCCGTGCCTCCCGCGGGCTCTCTGCCGCTCCAGCAGTGCATCGAGCAGTAGATCGAGAATTTGATCAACGCGGGAAGGCATTTCGGGATTCTTTTGGCTCATCTGACACCTCACCTACATCACCGTAAAGAAGCCAAGAATCTCGCCGATGCTGGCAAAGATGTTGGCATAAAAATTGCCGCCCAACTGACGGAAGAGCTCAAACCCCATGCTGGGTGCCCCGATAAAGGGACGCAGCGTCCAGGCCATCTGGCTACCCACGAAGGCATAAACGACGATCCAGAAACGCATGACGTTGCGCCGCGCCGGGGCTCCTTCCCTACCCCCGGCCGAGACGACCCGCATCCCCTGACTCAGGAAGGCCACGCCGATGCTTCCGGCGATGGCAAAAACGCCCACGTTCAACAGCTTGAAGAATTGGTAATGGCTCGTCGTCAGCAGGAAAAAGAGCACGATAGGCGCGAAACTGAGCAAAAGCACCGCTGTGACCGTGATGGCCGTCAGGATGAGGCAAAAATTCTGCGTGAGGCTCTGGTTGGAGCCAAAAAGGACGTTGAAAAAGTAGAGGGTGGGCGAGCAGATGACCAGCGTCGCCAGAAAAAGCACCGGCAACTTGACCGCCGAACTCAACGCCTGCAACAGGCTGTGCGTCGAACCCATCACTGCCCCATAGAGCATCAAAAAGACGATGCTGGAGACAAGCATGGCGCGCATCTTCTCAGGCAACCCTATGCCTTCCCGGATGTCGGTGAAAAAACCTCGGCGGCTGCGGAGAATGGTCTCAATGATAGCTAGATCGTTCATGGCAACTGATACCTCCGACTGAGTGATAGGTTGGTGAATCACAGCGGGCAGAATCACTTGGCATCATTATTTTCCAAACAGGGGCGACAATGGTGAATCCATCTCCTTCACCAACGCACGGCCGAGCCCAGGACAAAAATGATCGTCATCATCCAAAAGATACCCCAGGATACCAGGGCGTAATGCCAGCGCTCCAGCTTGAGCAGCGGCACCAGCAGTGCCGCCAGAGCCACGGCCCAGAAGGCTGGACCGACGAGCACCTGCTGCCAGCCGATGGCCGTGCCATCGGGGGCAAAGACGAGCCAACGCAACACCAGCGCCAGCAGTACTGGCAACCCAGCGGCCAGGACAGCGTCAGCAGTGGCCCATCCAGCGTGTGCCGCCTGCAGCGCCTGACCCACCTCCTGACCTACTCCAAAGCGAACCGCTGCTTCTCCCAGCGCCTCCTCCCTACTCATGCCCGCAGCCACTGCGTCGGCGATACTCTCCTCCAAGTGAGTGCGGATCTCGGTCAGTACCTCTTGCTCCATCTCCCGATCGAGATTCAATTCCTCCTGAATCTGCCGTAACAGGTCTTCGATGTCACCCATGCCTACGACTCCCAGACAATGCCCAGCATCCGGTTGAGGGTCGCACTAAAGCTCTGCCACTGAGCCAGCTCTTCCCTCAAACGGCGATGGCCCGCCTCGGTGACCGTGTAGACCTTGCGGCGGCGGGTGCCCGGTTCGCCCAGCCACTCGCTTCTCAACAGGCCTTCACGCTCCATCTGGTGCAGGCGGGGATAGATCAACCCTTCCTTGAACTCAAAATAGCCATCACTCCGCTCTTCCAGACGACGGATGATCTGGTAGCCGTACATCGGCTCACCCATGTCCGTCAGGAGTTTGAGGATAACGACAGTGGTGGTTCCTTTGCGCATCTGTTGCCGAACCGATGACATTTCACTCTCCTTTGTCCTATTTGAGCGATTCAGCGATCTTGATGGCTTCATCTTTGCCGATGCGCCCGCCGACGGCGAAATTGACACCGCTCTCTTGCCAGGCGAGAAAGCTGGCACCAGCGTCCTCATCGATGACGAGGGTCGCCTGTACATCCCGCACCATCACGGCTTCCTCCACACCCAGCGGCCCTGGCGGCAGCGGCTCCTGCGACTGGGTCACCGTAAAGTTTGCACCGCCCACGTCGTAGAGCAGGACGAAAGTGTCTCTGTCCTTTAGCACGTCCACTAACGTGGCCCCGGCAGGCACATAGTCGGGAGTCAGCAGGTCAAAGCCAGCCTGTGCCTCGGCCTCGTCCAGCGTTATATGTTGCGTTTTCTCGTCCTCGGTGCTGACAACCTCTGCACCCGGTGGCACCTCGAAGGTGAAAACCTCGTCGTCCAGGCCGGGGTTCAGGTCGAAGGAGCGCACTTGTAGGGTCCCCTCAGCAAGGCCGGGCGCAACAAGATAGGCCTTGAGCACGATCCATTGCTTCTTGTCCACCCACAGCGTGGCCGTGCCGGTGACGGGCAGCGCTTGCTCCTCGCCCTCCTTTGGCGTCAGGCTCAACATGTAGGTCTTGGTCCCGGCAACCTCTTCCTCGCCCAGTAATTCGACATCGCTGGCATCCAACGCCCGTTGGATCAAGCCTTCCATGCCCTGAACGATCATCTGCACGCCAGCAGGCATGTCGCTGACGTCGGTGACGACGACTTGATTCTCGCCTGGGTTATAGAACCAGGACGTCTGGCCATCGACGACGATCTCGGCGCCGGCAAACGTGTCTGGTTTCGCCTCCAGCAACTTGGCACGGGTCTTGTCGGGTCGCTTTTCCCACATCTCCACAACCACTTCCATTGACAGGCCCTGTACGTTGGCGGTCACTTCCACCACACCGTGAGCATCGTCCGTGCTGTTCATTGTCTCCTGCATTCTGGCGACGATGTCCTCTGCTGTGAGCTTTTTGATGCATCCACAGACCGCTTGCGTCAGGAAAAGCACACCGACTAACGCCAACAGCCAACCTGCTTTTATCAACGGTTTTCGAGGCATGGCCGTTCCTCTCCGGAGGTTCACAACATCTCTTCTCGGGACAAATACCTCACGAACTTGGGTGTTAACCGGAAGTTTAACATGCTAAGGTATTTTTGTCAAGTCGATCCTGCGGCATCCTGCCCCTTCTGCCAACGGCGCCCTAACCACAATCCGAACCCGGCCCCCACAGCATCAATGAGCACATCCCCCAAGTTGCCGCTTCGCCCCGGCACGAACGTCTGGTGATACTCATCCGAGATGGCATACAGCAAGGTCAGGAGAAAGGCCAGCGCCAGCGTCCAGCGATCTGAACTGGTCAGGCGCGCTGCGAGTGCTCGCCACCAGAGCAGACCCAGCCCAGCGTACCCGATCGCATGGCCGGCGTTGGCGACGAGATCTTCCTGCCAAGATTCCGGCAGGTCAAAAGGCTCCGGCTGCGCCGAAAACCAAAAGATGATTCCCATCCAAGCGATCAGCGGCAACCAGTAGTAGAGCATCGGCCACCGACGGAGTCGCTTCAATGTGGCCTCAACGGTTGGGAACAGCGCTTCTCTCATCGTTCTTGCATCCCGCGTAAGCACACTCTACCTGCAGGGTCAAACGCTCCCATGTAAGGCTCTCCCGGATACGGCACCGTGCGCCAAGGCTCAGTTGCTCGCGTAGGTCGGGGTTGTTCAGCAGGCGGATCACCGCTGCTGCAAAGGCCTCCCCATCACCTGGTGGCACGACCAGTCCAGAAACGCCGTGCTCGACAGTCACGGCGTTCTGCCCCACCGCCTCGGCGACAACCGGCACCCCGGCGGCCATAAGATCCAACAGCTTGAAGGCACACTTGGCCCGGTTGACCAGGGTGTCATCAAAAGGATAGATGGCCACGTCGGCCTGTGCAAAGTAGCCAGGCAATGCCTCAGCTTCGACCCAGCCAACATACTCGACAGCCTCCATCAACCCGGCCGCCTGGCACAGTTCCAGAAACCGTGTTTCCTCACCGAACAGTCCTTTGCCCACGATCAGAAAACACACTCCTGGCCTGGCTCCGCGTATCCGCCGCAATACAGCCACCAGCCGCTCTAACTGAAATTCAAAGAATCGCGTGTACAGCAAAACTCTCTCTGCCTCAGGCTGTGCCATGCGCGGTTCGCAATTGGCGACTTGCGATTCGCTTTTTCCATTCGGCACATACCATACCCGCTCCGGCGACACACCAAGGCTCCAGGCGATGCTCTGCAACGTCCGGCTAGCCACGGTGAGGGCGTCGTTGTGACGCAGCCCCCAGCGCTCCTGCCAGGCGAAAAATTGCTTCTGCGCCCACGAGTATGGCTCCAGGTCATTCCAGCCGCCAAAGCCCTCCCAATCGTCACTATCCACCACCAAGCGTGCACGGATCAGCCCCAGCCTCCGGAGCCACCACAGCGCCCAGGCAGCGAGGCCGGAGTAGGCCTTGGGTTTGAAACAGTGGATCACATCGGGCTGGTACGCCAGTGCCCGACGCACCAGTCGTCCGGCGAGGAGCAGATGCCACAGCAGCGGGATGTCCGGTGGTAGTCGAACATTGTGTATCGCCACACCATCCTCCTCCCACTCTTGCCCACTATGCTCCGGCCAACTCCACGATGGCAACAGCACCATCACGCGGTGGCCGCGCGCGACCAGCGCTTTGGCCAGGGGTAGTGCCCGCACGCTCATCGTTGTTTGGGGTCGCAGGCCAAACGGCCCGATCATCACAATGCGCATGGCACGTCCTTTCGCAGACATTATACCCCACCACCCACAGGGAAGCAAGAGAACGGCCACCCTGTTCCTCATGGGGCGACAGGGTGGCCACTGCGGGCCTTGAGCCGCACTGATGAAATCCGTCCTATTTTGTAAACTCTTGTCCCCGCTGGCAGAATCACTATGATGCGCTACCACCGTGCTTGGCGTGGTAATCTAGCGCAGCTTTGACATCCTCTACAGTCACTTCGGGATAGGCTGTCGAGATCTCCTCCGGCCCTACCCCCGCCTCCGCCAACTGCACAACCGCTGATACCGGCAGACTGGTGCCCTCGATGTACGGTTCAGCGAGGAATTTACCAGGATCCACCAGGATTCGCTTGGCCATGCCTTCCCTCCCCACCAATGCTGTGCTATCATCATCCTCCTGCTCCGCTCGGGGCAGGCTGGACCAACCTGGTTTCATTATACTGTCTGAGTGTTGTTTTGGCAAGAGAGATTGCGCTACCACTCGTAAAGACATCCTTTGCTGGCGCAAACCGTTCACTTGTGCTAAAATCGTTGTGTTGCCTACAACTCGATATCCCACGGGAGAGACAAACCATGATCCGAGCCATCATCTTTGACCTGGGTGGTACATTGGTGGAATACAAGCTGCCCGGCACCAACTGGACACAATTCGAGCAGGCTGGTGCAGAAGCCACTTTCGCTCACTTGGTCAGACAGGGCCACAAATTACCTCCCCGCAAAGTGTTCGTGGACGAGGTTGTGAAGGAGGTGCAGTTGCGCTGGCGGCAGGTCACCGAGCAGGGTGGCAACCTTCGCCTGGCAGACGTTCTACGCGACGTCTGTGGCAGATATGCCGTTGTTCTTTTGCCCCCTGAAGTAGAGGCAGCGGTGCACAATTACGTGACGCCACTCAGCGCGCACGCCACTGCCTTGCCGGGAGCGAAAGAGACGCTACAAACACTTTGCGCGCGCGGTCTAAAGATTGGACTTGTCTCCAACACAATGTGGCCTGGCCATTATCACCTGGATGACCTGGCACGTCACAGCCTGGCCGGGTATTTCCACCACACCCTCTTTTCTGCTGACGTTGGTGTTTGGAAACCGCACCCGGAAATCTTTCACCGATCGCTGTCGGCACTGGGAGTGACTCCCCATGAGTCAGTCTTTGTAGGCGACTTTTTGCTGCACGACATCGTCGGGGCGCAGGGCGTCGGGATGAAAGGCGTCCACATCATGACTGGTGAGCTCAGCGCCGACAGCGCAGAGCCGGACGGACGAATCAGCGCGCTGGCCGAGTTGCCAGCATTGATCGCCCAATGGTAAAAAGAGCACAGAACAACGGAAAAGAGGGCTGTCATCTAGCCCTCTTTTCGTGGCGGAGAGGGTGGGATTCGAACCCACGGTAGGCTCGCACCTACAACGGTTTTCGAGACCGCCCCGATCGTCCACTCCGGCACCTCTCCCGATTGGTAGCTATTATACTACGACGACTTCCCTGACGCAAGACGCTGCCGATGCCACGCTGCTGATATGCGGGGAATGCTGCCATCACGCAGGCCCTCGAAAAAAGTCTGTAAGAGAGCCTGCACTTCCTCAGACAGAATACCCTTTATTACTTCTACACGGTGATTCAGTTGCTCATGTTGCAACAGATCTACTACAGAGCCTGCTGCGCCCGTCTTGGGGTCATCCACGGCGTAGACCAGACGGGACAGTCGAGCGTGGATCATGGCTCCAGCGCACATGGGACAAGGCTCCAGTGTGCAGTAAAGCGTCACGCCAGGCAGCCGCCAGCCGCCTAGCGTGCGAGCCGCCTCCTGCAAAGCCTGTATCTCGGCGTGAGCTGTTGGATCGCAAGTTGCCTCCTTGCGATTGTGACCTCGGCCTACTACCCTATCATCCCGAACGGCCACCGCACCCACCGGTACGTCACCGGCCGCCAGGGCGTGTGTGGCCTCGGTCAGTGCCTCGCGCATCCAACGTTCGTGTTCCTCAAACCCCACCATGACTTCGACACCACTGTTCCCGGTCCGCACCGATAGCGCGCTCTGCCCTCCTGACTGATGCATGATGAGATTATAGCCGAGATTGGGGGATTCGACAACTGGGCCAATGCGACGAAAGGCTCCTGTTCCTGTCATAGCTTTTGGTCAGGTTCGAGTGGGAGGAAACAAAAAACGCGGCACCACTTGGTGCCGCGTTTTACGCCCAATTAAAATAAGCAGGGGCACCGCCCAAATAATTCTGAAGCCAAGGAGTGGCAGGGCCCTTGGGTTCGGCTAAGACAGATAACATCAATACGTTACTGGCCTGGGCGGTGCCCCTAAGGGGGTGAGTCGATCATAGTATAACACATAAGCCCGGTTTCTTGGGTAAAGAAAGGGTAAATTCAAAGTAAATTTATCGTAAAAGAACCTCATCCTACAGGATGAGGTAAAGGTCGAGACTCTGATGAGACTCTCTTGACCAGCGGCCAACTTGCTTTGTGGTCCTGTCTCTGACTATTGAATGACTACCCAGAGACAACAGTATAGCCATGCCGGCTGACCGTGCGCAGGAAGTGAGGCTGCCTGGGCTCTGTCTCGATCTTGTCGCGGATGTTCTTGATGTGCATCCGCACCAACGCAGGGTCGCCGGTACCAGGGGGGTATTCCCACACTTCTTGCAACAACCGCTCGCTGGAAAAGACCTCACCGGTTTTGGACATCAGAAAATACAACAACTCGAACTCGATAGGGGTAAGGAGCGAAACCTTTGAGCCGGCCTTGGCCTCATAGGTACGGCAATTGAGACTCAAATCGCCCACATTCAGAACGTCGGGCTCTGCGTGGACTGGGGGCACACTGCGGCGCAACACCGCTCGCACGCGCAATTCCAGCTCTTGAATGTCAAACGGCTTGGTGAGGTAGTCGTCCGCACCGGCTTCAAATCCTTCTATCTTGTCGACCAGACGATCCATAGCAGTGAGAAAGATGATGGGAACATGCGCCATCTTGGCGTCTTGTCGCAGCCGACGGCAGACTTCAATGCCATCTATCTGAGGCATGATCACATCTAGAACGATCAAGTCTGGATGCGCTTGCCTGGCCACCTCCAGGGCCTCAACGCCGTTGTAGACAGCAGTGACCTGATGCCCTCTATTGAGCAGGCTGCGCCGTATCGTGTCAGCTACGTCTACATCGTCGTCCACTACCAGAATAGATGCCAACTCCTCACACCTCTCTTCCCATATCATTTCATCTGCCAGAAGTAGGATAATTATATCAGCTTTTGCTTTGTTTGACAACTATTTGCTCCCTTTTTCAAAATGTGCTATAATTGCACCCGTAACGAAGGGCAGAAAGGAGTTCGTCCCAACGCCCAGCGACCTTGTCAAGGAGGAAATTGTGCCACTGGCCAAGGAAGAGAAGGAGAGCCTGATCCAACAATACCACATTCATCCAAGCGACACTGGCTCGCCAGAAGTGCAGATTGCGCTGCTGACTACCCGCATCGTGCAGTTGACAGAACATCTGCGGATGCACAAGCACGATGAGCACTCACGTCGTGGTTTGCTCAAGATGGTTGGGCAACGACGGCGCCAACTGACCTACTTGAAGAACAAAGACGCCGAGAGATACCGGGCCATCGTAGAGCGGCTTGGTCTGCGCAAATAACCCCCCTGGGGGGATAGCGAAGAATGTGCAGGCGAGTAGATGTGGGGGAAAGTGCCCATCTACTCGTTTGGTTTTCTGGCTGTGCCCTGCTCTCGCGTGACTTGAGGTCAGGAGAGCCAAGGGTTCGTACGAAGCAACATTAACAAACATCGGGTCTGGAGATTAGGAATTGGAGAATGGGGCTCAGGAGACTGGGACACACTCTCCAGTCCCTGACCTCCAGCCCGGAAAGCTCTGGAGGTAAAAATTGAATACAACAAAGCAATTTCGTACGACGATCGGCGAACACGAGATCGTCATTGAGACCGGCAAGCTAGCTGGGCTAGCAGGCGGAGCAGTCACCGTGCGTTGCGGTGACACGCTATTGCTGGCTGCAGCTACTATGTCTCAAAGTCCTCGTGAAGGAATAGATTTCTTTCCTCTCACAGTTGATTTTGAAGAGCGGCTTTACGCCGCTGGACGTATCCCCGGCAGTTGGTTCCGCCGGGAGGGTCGTCCCCACGAAAAGGCGATCCTCACCGCTCGCCTTACCGACCGCCCCCTTCGCCCTCTTTTCCCCAAGGATATGCGCAATGAGGTGCAGATCATTGTCACGGCATTGTCGGTGGACCAGGTTCACGACCCCGACATGCTGGCTGTCCTGGGCGCTTCGGCAGCGCTGACCATCTCTGACGTGCCTTTTGCCGGGCCAGTGGGTGCCGTGCGCGTGGGGTACATTGACGGTGAGTTTGTCTTTAACCCCACCATTCCGCAGATGGAAGACAGTGTTCTAGACCTGCGTCTGGCTGGGACGGCCGATGCCATGTTAATGGTAGAGGCGGGCGCGAAAGAGGTCTCCGAAGAGCTCATGGTGGAGGCGCTCCGCCAGGGCCACGAAGCCATGCAATCCATGATCGTTTTACAGAACGAGATGCGACAGGCCGTTGGCAAACCGAAGCGCAAGTACAAGGTCTTTGCGGTGCCTGAAGGGCTGGACGAAATCGTGGCCAACCGCGTGTCCGACAAGCTGCGGCGGGTGTTGGCTACCACCGTCATCAAACAGGAACGCGCGGAAGCGATTGATGAGATTCGCGAAGGACTGCTAGACGAACTGGGCGATGAGCACGATCCCAAGGACGTTCGCAACGTCTTTTATAACCTGATGCGCGCCATGGTGCGGGCGACCATTCTCGATGAAGGCCGACGGCCAGACGGCCGCGATACTGCTACTATCCGACCCCTGTCGTCCGAAGTGGGGCTGTCGCCTAGGGCGCACGGTTCGGGCCTCTTTACGCGAGGGGAAACCCAGGTCTTGACCATTGCCACGCTGGGCACGCCCCGCGACGCCCAGGCATTGGACGATCTCTACCCCGATGAGATCAAACGTTACATGCACCATTACAATTTCCTGCCTTACTCTACGGGTGAGACACGCTTTCTGCGCGGGGCCAGTCGCCGAGAGGTCGGACACGGCGCTCTGGCGGAGCGGGCATTGTTGCCGGTTCTTCCTTCGGAAGAAGAGTTTCCCTATACTATCCGCCTGGTTTCAGAGGTCCTCTCCTCTAACGGCTCGACCTCTATGGCCAGCGTGTGCGGCAGCACCCTGGCGCTCATGGATGCCGGTGTGCCCATCACACTCCCGGTGGCAGGCATCGCTATGGGGCTGGTGATGGAAAACGGCCGCCACCAGATCCTCACCGACATTCAGGGCCTGGAAGATTTTCTGGGCGACATGGATTTCAAGGTGGCTGGTACCCGCGAAGGCATCACTGCCTTGCAGATGGATATCAAGGTCAAGGGCATCAGCTTTGACATCATGACCCAGGCTCTGGCACAGGCTAAGGAGGGACGTTACCACATCCTTGACTCAATGGCCCAGGCCATTGCCGAGCCGAGCCCAGATCTTTCGCCTTACGCACCACGTATCACCATCATCAAGATCGATCCCGAAAAGATCGGCGCCGTCATTGGGCCGGGTGGTAAAGTCATCCGGAGCATCCAGGAAGAAACCGGAGTCAAGATTGACATCGAGGACGATGGCTCTGTCTACATCGCTTCCGCCGAGGGCCCTAGTGCCGAGCGCGCCCGCGAGATGATCGAGGCTCTGGTGGAGGAGCCAGAGATCGGCCGCATCTACACCGGCCGGGTGGTTCGCACCACCGACTTTGGCGCCTTTGTCGAGTTCATGCCGGGTCAAGACGGCCTGGTACATATCTCGCAACTGGCCGATTACCGGGTACCTAGCGTTGAAGACGTGGTCCAAGTAGGCGATGAGATCATGGTTATGGTCATTGACATAGACCGAGAAGGCAAAGTGCGACTCTCTCGCCAGGCCGTTCTGGAAGGCTGGACCGCCGAGGAGGCCCGCAGTCGCGACCGGGCCGGCCGTGGCGGCCGGGGAGGCGACCGTCGGGACAACCAGCGCCGGGGTGGCCAATCGCACGGTGGCGGGTCACGGCGACCCAGGTAGCACACATATCCCAGACCTCCGAGGTTCCCTTTGAGACCTCGGAGGTCTGGGCGCTTAGCGCTTCCCTGTACCTACAGTCAGAAAGTGTCAGACGTCTATGGACGAAATCCTCATCAACCCGCAAGCAGAAGAGTCACCGACAGAAGAGGATCGTGCACCACAGCAACCCTCAACGGTGCGGGGGAGGGTGAAATGGCTGCGGGAGGCACTGGAGACCATCCTGCCAGCCATCCTCATCGCCATTCTCATCAATCTCTTTCTCGCCCAGCCAACGAGGGTACACGGGCAGAGCATGGAGCCCAACCTACACAGCGATCAACGTCTGGTCGTGGAGAAAGTTAGCTACCGCCTGCATGGGCCACGCCGGGGCGACGTAGTAGTGTTCAGTGTGCTCCAGCAGAGTGAGGAACTGCTCATCAAGCGTGTCGTCGGCCTGCCAGGCGAAAGGGTAGAAATTCGCAACGGCAAGGTCTACATCGACGGCACTCCCCTGGACGAACCGTACCTTGACCAGGAGACGCGAGGTCATTTTGAACCGACAGTCGTTCCCCCCTTGCACGTGTTTGTGCTAGGCGACAATCGGAGCTTCAGTAACGATTCCCGCGCCTTTGATGCTGTGCCCATCAAAAACATACTGGGGCGCGCCTGGTTGTCATATTGGCCGCCCGAGGATCTGGGCTTGTTTGATTGAGATGATGCCCAGGCACTTTGAACCGGAGTCTATTTCATGGCCTCCTCCTGGAGCCCCACCGCCAAGCGAATGATCTTGGTCGGGGTCATTGTTATCCTGGCCTATGCTATCATCCAGTTCGGGCAGATCATCCCGCCGCTGCTGGTGGCCATTATTCTGAGCTATATTCTGAACCCCTTTGTCGAATTCTTTGAAGTGCGCCTTCGCCTGCCCCGCACAGGGGCTGTGGTCCTCGTCTACCTGATCCTCATCGCTCTGCTGATCCTGGCTCCGGCCGTCTTGGTACCGGTGGCGATCCAGGCTGCGCAAAGGATTGACCTGGATCTGCAACAACTCACCGAAAATATCACCGATTTCCTGGCTCAACCAGTGGCCATCCTGAATTACAGCATTGACCTGTTGACGCTTTACACTGAGCTCATCGAATCGGCCCAAGATTTCTTCTCCCCCGTTGCTGCCCAGACGGTCAGTTTACTCTTTGACGTGGCCGAAGTCTTTGTGTGGATCATTTTTGTCCTTGTCGTTTCCTTCTATCTGCTCAAAGACATAGAGGCCATCGTTAGGGCCATGGATCGGTTGGTGCCGCCGGGCCATGTGGACGAGTTCCGTAAGCTTCGCCGCGAGGTCAACGAGATCTGGCACGGTTTTTTCCGGGCACAACTGATCCAATGCCTGGTCATCGGCACCATCGTCGGTGTGGTCATGGCCCTGGCAGGCGCCCAGGATGCGTTAGTGCTGGCCGCCATCGCTGCCCTGTTCGAACTGATCCCCAAGGCAGGGCATAGCATCTCTGGCGCCATCGGCACACTCTTTGCCTTTTTCCAGGGCCCCAGTTATCACCAGATGCCCAACATCTGGTTTGCCTTGTTGGTAGGCGTGCTTTACGCTGTCATCTTTGTGATAGATACCAACTATATCTTGCCTCGCATTCTGGGTCGCCGTGTACACTTGCACCCGCTGGTAGTCATCGTGGGCATCATCGCTGGAACTGCATTGGGAGGGGTGCTGGGTATGTTCATGGCCACCCCGGTCCTGGGCACGCTGCGGGTGTTGGGACGCTACCTCCACCATAAATTGCTGGACATGGATCCCTTTCCTGAACCAGCACCACCCCACAAGGCTATTGCTACCGTGCCAGAAGTCTCAGATGGGCCTCGCTGGCTACCTGCTCGCCAGATTGAAGCGGTGTTTTTCGATCTGGACGGCACGCTCATAGACACCGACGATCAACAAACTGAAGCACTGGCCCGCCGTCTGAGAGGCATCTCGCGCCTGCTCCCGAACCACGACCCCGCACAGGCCGCCCGGCGCGTCATACTCAAAGCCGAAGGCCCAGTGAGCAGGATCCTCACCGTCCTGGACACGATCGGTGCGGACGACAACCTCTTTGCACTGGTTGATCGGCTGCGTCGTTTCAAGGGAGAGCGCACAGTGAATAACTTGCAGATAGTGCCGGGCGCCGAAGCGGCGCTGCGCGCCCTCGAAGGCCGCTATCGTCTGGGTATCGTCACTACACGGGGGCAAAGAGATACTGAAGCCTTTTTGGTGCAGTACCAACTCGCCGATCTGTTTGAGGTCGTGATCACACACGAAAGCACACCCCGTCTCAAACCGCACCCTGAGCCTGTGCGTCACGCTGCCGAGGTGCTGAGCCTGTCGCCGGAGCGCTGCGCAATGGTAGGCGATACGACTGCGGACGTCGAAGCGGCCAAGAGAGCTGGCGCGTGGGCCATTGGGGTGCTGTGCGGTTTCGGTGAATGGGAGGAACTCAAAGCAGCCGGTGCCGATCTCATCCTTGAGTCACCTGCCGAACTCACTCAGTGGCTCATTCGATCTTTAACAGCCGAGTGCCCCACATAAGATCAAGATATTGCAACTGGCTTTCTTGCTACTCCTGGATATCGTAGCGAGTCTGGTCACAAGACCTTGTCAAGAGGGTAATCAACAAGCTCTACAGAGCAATCGTTCAAGGAGGAACCGATGCATCCAAGAGATCATAGCCAATTGTTTGCCGAACTGTCAACTGCCTATGCGGAACATTCACCGATTTCCGCCCGCCTCAACGAGCAAGCACAGCAGTATCTGATCGATGGCGGCAGTCATGGACTGCGTCTCTTACTCCCCTTTCCGCCGCGCATTGCAGAGAGCAAGGGAGCCTGGCTAAAAGACGTAGACGGCCACCACATTCTGGACTTCTGGCAAGGACACTATGCCAACATCCTGGGCCATAATCCCAAGGTGATCACCGAAGCTCTGACCAAGGCGTTGGAGGACCGATTTGGCCTGCAAACAGGTCACACGGATGAACTGGCTATCGAAGTAGCCGAGCTTTTGTGCCAGCGCACTGGTGCAGAACAGGTACGCTTCACGACCAGTGGCGCGTTGGCGACAATGTATGCTATCTTGCTCTCGCGAGCGTTCACCGGTCGAAATGTGGTGATGAAAGCGGGCGGTGGCTGGCATGGCGGCCAGCCCTGGGCACTGAAAGGTATACACTATGGGCGCGTTGGATTCCAGGAAGTCGAGTCCGCCGGACTGCCGCCCAGTGTGACCGAGTCAGTGCTGGTGACACTCTATAACGACCCAGAAAAACTGCGCGAACAGTTCCGCGCCCACGGGGATCAGATAGCCTGCTTTATCCTCGAGCCATTTGTCGGTGTGGGCGGCTTTATTCCAGTGACAAGAGAATTTCTGCAGACTGCCCGAGACTTGACCCATGAGTATGGTGCTGTGTTGATCCTGGACGAGATCATCGCCGGGTTCCGATTCCGGGCAGGCAACATGGGTGCGCTATACGGCATCCAGCCCGATCTGACGACGATGGGCAAGATCGTGGGTGGCGGCATGCCGGTTTCAGCAGTGGTTGGCCGAAAAGAGCTTCTGCAATTGGCCAGCCGCGAGGCCGAACAGAAAGTGGCCTTTTCTGGCGGCACGTTCTCTGCACACCCGGCCTCATTGCTGGCGGCCAAGGTCATGATCCGGTACCTCGTGGCTCACGAGGACGAGATCTATCCTCGGCTGACTGAACTGGGATGCAAGGCTCGGCAGACAATCGAAGCGGCCTATGCATCGGAGGGCATCCTTGTGCGCTGCACCGGCTTTGGCAACGATGTGGTGCCAGACAGCTCGATGGTCATGCCCCATTTTCCCTACGACGACCATTACGACCTCAACCTGCCGCACTCTGTGCAAAACCCAGAAATCTGCGACGTGAGGTTCAGAGACGTTGTCCTCCGCGTGGCCATGCTTTTGGAAGATATCTACACCGTGCACGGCCTGGGGTCGCTGACTACCGCTCACGGGGAGGCAGACATTGAGCGACTGGGCGAAGCTTGCCGTCAAACGGCCCGTCGGGTTAAAGCATACTGGACCTGATCTACAGCTTGGGAGAAACAACATCGTGAAAGAATTGGATGATCTGTCGCTGTTCGGCCACGTGGACACGGACGACATGCTGGATCGCGTCGCCGAGCTGCCCCGGCAATGCCGAGACGCCTGGGCCCGCGCGATATCGCTGGAACTACCGGCCGATGACCGGCCGATACGCGACATCGTCATCCTGGGCATCGGCGGGTCGGCGATCGGCGGTGACCTACTGCGGACACTGGTTGCGTCAGAGTGCCCAGTGCCTATCGCCGTCAACCGTGACTACACCTTGCCGGCCTTTGTCGGCCCCGAAACACTGGCCATCATCTCCAGCTACTCTGGCAATACCGAAGAGACGCTGGTCACCTCAGAGTTGGCTCGCCAGGCTGGCGCAAGGTTGGTCGCGTTTACCACCGGTGGACAGGTGGCAGCCCGGTCGAGCGAGTGGGGTGTCCCACTGTTCCGCCATGCTTACCGATCTCAGCCGCGCGCTGCGTTGGGATACTCGCTCATCCCACTGCTGGGATTGCTGGTTCAGCTAGGCCTGGTGGCCGACAAAGCGGCCGATGTAGAGGAAGCAATAGCTGTGATGGACGCCTGGCAGACCGAGATCCGTGAGACGGTGCCTTTTGCGCGGAACGCAGCCAAGCAGTTGGCCGCCCGGCTGCACGAGCATCTACCAGTAGTCTATGGCAGCGGCTACCTGAGCGAAGTCGCCCGCCGCTGGAAGGGGCAATTCAACGAGAACGCCAAGCAGTGGGGCGTTTTTGAACAGATGCCCGAGTTGAACCACAACGCCGTCGTCGGCTATGACTGGCCAGCCGACCTGGCGGACAAGGTGATCGTCGTCATACTCCGCTCGTCGTTGGACCATCCGCGTAACCAGGTGCGTTTTGATGTCACCGCAGAGATCCTGGCGCAGAAAGGCATAGCTTCCGAGACCGTCCACGCGCGGGGGGAGCGCCCGCTGGCGCAGATGTTATCAGCCATCCACTTTGGCGATTACGTCAGTTACTACCTGGCGATGCTCAACCGCGCCAACCCAACGCCGGTGGAGACCATTGCCTACCTCAAAGGCCGACTGGCGGAAGCCGACGTCTGAAGCCTCAGCACAATTCCACAGAAACCAGCAGGGGTGGATCGCACGATCCGCCCCTGACTCGTTGTCATCCTCGACTTGCACCAGAATCTAAACTCTGCAATCCGCTATCTGCTATCTATAATCTGCTATCTATAATCTGCAATCTGCAATCTGCTAACACTCGCTAAAGCCGCAGGAGTAGCACTTGCGGCAGCCCTCCTGGGCCACCAGCGTGGCCTGACCGCAGGTGGGGCAGAGATCGCCGGGCTCGCCGTCGTCTTGCACCTCGGAGGCCCCACGGTACGTCGATGCGGAACCAATGTGATCGGCCAGCACCTGAGCAATAGCATCCGGCAGGGAGCGAACGCGATGAGGGCCAAAGCCCATCGGACGTCCACCACCGATGCCAGAAAGCTGATCTACCACCTCGGCCATGCGCTTGAGCGGCGAGAGCGACGAAGGTAGTCGCAGCGTCAGAGAGATGAGCCTGCCCAGCGCTTCGGCAACAGCGGCTGTATCGGAACCAGCCTTGCCCACGTTGGTGAAAACCTCGAAAGGCTGCTTGGCCCCGTTTTCGTTGACGGTGATATACGCCGTGCCCAGTGGCGTCCTGGCCTGATAAGTGACCCCAGGGAGTACCCGTGCACGGGGCTTGACGGCCAGTTGTGGCGATTCTGCCCGGGCCGGAACCTCCTGCACTCTCTCATCGTCATGGCCGGTGCCAAGGTGGAGTACCTGCTCGCTTCTGCAGCCGTCACGAAAGACAGTAATGCCCAGGCAGCCCTCACGATAGGCCAACTTGTAAGCGTTGGCTACATCCTCGACCGTTGCAGAGTTGGGCAGATTGATTGTCTTGGAGACTCCGTTATCGGTGTGCTTTTGGAAGGCAGCTTGCATTCGCACGTGCCACTCTGGAGCCACCTCATGAGCAGTGACGAATACTTGCTGCATCTCCTCCGGTACATCCGCCAGTCCGCCGACGCGCCCCCGCTGTGCGACCTCGGCCATCAGCTCTGGGCTGTAAAAACCCTGCTGATGAGCCACTCGCTCAAAGACAGGGTTGACGAACTGCAAACAGCGTTCGCCGACGATGTGTCTAAAGGCCAGGGCAAAGGCTGGCTCAATACCAGAAGAACAGCCAGCAATGATGCTGATCGAGCCAGTCGGCGCGATGGTGGTCACCGTGGCGTTGCGGCGTGGCTGCCCATTCTTGTAGATGCTCTGCTCCCAATTGGGAAAAGCTCCCCGTGTTGCAGCCAATCTGACGTTCTCGTCGTGACCCACGCGCTTGATGAAACCCATGATCTCGTCGGCCAGGGCCAAGGCTTCCAAGCTGTCGTAGGGAATGCCCAGAGTGAATAGCATGTCGGCCCAACCCATGACACCCAGCCCAATGCGGCGGTTGCCTTTGACCGCTCTGTCGATCTCCGGTAGCGGGTAGGGATTGATTTCGATGACGTCGTCCAAGAAGCGAACGGCCAGTCGTACAGTACGCTCCAGGTCGTCCCAGGCCACGCCACTACGACGGCCGTTGTCAGGGATCCGAGGCTGAGCAAAAAGGGATAGATTGATCGAGCCCAGATTGCAGGCTTCATTGGGTAATAATGGCTGTTCCCCGCACGGATTGGTCGCCTCGATCTGCCCCAACTCTGGCGTGGGGTTGGCTGGGCTGTTGTTCACCCGGTCTATGAAGACCATGCCAGGATCGCCGCTGGCCCACGCTGCCTGCACGATCTTGTCGAACACCTTTCTCGCCTGCAGCCGGCCAGCCACCCGGCCGGTATGGGGAGCAACTAGCTCGTATTCCTCGTTCTGTTCCACAGCTTCCATAAACCTGTCGGTGGCAGCCACTGAGATGTTAAAGTTGGTGATGCCGCCGTCCACCTTGCAGGTGATAAACTCCAGGATGTCAGGATGGTCTACCCGCAGGACGCCCATGTTGGCTCCGCGCCGACGACCTCCCTGCTTGACAGCATCGGTGGCAGCGTCAAAGACGCGCATAAAACTCACCGGCCCGCTGGCGTTGCCGCCGCTGGACTTGACCAGACTGCCCTTGGGTCGCAGTCGAGAGAAAGCAAAGCCTGTACCCCCTCCTGACTGATGGATGATGGCCGCGCGCTTGACGGCTTCAAAGATGCCAGGCATCGAATCTTCCACGGGCAGCACAAAGCAGGCCGAGTACTGCAATTTTCCCTTCACTCCCGCGTTCATCAGCGTGGGTGAATTGGGGAGGAATTTGCGAGTGACCATTAACTCGGAGAACTGCCCCGCAAGTGCTTGAGTGTCTTCCGGTGACTTGCCCCACGTCTCCTCAGCGGCAGCGATCACTGTGGCAACGCGCCAACACATTTCTTGTGGTGTCTCGGCCACCTGGTTGGTTACGTTGCGGCGCAGGTAGCGCTCGCGCAGCACGCGCAGTGCGGACTCAGACCATTGACCCATCAGCCTGGGCTTGGTCTGTGGTTCCAACATAGTCTTCCTCCTAGCTCTTGGCAAAGCCGTCTGAACCTGTCACTCACCCTACACCTTCTGTTCAGAAATCGCGCTCTTTACTCCAGACAGGAACAAGGCTTCACGCCTCAATTCCCCCCGATGTAAAGAGCGTGCAGTGGACGTTCTTTCGGTCCGAAATATAGAAATGGATCTCTGGCCCCCATGTCTCAGGGCGACCTATGGGTTCTAAACTCCTTCCCGCGACCGTCGTTCCAGCAAGCTTTCAATCTCCTGTGCCAGGCTCTCTACATCGGCGAAACGACGGTAGACCGAAGCAAAGCGGACAAAGGCCACGTCATCAAGTTGCTGGAGCCGCGCGATAACCTGCTCGCCCAAGATTTGGCTGTCTACCTCTGATTTACCCAATGACCGGACGTAATTCTCAACCTCGTCTGCAATCCGTTCTATTTCTTCGACCGGAACAGGTCGTTTGGCACAGGCGATGCGCAGGCCTTGTAAAAGCTTTTCCCGGTCAAATGGCTCCCGCCGGCCATCGCGCTTGACCACCATCACCGGCGCAGAATGAACGCGCTCGTATGTGGTGAATCGCTGCTCACAGACTTTGCACTCGCGCCGCCGTCGGATGCCGTCGCCTGCCTCTCGCGTATCGACGACGCGCGAATCACGCTCACTGCAGTATGGACATTTCATGGCACCTCCTTTCTCACCGTTCAGAATGGCAACGTCATCGTGCTGCTGGCTAGGAGTGATAATTGGTGTCTCTTGCAGTGTCTAATAGAACACAAGGCACAGCAGGTCAGGGTTCCAGTGAGTGGCCTTGATGGACCGTGGTGGCTGCTAGCCGGATCAGAACTGACGTGAAACGACTTTGCGGATCAGGCACAATATATAGGGGTATATGAGATGATAAGCACAACGGATAGTATCACGCCCGACTCTATGATACCACAAAGCGCGTCAAAGCGCAAGCCAAAAGTGGGGAGAAACCTTAAAATTCTGCAAAGGTTAGAAAACTCTAACCTTGCGAGAGAAAGGGATAACCCGGCAGCATGGAGGATACCGGTGCGGTGACGAATGGTGTATAGGCATCTACAAGAGGTTGTAGCCACATCAGCAGCTGGTCAGGATGGCATCCCAACCACAGGCAAGCGACCATGAGGACCACAAGAAGGATCCCAGCAACGAGAGGTGTTCGCCGGACCGGTGGTGAGGGAGCTTCTGTGGGGGCAAGAAGAGCCAGCGCGCCTCGCAACCAGCCGGCCGTAGCACCCAGGCCGGAGAACAGCAAGCCCCAGGCCCATGGCCCACCTGCTGGGGTCACCTGTTCCAACAGCGCCCATCGCAGGGTAAAACCGGCCATGAGCGGAAACCCACACAGCGAGAGCCCGCCCATCAGCAGGCCGGCCGTGGCCAGCGGCAGGCGGCGTCCCAGGCCGGACACTTTTGCAAAGGATGTTCCGTCGGCGCGCTGGCGGATCACGGCCAGGCCCGTTCCCGCCAGCAGTAGACCCACTCCCCGCGTGGCAACCATCGGAAAGGCAATGGCCAGTCCCGTTCTGCTGCCCAGCGCAAGGGCAACCAACCCACTGCCCAGGTCATTCAAGGCCGTGTAACCCAGCAGCCATGCAAAGTGCCGTTGAGTGGCCGCCAGTCCGCCACCTATCACCGCAGCCAACCATCCCCCTGCGGCCAACAATGACAGAACCTGCCCGTCAGCGACGAGCCACGGCTGATCGCGAAACAAGTCTAGCGCCATCAACAGAACGACGACCTGATAGCCAGAGACCACCAGCGCAGTCACGCCGGGTTGGGAATCGGCTGCCATGGCCGATACCCACCCTTCAAAGGGAAAGGCCGCGAAGAGGATAGCCAACCCAGTAGCAGCTAGCAGCATCACTGCCTGTGTCTGGACAAAGTCATCAGGATTGGCGGCCCGCGCTTCTATCAGGCTGTTGGATAACAACAGCAAAGGAACTGCCAGCGATAACATGATCATTTGACGCCCGGCTCCTCGCGTCGAAGCCAGCCGCCCACCCTGGATCACCAACGTGGCCAGCGTTGAGACCAGCCAGAGAATGACTGCGGTAAAGGCAAAGGTACGCATGAGAAGGGCCGCTGCCCACCCACTGAGAAGGGCCAGGCCCAGGGGGAAGAAAGAACGCCCCGGGGACACTGGCCAGGCCAGCAGAAAAGAAATCGCGGCAAGGCCGAACAAGAAGCCCAATGCCATCTGGCTGCCTGGCGTCACTGCCAGTTCACGGCCCAGCAGTGCTACCGACTTGCCCAACAAAAGTGACCACCCCAACAGCTTCACTGGTTTGGACAGAGAAACAGCAATGCACAACCATGCCAGCGCCGCTGCCGTCCCTCCAGCGAGCAGGGCATCTAAAAATGCCCAGCGTCTCACGAGGTAGACGATCGGCGCGACGACCAGCGGCAAACCCACCAGCACCCACGGCCCGGCTATCATGCCTCTTCCCCTATGTCGGCAGTCGGCGGTATCGCTCCCCGCACCGAGATCAGGTAGCCAGCACCCAGAGCAACAAGCAAGGTCACCATACCCAGGAAGCCAGCGATGGTCAGGCTGCGCTCCCAGGACACGTAGAACATCTCGAAAGCCATAAGCCAGGTCAGAAGGCCTATGCCAACCCGGAAAGGCGATTCGGTCAACCCCAGAAGGACGAGCGCGGCGACCGCTAACCAGGTACAGGCCAGGCTCACAACTGGAGGAACGTCTGGCAGGGGATACCGTGACGCCAGGCCATAGGTAGCCAGGGCAGCCAGCGAGAGCGCGGCCACTCGGAAGGGCATTCTCATGGAAAAGCCAGTGGCGAGCTGAATCGCCTGCCGACGGCGCACCGCCTCATCTAACTTGACTGGTCCAGAAGACATAATCTGCAACTCTCCGATGCGGCGGGCTGACCAATAGAGGATGACACAGGCAATGGCACCCATCAGCGACTTGATCAGCGCCAATGGCAGAGGAATGAGCATCGTCAGAAGCCAGCCAAAGAGGAGATACTGAAGGACCAACGCTAACAGCGCTTGTGACCACTCACGGAGCAAGATGATCAAGCTGGCGGTAACAAACATCCCCGCTAGAGCAGTGGAAGTAGTGATGGAAGGCAGCGATGCCAGAATGTCAGCCAAAGTGGGCATAATCGTATCCTATGGTTCACCTGCAACTCTAGCGGCTCAGGACGAGCAAGAAGATCAGCAACAAGCTGAAGCTCATCCAGGCCAGATACCCCTCGCCATGCAGCACAGCACCCACAAACCACAGAACCTGGCGCGCCTGGCCCAGCGACCGGGCTGCGGCACGGTGTAGCCAACTAAGACGCAACCCCGAAGCCAACCTGGCTTCCACGTCGGCCATTTCTTGGGGCCAGGCAAGTCCGCTCCTGTAAACGCCATAACCCATCACCAGCGGCAACAAGAAGGCGGCCCAGGTGCCAATACCAACTCGCGCGAGCTGATCCGATGTAGGAAGCACTACAAAGCCTCCACTTGAGGGGATGCCTGCCAGCCACGCCACCAGGGACGGATGCAGTCCCAAGATCAGCAGGGGTACGACCAACAGCGCCGCCGCTCCCCATGAGCTCCAGGGTGGCCGTCCTCCCTCCCTCCGCCGGGTGAACCTATCTGGATCAAGACCACCCCACACGCGCAGGAGGGTCGCAGTCAGTACGCTTTCTGCGAGCAGAAACAAAGCCAGCCAACCAGCCAGCCGGTTGAACAACAGTGCCCTGTACAATGGCAGACGGACGAACAGTCCAACCGTCAGCGGCAAGCCAGCCAGCGCAGCGGCGGCCACAGCGCCGGGAATCGCAGCCCACCAGATGGACGGCTCGCCGTCCTTGTTGTTGCTCCACGTCCAGTGCATCGCCAATGCAGTCGTCCCCAGGACGAGATTAAGGACCATCCAGAACGCCGTGAGCGACTCGCCCAACACAACCCAGCTCAGAAGGGACAGGTTGGTCTGATACAGGCCAATGAAGACTATCGCCCGTTTGGGCTCGTGCTGTGCGGTGAGCCACGCCAGCAGCGCTGCTGCCAGACACCCTACGATGCCGACGAACAAGGCCAAATGCCCCATCGGTCCTGTCCCATCCAGCAGGGAGGTAAGACGAGTCACCAGGTATAGCCCCATAGACACCGGCAAAAGTCGTGCCAGCCAGCGCCAGGTCGGCAGAGGCATGTCCTGAGGATCGGGCAACCAGAAATGAAAAGGATAGGGGGCCAGGTGAACGAGGGCCGCCACAGCAATGAGCAATGCTGCCAAGGGAAGCAATGGTTCGCTCCCGACCAGAGCCAAACTCCGATCGCCTTGGAATAGCACAAAGGCGGCGGCAAGGAGCATCAGTTCACCCAGACCATTTGTCAAAAAGCCCCATCCGCCGCACTCACCCCGGTGAGCAGAGACGGCCAGGCAGACGAGATCGAACAAGGCCAGCGCGGCGGCCAGCGTCAACCAGTCGGCGGCAACCAGGGGAGCGTAAGCGGCTGCCAACAGTAGCAGCCACCGTGGCCAGACAGGCAAGTCACTTGCGTCCCCAGCATCAGAAAACAAAGCAGTTAGGCTTAGCCCGGCCATGGCCAGCGCAGGCAAAAGTAGAGAAAGCCCAAATAGTCGTCCCCACTCGTCTAACTGCACCCGCAGCGACAGATCCGACCCCAGCGCCGGTGGAAAGCGAAGCAGAAAGAGAGAGGAGGACATCGGCTGGCGCAACGACCAGATGGCGATGATAGCAGACAGAACCGAAAGGACCGGCAATGCGCCGTGGATCATCCGCTGTGCCGGCCAATGAGGCGGCAAGAATCGCCGGGCGAGCCAGACCAGGACTGCGCCACTGACCAGCACTGTCCCGGGTAGCAATGGAGACGTCAACCAGATGGATAGGTGGAGCACGTTCTAAGCTTCCATTTGAAAGGGCACTGTGTGGTAGCCACCATCGGCGTCGGGCATCAGTTGTTTCACTCGCAACTCCGCCCCTTCCAGTTTCCCGTCACACAGCCGGACCAGTACTTGACCTCGCTCAAAGAGGGCAATGGCCTCATCCAGCGTCAGTTCGCCACCTTCGAGGCGCTGTACAGTTTCCTCCAGTTCTTGAAAGGCAGCCTCAAAGGTCAGTTCTTCGATCTCTTTTTCACTCATCTTTCACTTCCTTCTCCGCTGCGGTCTGGCCTACCGTGGCGCCAAACTCGCCGTCTCGCACACGGACGGCAACAGGCTCGCCGACAGATACCTGCCGCACCGAGGTCACCACATGCCCCGTGTCAGCGCGGCGCACGATGGCGTAGCCGCGCTCCAGCGTAGCAAAAGGACTGAGAGTTGCCAATCGGCTAGCCAGCCCATTGAGTTGCTCGCGGCGCAGAGTCAAAAAATGCCTGAGGCAGACGTCGCCGGCCTGGGCCAATTCGTCCACCCGTTGGCGAAGGGTACGGATACGTCCGACGGGTGAGCAGCGCTTGAGGTTCTGCCCCAGGTAGCCCAGTGACTGTCGGCGTTCGGTCACACGCCTGTGCAGCGCACCGGCCAGCCGCACACTATGAGCGTGCACAATGGCCTGTAGCTCCGCTTGGTCCGGCACAGCCAACTCGGCCGCGGCCGAGGGAGTGGGCGCACGCACGTCGGCGGCAAAATCAGCGATGGTAAAGTCCACCTCATGCCCGACACCAGAGATCACCGGCACGCGCGAATCGACGATGGCTCGCGCCACTCGCTCGTCGTTAAAGGCCCATAACTCTTCCAGCGATCCACCACCCCGAGCGACGATGATCGCGTCCACATCAGTATGTTCGTTGAGAGCCTGGATAGCGGCTGCAATCTGGGCTGGGGCCTGGTCGCCCTGTACCAGCGTCGGTGAGAGCACGACCTGCACCAGCGAGTAGCGGCGGGCCAGGACGTTGAGAATGTCACGCAGCGCTGCTGCCGTGGGCGAAGTGACGACCCCCAGCCGGATCGGGAAAGGTGGCAATGAGCGCTTTCGCACCGCGTCGAAAAGACCCTCTTTGAACAACCGTTGCTTGAGTGCCTCGAATTCCAGATGCAAACGGCCTACACCAGCCAACTGGACGCGATCCACGTAGAACTGGTAGGTCCCTGCCACCTCGTAGACCGAGATGCGCCCATGAGCCAGCACCGACTGACCATCCTGGGGCAACAGGGCCTGCCGCCTCACATCAGAGCGCCACATGACACACCGTAGGCTCGCCTGATCGTCCTTCAAGGTAAAATAGGCGTGTCCAGAGGCTACCACCCTAAAGTTGGACACCTCTCCTTCCGCCCACAAGTCCTGAAGTACGTAATCACCGTCTAGCAGGCTCTTGACATAGCGGGTGACCTGACCCACGGTCATCGGCTCGGGCGATGGGCCAAAAAGGTTCAATTGCGTGGACCTCTGAACAGACTTGGTGCTCATCACGGGCTGTTACTCCCTCGGGGCAGTACAGAACGCGTTGCGTGCACTCACGCACCACAGAGCATGTAACACGTCCATTTATCATATCTCACGTTGCCCGAACTGTCAAATGCTGGTCAGGATTACTCCAAGAAGATGGCCTTGTCAGAGTCCGAGATCGCAGGGAAGGTATGCTTCCCACCTTTCTGGCGTCCTGCGCATTTGCTGATAGGAGAGCACCGGCTCAATTTCGACGGCTCAGAGTGCCGGTGCGCGAGTTTGACAACAAGTGCGAATAACGGTATAATCGCCGCGTCATGCAGTGGGGTGAGTTGGCCTTGAACTGAATTTAACCTTGCTGAGCCGACCAGGTTCCCATCTTCAGCTTTCCGTTAGGGCTCTGGTCGGTTTTTGTCATCTTACCTTGCTGCCGAATCTCATTCAAACAAATCAGCAGAAGGAGACTCGCGCTATGAAAGCAAACGAGCAGGGCTCACACAGGTTTTTGGGACCCGTCGTGGCCTTGTTGCTCCTGGTGGGGGCAGTGGCGACGGCAATGCCCAGCACTCCGACGTTGGCCGGGCCGCCAGATCCGCCGATCCCGCAGCCTGAGCCGTTTTACGTCCGCCTGGAGCAACCTCTGGCCAGCACTGATGTGGAGGGAGAGGCCGTTCCCGCGCCGCAGGTTCGCATCGCTGCGGACCCAGGCACGTGGTATGACCTCGTACCCCAGGAGAATTTCGACGGTTCTTCCTCCCTACCAAGCAGTTGGACAGCGAACGCGGAGAGCGGTCCAGAGTGGGCTATTCACGATCAGGAGGCAGTAAGCCCTCCTCACAGCGTTGGCGTGACGGCCAGCACTGGCACGCTCAACACCTGGCTGATCTACGGTGGCGGCACCGGCTTCTCGATGCAGGACGTGGTCAATGCGGAACTCGATTTCGACTACTGGTTGGACACTGAAAAAGATGGTGTCTATTTGGGCTGGGTGGCTTCGACGGATGGGCAGAACTTTTATGGCGCACGCATCAGCGGCCAAGTGGGTGCCTGGCTCACCGGCGTTCTGGACATGAGGCAGTACATCGGTGACGGGTCGGTGTGGTTCGCCTTCCTCGTGATGGGCGAAACTACGACGGGGCAACAGAACGTCTACGTGGACAACGTGAGGGTGCGGGTCCAGGAACCATATAAGGCGTACCTTCCGGCGGTGCCAAAGAATCACCGGACCTCCTTTACCTTCACCGACGATTTTACGGACGATGACAGCGGTTGGCCACACGAGGTGAATTGGGGCGGCTCAGAATCGGAGCAGCTAAACGTCAGAGGTTACACCAACAAGCTTATGAAAAAGTTTGCTGACGGTCAAGGGATCATTGATAGCCCCTGCCGACAGAGCGATAGATACTTTATGCGCATTGGCAACCCGAACGCCCCTCACGTCATCGCCAAGGCCCCTGTTCAGACCGGCGAAAAATTCACCCTGGAGGTGGACATTGCTTACTGCGACTCGGCCCACAACGCTTCCACGGGTGTCGTCTTTGGCCTCAACGACGCATTCACCGAGTACTATCGTGTGATCCTGATCCACGACGCGGTAGACGACACAACGAAATACGCTGTCTGGCGCAAGTCAGCGACAAAGAACGAAATCCTGGTGTCCACAAGTTCCTCCAGTAACCTCAAGGACGGCTACCACACCAACCACGTCAAGATCGTGCGCGATGGCTGCACGATCACGATTTACTTCAACGGTCACAAGGAAAAGACTCTGACGAACGAGTGTTCCTATACCGACCAACGATGGGTGGGGCTATTTCACGACCGGTACTCTTACTATAGCTATACCGGCACGACCGCTTTCAACTTTCGGTTGGAAGAAGCCAGGGAGCCAATCGGCAATTAAGTCGTCGCCGATGCAACGCAAAGGCACCAGGCACAGTGTGAGAGACGTGTTATCTGCAACAGAAGGCACCATTGCAGGGTGAAACCGTTCTCTGTCATCGTGACTATCCTACTTTGAGCGAGGTTTCTACATGATTCGTACGTTAGCGAAACATCTTCGACGGTTTTGGTCCGGCATTTTCGCCGTGCTACTGGTTGCCCTGGTGGCATCCGGCCTACCCGGTCCGGCGACGTGGGCCAACCCGCCGGACAGCACACCGATGCCTCAGACCCCGCCTACTGACATCGAGCCATTCTCTTTTCGGCTGGAACGCCCACCAGCGGGCGTCGTGGCTGCTGCAACCGACATGCCGGCGCATCCCATGGCTGACAGCGACTGGGTCGAAGTCATGAGCTCGGGCTTTGAAGGAGACTTTCAAAGTGAGGGATGGGAAGTCCAAGGAACTGGCTGGGAGCGAAGCAGCAGTCGAAAGAACAGTGGCAACTATAGTGCAGCCGTAGAAAGCTTTGACGGCGCACCCGCCACCTGGTTGATCTATGGCGGACAGAGCGGCTTTTCACTCGCCGGCCTGATCGATGCCAAGCTGAACTTTGCCTATTGGTTGGACACCGACGAGGATGCCTACTTTGGCTGGGCAGCCTCCACTGATGGTGTCACCTTTTCCGGCGCGCGCACCGCCGGGCGCGTGCAGAACTGGCTTTCAGGCTCCCTTGACTTGAGTCATCTGATGGGTGATAGTTCGGTCTGGATCGCCTTTGCCATCTCCGGTGAAGGGAATGGCACGGCCCAGAACGTCTACCTCGACGATGTCGTCATTATGGCTCAAGAGCCGCACAAGACTTTTCTGCCGGTGGTAAAGAGTTGCACATATCCTTGCCTGATCTACCACGATGACTTTGGCGATCCCAACAGCGGCTGGCCAAGAGAAGATTCAGACTATGGCAAAGTTGAGATCTATCGGGACTATGAAGATGACGGTACTTATCACATGAGGATCGACGGAGAATGGTTCACCGCCATCTATGCTGTCGCGTCCAACGTCAGGCTGCCTGCCAACTATATCGTTGAGTTTGCCATGCGGTACGACTTTTGGGACTGGAACGCTGACTGGGGGATAGTGGTGAACGCTAGCGATGAGCCGGGCGCTTGTTACATGATTACAGCTATGAACGCGTCTGGCAGTATTATGTACAAAATTCGCCGTCGCTCTGCCGCGGGAAAAGAAACGACTCTGGCCAGCGGAGGAGCCAAGGGGCTCCTCAGAAACAACGAAGGTTGGAGAACGCTGAGGGTCGTCCGCCAGGGAGATAGCATCAGCTTTGAGGTCTCTCAAGGGGGGGAGTGGGTTCGCATCGGCGGGACCCACGATGGAGAGCTCAGCGGTGGCGGAGTAGGCTTCAGGATCTTCACTTATGAACAAGGCGCAGAAGCCTGGTTTGATGACGTGTACGTGTGGGATCTGGGACCCTAGGCTGGCACACAGTCTGGCCTCAACATAAATACGGGGAGACTCCCAGGATGGAGTCTCCCCGTCGCGTTCTGGATCCGTTGTGTGGCAATTCACTGCTGCTCTGCTCTTACCCTGATATCCCTACACGCCCCCGATCCACCTCTAACGCTGCACCGTGGTCAGAGGGACGGCGTCGCCAGGATACCGTTCGCCACCGACCGAATAGGCTGACAGTCGTTCTCCCGTCTCCGGATCGTAAAGACCAACTATCAGGCGGTAGCGGCCGGGGGATACCCCGTCCAGTGACAAAACGACGGTATCCTCCACCACCTCATCGCGCTCCCACCGGGTGGTGGGATACGTCCATCGGCGGGGCACCGCATCATCCTGGGCGACGACGATGCCTGTCGTTGGGTCAACAAGATGTACAAAGACCTTGTACGACACGCCCATCCTCTGCTCCGCCTGCCAGTAGAGGGTCAATTCCAACGACTCGGCAGAGGCCTGCAAGTCGTATCCGTGGAGCAGAATCAGATCGTCCCAGCGCGCGTGCAGCGGATGCGCCGGACTGGGTTCGGCGAAAACGCGAGGCAACGCTTTCATCTCCAACACCCCCAACACGGCTGAGCGTCCCACGTCGGCGCCGGTCGCCCCATCTGCCAGCGTCAAGGTCAACGTATATACCCCTGCTTCTAGAAAAGGATCCACCGGCAAGGCATAGCTGCCGCGCACCACTTCGTCCGCCTCCCAGCGGGAGGTAGGCCAGGTCGGACATAGCGGTTCACAAACCGATTGGGCGATTTGGCCGTGGGCGTTGACCAGTTTCAGGCACGCATCGTAATCCTGGCCTGGTGCGGCGCTGCTCCCCCACCGGGCATCTACCTCAATCGAGCCCGTTCCGGTCGTCACCTCGGGACTGAAAGCGGCTTGGATGAGACCGACCTCGCCCGTCATCTCGTGTGCCAGGGCGAAATCCTGTCCCAAACGAGGGCCGGTGCGATAGACGATCAGGTCTGCGTACTCGAAATGCGGCTCAAAGGTCAGCCAATCCTGCCAGGCAGCCAGTTGCCCCGGGGAGGCGAAGCCTTTGTGCAGAATGATGTAGCGGACGTCTGCTTCAGCCAGCGGCCGCAGTTGATGGGTCACGTCCACCAGAGCCGGGTCCATCGCGTTGTCCTGACGGAGTCTCTTCAGGAACGGGGTGCTGTCCAGGAAAGCAAAAGCCTCCCGGGGGAGACGAGCAACGTGGCCTTCGACCAGCGGTTTGCCGTGCGTGATCTGGTATAACATGAACCATTTGTCAGAGTGTCGAGGATCCATCGGCAGATCCAGTACGGCGAAACGACCGGGTTCCAGCGCCAGTTGCTGGTACCATCCAGGAGTCACGGGACGCGTCGTAGGGTAGGGTAGCGGACAGTACTCGAACAGAATCAACGCTACCACCACACCTGCCAGCAACGCCGATTTTCGTCCACAAGACGGTCGGCGCAGCAGCGCCGTCATGCCCCAGGCGGCCAACATCCCCATGGGGAGCGCAACAAATAGGTTGAAGCGATGCGGTCTGCGCAGAATGCGTACGAAAAACAGGCCATCCACCAAGCGGTAAGGCATGGGCACCTGGGGATAGAGCTGGTCACCAACCCGCAGTTGAGGGCCGAGGGCCAGAACAATGTATACCAGCGCCGCCACCACCCAGAACCGGGCCGACCGCCACCGCTTCACCGTGCCAAAGAGCGCCAGAACGATGGCCGTGTAGCCGAGAAAAGGAGCACGGGTCCTGGTGCCGCCGATGAACCCTTTATAAAGCTGAAAAGCTGTCTCACCCCATACGGGGTGATAGCGACTGGGCAGCACGTAGGCCAGCAGGTCCGTCTGCGCTGTGGCCTGCTGATCAATGAACGCATCCTCCGGATAAGCCCGGGTCAACTGAGCGACAACCGCAGGGGTCGCCAGGGGGGCCATCAGCCCTGCTGCGACAAGCCCCATCAACAACAACAGACCCACCGTGCGCCGGGTGCGACAGACTTTGTCTGTCAGGCATTTGTAGAGCAGATACAGGCCAATGACCACCCCGCCCATGATTAACAAGTTCCAGCGAGCCACGCCTGTCAGGGCCAGGAAGACGGCCGTCAGCACCGCATCGCGCTTTCGTCCTTTCTCCAGCGTGCGCCGCAGGTAGAGGAGTGCCAAAGGCACCCAGCAAACGACGACCATGTTGGGATGATCATAATGAGACAGCGTGTAGGGCCAGAAGCCGTAGATCAGCCCGCCGATGAACGCTGCCGGCGACGACCCCGTCCATTCGCGAGCCAGCAGGTACATGGCAAAGCCATTCAACGCAAGGATCGCAATGAAAACCAGGCTGTAGGCGGCGTTGCTGCCCACGACGGCCTGTAAGGGCAGCCAGAGGGCAATGTTGAACCAGGGTATATCATGATAGGCTAGCGACACGCCATGGGGGTGGAAGAGAAGGTCGGTGTAGAAGGGATTATGGCCCTCCATGATGGACTGCTTCACCCACCAGAAGGTCCACTGGTGAACCCGCAGATCACTTCCCTCCCCTGCCAGATGTGTCCCCAGTCGAGCGGCGGCCGGCCAGGTCATCGCGACGGCCAGCAAGCCATAGGCCAGCAGCGCCAGAATGGTTCCCTGCCGCCGATGGATGCCCTTGAGGAAACCACCCCCCGATCGACGTGTTACATCTTGCACGGCCACCTCCCGATGTACATTCGATCATCTCCCGTCACCGCTGCACCGTGGTCAGAGGGACAGCGTCGCCAGGATACCGTTCACCGTCATCTGAGCTGGCGGGCAGCCGCTCTCCCGTCTCCGGATCGTAGAGACCAAGGATCAGACGGTAGCGGCCAGGGGATACCCCGTCCAATGACAAAGCGACGGTATCCTCTACCACCTCACCGCGCTCCCACCAGGTGGTGGGATACGTCCAGCGGCGGGGCACCGCGTCATCCTGGGCGACGACGGTGCCTGAAGCCAGGTCCCTGAGATGCACAAAGACCTTGTACGACACGTCCATCCTCCGCTCCGCCTGCCAGTAGAGGGTCAATTCCAGCGACTCGGCTGAGGTCTGCAAGTCGTATCCGTGGAGCAGGATTGCTTCCCCCCAGCGCGCGTGCAGCGGATGCGTAGGCGTGGGTTCGGAAAAGACGCGAGGCAACGCTTTCACCTCCAACGCCCCCAGAACCACCGGATGCCCTACCTCTGTGCCGGTCGTCTCGTCTGCCAGCGTCAAGGTCAACGCATACTCCCCAGTCTCCAAAAAGGGATCGACCGGCAAGGCAAAGCTGCCGCGCACGACCTCGCCCGCATCCCAGCGGGACGTGGGCCAGGCCGGGCATAGCGGTTGGCAAGCCAATTGGGCGACCTGCCGCTGGGAGTTGATCAGGCTCAGACATATGGCGTAATCCCGACCCGGCGCAGCCGCGCCCCCCCAACGGGCATCCACCCGAATCGAACCGGTCTGCACAGCCTCACCAGGGGCAAAAGCGGCTCGAATGAGGCCGACCTCATCCGTCATCTCGTGCGCGAGGGCGAAATCCTGTCCCGGGCGCGGCTCGGTGCGATAGACGACCAGGTCTGCGTCCTCGTGGTACGGTTCAAAGGTCAGCCAATCCTGCCAAGCGGCCAATTGCTCCGGGGTTGCGAACTCTTTGTGCAGGATGACATAGCGGACATCCGCTTCAGCCAATGTACGCAACTGATGGGTCACGTCCATCAGGTCCGGGTCCATCACGTTGTCCTGGCGCAGTCTCTTTAGAAAAGGAGTGCTGTCCAGAAAAGCAAAAGCCTCTCGGGGCGGACGGGCGATACGGCCTTCGACCAACGGTTTGCCATGCGTGATCTGGTAGAACATGTAGTGTTTATTGGAGACCTGAAGGTGCATCGGCAGGTCCAACACGGCGAAACGGCCGTCTTCCTGGGCCAGTTGCTGATACCAGACAGGGGTCGTAGGACGCGTAATAGGGTAGGGTATCGGACAGTACTCGAACAGAATCAACGCCCCCACCACTGTGGCCAGCAGGGCAGACTTAAGTCCGGAGGATCGCTGACGCAGCAGCGCCGTCATGCCCCAGGCGGCCAGCATCCCCACGGGGAGCCCGACAAATAGGTTGAAGCGATGCGGTTTGCGCAGAGCCCTGATGAAAAACAGATCTTCTACCAAGCGGTAAGGCATGGGCACCTGGGGATAGAACTGGTTGCCAACTCGCAATTGGGAGCCGAGGGCCAGAACAATGTATACCAGCGCCGCCAGCACCCAGAATCGGGCCGACCGCCACCGCTTCACCGTGCCATAGAGCGCCAGAACAATGGCCGTGTACCCGAGAAAAGGAACGCGGACCCTTTCGCCAATGAGTTCTCTGTAAAGCCGAAAAGCTGCATCGCCCCATAGGGAATGATAGCGGCTGGGCAGCACGTAGGCCAACAAGTCCGTCTGCGCTGTGGCCTGCTGATCGATGAACAGATCCTCCGGATAAGTACGGGTCAACTGAGCGAGGACCACCGGGATCGCCAAGGGGGCCATCAGCCCCGCCGCGACAAGTCCCATCAGGGCCCACAGCCCCAGGGTACGCCGGGTGCGACAGGCTTTGTCTGCCAGGCATTTGTAGAGCAGGTACAGGCCAATGACCACCCCGCCCATGACCAACAGTTGCCAGCGTGACACACCGATCAGGGCGAGGAAGACGGCGGTCAGTAGCGCATCCCGCTTCTGCCCGTTCTCCAGGGCGCGCCGCAGGTAGAGGAGCACCAGAGGCACCCAGCAGACAAGGATCATGTTGGGATGGTCGTAATGGGACAGCGTGTAGGGCCAAAAACCGTAGATCAAGCCGCCGATGAAAGCTGCCGGCGACGACCCCGTCCATTCGCGGGCCAGCAGGTACATGGCGAAGCCGTTCAGAGCAAAGATCGCGATGAAAATCAAGCTGTAGGCAGCGTTGCTGCCCACGATAGCCTGCAACGGCAGCCAGGCAGCGATGTTCAGCCAAGCGATGTTGTGAGAGGCCAGCGACACGCCAAGGGGGTGAAAGATCAGATCGCTATAGAAGGGGTTATGCCCCTGTGTGATGGCCTTTTTCACCCACCAGAACGTCCATTGGTGAGTCCGCAGGTCATTGCCAGCCCCTACCAGATGCGTCCCCAGACGAGCGATGGCTGGCCAGGTCATCGTGACGGCCAGCAAGCCATAGGCCAGCAGTGCCAGGATGCCTCCCCGCAGCCGGTAGACGCCTTGGACGAAAACGCCCGCCGGGCGATGCCCTCCATCCCCCACGACCTGCCTCCGTCCCCCCTGCTTTTCCCTCACCGCTGCACCGTGGTCAGAGGGACAGCGTCGTCAAGATACCGCTCGCCATCGGCCGAGTAGGCCGGCAGCCGTTCTCCCGTCTCCGGATCGTAGATACCCACTATCAAGCGATACTGGCCGGGGGATTTCCCATCCAGTGACAGAGCGATGGTATCCTGCACCACCTCATCGCGCTCCCACCAGGTGGTGGGATACGTCCAGCGGCGGGGCACCGCGTCTTCCTGGGCAACGACGGTGCCCGCAGCCAGGTCCATGAGATGCACAAAGACCTTGTACGACACGTCCATCCTCTGCTCCGCCTGCCAGTAGAGGGTCAATTCCAGCGACTCGGCTGAGCGTGTCAGATCGTAGCCATGCAGCAAGATTGCTTCCCCCCAACGCGCGTGCATCAGATGCGCCGGGCTGGGTTTGGCAAAAACGCGAGGCAGGGCATCAACCTCCAACACCCCCAGAACCATCGGATGCCCGGTCTCTCTGCCGGTCGTCTCGTCTGCCAGGGTCAAGGTCAACGTATACTCCCCTGCCTCCAGAAAGGGATCCACCGGCAAGACATAGCTACCACGTACTACCTCATCGGCGTCCCAATGCGAGGCAGGCCAGGCCCGGCACAGCGGTTCACAAATTGATTGAACAATCTGGCCGTGGGTGTCAAGCAACTTCAGACAGGCGTCATAATCCCGGCCTGGCGCGGCGTTGCTTCCCCAACGGGCATCTACACGAATCAATTCAGCCTGAGTCATCTTGCGTGGTGTAAAAGCAACTCGGATGAGGCCAATCTCGTCCGTCATCCCGTGCGCGAGGGTGAAATCCCGTTCCAGGCGCGGGTCGGTGCGATAGACGACCAGGTCCGCGTCCTCGTGATACGGCTCAAAGGTCAGCCAATCCTGCCAGGCAGCCAATTGCTCCGGGGTTGCAAAGCTCTTGTGCAGGACGACGTAGCGGACGTCCGCTTCGACCAGTGGCTGAAGCTGATGCGTGACGTCCATCAGCGCCGGGTCCATCACGTTATCCTGGAGTCCTTCCAGGAAAAGAGAGCTGTCCAGGAAGGCAAAAGCCTCCCGGGGGGGGCGAGAAATGCGCCCTTCGACCAGCGGCTTGCCATGCGTGATCTGGTAGAACATATACTGTTTGTTAAGGGACTGCAGTTGCATCGGCAGGTCGAGTATGGCGAAACGGTCCGATTCCTGTGCCAGTTGGTTGTACCAGGCAGGAGTCATGGGACGCGCGGTGTCATATGGTACCAGACAGTACTCGCCTAGAATCAACGCCCCTACCACGCCTGCCACCAAAGCTGATTTCCGCCCCAAGAAGCGTTGGCGAAGCAATGCTGTCACACCCAAGGCGGCCAACATCCCCACGGGGAGCCCCACAAAAACATTGAAGCGATGCGGCTTGCGCAGCACCCTGATGAAAAACAGGTCGCCAACCAGACGGTAAGGCATGGGCACCTCAGGATAAAGCTGATCGTTGACCCGCAGTTGGGGACCGAGGGCCAGAGCAATATATACCACCGCCGCCAACACCCAGAACCGAGCCGACCGCCACCGCTTTACCGTACCATAGAGCGCCAGAACGACCGTCGTGTACCCGAGAAAAGGAACGCGGACCTTATCGACCTGGAAATCCCTGTAAAGACGGAAGGCAGCATCGCCCCACAAGGTGAGATTGCGATTGGGCAGCACGTAGGCCAGCAAATCCGTCTGCCCCTGGGTCTGCTCGTCAATGAAAATGTCCTCTGGATACGTGCGGGTCAACTGAGCGACGGCTACAGGGGCCGCCAGGGGAGCCATCAACGCTGCTGCAACAAAACCCATCAACACCAACAGCCCCAATGCGCGACAGGTGTGACAGGCCTTGTCTGCCAGGCATTTGTAAAACAGGTACAAGCCAACAACGACTCCACCCATGATTAGCAGTTGCCAGCGCGTCACGCCGATCAGGGCCAGAAAAATGGCTGCCAGTATCGCATCTCGTTTCTGCCCGCTGTCCAGTGTGCGCCGCAGGTAGAGCAGCGCCAGCGGCACCCAGCAGACGAGGATCATGTTTGGATGTCCGTACTGGGACAGCGTATAGGGCCAGAAACCATAGATCAGCCCACCAATAAAAGCTGCTGGCTGTGACTGTGTCCAGTCACGGGCCAGCAGGTACATGGCGAAACCGTTCAAAGCGAAGGCAGCGATGAAAAGCAAGCTGTAGGCGGCAAAGCTTCCCACGATGGCCTGTAAGGGCATCCAGGCGGCGATGTCGAGCCAGGCTACGTTATGAGAAGCCAGCGACACACCCTGGGGGTAGAAGATAAAGTCGGTGCAGAAAGGGTTATGCCCTTCAGTTATGGCCCTTTTCACCCACCAAAAAGTCCACTGGTGCGTCCACACGTCATTGCCGATCCCTGCTGGTACAAGTGTCCCCAGCCGGGCGACGAGCGGCCAGGTCATCACCGCCGACAATAAAGCATAGGCTAGCAGAGCCAAGACGGCCGTTCGCTGTCTGCAGACGCCCTTGACAAAAGCACCTCCTGTACGATGCACGACACCCCGCATCACCTACCCCCAAGACAAAAACGCTGGCACTCCACGGCATCTCGGCAGCAGGGCCAAGGGCAAGCTGAGGCTCACACAGACTCTCAGGCGAGCAACGCCCTGGGGCAAGACCAGCCAGTCGAGCAAGTATTGTAAGGCAAACCTGTCTGCTTGTCAACTCTCGAACACAGCACAGCCTTGCCCTGTGTATCGAAATCAGGTATAATCTGGCACTGTTTGCGAGCCTGCCTAATGCTGGAGGCGATTGCGGGTTGGGGCCAAAGCTCAAACAACCGTGCATGAACCGATAGAGCGGTCGGTGCTTGCTTACGACAGCCCGTTCAAGGAAAACAAGCTATGGCAAAAACAACCTTGCCGCAACCTGTAGATGAAAACAAGACGCACGTGATGACAACTAAAGTTGACAGCACTGAGGGGCTACGACCCTTCTGGTCTGAGATAGCTCGAGTCATTGAAATTTCTTTTCCCTTCGTTCTGTTTCTGGTTGCCTTTCTGCCTAGATTCATATACCCTATCGCCAGATCGGAAAACTGGCACTATCGCGCCATCAAGTTTATCACGGCGGTGTTACAGCGAGATTGGGGCACCACGCTGTTTGCCCCGCATCCTGGCGTCACCACAATGTGGCTGGCCGGAGTAGCCCATTGGTTGGGAATACTTTTCATTCCCGGCTTTGACAAGCAACTCGTGCATAAACAGATAGCCGTCGAATTGCTACCGCTGGTCCTCGTCATTTCGCTGATGATTGTCCTGGCCTACTTTTTGCTGAGCCGGATCTTTGACCGCCAGGTAGCCGCTGTATCCACCCTGCTATTGGCGCTCGATCCTTTTCACATCTCTATCTCCAAAACCGTCCACGTAGATGCCCTGATGAGCGTCTTTGCCATGATCTCGGCGCTGTGGATGCTGGTGTACGTCGCGCAAGGTCAGCAGAACCACAAGCGCAACATTCTGTTGTCTGGCATCTTTGCCGGTCTGGCGCTGCTCTCGAAAACCCCATCCTTGTTTCTCGTCCCCTATCTCCTGCTCTGTCTGGGAGTGTGGAAGTTGAGCGAATTACTCCAGACAGAGTCTGGGACGGGGACGCCGGTACCCAGATGGCACGATTGGCTCAAAGCGGCCAGCGACATGCTGGGAACTGCTCTGATCTGGGTACTGGTTCTGGCCGCTGTCTACTGCCTTCTCTGGCCGGCCATGTGGGTACGCCCAGGCGACACGCTGGACCTGACCTACAGCGAGACCAGGCGGTTCGCAGGTACACCCCATCCTAATCCCATCCTCTTTATGGGTGAGACGACGCTGGAAGACCCGGGGCCGCTCTTCCACCCGGTCAACCTGGCACTCAAGACCACTGCGGTGACCTTTCCATGCTTTTTTCTGGGAGTCGCTTTCCTCTTTGGCCGAAAATTGGATCGCCGTCAGCGCCTCGCACTGTTGCTGGCCATCGCCTTCGTCGTCTTTTTCACGGCACAAATGACGGTGGGCCAAAAGAAGGCGGATCGTTACAATCTACCCGCCTTCCAATTCGTAGACCTGGTGGCAGGGGTGGGGGCCGTTTACGCTGTCCGCTGGCTGGCGCGCGGTCACCGCTGGCTGGCTGGCGTGGGATTGTTCCTACTCGTCGCTGCCCAGTTTGCCATTTCCATCCCGCGTCATCCTTACTATGGCACCCATTTCAACCGCATCTTTGGCAGGCCAAAGACGATCCTGGAAAAAAGGGTCGTGCCCGGGCAGGAGCAGGGGGAGGGGTTAGACCTTGCCGCGGAGTACCTGAATGGACTGCCCATGTCGCCGCTGCTGGTGGCAGGATCCCAGGTAGACTCGTTATTTTTCCAGTATTTCCGAGGCAAGACGGTGCGCATGACCGACGACCAGGTAGATTACCTGGTTTTTGCCAGGAACTGGGTCATTCGTGGCCACAATGCGCATAGATGGCAAAGCCTGTGGGATATGTATCGGACGCGACAGCCCAAGCTGATCGTCACATTCGATGATGTACCCTACGTCTGGGTTTACAAAGTGGGCCCGGTGATTGACGAGACTACTTTTTCACACCCCGTCCATGCAGACGTAGGACAGGATTTCCATCTGTTGGGATACAACCTGGAGCCTGTTCGAGCAGAGCCGGGACAGACCGTCCGCCTCACCCTCTACTGGGAGGCCGTCCGTAAACCAATGGGTGACTACAACGTCTTTACGCATCTGCTTGATCCGAGCGGGCAGATACGCGGCCAGCAGGACAGTCAGCCCCAGAGTGGAATGTATCCTACCTACCTGTGGGACGAAGGAGAGCGCATCGAGGACGAATACGAGCTGACCATCGCGTCCGACGCGCCACCGGGAGCCTATCAGATCGCGGTGGGCATGTACTACTTGCCTACTGTCGAGAGGCTGATTGCCGTCGATCAGAGCGGGATGGTGTTGCCTGATGCACGCATTTTGATTTCTGGGCCGGAGGTCGTCCGGCCGTCAGGTTGATTCCCTGCCGCCAGTGGACGCCATCCCCCTGGGCAATGCACCCCATCCTGTACGACCTGACTCCGCCCTCCCGCTTTTCCCTCACCGCTGCACCGTGGTCAGAGGGACAGCGTCGCCAGGATACCGCTCGCCGTCGGCCGAGTAGGCCGGCAGTCGTTCTCCCGTCTCCGGATCGTAGATACCCACTATCAGGCAGTACTGGCCGGCGGATACCTCGGCCAGTGACAGTGTGATCGAGTCCTCCACCACCTCATCGCGCTCCCACCAGGTGGTGGGATACGTCCAGCGGCGGGGCACCGCGTCGTCCTGGGCGACGATGGTGCCTGTAGCCAGGTCCATGAGATGCACAAAGACCTTGTACGACGCGTCCATCCTCTGCTCCGCCTGCCAGAAGAGAGTCAATTCCAGCGGCTCGGCTGAGATTGTCAGATCGTAGCCGTGCAGCAGGATCGCCTCCCCCCAGCGCGCGTGCAGCGGATGCGCCGGGCTGGGTTCGGCAAAAACGCGAGGCAGGGCCTCGACCTCCAACGCCCCCAGCACGGCAGGGAGTCCCATCTCTGCGCCGGTCGCCTCATCCGCCAGCGTCAAGGTCAACGTATACTCCCCCGCCTCCAGGAAGGGATCCACCGGCAAGGCATAGCTGCCGCGCACCACCTCGTCCGCATCCCAGCGCGAGGTGGGCCAGGTGGGACATAGCGACACGCAAGCCGATTCAGTGACTGTTCCTTGTGCGTCGACCAGTCTCAGGCAGACGTCATAATCCTGGCCTGGTGCGGCGCTGCTCCCCCAACGGGCATCTATCTGAATCGAACCGGTCTGCACAATCTCGCCGGGGGTGAAAGTGGCTCGGATAAGGCCAACCTCGTCGGTCATCTGGTGCGACAGGGTGAAATCTCGCCCCAGGTGTGGCTCGGTGCGATAGACGACCAGGTCTGCGTCCTCGTAATGCGGCTCGAAGGTCAGCCAATCCTGCCAGGCGGCCAATTGCTCCAGTGAGCCGAACCCCTTGTGCAAAATGATGTAGCGGACGTCCACTTCGGCCAGCGGTCGTAATTGATGGGTCACGTCGACCAGCGTCAGGTCCATCACGTTGTCCTGGCGCAGTTTGCTCAGGAAAGGGGTGCTGTCCAGGAAGTCGAAGGCTTCACGAGGGAGACGAGAAACATGGCCCTCGACCAACGGTTTGCCATGGGCGATCTGATACAGCATGAACTGTTTGTCAGAGCGTCGAGGGTGCATCGGCAGGTCGAGTATGGCGAAACGGCCGGGTTCCCGCGCCAGTTGGTCATACCAGGCCGGGGTGACAGGGCGCGCGGTGTGATAGGGCACAAGACAATATTCGCCCAAGATCAACACCCCGACGACGCCTATCAGCAAAGCCGATTTCCGTCCAGAGTGCTGCTGGTGGAGCAGCGCCGTCACGCCCCAGGCGGCCAACATCCCCAGGGGAAGCCCTACAAAGACGTTGAAGCGATGCGGTTTGCGCAAAAGCCTGATGAAGAATATGTCTCCTATTAGACGGTAAGGCATTGGCACCTGGGGATAGAGCTGATCATTGACTTGCAGTTGGGGGCCGAGGGCCAGAGCGAGGTAAGCCACCGCGGCCAGCACCCAGAACCGAGCCGGCCGCCACCGCTTCACCGTCCCAAAGAGTGCCAGGACGATGGTCGTATACCCCAGAAAAGGCACCTGAAATTTGTCGACCTGAAAGTCTTCAAAAAGCCAAAAAGCGACATCACCCCACACGGTGAGATTGCGGTTGGGCAGCAGGTAGGCCAGCAAATCAGTCTGTCCCCCAGTCTGCTGATCAACAAAAATATCCTCCGGAAAAGTCCGGGTCAACTGATCGACGACCATAGGGGCAGCCAGAGGGGCCATCAGTCCTGCTGCGACAAGTCCCACCAGGACCAGCAACTCCAAGGCATGCCGGGTGCGACAGGTTTTGTCTGTCAACCATTTGTAGAGCAGGTACAGGCCAACCACGACGCCACCCATGATCAACAGGTGCCAGCGCGTCACACCCGTCAGGGCTAGAAAGATGCCTGCCAGCACTGCATCCCGCTTTCTCCCCCTCTCCAGCGTGCGCCGCAGGTAGAGCAGCACCAAAGGCACCCAGCAGACGAGGACCATGTTCGGATGTCCGGATTGGGACAGCGTGTAGGGCCAGAAGCCATAGATCAACCCACCGATGAAAGCCGCCAACGGCGACCCTGTCCATTCGCGGGCCAGCAGGTACATGGCAAAGCCGTTCAAGGCAAAGGCAGCGATGAAAATCAAGCTGTAGGCAGCGTTGCTGCCCACGAGGGCCTGCAGAGGCAACCAGGCAGCGATGTTGGCCCAGGCGATGTTGTGAGAGGTCAACGACACACCCTGGGGATGAAAGAGAAGGTCGGTATAGAAGGGGTTATGCCCCTCCGTGATGGCCTTTTTCACCCACCAAAACGTCCACTGGTGGGACCA